>ENA-OQVM01000127-OQVM01000127.1-marine-metagenome-genome-assembly--contig:-NODE-127-length-117720-cov-8.571585_pt1 | contig 117720 bp, 91 predicted proteins | sample MGYA00237776_ERZ505498 | MGnify/ENA primary metagenome ERZ505498 (study PRJEB26159, sample SAMN06265151) | marine metagenome | isolation source: Helgoland LTER site | place: Germany:Helgoland, sampling... | reverse complement strand
GATGTGGACTGTATAAATTATGGATTTAGCGGAAATGGACGAATGGAAACACCTATTGTAGAGCTCATTTCTGAAATCGACGCTCGTTTTTATGTTATTGAATGTTTGCAAAACATGGACTCTGAGCAAGTTAGTGAGAGAGTTAGACCATTGGTAGATATTATTAGAACTAACCACCCTTACACGCCTATAGTTTTAGTGGAAAATATGATGTATACAACGGCTTTTTTAAATCAAACTGAAGAAACCAGACTGATTCAAGAAAATGCAGCACTTAAAAATGAGTATGACAAAATAATAAAAAGTGGTACTCCAAATATTTTTTATATCAAAGACAATAAAGACTTTTTATTAGATAATGAGGGAACTGTAGACGGAGTACACCTTACTGATTTAGGTTTTTTACGATATGCAGATTATCTGATGGAAAATTTTAAAAAATTCAAGCTTATTAAGGATTAGCTTATTTTTTGTGATGATTTAATTCTTTACTTAATAATTGAACTTTCTCATATGGCACTTCAATTAATTTGTTTTGACCTTCACTGAGTTTGTATTTTTTATTCACAGCTACATTGTTAAAAATCTGTGTATCTGAATTTGGCCATATAATGGTCAATGTTTGTATCATTTCACTTTGACCCAATCCTATTTCTGCTTGTAAACTGTTTGCTCCAAAACTTCCACCTGTATTAATGGTATAAAAAATAGTTCTACCGTTATCTAAATCAAGCTTTAGTTTAGTTCCTATAGCACTTCGGTTTGACTGTACACCTTCTAAATTTAGTATAATCCAATTATTCTCAAATGTTGGGTTTTCAAAACAAACATTTGTATAATTATCTCCTTCGTAAGCACCTCCTAAAACCGCATAAATATCTTGATCTCCGTCATTATCTAAATCTGCAAAACTCACTCCATGTCCTTTTTGAATATGCCCAAACCCACCAGCTGAGGTTACTTCTTCGAACGAAATTCCATCTACATTTCTAAACATTCTATTAGGAACAACAGAAGTAAATTCCGGTGAGCCTGTACCTATGTAAAAATCCAACCATCCATCATTATCAAGGTCTCCAAAATTACTCCCCATTGCATAAAAACTTTTGTCAATATTAAAAGCATTACTCTGTTCACTAAAGGTTTCATCGCCATTATTAATATAGAGTTTAGATTTATCTGATAGTACTTTTTCTCCTTGTAATTCTTTTACAAAATCACCAGCTACATTTTCTATGTTACGTGTATCGTAACTAGCTACAAGAATATCATTAAACCCATCATTATTTACATCCCAAAACCAAGTGGGGAAACTAAAATTAGGTCCTTGAACACCTGCTGTTTCAGAAATATTTTCAAATTTCCCAAAATTGTTCTTGAATAATAAATTATTTCCTCCCATGACAGAAATATACAGATCTGGCCACTTATCGTTATTAATGTCACCAAAAACAACTCCTTTAACAAATCCTTCAATTGAGGAGAGGTTGTAATTTGAAGATTCTTCTATAAAACTCCCATCTTTTTGATTTATATATAGCTCACAAGGATGTGACTGTTTTTCGTTTGATTCATTTCCAACAAAAAGATCTAAATAGCCATCATTGTTTACATCAGCCCAAGAAGCTGTTTGAGTAGGATGGAAGGAAAGTAGCCCTGCACTTTTTGTTATGTCAGTAAAAGTTCCATCTCCATTATTTTTTAGAAGCGAATTTGGATGATTACCACCTTCACCCAGCCAAGCTCCTCTTAAAACAAAAATATCTATATTTCCATCGTTATCATAGTCTGCATGAATGCAATTGAGACCACTAACAATTCCCGTTAACCCTGCTTCTTGAGTTGTGTCGATAAATCCATTACTAGTGTTTGTATATAACTTACTCTGGTCAGACATTCCATAGGACGTTATGAAAATATCGAGTAAGCCATCATTGTTAAAGTCATCGATACTAACTCCTCCAGATAAACCATCTTGAGCTATCCCCAGTTTTAAACTGACTTCTTTGAATGCCTTAATTTTTTTCTGTTCAATATTCCAATTAGGGTAGTTTATTCTATATCTTTCAGGAACATTATTTGGGTGTTCACCAATAGTCATATGTGCTAAATTCAAAAGCCATTTGTAGTTGTCGTTAGGGAATTTTTCATATATCTGTGTATAAATCTCTATTGCTTTTTTAGATCCATTTACATCAATGTGAAAGGCTTGATCTTTTAAGGGTAAAATACAAGAGTAAGAATTATGATTATTTTGACAATTATTAACCTCGCCTTGTCTCAAATAGCTAATGGCGAGTAAGTCGATAATGGGTAGCAAATCTTTTGTAATTAGATCTTGATACGTTAATTGTTGTCTTATAATTAAATTTTCAATTTCATTAATGCATGTCTGAATTTCGCCAGCTTTTAAAAGTTGCTGACAATATTTAAACCAAGTTATTATTTTTTTTTCTGGCTCAACTTTTGAAATTTGTGCTAGGTATAAAGCTGCAAGTTTTTCATTCCAATGGTAATAGTTTATTGGGTTTCCCTCTAAATACAAAGTTTTTAGTGTATCAACCATTGAAAATGTATCTGAACTATTTTCTGAACTGAGTTGCTTGTAAAGCTCTTGGCTATTAATTTTAATTGTCAAGACAAAAAATAGCAACCAAAGAAAATATTTAACTTTCATACTTTTAAACTTAAATTACTTTTTGAAATACTGACAAATTTGCTTTTGCCTTTTTTTTAAAAATAAACATTTTTTTTGGTATATAAGTAAATTAAATAAAAGACATGAAAAGTTATTGAGTTGGATAATGCGGATTGTATAAATGTACAAACTTTATTGAAATACTAATTATAATCTAAAAATATACGTTAGTGAGTTTAAATATGTTATTGGTCGAAGTAATTAAATAAACATGAATCATTACAGTATATTAACCTTAGAATAATTTTCTTCTATTAGTTTATATTTAATGAAAGAGGAGTGATCAAACTACTCTTTTTATTTTATTATTATTTAACTTAATTAATCTTCAAAACTAAAAAAATGAATATTTCTTTAAAATTTTACAAATTATCATTGGCATTGCTTATGAGCTTGTTTTTTTTGTCATGTGATGTCGATGATAATAACGAAAGCTATCCCTCAGCGCAATCAACTATTGCAGAATTCGCTGCAAGTAATTCTGATCTGAGCAATTTGACTGCTGCACTTAGTGCTGCCGATGGAAACTTACTAAGTCTTTTAAATGGCGGAAACTATACTGTTCTTGCACCAAATAATTTTGCATTCGAAATTTTTTTAGATAAAAATGGATTCACTTCAATAGATGAAGTACCTAAGGATATACTCAAAAACATTCTGCTAAACCATGTCATTAGCGGTACAGTAAAATCTTCTGATCTTGCTGCGGCTGTTAGTGGTTACACATCAACAAATGCCACAAATACAGATGGGAATTTTCTTAGTATGTATTTCTCAACTAATAACGGTGTTGTTTTTAATGGTGTTTCAACTGTCCTTAATCCAGATATAGCTGCTTCAAATGGTGTTATGCATGTAGTCGATGCTTTAATAGAACTCCCAACTGTAGTAACATTCGCTACTGCAAATCCTGGTTTTGAAACTTTAGTTGCAGCTCTTACAAGGGATGATTTAAGTGAGGATTTCGTTTCAATATTATCAACAACAACTGAACCTGCCCCCTTTACAGTGTTTGCGCCAACGAATGAAGCATTTAGTTCATTATTTTCTGAACTTGGTGTGGAATCATTAAATGATATTGATACAGCTACTCTTGAATCAACTCTAGGCACCCATGTAGTTGCTGAGGCAAATGTTAGATCTGAAGATTTATTCAATGGTATGTTAATTACAACAATCGGTGATGATTTAACTATTTCTGTTGGCACTGGGCCACAACTAGTTGATTTGAATAGTAGAACTGCAAATATAATAGCTGCTGATATCCAAGCATACAATGGGGTCATTCATGTCATTGACAATGTAATGTTACCAAAACTATAAATATATTAATTATCATACTTTTTAAGAGCACTAATCACCTTTGGAGACAATTATAAAGTTGCCAACATTCATACCAGCAGATAGTATAAATGAATATGAACTAATAAAAAATATGTCTCCTGATTTTAGAGAGTATAAATTATTTTCACCCTTGTATGATGACGTGCACCTTACTGATTTAGGTTTTTTAAGGTATGCAGATTATCTAATAGAAAATTTTAAAAAAAACTTACTAATTAAAAAAAACACTTCATTAAAATAGTATTCAATCAATATAGAAATAAAACTTCGGTCTTAAAAAATATGTTATTGGTCGAAGTAATTTTGTAATTATCAATTATATAGCTTTCTTTATTTTGTTAATTGTTTTATTTGAATTACATTGAGTTTGAAACAAGAACAAGATTATTCTTGTTCTTGTTTTTTTAATTTAAAAACATGAAAAAACCTATTATTTCAAAGAAAGAGTTGATCTCTTTTGTTTTAGTGACTTCATTATTCGCCTTATGGGGGTTTGCTAATGCAATTACAGATCCGATGGTCCAGGCTTTTAAAAAAGTATTAGAATTATCTAATTCACAAGCAGCTTGGGTACAAATGGCATTTTATGGCGGTTATTTTTGCATGGCGTTGCCAGCAGCATTATTTGTGCGTAAATACTCCTATAAAACAGGAATTCTAATAGGACTTGCGCTGTATGCTTTTGGAGCATTATTATTTTATCCAGCTGCAATTACTGAGCAATTTTGGTTTTTCTGTTTAGGATTATACATTTTAACATTTGGTTTGGCTTTTTTGGAGACGACAGCAAATCCTTACATTCTTGCGATGGGTTCACCCGAAACCGCTACACAAAGACTAAACTTAGCACAAGCATTCAACCCTTTGGGTTTGATTGCAGGATTACTAATTGCCCAACAATTTGTACTCAAAAATTTACAATCTGACGATATTGAAAATTACAGGGTATTATCTGAATCCAAAAAAATGCTAATTAGAACTTCTGATCTCCTAGTAATAAGAGACCCTTATGTTATTTTAGGGTTGATAATATTAGTTGTTTTTATTTTAATTGCTGTAAGTAAAATGCCTCAAGTAAAAAATAGTGAAGAAATTCCAAGTATTTCAGATACTTTCAAATCATTGAGTAAAAACAAAAAATATGTTCTAGGGGTTATTGCTCAAATATTTTATGTAGGTGCACAAATAATGTGTTGGACATATATTTATCAATATTCTGAAGGTATTGGGATTGAAAGCGATGTTGCAGCAAATTATCAATTTCTTGCTTTTGTATTATTTCTAATAGGAAGAGTCATTGGAACTTATCTTCTACGTTATGTAAGTTCAGGAAAATTATTAATGTACTTTTCTCTTTTGGCAATGCTATTTTGTTTCACAACAATTTTATTAGAAGGAATTTTTGGATTGTACAGTTTAGTCGGAATTTCTTTTTGTATGTCTCTAATGTTTCCAACTATTTATGGTATTTCTCTAAACGGACTAAATGAAGAAGATTCTAAAATTGGAGCAGCTGGATTGGTAATGGCTATCGTAGGAGGTGCTTTAATGCCAAAGTTCCAAGGAATGATTATCGATCTGGGCGGAACGGCAGTAAATGATATTAAAATTATTGGTGTTTCTGAAGTTAATTTTTCTTTTATACTCCCATTATTATGTTTTTTGTATATTTCATGGTATGGATCAATAGTATTTAAAATATCCAAGAATCACTAAATGTAATTTATAAAAAAACAAAGATTTACTATGATATCATTGAGTACTTTAGACTATACAATCATTGTTTTATTCTTTACGATTACACTCTCAATAGGAGTGTATGTTTCTAAAAAATCAGGTGAAAATTCTTCTGAGTTTTTTCTTTCGGGAAGAACTATGCCTTGGTGGTTACTGGGAGTTTCTATGGTAGCCACAACTTTTTCTACAGATACTCCCAATTTAGTTACAGACATTGTTAGAACAAATGGTGTTTCGGGTAATTGGGTATGGTGGGCTTTTTTAATAACAGGTTTGTTAACTGTTTTTGTGTATGCAAAATTATGGAGAAAGTCAAATGTTAAAACCGATATTGAATTTTATGAATTTAGATACGGGGGCGCTCCAGCAAGTTTTTTAAGAAAATTTAGAGCCATTTATCTAGGTGTTATTTTTAATGTTATTACGATGTCTGCAGTTACATTGGCTGCGATAAAAATTGGCGGTATTATGTTGGGTTTAGAACCCTGGCAAACGGTAATTAGCGCAGGTTTAATTACAGTTATTTTTAGTGTTTTAGGAGGTTTTAAAGGAGTAGTATATACTGATTTTGTGTTGTTCTTTGTAGCCATGGGAGGTGCTATTGGGGCGGCATATTATTTAGTAAATATTCCAGAGGTAGGAGGTTTAGAAGCTCTAGTGGCAAACGAACATGTAGTGAGTAAACTTTCAATATTGCCCGATTTCAGTGACAAACAAGCCTTAATAACTTTATTCATTATTCCCTTAGCTGTTCAGTGGTGGAGTTCTTGGTATCCTGGAGCAGAACCTGGTGGAGGGGGCTATATTGCTCAGCGAATGCTAGCTGCTAAAGATGAAAATCATGCTATTGGAGCTACCTTTTTCTTTAACATTATGCACTATGCATTAAGACCCTGGCCCTGGATCCTAGTCGCATTAGCGTCATTAGTTATCTTTCCAGATTTAGCAAGTATTCAAGAAGCTTTCCCAAATATTCCTTCCGATAAATTAGGGCATGATTTAGCCTATTCTGCGATGCTTACTAAATTACCAAGCGGATTGCTTGGATTGGTGCTCGCTTCGTTAATAGCTGCCTATATGAGTACAATATCAACACAACTTAATTGGGGTTCATCGTATATGGTATATGATTTTTACAAGCAACAAATAAACCCAAAAGCATCTGAAAAAAGACTTGTAACTGTAGGAAGAATCTCCACCGTTGTTTTAATGGTTTTAAGTGCAATATTAGCTTTACTACTCCAAAACGCATTGCAATTATTTGAAGTGCTGTTGGTATTCGGAGCAGGTACTGGATTGATTTTTATTCTACGTTGGTTCTGGTGGCGAATTAACGCATGGAGTGAAATTACAGCAATGTTTGCCTCTGGTATCATTTCAATTGTCCTGAAATTAACATCCGTTGGAGATTATTTATTTGCTCCTGAGAGTGGCGTATTTGAAGCGTATTATGAATACCCATTCGTAGTTTTCATAACCACTTTTATATGGTTAATAGCAACTTATATGACACAACCCGAAAGCAACCAAGTATTGCAAAATTTTTACATAAAAACACAGCCTGGAGGCCCTGGATGGTCTAAGGTCATAAACGCAGCAAAAAAAGAAGGAATTATGATAAAAAATAAGGATGCAGGATGGAGTGTCCCTTCTGGAATTGTCGCTATGCTAATAGGTTGTGTATTAATTTACAGTTGCATGTTTGCAACAGGATATTGGATTTATGGTGCTTATAATTATGCGATCCCATTAACATTAACGGCACTTATTTCTGGAATTTCACTACTTAGAGTTTGGAAGAAAATCAGAACAACCATCCTATAAATAAGACTCAAATTAAATCAACTAAAAAATGAAAAAAAGTGATCAAAAAAAATACTGGAAGACCAACTTAAAATACCTAGCAATATTATTGTCAATATGGTTTATTGTTTCTTTTGGTTGTGGAATTCTTTTTGTAGATGAATTAAACACCATTAGAATGGGTGGATTTAAACTTGGATTTTGGTTTGCTCAACAAGGATCAATTTATGTATTTACAGTTTTAATTTTTGTATACATAAAGTTGATGAATACATTGGATAAAAAATATAATTTAGATAGTTAATTATGGAATTACAAACATTGACTTGGTTGTTCGTAGGAATCACATTTACATTGTACATTGGTATTGCAATTTGGTCTAGAGCAGGATCAACCAAAGAATTTTATGTTGCTGGTGGTGGTGTTTCACCACTTGCCAACGGATTAGCAACTGCTGCAGATTGGATGTCTGCTGCTTCATTTATTTCAATGGCTGGATTGATTTCTTTCAGCGGTTATGACGGATCGGTTTATTTGATGGGTTGGACAGGTGGTTACGTTTTATTGGCGCTATTATTAGCTCCATACTTAAGAAAATTTGGAAAGTTTACTGTACCTGATTTTATAGGTGATCGTTATTATTCTAACGTTGCCAGAACTGTTGCCGTTTTTTGTGCACTTTTAGTTTCATTTACATACGTTGCTGGACAAATGCGAGGTGTCGGTTTGGTATTTTCTCGTTTTTTAGAAGTTGATATTAACACTGGTGTAATCATCGGAATGATTATCGTTCTATTTTATGCTGTTTTAGGAGGGATGAAAGGAATTACGTACACTCAAGTAGCACAATATTGTGTACTTATTTTTGCGTTTATGGTTCCTGCTATTTTTATCTCCATCCAAATGACAGGAAATCCTATTCCACAGTTAGGTTTTGGAGGTTTGGATGAAAATGGAGTGTATTTATTAGATAAATTAGATAAGTTGCATAGAGAATTAGGATTTGCAGCATACACCTCTGGAAGTAAATCTACCTTAGACGTATTTTTTATAACCGCTGCTTTAATGGTGGGCACAGCAGGATTACCACATGTAATCGTTCGTTTTTTTACAGTTAAAAAAGTTTCTGATGCACGTAAATCTGCGGGTTGGGCATTATTATTTATTATGATTTTATATACAACTGCACCCGCAATTGCAGTTTTTGCGAGAACGAACATGATAGAAACCGTAAACAATCAGGATTATAAAAAAATGCCCGATTGGTTTACTACCTGGGAAGAAACAGGGTTGCTTTCTTTTAATGACAAAAATAAGGACGGAAAGATACAATATGTTGAAGATGCCTCAATAAATGAATTGATTGTAGATAAAGATATTATGGTGTTGGCGAATCCAGAAATTGCTCAATTACCAAATTGGGTAATCGCTTTAGTTGCGGCCGGAGCTCTTGCGGCGGCTTTGTCTACTGCAGCAGGATTGTTGTTGGTAATATCTGCCTCCGTATCTCATGATTTAATAAAAAAAATGATCCAACCAAACATCTCTGAAAAAGGAGAGCTAATGGCTGCACGTTTGTCTGCATTTGTAGCAGTTTGTGTGGCAGGTTATTTTGGAATCAATCCACCAGATTTTGTTGCAGCAACAGTAGCTTTGGCATTTGGTCTGGCAGCAGCCTCTTTTTTTCCTGCAATTATTTTAGGGATTTTCACAAAAAAAATGAATAAAGAAGGAGCCATTGCAGGGATGATCGCAGGTATTTTAACGATGCTATTCTATATGTTAAAGTTTAAATTTGATTGGTTCGGCGGAGGTCAAAAAGAAGACTGGTGGTTTGGAATATCTCCAGAAGGATTTGGAACTGTAGCAATGATCATTAATTTTATAATAGCGATAATTGTCTCTAAATTCACTCCAGATCCGCCAGATGAAGTTCAAGAAATAGTTGCTAATATTAGGATTCCAAGTGGTGCTGGAAATGCAACACATTAACTCACATAAAATTTTATTTAACATCAGACATGAAAAAAATTCACCACCTTTTATTTATTATTATATTCGTTATAATGGCTTGCAAAGACAATAATGAATTAGTGATCCCTTTTTCGAATCCTGAAATTGAATTTTCTGGAAGAATACATTTTATTAAAGATAAAGCAGCAGAAATCTATTGGTCAGGGAGCTCTATAAAGATAAATTTTGAAGGTGAATCTATACAAGCATTGTTAAAAGATGAATCTGGCGACAACTACTATAACTTAATTATTGATAATGATAGTATTTCTATTTTAAGACCAAGTAAAAGCAAACAATACCATCAACTAGCTTCAGGTTTATCAGAAGGAAAACACACCATTGAGCTCTTTAAAAGAACCGAATGGGATAGAGGAAAAACTAGTTTTTATGGTTTTAAAATTAATCATAAAGCTAGATTACTTTCAAAAGAAACCTCTAAAAAAAGAAGACTAGAGTTTTATGGAAATTCTATTACAGCAGGTTATGCCATTGAAGATTTTTCAGGAAAAGATTCTCCAGACAGTACTTATACTAACAATTATTTAAGTTATGCAGCAATTACTGCTAGACACTATGATGCTAAATATAAATGCATTTGTAGAAGCGGTATTGGTATAACCGTTAGTTGGGTTCCCCAAATAATGCCAGAAATATATGACAGATTAAATCCTTTAGATCCAAATAGCAAATGGGATTTATCCGCAGACGAACCAGATATTGTTGTCGTTAACTTATTTCAGAACGACACTTGGCTGGTAAATTTACCAGAACACGAAGAGTTTAAAAAACGATTTGGAGATAACCCTCCGACAGAAGAAGAAATTATAAACGCTTATCAGCAATTTATAACTAATTTAAGAAATAACTACCCGAAAGCGAATATTATATGCACACTTGGAAGTATGGATGCTGCAAAACAAGGTTCAAAATGGATGGGGTATATTAAACTTGCCGTAGCAAATCTTAATGACAAAAAAATACAGACACATTTTATGCCTTATCTAAAATCAAAAGGTCATCCTACGATTAAAGATCAAGAAATAATGGCTAAAAATTTAATTGAATTTATTGATCAAAATATTGAATGGTAATCAGTAATCCAATTTATAATAGAAACTAACAGCTAAGTAATAGCAACTGAAAACTAATTATGGCAAATGAGTAATTATCATATAAAACATTTAGAAGAATATTATCAAGTATACAGAAAGTCTATTCGAGAACCAGAAAATTTTTGGGAAGAAATTGCCGAAGAGCATTTTGTTTGGCGGAAAAAGTGGAATACTGTTTTGGAATGGGATTTCTCAAAACCAGCAGTGAAGTGGTTCGAGGGCGCGCAATTAAATATTACAGAAAATTGTATTGATAGACATTTAGCCACTCGTGGAGATAAAACTGCCTTATTATTTGAACCAAATGATCCAACTGAAGCGGCAGAGCATATTACTTATAGACAGTTATATGAAAGAGTCAACAAGTTTGCGAATGTTTTAAAAAAGCAAGGAATACGAAAAGGAGATAGAGTCTGTATTTACGTACCAATGATCCCAGAATTAGCAATTGCGACCCTTGCTTGTGCAAGAATTGGAGCCGTTCATTCAGTAGTTTTTGCAGGATTTTCTGCAACAGCATTGGCGACAAGAATTAACGATGCCGATTGTAAAATGGTAATTACATCAGATGGATCTTTTCGGGGTGCAAAAACCATTGATTTAAAAGGGATTGTAGATGAAGCCTTAGAAAATTGTTCTTGTGTAGAAACTGTTTTAGTAGCAAAAAGAATCCATTCAGAAATCTACATGAAAGAGGGTCGTGATCAATGGTTACAACCACTATTAGACCTAGCATCCATAGAATGTGAGGCAGAAATAATGGAGGCAGAAGATCCTTTATTTATTTTATACACTTCAGGCTCCACTGGAATGCCAAAAGGGATGGTGCACACAACTGCTGGTTATATGGTATATACTGCGTATACGTTTAAAAATGCTTTTCAATACAAAGAGAATGATGTGTATTGGTGTACTGCAGATATTGGTTGGATTACAGGACACTCTTATATTGTATATGGCCCACTGGCAAATGGGGCAACTTCAGTACTATTTGAGGGGGTTCCTAGTTATCCTGATTTCGGGCGTTTTTGGGAAATTGTAGATAAACATAGAGTAACACAATTTTATACCGCTCCAACTGCGATTAGAGCACTGGCTAAACAGGGAGCAGAATTGGTAGATAAATATGATTTGTCTTCTTTAAAAGTTTTAGGTTCTGTCGGTGAGCCAATTAACGAAGAAGCTTGGCATTGGTATAATGAAAATATAGGGAAGAAGAAAAGTCCTATTATTGATACCTGGTGGCAAACAGAAACAGGAGGAATGATGATTACCCCCATTCCATATGTAACTCCAACAAAACCCACCTATGCAACACTCCCTTTTATTGGTATTCAACCAGCAATAATGGATGAAAACGGAAAAGAATTAAAAGGAAATCAAGTAGAAGGTAGATTGTGTATTAAATTTCCTTGGCCTAGTATGGCAAGAACCATATGGGGAAATCACCAACGGTATAAAGAAACTTACTTTTCTGCTTTTGATCAGATGTATTTTACAGGTGACGGAGCCTTGAGGGATGAAGTTGGTTATTATAGAATTACTGGAAGAGTAGATGATGTAATCATCGTTTCTGGTCATAACCTTGGAACTGCACCTATAGAAGATGCGATCAATGAACATCCTGCAGTCGCAGAATCTGCCATTGTTGGTTTTCCTCATGATATTAAAGGAAGTGCTTTATATGGGTATATTACTCTAAAGGATATTGGTGAATCAAGAAATCATGATAACTTAAGAAAAGAAATTAATCAGCTCATTACAGATAGAATTGGTCCAATAGCTAAACTCGATAAAATTCAATTTTCAGAAGGGTTGCCAAAAACACGTTCTGGAAAAATTATGCGACGCATTTTGCGAAAAATTGCATGTAATGAAATGGAAAATTTGGGGGATGTTTCTACCTTATTAAATCCTGAAGTAGTTCAACAAATTATAGAAAACCGATTGTAATAACAACTTTTAGTTGAACTTGCATTCATTATTCTGTTGTAAAAGAAGAGGCTGGCAACCCTTCTTTATTAAATAAACTTGCAACACTAATATCTTTCCATGCATATCTTGCATGTATCGGCTTTTGAACGCTAGAAGAACGAACATGAACCTTGTTGTCTATAATTATTGCTTTCGCAGGAACAAATAGCTTATTAGCACCCGCAATCTCAAATTCAGACAATTCAGAATCATCGGTCATTAAGCCAGAACCAATAAAATCAAATTCAATTATTAGCGTATTCTCAGCCACTTCAAAACGCTTGTATAATGGCCCGGAAGCAACGCTATTTTTTTCATACTCATTCTGCAATGCCAAACCTGCAAGTCTGTTACCTACGTCGTGTTTATTTGAGGGGTGTATGTCATCTATATCACCTATATCTAGGGTTACTACCATACCGGTTTTATCAACTTTTAACGCTTTCCTTTGAGCATCTCGTAATAATGAAGATAGTCCGTTGTAATTTTTATAAGGCGCTATTTGAACAAAATAAAATGGAAATTTCGCATTCCATTTTTCGCGCCAATCTTCTATCATTGCAGGAAATAGAGTTTCATATTCTCGATACCTTGCTACATTATTTTCTCCCTGATACCAAATAGATCCTTTTATATGATAAGGAATTAGAGGGTTGATCATTCCATTAAAAAGAGCTGATTTTGAGTTTTGAGTGTAACTTTGAACTGGCGGTCTTTTTGAAAAATTAATAGGTTGGTCTTCGTATAAATAAAAAGAGTAATAAGGCCAAGTGAAAAACTCCTCATTTATTTGATTAAATACTTCAGCAGAAACCCGATAGTTCCATTTTCCTGCCAATGATGTGGAGACCCCTGAAGGGTTTATCAATGATATTTCTCCAACCCTACCCTCTTTATATTGGTTTACGACCCTAATTACAATATTGTTTTCACCTACTTTCAGAAGGTTTTTTGGGATTGTATATACTTTGTTCGTTAAACTAACTTTACCTAAACTAGCTCCAATGTTTTCTCCATTCACATAGGTGAAATCCATGTCAGTTATTGGGCCTATGTTTAACGTGTAATCTCCTCTCACTTCTTTTAACGTAAATGATTTTCTAAACAAAATAGCTCCGTCAAAATCATTAGTTTCAAAAATATTATCAAATGAACCCGGTAATTCTAGTTGTTTCCACTGAGCATAGTCATGATAATCTGAAGCAACATATTTTTGATCTTTGAAATCTAATCTCCCCCACTTATCGGGAGCTCCTAAGGAGTCTTCAAGAAACAAATACCAAATATCTGAAGGTAATTTTACAGCGTTAAATTGAGAAAACCATTGTTTTGATTTTAGAAATTTATTCACTAAGGTATCATAAGAATTCATTGTTTCATCTAAAAAATCTATTGTACTTAGTTTTTCTCTGCTAGTCCAAGCTTCGATATCTGTCCCCCCCCAACTTGCATTAATAATTCCAACAGGCACCTTCAATTCTTTGTGTAATTTTTTAGCAAAAAAATATCCAACGGCACTAAATTTAGTAATATCTTTTCCAACAGCACCCTTCCAGTTCCCCTTGATTTTTTTTGTAGGCAATGAACTTATCTGTTTGCTTACATTGAACATTCTAATTTGAGGATAATTAGCCGTAGACAGTTCTATTTCTGATTTATCTGTAGTATTACAACAATAATCAAAATCCATTTCCATATTAGATTGTCCAGAAGCCAACCAGACCTCTCCAATCATTACATCTTTTAGTGTAAGAGTAGTGTCTTTAGTAATAATATCTATCTCGAATGGACCCCCTGCCTCAGTCGTTGGTATAAGTAGCTTCCAGTTTCCATCATTATCGGATGTACAGGAAGATGCCTCTCCCCAAGTTCCTTTAACTGTTACAGAACTATTAGGTACATATTTTCCCCAAAAAGCAACATTTTCTTTTTGTTGAAGTACCATGTGATTAGAAAAAAGCGGATTGAGTTCCAAATCACTTTTCTCAAAATTTTTACATGAAAAAAATAATAAAAATAAACAACTAAAATATGAAAGATACTTTTTCACAATTATTATTGTAATGCTTTTTTAATTGCTCTTTCTGCTAATTTTTCCATTACTAAATAGCCATTTATATTTGGATGAACAAGATCATTTGCAGCAGTATAATCAGGCACTTTTAAACCTCCTTTATCATCTACCATTACCGAATAATAATCTAGATAAATAAAATTATTTTTTGAAGCATACGTTTTAAGAGCTTTGTTAATTTTAACAATATTGACCGCAGGTTCTAACCCAGGTTTCCAGAGATAATCTATGGCTGGCAAAATTGAAGAAATAATCACTTTAATCCCATTTGCATGTGCAATTTCTGCCATCGATTTAATATTCCCAATAATTGTTTCTATGGAAGCATATCCTGTATTCCCTGCAAGATCATTTGTTCCCGCTAGGATAACCACAGCTTTTGGATTTAAATCAACGACATCTTGTCTAAATCTTAACAACATTTGATGTGTGGTTTGTCCACCAATACCTCTATTAATATAATCTCTGTCTTTAAAGAAATCTGATCTCATCTGAATCCAACCTTCAGTAATAGAGTTCCCCATAAAGACTACTCTATTTTCAGCTTTCATGTGTAATTTTAATTCAAGATTCGCTTTATCATACCGAGCTATGGAAGCAAAAGTACGCCAATTATTGGGGCCTATTCCTTGAGTAAAAGCATCTTGTGATAGTACTACTAGAAATCCAATTAAGAAAAGATATTTAAACTTCATATTTAAAATTTTATTTTTTTGTCAATTACTTCATTAATTATTATTGATCAATTCAAAAATAAATAATATATTTTTATTCGGTTCATTATTTCGATAAAGGTAGTTAGTTGAGGGGTGTAGGACAATTTTGGTGATGTGGCTAAACAGTAAAATACTACGATTCAAAAAAATGTAAAAGGTAGTCTTCACTAAATATCATAAAACCAAACAGCTCTTTTAAATTTAAATAATCTTGTTTGAATTTATTTTTTTCTATTTGACTATCGCTTAAGTGATAACCGGTAATGTTATAAAAGATTAGGTAATAATCACAATATGAATCGTATAATATCTTGTCCATATATAAATTTTTAAAAACAATTTTAGCTCTTTTGATGTCAGATGATCTTAAACTAAACATAGCATCTATAAGATCATAAATAAATACATCAAGATAGTTGTGAACATGAAATATGTCTAAAATATCTTCATAATACTTACTCATGATAAAGTTCAATTTTTTAAATCGTTTGGCTAAAAGTAGATGATGAATAAATTCATGTAAGAAATTTCTTATATCGTTTTCTTCAGCTATTAAATCAAAAAATAAACTCCAATAATATTGTTCTAAATTTTGATCAGAAATTTGTGAAGCATATAAAATTTGAAAACCTAAATAGCGCCCTCTTAAAGTTACAGGTAAGTTCATAAGAGTTGATTCGTCAATCCTTATCTTATTTGTTTGACCGTGATTTAAAAATTGAACTAGACCTTTAAGGAGTTGAATAAAAACCTTTTCTTGATGTTCCTTCTTTTTCTTATCTATCAGATCTATCAAATACCCATACCTTCCATTCATGTTCGTAAGATCTACATAAATATAAAGTACATTTTCCTTAAATTTTGTTATTTCAATCAAATTGGGCATGAGCTTTTTAAAATCGTTTAAAGGAATTGATTTTAGTTTTATAGAAATTAAAGAAGCTATCTTAACATTGAATTCTAAGGCTTCAATTTTCTTTTTACCTGTTAAATTGAAATGTTTTGAGTTGAAAAGCGTTTGGATATAGTTCCATTTTTCATATTGAACAGCATGTTCAAATAAGGCTATAAAATAAAGGATACTCCCCTGGTATTTGATGATTTTATTTATGAAATTTAAATCTGAAGCAGTGAGATCTTCTTGGTATTTAAGGCGCTGTAATTTTACCTCCGTATGCCACAGTTCAAATTTATTTTTTTCTCTGATATAACTAAGATAGGACTGATATCCTAAAAAAAGTGATAACTTGTTTAAGGTATTTTGTCTTGCTTTAGTTTCAGGTAGCAAACCCCAAAAACGCCTTAAAGTATTATAACTTAAATCTACTATTTGATTTTCCCTTAGTATGTTTACAAATATTTTAATATCCGATGAGGACACAATTTTGAAGCCAATTTTTATCTCGATATCAGTTCGAAGTTGTTGTTGTTCTAATTTCATGTACTTATCAGTTTAAATAAAAGATGAACATCCCTACGACTATCATCAACAAGCCAGGAAGCGATTTCAAGTTGAGCTTCTCTTTTCCTAAGAATATTCCCAAAACTAGCGTTATAATTGGTGTTAAAAGCCCCATAAGTGACGAATAAAATGGGCTGGTAACTTTTAACCCTTTTAAACCTAAAAAAACTGCTAGGGTAATGGGTAAGGCAAAAATTACAAACTGCCATATGGGAATTTTCTTAGCTTTGAAAGTTCTTGGTTGCATTGATATGATGATCCCAGCAAAAATAAATACACACAACTCCTGAATAAAAGCAATTGCCACCTCAGGTATTCGCTCCAAAAAATCCATTTGTAAAATTAGTAGCATAGAAAAGCAACAATGTGCTAAAAAGAAGTATAGGTGAGCCTGTCTAGATTTTAGAGTAGTTGTCTGCTCTTTGAACTGTTTAAATATAAAATATAAATAGCCAAAACTTACAAATAACAACGAAAAAATATTCCAATACCAAGCATGATTTATTTGATACTCTAGAGTAAAGCCTAAAATAAAGGTGAATAAAAGGCTATAAATTGCATATTGTAAGAGACTTCCTTTCTTGAATCCAAGTACTAAAAAACTCAAACCTGCGAACCCCAAACTACTTATCATAAATAAGTTAAGGATCTCTTTTGGGGTAAATTCTTGTCGATTATAAAACAAAACCACTGCTAAAATTACTCCTAGAAACAAGCAAGTAAAGCTAGATCGTTTGAACATAATCACGAATATATTTTGTTTTAGAGTGAAATGCTTCCACAACAAATTATTAATAGAAAACAGTAAAACACTGGCAAATAAATATAACATATCATAAACATAAGGAAAATGAGCCAAATATGGGCTATTATTATATTTTAAAAAAACTAAATTTACTAGTAAAATGAAAAAAATAAGAGTGCAAAACATTCAATCTACCAGTTTTTTAAATAAAAAATTATGATAAAAAATACGCTTATTAAATTAACTTTTTTATTGCTATCTGTTTCCATTTTTTCTCAAACTCAATTTGAAGTCAATGTTAATGGAATAAAAGAGAATGATTCTATAAGGGTCATTGTACAAAAATCTTCTGAATTCCTATTGAAAAAGTGGATACATGCCAGTGATTCACCCACATCAGCTGTGTTTTCACTTAGCGATGGTAATTGGGCTGTCAAACTTGACGCAACTGGTTATACCTATCCTTCACAACAAGTAGTATCGATTCCAAATGACACGCAAATAACTCTTGGATTAACAGAAGCCTCCGAAGGTGATTTTTCCTATAATTGGCGAGATGATGGATCTGCAGCAGGGCATTCCACACAATCTTATGTTGCTGAACCAACAGAAATTATCATACTGAATGATACTGTAAATGTCCCTACAGATTTTTCTTCTATAAAGTTAAGAACAGAATATGGTGTTGTGTTATCAGACTCCATACAACCTTGGTCTAAAGAAGATAGTTTTCGGTTGTATAAAATGTTTTCTAATTTACCTTACCAACCTTATGGAGAAGGAAATACAATAGATTTTAGTACAGGGGAAAAAGTGAGAGGAGTTTTTATGCTTACCAATCAAGAATTAAGTGACGATATTACCATTAGTAATGCTAGCGATGTTCCTTATGCCACTATAAGTCAAAGTGCATTTACCTATGCCAATCCTCAAATTGTTAAACTAGATGGTATTCGTGGTAAATTCTATTCTAAAAGATTATATCATGCTGTGGTAAGCTTTATTACCGATTTCGCGAACAATGAAGAAGTATTAAATTGGTTAGCTAGAGAACGTTTTGGAATTCAATTTGTAAAACCAAGTGAATTTGGACAAATTTTTGAAGAAGAAAATGACACCTTTATGGGCGATGATAATTCTAATTTCCAAGATTTTTACAAAACAGAAAAATTAGAGATTTTGGGAATGTTTGAAGAATTACCAGAAGGTTTTCACAAGCAAGAAGGGTTAAAATATATAGTTCGTAGAATAGACGGTCAAGAACACCCTGACCCTACTTATAAACCAGCTGCCGCAATTGCTTGGACAGGCTTAAAAACTACAGAATTTATGAGCAAAGCTTTTATCGGAGGAAATTTAAGTGATACAAGACGTTTAATTTTACACGAAAAAGCACATTTTTTATGGGAATATACTTTTGATGATACAACCAAAGAGGATTGGACAGAACTTGGAGGTTGGTTTGAAGATCCAACATCTGCATCGGGATGGTCAACCTACAACACCACAGAATTTGTTTCTGCCTATGCGCATGCAAAAAACCCAAATGAAGATATGGCAGAATCTATTGCCATTTATTTAACAAATCCTGATCGTTTAATAAATGTATCTCAAAAAAAATATGAATTTATAAGAGATCGTATAATGCATGGTACACGTTATGTATCTTTAATTCGAGAAGATTTAACTTTTACTGTGTATAATTTGTATCCAGATTACACCTTTCCTGGCAAAATCATAGAACTTGATCTAGAAGTTGAAGGAGCTCCAGAAGAGGATAAAATAGTGACAATGAAAGTAATTCTCGATTCTGAAGATCCTGCTGTAGACGGAGCCGTAGAAGTTTACACTAGATTTTCATCATCTATAGGGACAATATTTGATATAAGATTGACACCTCAAAATGGTACTATTGACTCTATTCTAGTAGGATCTGCTACTCTAAGCAAATATGCTAAAAATGGCTATTGGAACATGGGTTCTGCAGCAATTTTTGATCAAGTAAGGAATAAAAGATATGAAAACACCTCTACTGTTGGTGCAAAACTATGGATTGAAAATCCTAAAGAAGACATTATACCTCCAAAGTTTTTAGATTATCAAATTTCAAGAATAGATAGTACATTTAATGCTAATGGTAATATTGATGAAAATGGAGAGCCTGGCCAAGCCGTAAAATTAAATGTTAGATGGGAAGAACCTCTAGAATTAAATGGAAATGGTGCAGTTGTAAGAATAGATTTTCCAAATCCAGATCAAGCTGAAACTTACTATAAAGAAGCAGGAACGTTTGCAAAAAACCCCAACGATTTGATTAAAGAGTTGGAAGGCTTCTTTTTTATAGAAGACTATTATCCATCTGGATATTATGCTGTAACCTCAATGTATACTGGAGATCAGGCTGGAAACTCTAGTTGGGTTAATTTTTCAAACAACCCAGATAATGCTGGATTTGTTAATAATATCAGCAGTTTTGCAGCACTAAAAGATTCAGTTTATGTAGAAACAAAATATCCAGATATTGTAAAGCCAGAAATAGATTTAAATAATATTACAGTTGTTGCTGAGCCCACGAACCCAACAGCACCTAATGGAGAGACTAGGGTAGATATTAATTTTAATGCTAGAGATTTATCAGATTTCCCAGGTTATGAAGCTGGTATTGGTAATTTAAATCTTACTTTAAGAGATCCCAAAGGAGAAAAATTTAGTTATCAAACAGGGAATGAAACAATGAATCATCCTGATATTGACACAGGAGATACTGAGCCTGTTTTAGACTCAATATGGCGTAATTATAGATTTGATTTAGTGCTTCCACAAGGTTCTGCAGCTGGTGTCTGGGGTATTTCTGATATTGTTATAATTGATAAAGTAGGAAATACTAAAAGCTACAATTTTGAAGAGTATGTTCGTTTTGATATTATTCAATCTGATATTGAATTGGAAGAACCTCTAGAAATTGAAATTACCGATAAAGTAATTAACGCTGGAAATGTAGATGCTATAAAAGCAAAAATGTCTTGTAAACCTTGTGCGGGTCTTAATTATGTTGCCACCATTTACTCAAGATTTGGAGGTGGTGCTATTGTGAGAAGTGAGGGTAGCTTAAGTGCCGATGAAGAAATTGTAGAAAATTTAAATACCACTGGTATTTTAGATGGTGAAGTTAATTTAACATTACAACTTACAGATTCTGAAGATAGGTTAGTCGCCACAAAAACGACAGCGTACACCAAAGATGTCGTATATCCTAAAGCCTATTACACGAGATCTAACCTCCAGAATGACGGCTCATCAAGTATTGATGATTTACTAATTGATGTAGTTGTCGAAAGTCAGGATGTTGGTGGAACCTATGAGGCAACGGCACAAAATTACAATTCAAATGCATCAAGAATCTTCGGGGTTAAACAATCAAATACAACGGACCCTCTTAAATTTACAGGAGATATTTCGTCGGAAGAGTTCAATATTTCAAACCTAGACTTATCTTCCTTAGAGGATGGGTATATTGAGATCAAATTAGAAATAACTGATCCAAATGGTAATCTAGGTGAGGAACCTTATATTACTTATTATTTAATTGAAAACAATTCAATAAGTTATGCAGGAACCTCCCTGAGTACAGATGACATTGAAGCAAATGAGTTTGTGATATTTCCAAACCCAACATCCTCATTCATACATATATCTTTTGATTTTTCTACGGCTAAAGTTTTTGATTTAACAGGAAGAGAACTCATAAAGTCAACTTCTCAAACAATAGATCTTTCAAAATTAACAAAGAATATATATCTGTTAAGAACCTATGATGATTCAAATAGAATAATAGGCTCCTTCAAGCTCATAAAGAAATAAACAAAAAAAATCCAGCAAATTGCTGGATTTTTTTTGTTATTTCAATATTTGAAGATTGGTTACTTCCAGATTGGTTAAAGGCCTCCAGCGACCTCTTGGTAGGTTTTTCTTGGTAAGCTCTGCAAAAACAACCCTGTCTAATTTATTCACTTTATACCCAACATATTCAAAAATTTTACGAACAATTCTATTTCTACCAGAATGAATTTCAATTCCTATTTCTGATTTTGGTTCACCATTTACATAGGATATTGCATCGATAAATACTTTTCTACCTTCTATAATCACTTCTCCACGTAATTTTTCTAAATCTCTTAATTCTAGTTTTCTGTCTAGAGAAGCATGATATAATTTGCGAACATTGTGTTTTGGATGCGTTAATTTTTTTGCTAAATCACCGTCATTGGTAAACAACAACAATCCTGTTGTATTTCTGTCCAATCTACCAACTGGATATATTCTTTCTTTGGACGCATTCGCAATTAGCTCCATGACCGTTTTTCTACCGCGATCATCGTCCATTGTGGTGATATAATTTTTAGGCTTATTTAAAAGAACATACTTTTTTTGTTCTGGAGTGATGGAAGTTCCATCAAAACGAACAACATCATCTGGTTGCACCTTATACCCCATCTCTGTGACAAGTTTTCCGTTTATCTCTACACTACCGTGCTCAATGTAGGTATCCGCTTCTCTTCGAGAACAGATTCCTGAATTTGCAATGTATTTATTTAAACGAATTCCTGAAGATGGATCAGATTGCGGGGTTGCTTTTATTTTTTTGTACTCTTTTTTAGTACTTTTTCGATTTAAAGGAGTGTTTTTTTTACCTTCTTGTCGTCCTCTCGACGAGTTTTTATTTGATTTCATTACTTAAAATAAATTTTTGCAAAAATAGGGATAATAATCTTATTGTAATCGATCGATCACTTTTTCTACGATTAGTGAAGTATCTATAAAAATGATAGAAAACACACCTATTAAAAGGAGTATTTTTAAGATATTATGCATCCTTCTATAATGCTTTAGTTCAGATGATTTCCAAAGATAAATCCCTAAAAAAAAGAAAACAATTAAAACAATATAAAAATAATACCTCATATAACTTAATGCAGGAAAACTAAATAAAATGATAATTGGAAATATCGTTAAGGTCAATAAAAAAAGGCATACTAACTTGGTTTTTTTCTCTCCATAGACAATAGGAAAAGTCTCATAGTTATGAACTACTGCTCCTTTCATACTTTGTAAGTCTTTTAACAACTCTCTAATCATGATTACTAAAAACAAAAAAAATGCATGTACAAAAATGATCTTCGAAAAGTTTTTAAAATATATAAAAACAGCAAAAAAAGGAAGAATTGTAAGCATGGTCGCAGAAAAAACTCCGATGGATGGGTACTTCTTAAGCTTGTGAGAATACAACCAAATACCAAAAATATAAATAGCAAAAAAGAAGGCGGCTCTCCATGAAATAAGAAGTCCAAAAATAACTCCTAAAATATTTAAAATAAAATACAATGATAACTTGGTAGATTGTTTTACATAATTATCAATTCGTGCTTTGAATGGACGATTGATTTTATCAAGTTTTGCATCATAAAAATCATTAATCAGATAGCCAGACGCCACTACACATATTGTTGCTAAAATGATATAAAATAAATGAATATCGAAAAGGGTGTTTTTAAGTATTTTTGTAGGAGAAAATATAAAAATCGCTACTAAATATTGAGCGATAATTAAAACAAGAATATTGTATCCTCTTATCACAGAAAAAAAACTTAAAAATTTGAGAATAGAAATATTGAGTTTAGGGGGAAACATAAATTAAAACCTGTAAACCAGCTCTAATTTGTGGTCTTTCAGGATTTTTTGAGTTTTTTTATAATCTTCTGTAAAACCTAAAATATAGCCACCTCCACCAGAGCCACAAAGTTTCAAATAATAGGCATTACTTTGTATTCCCTGTTCCCAAACCTTATGAAAAGCGTCTGGAATCATTGGTTTAAAGTTCATTAAAACAATTTTAGACAATGATTTTACATTCCCAAACAACGACTTGATGTTTCCTTGTAAAAAATCTTCGATACAAGCATCGGTTATTGTTGAAAAATCTTCGCTAATCATTTTTCTGAAACCTTCATTTTTCATCTTGTTCATGAAAATACTTACCATTGGTTCTGTTTCTCCAATTTGTTCAGAATCTAACAAAAAAACAGCCCCTTTCCCTTCTTTCTGTGAAGGAATTCCTGCGGGCTCTATGTTCTCTTTAGAATTTATTAAAATAGGTAAGCTTAGGTAACTATTTAAAGGATCTAGACCAGAGCTTTTACCGTGGAAAAAAGATTCCATTAAAGAAAATATTTGTTTCAATTTTAACAATTTTTCTCGAGTCAAATTTTCTAAAACTGTAATTTTATCAGCAGCATATTTATCATAAATTGACGCCACTAAAGCACCAGAACTCCCAACACCGTACCCTTGTGGAATTGAGGAATCAAAATACATACCGTTCGTAAGATCTGTCTGTAAATCATTTAAATTGAAAGAAACCAGTTGTGTGTCCAAAGAAGCCAAATACTTATAAAATAAGCGTAAGTTTTGGTTGGATGTTTTGGAAGTACCTTGTAGGTCTCGAGAGGACTTTAAAGCGCCCCTATATGCATTATAAGGAATTGCTAACCCCTTAGAGTCTTTTATAATTCCATATTCCCCAAAAAGAAGAATTTTTGCATAAAATAGTGGTCCTTTCATTTATCTTTTAAATATAACAATACAAAAATACAAAATAATTATGTGAGTAGAATCTTATTAAAAATTTTTGTAAAAAGTCTTCCAAACTCCTACTTTTTTTCCTTTTTTATAACGTCCTCTTTCTTTAATTTTTCCATTCTCATAATATATTTTCCAAAAACCCTCTTCAAGACCATTTTCATATTTTCCAGAAACCTTCAGACTTCCTGTTTCATAGAATTCAGAGAAATTTGCAATGAGCATATTGTTTGAATAGGAAATTTTTCTATACATTTTACTGCTCTTATAAAAATACAGTAATTTTTGAGGATCCTCTTGGGAAAGTTTATAAAAAACTGAAGTTAATTGATCTGTTTTATTTAAATTTTGATCTAACCAGATTTTTTCTTGAGCAGAAACAGTTATTGAAAAAAGAAAAATAATGATTGATATATTCTTGACAAGAGCATTCATTTGACTTTTCATTTTAAACTGGAAACTTACAATTGAGCGGCTCCATAACCCACATTGTCACAAATATAATGATTTTTTTGACAGTACTTAGATAGTTGATTTTCAATAAATTGGTTTACCGATTCCTTTTCTAATTCAGGGTATAAAACATGTACATTTGCACCCGCATCTAATGTAAAACAAAGATTACTATCATGCTCTTTTCTGTATTCCCAAATACGGTTGATAATCTCCAAAGTATTTGGTTTCATTAGCACAAAATAAGGGGTACTTGTTAACATCATTGCATGTAGGGTTAACGCTTCACTTTCAACTAAATTTACAAACGCCTTAATGTCCCCATTTTGAAGAATTTCTACCATTTTAGACATGTTTTCATTGGCTTGTTGAAAACGATTTTCTGCATAGGGGTGATCGTGCATTAGATTATGACCCACCGTACTTGATACTTGTTTTTCTCCTTTGTCTACCAATAAAATTGCATCTTGATAATTTTCAAAAACGGAATGTACTTTATAAGGAAACTGAATACCAAACAAATCTGAACTTCCTTCAATATTTGGATGAGTTCCCCAAACAACCAAAGGGCCTTCTATACTTCTACTTGCACTTCCAGAACCTAAACGCGCTAAAAAAGAAGCTTTTTTATTGATAAATTCTTTTGTTAAATTAGGATTTAACGCTTGTTCTAAACTCATTAAACACATGGCAATGGCACTTAAGCCACTTGCTGAAGAAGCGATTCCACTTGAATGCGGGAAAGAATTCTCTGAATTAATTGTCATCTTATATTCAAGTATATAAGAACAATAGTCTTGAATCCTTTTAAAAAAATCTGCAATTTTTGGCTTAAATTCCTCTTTTTCTTTTCCTTCAAAAAACAACTCAAAATCAACTGAAGAGGTTTTTTCTTTTTTCTCAAACTGGATCGTTGTAATTGTGTGACAATTGTTTAGCGTAAAACTAATAGAAGCATTTTTTGGAATTTGAGGATTGCTTTTTCCCCAATATTTAACCAGCGCAATATTACTTGGTGTCTGCCAGGAAAAGTTCGCTTTTTCAATTGAGTCTTTAATTGATTTCGAAATAAATTGTGCTGTATCCAAATTCTTAATTTTGCACCAAAGATAAAACTATTTCAAAGAAATTGAAACGAAGATTTTAAGTGCCTTTTTTGGATGAATTTTAGGTATAAATATTTTCATAATTTTCAATAAACAAAATATTATTACAAATTTTTTCTAAGATTGACTGCAAGAATTCTACCTAAATTAAATAGCAAAAAACACTTTTATCTTGATAACAAATAAAATTTCAATTAATTCTAAAATAGCTATTTTTGTAACAATGAAAAAAGGAAAAGTCTTGCTACTTTTAAATGGAGAAACTCCTGTAAAAATTCCAGAATTAAATGATTATGAAATCATTTGCGCTACAGATGGCGCTTATCATTATTTAAATGAGAAACATATAGCTCCTGATTTTATTAGTGGTGATTTTGATTCTCTAGAGAATCTTCCTAAAGAAATAGAAGTAATTCACACACCAAACCAAGCCTTCACCGATTTTGATAAAATTCTTCAAATTTTATCCAACAGAGGGTATAAAAATATTGATGTATATGGTGCTAGTGGAAAAGAACAAGATCATTTTTTAGGAAATTTACACACTGCCATTCAATGGAAAGAAAAATTAAGTCTTACTTTTTATGACAACCATGGTTCCTATTTCTTGGCAAAGAAAAAAAATCCAATTCTAAATTGTAAAGACAAAATAATTTCTTTGATTCCTTTTCCAAAAGCAACAGAAATCATTACAAAGGGATTAAAATATTCATTAAACAAGGAAGATTTAACTTTTGGCAAAAAAATAGGAACAAGAAATATAGCCCTAGAAAATAATATAGAAATCACCTTCGAAACGGGCGAACTCTTTATTTTTATCAATCATTAAAAAATAAATATGAGTAAAAAAATAAAATTACTGTGGGATTTTAGAGGCGAAGATGCCAAAGAAACCGCAAAACATCATACAATACATTTAAAAGAGTTTGCATCTATTGAAAAACTCCCTTTTTATGCAATAGACATTCATGAAAAAAACCCTATGTTGGTTGCTGCTTTTATAACGATAGATGAAAGCGACATGAAGATCTACAGGGATGCTCTGAAACCTCATCGTGGTGAAATTGCGTAATTTATTTTTACAGAGTTCGCCAACTAAGGAAAGAATATTTTCTAACTTTTATCAAAAAAAAGAAACCTTTCTTATATCACAAGGTAAAGCTACTTCCATTTAATACCGCAACCCATACTTGGTTGTTGCTTTTGTAAAACAGGTTTGTTTTCTAATAGATTGTATAAAGAATTTCGAATATCTTTTCCTGAAACAGGTTTCTCGTTTCCAGGTCTTGAATCATCTAATTGACCATGATAAACCAATTTTAAAACTTCATCAAAAACATAAAAATCTGGAGTACATGCTGCTGCATAATCCTTTGCAACTTTTTGATCTTCATCATACAAATATGGAAAAGGATATTTTAAATCTTTAGCCAGTTGCTTCATTAAATGTGGGGCATCTTGTGGATATTTTTCAACATCATTAGAACTAATCGCGATAAAATTGATTCCTTTCTTCTGATACTGAGAAGCCATTTTAACCAATTCATCATTTACATGAATTACATACGGACAATGATTACAAATAAATAGGATCACAGTGCCCTTTTCTCCTCTTAATTCTGAGAGCGAAACAATTCGGTCATTGATCGTGTTTCGAAGTGTAAAATTGGGCGCAATGATTCCCAGTGCTAGTTCATTGGATGCTGTTAATGCCATCTTTATTTTTAATTTTTTGATACAATCTTTGGTTTTATGATCATAAAAACGGTTTATTTTTAGCGCTAATCGCAGAGCGCATTTGCACAAATATACCCGCCAGTCCATGCATTCTGAAAATTGAAGCCACCCGTAACTGCATCAATATTTAAAACTTCTCCCACAAAAAAGAGGTTCTTATGTTTTTTACTCTCAAAGCGTTTAAAATTAATTTCTTTCAAATCAATTCCTCCAGCGGTTACAAATTCATCTTTAAAAGTGGTTCTCCCGTTGGCATTAAAAATTCCCTTGGTTAATTGATTGGCTAAGTTTTCTAATTGATAATTATTTAAATCCGCCCAATTTTGTGTTGATTGTATCTCAGATGCAACCACAAAACGCTCCCACAATCTTTTTGAAATCTCTGTAAATGGAGATTTTAAGATTACAGTTTTACGGGGCTCTTTCTTTTTTAAATTTAATAAAACATTCAACACTTTAGCGGTTGGTCTAGAGACCCAGTTTACCTCCACATTATATTGGTAGTTTTTATCCGCCAAAATTCTAGCTCCAAAAGCGGATAGTTTTAAGACAGCTGGCCCACTCATCCCCCAATGTGTAATTAATAAAGGCCCGGAAGCTTCTAATTTTGTATTGCTAATTTTTACAGTGGCATTCGGCACAGAAGTACCAAGTAAGTCCAACAATCTTTTGTCATTAATATTAAAGGTAAACAAGGAGGGTACAGGTGCTATAATTGCATGATCTAGGCTTTCACACAGCTGCCAGACTTTTTTAGAACTCCCTGCTGCAATCACTAATTTATCCGCTTCAAAAACCTGCGATTTCGTATTGATAATCCATTTATTTTCTTGGCGAGAGACAGAATTCACTCCATGATTTGTGAACACTTTAATTTTTAACTTCTCTACCGCTTTTTGAAAACAATCTATAATTGCTTGACTGGTATTTGCTTCAGGAAAAACACGATTATCATCTTCAATTTTTAGGGGAACCCCTTTGTTATCGAACCATTCAAAAGTATCTCCGGTCATAAACTGATGAAAAGGCCCAAGTAATTCTTTTTCACCTCTTGGATAAAATTTCACCAATTCTTTTGGTTCGAAACAAGCATGGGTTACATTACACCTACCGCCTCCGGAAATTTTCACTTTTTGTAAAACATCTTTCCCTTTTTCTAAAATAATAATATCTAATTCAGGATTATTTTCTTTCGCATTAATGGCTGTAAAATACCCTGCTGCTCCGCCTCCAATAATAACTACGTTGTTCATAAAACCATTTCTGAGTAGGAAAGAATTGTTTCAAATCCTCTATTTTTAAAATAGTCAGGTGTAGAGGAATTTCCTGTTGCTAATATAAAGTCTCCACCCCAAGCACCTAAACTTTTTATTTCTCCAAAATAAGCTGGAAATAAGCGTTCTTTTACCGGTTTTAGTTTGATAATCGAACTGATAATTCTTTCATGTTCAATAATCAACGTATCAAAATCTTCCAATGATGTTACCTCTAAAAACCGATCAGAAATTGCTGAAATCATTTCTATTTCTTTTTCAATATTCTGGTTACTTTCTCTAAACTTCGCAATTCCTTCTTTAGAATCTTGTTTTGCATTCAGATGAACAAAAAATAAATTCTCTTTGAACGTTGGGTTAAATGCTACTTGATGTACCATTGGTTTTTTATCCTTTATTTGATAGAATATTGGTGCACTATTTTGAGCACAAGCAATGTCATAACCACTCCCTTTAAAAGAGTTCCAAAGCAATTTAAAAGGATCTACTTTTGCCCATGAGGCAATAGAATTTATTAACGTAGAGGAACTTCCCAAACCCCAGTTTCTTGGAAAAGTCAGTGCTGTTTTAACTATATATCCATGTTCAGAATTCAAAAAATTAGGATTTAGACCTCTTGCCTCTTGTAGGATCTCTAAAAGTGTTTCTGCAATCACTTCTGCATTTCCTTGGGTGTCGGAAGTATAGGTACAACTTACCAAACGAAATTTTGATACATCAAAAACAGCTTCAAACCAGCAATTTCCATTGGGCGAAAAACTTCCCCAAATAAGTTGTGGTTCTTTGATTGTTTCAACCACCAGATCCTGTCCAAATTTCGTCGGAACTGCTAAAGATTTAGCACCCTCTAAGACTAAATATTCACCTGTTAATAATAGCTTTCCGTTAGAATAATAGTTTGTCATTTTCTCAAAGCTTTTATTTTTTCAACAACAGCAGAATGCGTCACTGTTTTGTTATCAAAATAAGCAGTAACAAGCTGTTTTTCTTGATCGTTTAAATGAAACTGATTTAAAATATTCTGTAAATGCATTTTCATATGACCTTCCTGAATTCCCTTGGTGGTTAAAACTCTTAAAGCTGCAAAATTTTGAGCCAATCCTGCCGCTGCCATAATTTGCATCAAAGATTTTGCAGAGGGTTTTTGCAGCATTTCCAGAGATAACTTCGCCATTGGATGAAGTGCGGTTAACCCGCCAACAGTTCCCAAAGCTAAGGGTACCTCTATCCAAAATCTAAAAATTCCATTTTTAATTTCACAATGAGATAAACTTTTATATTGCCCAGATCTTGAAGCATAGGCATGTGCCCCTGCTTCTACTGCCCTAAAATCGTTACCCGTTGCTAAAACAACTGCATCAATTCCATTCATAATGCCTTTATTATGTGTAACCGCTCTGTAAGGCTCTACGGAAGCAATTTGCACTGCTTGACAAAACTTTTTTGCAAATTTTTGAGGGTCTTCACCACCTAATTCTTCAACTTTACAACTCACTTCTGCACTTACCAAACATTCTGGAACATAATTGGATAAGATGCTCATGACGATTTCTACATCCTCTTTTTCAAACTTTTTTGCAATGGCTTCCAGACAAGAATTGATGAAATTTGCACCCATTGAATCTTTCGTTTCAAAAGTAACCTCTAATTGATAATAATTGGATAATGCATCGGTTTTATCAACCAATTGAATCTCTAGAATCCCACCACCACGTTTTTCCATATTTTTTGTGATGGATGCTGTCGCTTGTAATAATTCCGTCTTATTTTTATCAAAGTAATCTTGCAATACCCTTGCGTCACCAGCATACATAAAATGGACGTGTCCAATTTTTGTTGTACCAATAACCTTTGTTTTGAAACCTCCTCTGGTACTCCAAAACTTTCCCACCAAAGAAGCTGCTGCCACAACAGAACTTTCTTCTACAACCATAGGAATTACATAGTCTTTGTTGTTAATTACAAAATTAGGAGCAATCCCAAAAGGCATGTAAAAGTTAGAAATCGTATTCTCTATAAAATCGTCGTGAAGTTGTTGTAAAGCAGTATCGGAGTTCCAATATTGAGTAATGGTTTTTAGCGTTTCAGATTGATTGTGAAAATAGTTTTCAATTAACCAATTTATTTTTTCTTTCTTACTTAACTTAGAAAATCCTGAAATAATTTTGCGCATTTATTTTGGTATAAATCTGTCTTGTACAAAGATAAGTCAATCTAAAAGAACAGTAAAGTATATTAAAGATTTCTGCTTTTTTAAGATATTTTTTGCTGATTTTTACGTAAACTTGGCAGAGTTTTATTAAAACCATATAAATATAATGAATGGTTTGTTTGTTTTTATGATATTCCCTTGGAGTTTCATGGCATTCTATTACTCTAAAAAATCATATTTCATTATTTTATAGTTTAACTAATCCTCAAATCAATTATCAAAAAAACAAATGATGACGTCAGATATATCAGCGAGTGAAAACACATTTTTTGGACATCCAAAAGCACTATTTATTTTATTTTTTACAGAAATGTGGGAGCGTTTTTCATTTTACGGAATGAAGGCACTATTGATTTTTTATCTTACGAAATATCATTTATTTTCAGATATAAATGGAAACTTACTGATTGGAAGTTATGCAGCATTAGTATATGCTGTTCCTGTAATCGGAGGTTTTATTGCAGACAAATATTTAGGATTTAGAAAAGCAATTGTTTTTGGTGGAATTATGTTAGTACTAGGTCACATGGGAATGGCTTATGAAGGAAATGCGGCGACACAATCTGTAACTGGAGAAATTACAAGAGACAATGTTGCACTTCAAGTATTCTACTTCTCATTGGCTCTCATTATATTAGGTGTTGGTTTTTTAAAAGCAAATATTTCTTCTTTAGTAGGAGAATTGTATGCTGTTGGCGATAAAAGAAGAGATTCGGGATTCACTATTTTTTATATGGGAATCAATTTAGGATCCTTTTTAGCAACAATCATCTGTGTTTGGCTTGGTGAAGCGTATGGATGGAGTTATGGTTTTGGTGCTGCAGGTGTAGGAATGCTTCTTGGACTGATTACTTTTATCTCCGGAAAAAAACTACTCATGGGCAAAGGAGAATCTAATGCGCCTGATTTCCTAGAAAAAACAACTTTTGGACTTAAAAATGAGTGGCTAATCTACCTAGCAAGTGTTCTTTCTACTGTGGTGTTTTGGCAAATGGTTCAACGACATGAAGCTGTATCAAACTCATTAATCATTGCAGGGGCAATTTCATTTGTTTATATCATATATTACGCCGTTACCCAGCTAGATAAAATTGCAAGACAACAACTCACTGCACTAACCATATTAATTGTATTTACAGTGATTTTTTGGGCACTTTTTGAACAGGCCTATACTTCTTTAAACCTCTTTGCAGATAGAGTATTGGATCGAGGAGAAATTGCTGCAGGAACTTTTTTAAGTTTAAACGCCTTATTTATTATTTTATTAGCCCCTGTATTTGCATGGCTTTGGGTAAAATTAGGGAAATACAATCCAAATACTGCTGTGAAATTTTCGTTGGCTCTTATTTTAGTTGGACTTGGGTTCGGTTCTTTAGTAATAGGAATTAATGCATCTGAACTAGGAAAAGTAGCGATATATTGGTTAGTCATCACTTATTTTCTTCATACCTGTGGAGAACTTTGTTTGTCTCCGGTTGGCCTGTCGGCTGTAACCAAATTATCTCCACCAAAAATTGTAGGTTTTATGATGGGTGTTTGGTTTTTAGCAACTGCAAGTTCAGAATTCATTGCTTCTTTGTTGGCAAATATTGCCTCTGTTGATACCTCTAACGGAACTGCAATGGACTTAAACATCGCAAAACAGAGCTATTTAATGCTCTTTGAATATCTATTTTATACTGGGATTGGCTTTGGTATTGTATTATTGATTTTATCGCCAAGGATTAAAAAACTTATGAATGGAGTAGACAAGGAACTCAATAATTAAAATATACAATTCTTTTAAAATCAATAAAATTATGACTACAGATATTGAAAACATGTTTAAAGATAAAGTTCTTGGGCATCCCGCAGGGCTTTTTGTCCTATTTTTTACTGAAATGTGGGAACGTTTTTCCTATTACGGAATGCGAGCATTGCTTGTCATGTTTTTTACTGCCTCTCTTTTAGATGGTGGATGGGGGTGGCCAAGAGAACATGCCTATGCAATTTTCGGAACCTATACCTCACTAGTGTATCTATCTACCTTATTAGGTGGGTATTTTGCTGATAAAAAAATTGGATATCGCTACGCAGTAGCCATTGGTGCTTTACTCATGACGTTGGGTCATGGAGCCATGGCTATTGAAACACCTTTCTTTATCTATCTGGGCTTAACATTATTGGTTTTTGGAAGTGGTTTTTTTAAACCAAACATGACTTCCATTATCTCAGAAATGTACAAAGGTAAAGACGAAAAAAAAGATGGTGCCTACACGATCTTCTACATGGGGGTGAATGCTGGTGCTTTTTTAGGAATATTATTGTGTGGATATTTAGGCGAGCAAATAGGATGGCGATGGGGATTTGGCTTAGCAGGAATTTTTATGCTATTTGGATTGCTTCAGTTTTGGTTTGCTCAAAATATTTTTGGTGACATTGGTAAAAAGCCCTTAAAAATTGATGCAACTATAGTAGAGACAAGTGCTGAGGAACCTAAATTAAATCCATTTACTTCTGTTCAATTAACCCTTATAGGAATCGCAGGAGTTTTAGGACTTTCATGGATTCTGAATGATCCTGTTGCTAAAATATCTGAAGGTGCTTATAATTTATTTGACTTTAGCTTGTTTGGAATGGAAGGATCTAATCTTGCAATTCTCTCCGCTCTGGGAATTTTCTTACTACTATTGTTTATTAGAATTCCTAAATATGATAAAATAACTCGCGACCGAATGATTGCTGTTATATTCTTTGCCTTTATTACGATTTTCTTTTGGGCAATTTTTGAACAAGCACCAAGTTCATTAACCATTTTTGCTAGAGATTATACTCAACGAGTTCTTGAAGGCAATGCTGCTTTAATTTTTAAGGTTGTAAATTCTATGATGACCATCATTCCATTGGGAATTATTACATGGGTATTGTGGTTATTGTTTAAGAAAACTTTTTCTAAATACGCACTTTCAAATATATTCTTAGCAATTAGCTTTCTTATTATTTGGGGAATCGCTATTTGGATGTTATCCATAGAATTTGGAAAAGAAATAGCGGAAGTACCAGCCTCTTGGTTTGGTGTTTTAAATTCCTTATTTATTATTGCTTTTGCTCCTTTGTTTTCAAAATGGTGGGAGAGCAAATACAATCCAAATGCCAACATGAAATACGCCATTGGAATGGGATTACTAGGGTTAGGAATGGCATGTGTGGCAATAGGAGCTTCCTCAATAGCTCCTGGAGCAAAAGAAGCTTCTGTAAGCATGATCTGGTTGATCTTAGTGTATTTCTTTCATACCATGGGAGAATTATGTATTTCACCGGTAGCACTATCTTATGTTAGTAAATTAGTGCCTGGTAGAATGATTGCCATGATGTTTGGTATTTGGTACTTGGCTGTGGCTATAGGGATGAAGTTAGCAGGTGTCTTTGGCGAAGCCTCTGAAGGAATTGCAGAATCTGAAGGACTAAGTTATTTCTTTTGGTTATTGACCGCAGTAGCTGTAGGTTTAGGAGTTATCTCTGCTTTGTTATATCCAGTTATAAAAAAATTAATGCACGGGGTCCGATAATCAGGATTAGAAAATAGAGAAGACATGATTATTGATACTTTATTTTATTATGTAAATTTACCATATCAATTATGATCTAAAAACATGAAAAAAATAGTTATACCCCTTTTTTTAATCTTTATAACATCCCAACTTCATGCGCAAAAGGTGAACTGGTTGTCTTTTGAAGATGCTATTTCACTAAACAAAGAAAACCCCAAACCTATTTTAATTGATATTTATACCGATTGGTGTGGGTATTGTAAAAAAATGGATTTATATACCTTTTCAAACAAAACAATATCAAGCTATATCAATGAAAATTTTTATGCAGTAAAATTAAATGGTGAAGGAAAAAAGAACATCACGTTTAATGGTCATACCTTTAAATTTCACAAAGAAGGACGCAGGGGGTATCACGAACTTTCTGCAGCTTTGATGAATGGAAAATTATCGTATCCTACAACTATTTTCCTATCCGAAGAAGAAAAACTATTAGATCGAATTCCAGGGTATTTAGATACAAAAACAATGGAGAAAATATTGGCTTATTTCTCTAAAAAAAACTATCAAACATCAAAATGGGCGGAGTTTAGTAAAAACTTCAAAAGTCAATTATAAAACTATTCTCTGAGCATAAAAGCACCTTTTTTAGCTGTATTGTAGAATGGAATATTATTTTTTAAACAGCTATTTTCCCATTGCAATACGTCTCTTTTATAATTAGATCCGTCCGCAATAATTTTTGAAGGGTGGACTGTTTTAATTAATCTTAGAAGATTTATTTTTGGGCTATGTTGCAAAACTATAATTGGATTTTTTACTCCTATATTTTTATAAATCCCCAAGTGGTCAATTAGTAAAATATCTTTATTCGCAAACTGAATGTAATTCTTAAAATCAACCAAATGAACATCGCTAATATTTTCTGAAGTTTGATAAGTTCTCATAAAAGATTGTTTTTGTAATTGACCATTATTAAGATCTTTCTGTAAAAAGAGCTGTTCTCCATTTCTATAACCAATAACAGAACTGTGACTTTTATGAAAAATAATGAATTCTTTCTTTACTTTTTTTTCATTCAATTCTAAGAAAAAAATAATTTGACATAAAAGAACAACACTCAAAAAACAAAGGCAACTTTTAAAAGATTTCACAAAGAGGAAATAAAAACCAAAAAAAAGGAATAGATAGCAACACAACATTGAAGTAAACGACATTGTAACCTCTGTAAACAAAAACGCTTCTCGGTGTGAAATCCAACTTACAAAAGCATTCATAAAAGAAATAATCGTTCCATAAAAATCAGCCATACATTGAGGAAGTAGGTTTACAATTGACAAAAAAATAATTAAAACACCTCCGATAAGAATAATTCCTAAGAAAGGAATGATGACCAAATTAGAGACTAAAAACAGTCCAGGAAATTGATGGAAATAATAAATACTTAAGGGTAAAACAGCGATTTGAGCAGCAATAGAGACGGAACATAATTTCCAGAAAAAATCAAAAAGACTAAAAACAGGCTTCCATAACGAATAGATTTTTGGTTGCAAATAAACAATGCCAAAAACCGCTAAATAACTTAACTGAAATCCAACATCAAACAAAAACATTGGCCTCATTAACAATAGAAAAAACATAGAAGAAATCAATGAGAATTCAATTCTGTTTTTTCTTCCAAAAAACATTCCTATGGCTACAAAAGTAAACATGGTAACAGCTCTTACAACAGAAGCTGAAAGTCCCGCAATAAAAGCAAACACCCACAATAAAAAAATGATGCAAAGCGTTTTTAAAAATTTACCATATTTAATTCTTTCCAAAGGTGTCAACAGAAAAGAAATAAACAATAAAATGATGCCAATATGTAAACCCGAAACTGCCAAAATATGAATAGCTCCTGCTTTTTGATAATTTGCAATTAATTCAACAGAAAGTTCTTTTCGTTGCCCTAAAATTAAGGCATTTATTAGGGCTAACTCGTTCTTTTTAAAGTTGTATTTTTGAAGCGATTCTTGAATGAAAGTGATCAACTTTGCTGAGCGTCCAAAAAAAGTAATTCCATCAGAATTCAACCTAGATATCTGATTATATTCTACAAAAATTTGATGGTAAATTCCTTGTGTAGCCAAATATAATTTATAATTAAACTGATTTGGGTTTAATGGCGGAATCACGTCTTTTAAAACAGGCTTTAAAAGCAATAACTCATCAACATTTAAGCGTTTAGAAGTTGCGTCTTTTTTTATATTTAATAGCAGTTTTCCTGTTGTTTTTGTGTCATCAACTTTTACAACTTTAGCTTCATATTTATAATTATAATTTCCGGATTTTAAAACTTTATGAATCTGTAAAATCACTATTGAATTCTCTTCTAAATAAGATTCGTAAAAGGTATCCTGTTTTCTACAGTCATGTATATAAACTGATGAAACTCCTAAAAAAAAGAACAGGACAAAAGAAGTAAACGTTCTCAAAACACGGTGTTTAATTATCAAAAATAGCAGAGACAAAAAAGCGATGATAAATAAGGTGTCAAAAAAGTTAAAAGTCCAAAATTGCGTAAAGAATTGGAAACATATTCCAAGAATACAAAGCACAACAAAATGCAAGGGCAAATAATTGAGTAACCTATTCATAGCAAGTTAAAGTTAATGAAAAAAAAACAACCGTTAGTGATCTGTTTCTTATTCCTTAATTAAACTTTTGATTTGAATATTGTACGAATAGAAAATACAGGTTTCTCAAGATAAAAACTATTTCTACAAAAAGATTGGGGTTTATTTATAAAAAAACACTTTTCGAGCAGTGTAAATATATCTATCACTCGTTGTATTCATTAAAATAGTTTTGTTATTTCAAATTGGCCACAATTTGTTTTGCAACTTTTTCAGAAGCTCCTTTCCCTCCTAGTTTATTTTCTAAGTCAATATAGGCCAAAATTAATTTTTCTCGGTGTGAATGATCTAAAATTTTAGTCAACGCTGTTTTTAAATGCTTCTTATTAAAATCCTTTTGAATCAACTCTTTTACCACTTCTTTGTCCATGATTAAATTTACCAAAGAAATAAATTTTAAAGTAATTATTCTTTTTGCAATTTGATAGGAAATAGTTCCTCCTTTGTAACAAACTACTTGAGGTACTTTAAATAATGCTGCTTCAAGAGTTGCTGTTCCAGAGGCTACGAGAGCTGCATGAGAAACACTCAATAAATCGTAGGTTTGATTCTTAATAAAACAGATTTTTCTGTTTCCTATAATTTTCTGATAAAAACTTAGGTCTTGACTAGGAGCACCTGCTATTACAAATTGATATTCAGAAAAGTCTTCAACGATTGATAACATGACCAACAGCATTTTAGTGATCTCTTGTTTTCTGCTTCCTGGTAACAAAGCAATAATGGGTAGATTTGTCAATGCATACTCTTGCCTGAAAGCGAGCTCATCTACTTTTTTTCTTTCAGCAATTGCATCGATTAACGGATGACCAACAAACGCTACATTGTAATTATACTTTTCATAAAATTTTTTTTCAAAAGGAAGAATTACAAACATATTATCTATATCTCTTTTAATATCTTTAACTCTAGAGGCTCTACTTGCCCAAACTTGAGGAGAAATATAATAGTTGGTTTTAAAACCTTGTTTTTTGGCCCATTTTGCAACCCGTAAATTAAAACCAGAATTGTCTATGAAAATGATCACATCTGGTTGAAACTGTGCAATGTCTTTTTTAGCCAATTTAATAAAACTCAATACTTTAAAAAGATTCATTACTACTTCTAAAAAACCCATAAAAGCTCTTTCTTTATAATGACTTACCAGTGTTCCGCCTATATGTTGCATTAAATCTCCACCCCAAAAACGAATGGTTGCATTTGGGTTTTCGTTGTACAATGCTCTCATTAAATTAGCACCGTGTAAATCTCCTGAAGCTTCACCTGCAATGATATAATATTTCATTTTTATGTATTATAGAAATTGTAAAAATAGCGTAGTAAAAGCAATCAAAATAGTTCCTAATAATACTCCTTTTGCTTTACTATCTTGTTGCTTTTTGATAAAAATAAAAAAAATAAATAAATTTGGTATGGCAGCTATAGACAATACTTTTCCATATAACTTACCCTGGTGAATTAGATCAATTGTTTCGTAAAAATCAACTCTTGAGATATGCTCTAAATATAAAAAAGCACCCACAATAGTTGCTACTAAAGATCCTAAAAAGCCTATGAAAATATTCTTTTTTAAAGTTCCCATAAATTTAACTTTTCTATCATATGATGGGCAGTCATATCAAATTGAACTGGAACCACAGAAACATATCCTTTTTCTAAAGCATATAAATCTGTGTCTTGCCCTTTGTCATTTATAATAAAATCACCAGCCAGCCAATAATATTTTTTCCCAAAAGGACTTTTACGCTTGTCAAAATTTTCCTTCCAACGCCCATTTGCCTGTCTACAAATCTTTACTCCTTTGATTTCTTGGGTCTTTAGGTTGGGGATATTTACATTCAAAACAACACCTTCAGGTATTCCATTTTGTAGGGCTTGTAAACTGATTTTTTTTACATACTCTTCTGAATACCTAAAATCTGCATCCCATTTAAAGTCCAGTAAAGAAAAACCAATCGCTGGAACACCTTCAATTCCGGCTTCAATAGCTGCCCCCATTGTTCCTGAATAAATAACATTAATAGAGGAGTTTGCACCGTGATTGATCCCAGAAACACATAAGTCTGGTTTTCTATTTAAAATTTCATTAAGTGCCATTTTTACACAATCTGCGGGGGTCCCAGAACAAGCATATTCTAATTGCGGACCATCGTCAATCGTTATGGGATTACATGTCAACACATTGTCTATTGTTATCGCATGTCCCTTTCCACTTTGTGAACTATCAGGAGCAACAACAACAACCTCTCCTATTTGATTCATTATTTTGATTAATGTTCTTATGCCTGGAGCTGTAATTCCATCGTCATTTGTGATTAAAATTAATGGTTTGTCTTGCATACTTGAGATTTATCACAAAGGTAATTGATTTTATACTATTTTCTTTTTAACATTTCGTAAAGAATAATTTTTATCTTTTTTGCGTAACATTGTATAAGATAAAGATATTTTTAAAAAAACCCTGCAAGTCAGTCTTAAGAAGATTTTTAAAAAAAAATTTAAAACTATTTGAGCATAAATTAATCAATATTTTGATATACTACCAAAGCACAACTATTAAAAATTAGGACAACCGATTTATGAAGACGAAACTAAAAATCATACTATTTTTATTAACTACTCTAACTCTCACTAGTAACATACAATCTCAAACCAATACTACAAATTCCAACTCAAATCCCGAGAAAGATAAAATTTTGGTCTATATCCTTAGAAATATTCTAACTAGAAGTCATTTTGTAGTAAAAGAAATGAATGATGAATTCTCTGAATATGTATTTCATGAATTCATTAATGGTTTAGATCCAAACAAAAGATACTTTACTAAAAGAGATGTTAAAAATTTTGAAAAATACAAATATGACATTGATAATCAATTATTAAGAGAAGACCTTTCTTTCTATAATTTAGTTTATGATCAATTTACTCGAAAAATCAATAACGCAAAATCTTATTATGTAGATTTATTAGCAGAACCCTTCAATTACGACAAAAAAGAAGCAATTAATATCGATTACGACAAGGTGTCTTTTGCAAAAAATGAAAATCAATTAATAGACTATTGGCGAAAGCAGCTAAAATTATCTGTCTTAATCAGAGTTCAAGACAAACTTAAAAAGGTCGACAAAAATGAAACTGAAAAGCAACGAAGAATTAATTTCAAAAAACTTGAAAAGGAAGCCCGTTCAGAAGTTCTAAAAAGCATGAACGAATTATACGAGCGAATTGAAGAATTAGAAAACGAAGATTGGTTTTCTACTTTTTTAAATACCATCGTAAGTGCTTTTGATCCACATACTACCTACATGGCACCAAATATGAAAGAACGTTTTGACCAAGATATGTCCGGAAAACTAGAAGGTATTGGAGCCAGATTACAGAGAAAAGGAATCAATACGCAAGTTTTTAAATTAGTTTCTGGAGGGCCTGCATGGAAGCAAGGAGAATTAGAAGCTGGTGATATAATTTTAGCTGTAGCTCAAGGAAATAAAGAACCTTTGGATATTGTTGGTATGCGTTTAGATGATGCTATCAAATTTATAAAAGGAAAAAAAGGAACTGAAGTTAGACTTACCGTTAAGAAAAAACTGGATGGATCTACCAAAATAATTTCCATTATTAGAGACATTGTAGAATTAGATGAAACCTTTGTAAAATCTAGTATTGTAGAAAAGAATGGGAAAAAATATGGCCTCATCAATTTACCTAAATTTTATATAGATTTTGATGAAAAAAGCTATCGAGATTCTGCAAAGGATATGGAAAAAGAAATTGAACGATTAAAAAAGGAAGGGGTTTCCGGATTGATTATTGATCTCAGAAATAATGGAGGAGGCTCATTAAAAACAGCCATAGAGATTAGTGGATTATTTATAAAAAAAGGACCTATAGTACAAATAAAATATAGAGGAGAAGCTCCTATTGTTAAACATGATACCAATGAAAAAATTCAATGGGATGGAGCTGTTATTGTACTTGTAAATGAATTTTCAGCTTCTGCATCAGAAATTTTTGCAGCAGCAATGCAAGACTACAACAGAGCAATCATCATTGGCGGAAATCAAACCTATGGTAAAGGAACAGTTCAAAGTGTATTGCCTATCAATCAGTTTACTAAATATGAAGAAAATTTAGGTGCCTTAAAAATGACCATTCAAAAATTTTATAGAATTAACGGAGGCTCTACTCAAATTGAAGGAGTATATTCAGATATTGCGATCCCAAGTAGATATAGCTATATGAAATTTGGAGAAAGAGATTTAGAAGGTGCATTAGTTTGGGATAAAGTCAATCAAGTAGATTATATTCCTACAAAATCTTATGAAAATTTTTCGGAAGTAGTATACAATAGCAAGCAGAGAATCGCTTCCGATTCCAAATTTAAATTAATAAACGAATATGCAAAATGGTTAAAGAAGAACCAAGACAATACCTCATATTCCTTGAACTATGGAGCGTTTTCTGAAGAAAATCTCCTTCAAGAAAAAGAAGCTGAAAGATTTAAGACTGTTTTTGATTATGAATCTGATTTAAATTTTACTTCTCCAAAATATGAACTTTCACTTCAAAAAAAAGATACAGTTTTAGCCGATAAAAGATTAAGTTGGTATAAAAACTTATCAAAAGATGTCTATGTAGACGAAGCTTTAAATGTTTTAAGTGAATTAAAACTTACTACTTCAAACAACATTTCTAAAAAATAGAAGTGAAATTATTTCATTAACTGCTTTTTTTGGTTGGTTAATCAAATATAATATAACATAAGGTATATTACCATGTATTTTTTTTAGTTTTATAAAAAAATGCATGAAATTTCAATCTATTATTCAAACTTTAACGGGGTTATTCTTCGTATTAAACATGAACTCCCAAAACATGACCATTGCCCCTGGAGGTAATTTAACTTCATCAGACGGAGCTGAAATTACTATTAAAGGAAACCTAGAGGTAAATTCGTTAGGTTCTTTTGTCTTGGATAATACTACTTTGAAAGTGGAAGGAAGTTCTTCAGGAAATATAAAATACATTAAAACGCTAGCTAATTCGAATTGGTTAGGTATTAGTTCTCCTGTTAAAGGTCAAAATATCAAAAATTTTGCAGATGCTGAACCTCTAGATTCTGGTCAGGGCGGTCATTCACACAACAAAGGTCTTGCAAGTTACGATAACACTAAAAATGATTGGAAGATTTATCAATACAACTCCAGTGAATGGGTAGATTTTACAGAAGGAGAAGCCTATCTTATAAAACTACGTGACATAACTGAAACTGATGATACAGATACTTTTTACGACATTTCTTTCGTGGGTTCAATACAAAACACAGACGTTGAATTAGATGAAATAAACAATATTATAGGAGATAATGGAGAAATAAATTACTTACAGTATATAGGAAACCCCTTCCCTTCTGTTGTCAATATAGTTGATGAACATGGAGCAAGTGGAGAAGGCTTACTGGAGCTAAATTCGAATAAATTGGAGGAAATTACTTTATACTTTTTGAGTAGTAGTTCAGGAGAATTAAAATTTGAAACAGTAAATTTTACCTCAGGAGCAAAAATAATGACCCCTACTGAAGGTTTTTTTGCATATACTAAGGATGTATTTACAATTCCAAGGAGTTTAACGAATCATCAGCAGAGATACTCCAACGATAGATCTAAAAAAAACACAAAAGAAAGTATTTTTTTAAGAATTACAGATAATTCCACCGGTAGTTATCGTCAGACTTCTATTTTTTATATGGAAGGAGCTACAACAGGGAACGATCCTGGTTATGATAGTACTTTTTTTTATAACGGGGTAAATTATTTTGGTATTTATACACATCTAGTAAGTGATAGTATTGGAGACGATTACGCAATACAGACATTACCAAAAAATGGTTACGAGAAAATGATCGTCCCTATTGGAATAAATGCAAAAAACAGCGAAGGTCTTAATTCTACTGAAATCACGATATCTGCTGAAGCTATGAATATGCCCTCCGAAATTAATATCTATATAGAGGATAAAGAGATGAATACGATTGTCTTACTTGATGAAAATTCTACTTATACAACAATGATTTCAACAGACTATAATAGTATTGGGCGTTTTTATTTACACACAAATAGTAACACTTTAAATTTAAATGAACCTTCTATTAACATCAACAATATAAGCGTATACACTTCTTCCAGAGAAAATCTTCGTATTGTTGGTCTTCAAAACGGACAAGCTACCCTTAGAATTTTCAATATATTAGGAAAAAAAATTCTTGACACTCGTTTTAAAGGAAATGGAGTAAATGACATCAAATTACCTCAAAGTATTACTAGTGGAGTGTATATTGTTCAATTAATAACTTCAACTGGTAAATTAAATAAAAAAATAAGTATCGAATAAAATAATTACTATTAAACAATTAAGGGTTGGGAATTTTGCAAATTGAAAAAGAAAAATTAAGTTAAAATTTAGGCATCCCTAAAAAGTAGATCTTTAAAACGATCTACTTTTTTCTTTATAAAGAATCTATGTCTATACCATTTTACTTAAATCTTATTAAATATTGAAAGATTGAAATAAAAATGGAATAAGGTTCTATTCATAAATACCATTCTTAGTTAGTCAAACTGAAAAAAAAAGAATTAGAATTAAAAAAACCTCAACATTGTTGAGGTTTTTCTTTGTACAGGCGGAGAGACTCGAACTCTCACACCTTGCGGCACTAGATCCTAAGTCTAGCGTGTCTACCAATTCCACCACGCCTGCTACTTTCCAATTAAATTGGAGTGCAAATATAAACAATAGTTACAAACTTCAAAGTAGTTCATTATTATTTTTCTATTTTTGAAATAGAAAAAAAACACCTCAAATGAACACGATTCAATCCTACATAAAAGACCATAAAAACAGATTCTTAGATGAATTAATCGAATTGCTTAAAATTCCTTCTGTAAGTGCAGACCCTACTTACAAAAAAGAAGTTTTAGGTACGGCTAATTTTGTGCTTGAAAGTTTAAAAAAAGCGGGATGTGACCATGTTGAAATTTGTAAAACTCCGGGGTATCCAATTATTTACGGTGAAAAAATTATCGATAAGAACCTACCTACTGTTTTAGTTTATGGTCATTATGACGTTCAGCCCGCAGATCCAATTGATTTATGGACCTCTCCTCCTTTTGAACCCGTTATAAAAAAAACAGCAATACATCCTGAAGGAGCTATTTTTGCGAGAGGTGCTTGTGATGATAAAGGGCAAATGTATATGCATGTAAAGGCACTAGAATTCATGACATCCTCTGGAAATTTACCCTGCAATGTCAAATTTATGATTGAAGGTGAAGAAGAAGTAGGCTCAGAAAGTTTGGCTTGGTTTGTTCCAAGAAATAAAGAAAAATTAGCCAATGATGTTATTTTAATTTCAGATACTGGAATGATCGCCAATGACATCCCCTCAATCACAACAGGTTTGAGAGGATTGAGTTATGTCGAAGTGGAAGTTACGGGTCCAAATAGAGATTTACACTCCGGACTCTATGGAGGGGCAGTTGCCAACCCTATTAATATTTTAACAAAAATGATCGCTTCTTTACATGATGAAAACAATCATATGACCATTCCTGGTTTTTATGATACTGTTGTAGAACTATCTGAAGAAGAAAGAGCGGAAATGGCCAAAGCTCCTTTTTCTTTAGAGAACTATAAAAAAGCGTTACAAATTGATGCTACCCATGGCGAAAAAGGATATACTACTAACGAAAGAAATTCTATAAGACCAACATTAGATGTCAATGGAATTTGGGGAGGCTATACAGGCAAAGGTGCAAAAACAGTAATTGCAAGCAAAGCATACGCGAAAATATCGATGCGCTTGGTCCCTAATCAAGATTGGAAAAGTATCACACAATTATTTAAAAATCATTTTGAACAGATTGCACCCTCATCAGTTTCTGTAAAGGTAACACCTCATCATGGTGGTCAAGGGTATGTAACCCCCATAGACAATATTGCATACCAAGCAGCAAGTAAAGCCTATGAAACCACATTTGGGAAAAAGCCAATTCCGCAGCGAAGTGGGGGAAGTATTCCCATAGTTGCTTTGTTTGAAAAAGAATTAAAAAGTAAAACTATATTAATGGGCTTCGGTTTGGATTCAGATGCAATTCACTCACCAAATGAACATTTTGGTGTTTGGAATTATTTAAAAGGAATTGAAACCATTCCCTATTTTTATAAGCATTTTACTCAATTATCAAAAAAAATAATTAAAAATAACACGAATGAAATCATTCATTTTAAAAAGTAGCTCACTATTTTTTGGGTTACTATTTACAATCAGTTGTTCCAAAGATCAACACCAAAAGCAATTTACAATTGCTACCTATGAGGATGCTGCATCCCATATGAACAGAAGTTTACAAGGTCTTGTTTATCATCGAGTTTCGAAAAGTGATTTTATTGGAAAGCACCACTTAATTTATACGACAAGAAATAAAGAGGGTAAAAAATTCATTTTAGTTGATGTCATTTCAAAAACTAAAAAAGAAGCATTCGATCATCAAAAATTAGCAAATAGCCTCTCCAAAGAACTGAACAAAAAAATAATCTCTTCAAAATTACCATTCAATAATGTTTCTTTTTCTGAGGATCTAAGTTTGCTGGATTTTACCATCAATAAACAAAAATATAGTTGTCGTTTAGAAGACTACACACTCTCTAAAAAAATTACGAAAACACGTAATATCCATCCCAATGAAAACCTTTCTCCAAATGGTAAATTAGCAGCCTACATTAAAAACTATAATCTTTGGATTCGTAATTTAGAAACGAATAAAAGAACACAAATCACCTTTAATGGAAAAAAAGATTATGGCTATGCTACTAACAATGCTGGCTGGATTAAAAGTGATGGCGCTGTTTTAAAATGGTCTCCAAATTCTGATAAAATCGCAACATTTCAACAAGACGCTAGAGAGGTAGGAATGATGTATTTAACATCAAGTAACGTTGGTCATCCTCGTTTACAAGCTTGGAAACATCCATTACCCGGAGACGATACGATTTTTACAATTGAGCGCGTAATTATTCATCTGGGGAAGCATCCAAAAATCGTTCGTTTGAAAATGAAAAAAGACTTTCAAAGAGGAACTACAACAGATCACATTGCGAGTAGAGAAAACGAATTACTAGATGCACAATGGAATAAAGAAGGAACAAAATTTGCCTTTGTCTCAAGTTCTAGAGATCATAAAATTGCACATTTACAAATTGCCGACACAAAAACAGGTCGTGTAGAATCAATTCATAAAGAAGAAGTAGACACTTATTACGAATCTGGTGTAAAGTCAGAAAATTGGCGTGTTTTATTTAAATCAAATGAATTTATTTGGTATTCAGAAAAAACAAACTGGGGACACCTATACTTATATGATATAAAAACCAAGAAATTAAAAAATCAAATTACTTCAGGAAATTGGTTGGTTAAACAACTCAAAAATATTGACGTAATCAATAGACAAATTTATTTTACTGGAGGCGGAAAAGAAATTGGTAATCCATATCATAATTATCTTTACAAAGTAAATTTTGATGGTTCAAATTTTCAAAACCTGACTCCAGATAAAGGATCACATACTGTGAAATTTACAACAGATTATACGTATTTTATTGATACCTATTCGACAACTTCAGTTCCTCCTGTTTCAATTTTAAGAAATAATAATGGTGAAAAACTATTGGATTTAGAAATTGCAGATATCACTGCATTAAAAGAAAAAAATTGGCAAAACCCAATTGAATTCAACGTAAAGGCACGTGATCAAAAAACAGACTTATACGGTATAATGTGTTTACCTAGCCATTATAATGAACATCATCAATATCCCGTATTAAATTATATTTATCCAGGCCCTCAATCTGGTAGTATTGGCGATTATCAGTTTAAAGTCATTCGGAGGGATTTTCAAGCAATAGCAGAATTAGGTTTTGTCGTTGTTGCAGTTGATGCGATGGGAACCCCCATGCGTTCTAAGTCTTTTCATGACGCATACTATGGGAATATGGGAGATAATGGTTTGCCAGATAATATCACAACAATCAAACAATTGGCAAAAAAATACAAAGGAATGGACCTCAAACGAGTTGGAATTTGGGGGCATTCAGGAGGTGGATTTGCCTCTACAAGAGCTGTATTTGCCTATCCAGAATTTTATGATGTTGCCGTTTCTGGAGCTGGAAATCATGACAATAGAAATTATGAGGCAGATTGGGGTGAAAAATGGCAAGGTCTCTTAGTTAACGGAAATATGGAAGGAAAAGCAGATGGAACTACTAATTACGACAATCAAGCAAATCAATTGATTGCTAAAAACTTAGAAGGAAAATTATTAATTACTCATGGCACGATGGATGATAATGTCCCTCCCTCAAATACCATGTTAGTTGTTGAGGCTTTGATAAAAGCTAACAAAGATTTTGACATGATTTTATTTCCAAATAAAAAACATGGATATGGAGATATGACAAAATATATGACCCGAAAACGTTGGGACTATTTTGTAACACATCTTTTAAATGTTCACCCTCCAAAAGGGTTTCAATTTAAATAAAAAAATGAAAAATCAATTTTTAATTCTTTTTCTTTTTTGTAGTATTTTGTCTTTAAGGGGACAACATTTATTGGAAAAAAAAGAAAATTTTACTAGACAAGACACCTTAAGAGGAAGTATTACTCCAGAGAGAATTTGGTGGGATTTAACTTCTTACCACCTAGCAATTGAGGTGGTTCCCAACCTAAAATTTATAGCTGGAAATAATACGATTAGATATACGGTTTTAAAAGAATATCAAACTTTGCAAATTGATTTACAAGCACCCTTAAAAATCACAAAGGTTACTCAAGATGGGATCACGTTGAAGGTAATTGATGATGGAAATGCTCATTTTATTCAACTCCTAAAAAAACAAAAAATTGGAAATACAGAAAGTATTGTTGTGTATTACCAAGGGAATCCAAAAGAGGCAATACAAGCACCCTGGGATGGTGGTTTTTCATGGAAAAAAGACAAAAACGGGAATCACTTTGTAGCAACTTCTTGCCAAGGTTTGGGAGCAAGTGTTTGGTGGCCATGTAAAGATCATATGTATGACGAGGTAAAAAACATGAAAATAAGTGTTACAGTTCCTCGAAACTTAATGGATGTTTCCAACGGAAAACTAGAAAAAATAGTTGACAATGGAACAACAAAAACTTATCATTGGTCGGTAGATAATCCAATTAATAATTACGGAGTAAACATCAATATCGGAGATTACACTCATTTTTCTGAGGTTTATAAGGGTGAAAAAGGAAATTTAGACATGGATTATTATGTTTTAAAATACAATCTAGAAAAAGCCAAAAAACAGTTTACGGATGCTCCAAAAATGATGAAAGCTTTTGAACATTGGTTTGGACCTTATCCTTTTTATGAAGACGGTTTTAAATTGGTCGAAGTACCGTATTTAGGGATGGAACATCAAAGTTCAGTTACGTATGGGAATCAATTTAAAAATGGATATTTAGGAAGAGATTTGTCCGGGACTGGATGGGGATTGAAATTCGATTTCATTATTATTCATGAATCTGGACACGAATGGTTTGCAAATAACATTACCAATAAAGACATCGCTGACATGTGGATCCATGAAAGTTTTACTAATTATTCTGAAAGTTTATTTTTAGATTATTATTATGGAAAAAAAGCCTCCTCTGAATACGTAATTGGTCTCAGGAAAACCATTGCAAATAAAAAAACAATTATTGGGAAATACAATCTAAATAACGAAGGGTCTTCAGACATGTACAATAAAGGAGGGAATATGCTTCATACCTTGAGACAACTTGTCGATAACGATCAAAAGTGGAGAATGATTCTGAGAAAAATGAACAAAAAATTCTATCACCAAACTGTTACAACCCATCAAATAGAAGCATTTCTGAGTAGAGAAACAGCACTTGATTTAACCCCTTTTTTTAATCAATATTTAAGAAGCATAGAAATTCCTACTTTAGAATACAAAGTAGAAAATGATGTTTTAATTTATAAATGGACTGCAGTTGTTAAAAACTTTAAAATGCCTTTAAAAGTGTTTATTAATCAAGAGCCAACATGGATTTATCCAACTTCAGAAATTCAAAAAAAGAGTTTAACCTATAAAAAATCAACTTTAGAAATAGATCCTAACTTCTATGTGTATTCGAAAGAAGTTCAGTAAAATTACTCTTTACTGGTCATTTTCTTCACATAATCTGTTATGATAACGATTTGTGTTGGACCCACTTTTCCTTCTATGTATTTTGCATTTTCATGGTCTAAAGAAATTCTTCGAACTGCTGTTCCTTGTTTAGCTACCATACTAGATCCTTTTACCTTTAAATCTTTAATTAAAACAACACTATCTCCTGCCTGTAAAATAGTGCCATTTACATCTCTATGGATTATTTTTTCACTTTCATCTAAGTGATCTCCCGACTCTTTTGCAAATCGTAAATCATTATCTTCCATATATAGCATCTCTAACAAGTCTTTTGGCCAACCTTCATTTCTTAAACGAGACAACATTCTCCATACAACTACCTTTACAGGACTATATTCGCTCCACATCGCTTCGTTTAAACAACGCCAATGATGTGCATCTGTAACTTCTGAATGATCTAATTGAGGAATACAGGTTTGACATGCTAATATACTTCCATCCATCCCTCCACCTCCAGTTGTAACGGGTTGTATTTCGAATACCGACAAGGTCTCTACTGAAGCACATAGCTCACATTTATTACCACTTCTAACCTCTAAATCTTGTCGTAAAGTCATATTGTTATTTTTAAATTAAGCTTTCCAAAAGTAAGGTTTCTTTTTAATTAATTTCTAAAGAGGTGAATTTGAAAGTAGTTCCATCAAACAATCCTTGATCACTGAGTTTTAAAGAAGGGATTACCAGCAGGGCCATGAAAGATAACGACATAAAAGGAGCTCTTAATGTGCTTCCCATTTTTTTTGCCATCGCATCTAGTTCTGCATAAGATTTACCGATGATTTCTGCAGGTTGATCACTCATAATTCCGGCTATTGGTAGGGCAACTACTTTTTCTGTAGTTTCATTTATGGCACAAATACCTCCTTTATGCTGTATCAATAAGTTTACTGCTTTACAAATGAATTCGTCAGAAGTTCCTATGGCAATGATATTATGAGAATCGTGCCCAACAGAACTGGCGATAGCTCCTCTTTTAATTCCAAAGTTCTTGATAAACGCAATCGATGGTTTAGAATTTTGATAGCGATTTACAACTGTCATTTTTAAGACATCTTCTTTGGTATTTGAGACTAAATTTCTATCTATAATTGTAGAATTACATTGAATTTCATTGGTTACCAGCTCACCATCTAACGCCTCAATGACTCTAATTTTTGGAGAGGAAGATGCAACTCTAAAATCTTCGATTTTCTTTTTGTCTGTGTTAAAATTATTTAAAATATCAAAAGGAACAGACTTTATAAAACTTTCTCCATTTTTAGCCACCAATTCACCATTTATGTAGGTTTCTAACACATTAAATTTTTGTAAATCTTCAATAACTACAAAATCTGCAGGATCTCCCTCTTGCAACAAACCAACCTCTAGATTATAGTGTTTTACGGGATTTATACATGCGACTTGTAAAACCTTGAAAATGTCCATCCCTTTAGCAACTGCTCGTTTGCATAATTGATTGATATGCCCCAATAGTAAATCATCAGGATGTTTATCATCTGAACAAAACATCATCTTTTCAAAATACTCTGGTAATAAATCAATCAAAGCTTCAAAATTCTTTGCGGCACTTCCTTCTCTAATTATAACATTCATCCCTTTTTGAAGCTTCTCTAATGCTTCATCATAGGTAAAACACTCATGATCAGTGGAGATTCCTGCAGCTATATATTTTGTCAAATCATCACCTATGAGTCCAGGGGCATGACCATCTATAGGTTTGTTGTAATGTTTAGCCCAAGCAATCTTTTTTAACACCTCATCGTCATCAAATAAAACTCCAGGATAATTCATCATCTCTGCCAAATATTTAATATCAGGATTTGCCATCATTTTTTTAATATCATCCGCATCGATAATTGCTCCAGCACTTTCAAAAGAAGTAGCAGGCACACAACTTGGCGCTCCAAAATTAAATTTTAAAGGAACTTTTTTACCATTTTCAATCATGAAATCGACTCCCTTTACCCCCAACACATTAGCAATTTCATGTGGATCAGAAACCGTCGCTATGGTTCCATGGGTAACGGCAATTTTTGCAAATTCAGACGGCACTAACATAGCGCTTTCAATGTGGATATGTGCATCTACAAAACCAGGTATAATATAATTTTCTATCGTATGATTCGATTTTCTAATGGCTGTAATTTTACCATTCTCAAACTGAACCTCTCCTTTAAAGATTTCTTTTTTATCTATATCTACAATGTTTCCTTGAATAATCATATCACAAAACTAAACCATCCTATTTTCTTATATTTATGCTACTAAAAAAGTTCAGGACCCAAAAAACTTTTTAAAATTTTCAAACTCTCTTTCGGATGCTCCTCCATGGGTACATGCCCTGAATTTGGAATCACCACAAGCTTGGAATTCGGAATAAGAACGTCCATTCTTTTTCCGTTATCTAGCGGAATCCACCTATCTAATGCACCCCAAATTAATAAGGTAGGAATTTGAATCCTTTTTAATTTATTTGTATTTTTTTTTACGTCAAATTTAAAGTCAGCTTTGGCTCTGTCTACAAAAGCTTGTCTATTACCAACTCTTAGAACCATATTATGGTAGCGAGTCACCAATTCATCAGATATTTTAGTGTCGTCTGCATAAACTTCTTTGAGATTTTTTGAAATCAATATTTTTGGTGTCACATACAAAAAAAGAGAACTTAATACGGGTATTTTTGCCAATTTGAAAATGCTTGGCTTTGGCTTATAGGTAGGCAAACCACTTGCGGCTACCAAAATTAATTTTTCAACTTTTGTTGGATGTTCAGCAGCATAGTTCCAAGCAATGTTACCCCCTAAAGAACTTCCTGTTAGATGAAATTTTTCAAGTTGTAATTTTTCTAAAAAAGTATGTAAAAAAGCGGTATACCCTTTGATAGAATAGTCAGCATCCTTGTTCGGACCAGTAATTCCAAAAGCAGGCAAATCTAATCTGATAACTCTATTCGTTTTTTTTAACTCGTTTGCCCAAGCATTCCAGGTGTGTAAAGAGGAAGCTGTCCCGTGAATTAGAACAATTGGAAACCCCTTACCTTCCTCTCTGTAATGAACTTGTATTTCGTTAACATCCATAAATTTAGACTGTTCATTTGCATACTCCTTTTTCAAATTTTCTACAGGAATGTCTGTATATATAACGCTACTCATTATTAAAATTATAAAGAATAAAAAACCATAAATAGCGTATTTGATTTTGTTGTTGTTTTTCATCATTTAAATTTTTGACATAAAGGAATACTTCGTGCAGCTTAGTTTGAACAAGAACATCCTCTAGATTTAATTCAGCATGAATAAATCAGAAGCGATTCCGTCTACTAAAAATTTTCCTTTTTTTGTTGTTTTTAATATTTTGTCTTCAAAATACAACAAATCTTCTTGAATGTATTTTTTGGATCCATTTTGAAGATATATCCTATAATTTTTACCAAAATTTTGTTCTATTTTCTGTAAAGAAACACCCCAAATTGTTCGCAAACCAGTCATAATATACTCATTATATTGGTCTGTTTTTGTTAAAACTTCTCTTTCTATGGGTAATTGATCTGCCTGTAAAGATTTAATATATGTTACATTATTTCGGACATTCCAACTGCGCTTTTTTCCATCAAAAGAGTGAGCAGAAGGTCCAAACCCTAAGTATGATTTTCCCAACCAATAGGCTGTATTATTTTTACTAAAATAATTTTCTTTTCCAAAATTTGACAATTCATAATGAACAAAATGATGTTTCTCTAATTCTTCCGTTAAAAGATGAAATTGTTCCTGTGCTACTTGATCGCTTGTCATTTCAATTTTGCCCTTTTTGATCAGGGATTCTAATGCTGTTTTAGGTTCAACAGTTAGGGCATAACTAGAAATATGAGAAATGCCAAAACTTAGGGCTATTCGAATATTTTCTAACCATTCTTGATTTGTGCAATTAGGAATTCCATAAATCAAATCAACAGAAATATTTTTAAAATATTGAGTTGCAATCGATAAACAATTTTTGGCTTCTTGAGAATTATGAGCACGGTTCATTAGGATTAAATCTTTTTCAAAAAAAGATTGTACGCCAATACTTAATCGATTAATTGGAGACATAGAAAATGCGCTTATTTTTTCTTCTGTCAAATCATCAGGATTTGCTTCTAAGGTAACTTCTGGATTTTCTATAACCGGATAAGTATCATAAACAGCATTCATCAATAATTGGATTTCATCAACGCTTAAAACAGAAGGGGTCCCCCCACCAAAATAGATCGTTTCTATCGGTGTATTTTGTAGTTCATTTTTTCTAATTTGCAGCTCTCTTATGAGGGAATTGATCATTTCATCTTTCTTTTGTAATGAAGTAGAAAAATGGAAATCACAATAAAAACAGGCTTGTTTACAAAACGGTATGTGAATGTAGATTCCTGCCAAATTATTTTACTTTCTTAGGGTTCTGCTTGACAAAACTTGCCCAGCCTGAATAATTTTTTCCTCCAACAACTTTTCCTGAGTTATAAAAATGACACACTGCCGCTGCTAAACCATCCGTAGCATCTAAATTCTTTGGCAATACTTTTAAATCTAGTAACGATTTTAACATCATTGCAACTTGCTCTTTACTAGCATTTCCATTCCCTGTAATTGCCATTTTTATCTTCTTTGGCAAATATTCTGTGATAGGTACTTCTCTGGACAACCCTGCTGCCATCGCAACTCCCTGAGCTCTTCCTAATTTTAACATGGATTGCACATTCTTTCCAAAAAAAGGGGCTTCAATAGCAATTTCATCTGGATGATAGGTATCGATCAATTCAATTGTTCGCTCAAAAATGAGTTTTAATTTTAAATAGTGATCATCATACTTTTTTAAGATCAATTCATTCATTTGAATAAACTCCATCTTTTTACCTATGACTTTAATCAGCCCAAAACCCATAATGGTGGTTCCTGGGTCAATTCCTAAAATGATCTTTTCTGTTTTCACAATCTTAGATTGTTTTTATATAAATCATCTTACTAAATGATGATTATTCATTAATTTGCATATAATGGACGATTCGCTTACATACAAAACTAAGAAAATCTTTTGGTTGCCAATCAAACTATCTATTGTAATTGGATGTGGATATTTTATTTATTCTAAATTGGTCGAAAATCAAGAATTTTTTTTTATTGATTTTTACGAAAAACTAAGCAAAAAGGATGTTTTTTCAACAAAAAAGATCCTTTTAATAAGTTTTTTGTCATTTTTTAACTGGTTTTTAGAAATTTTAAAATGGCAAAAATTAGCTTCATTTTGTAAAAAAACTACTTTGAAAGAGGCTGCTATTCAAAGTTTAGCTTCGCTAACAGCTTCTTTAATAACCCCCAATAGAATTGGAGAATATGGTGCAAAAGCATTGTATTTTGAAAAATATTTGAGAATAAAAATAATTGGTTTAAACATCATTGGAAACTTTTATCAATTAATGGCTACCCTTTTTTTTGGAATTATAGGCTTTACTTATTTTGTGATTCAACAACAAATAACAATTAATTTTAATCGTGTATTTGAATATTTCATTCTAATATTGTTTGTAATGTCCTTTTTATTTTTAAGTATAAAATACGTAGATTTTAAAAGATCATATCTAAGAAAAATTCGCAATTTTATTAAAAAAATTCCATTAAAATTAACGCTAAAAGTGATCTCCTTTTCATTTATACGATTCGTAATTTTCTCTCATCAGTTATACTTTTTATTGGTTTTTTTTCATCCTGATATTTTGTATCTAGAGGCAATTTCCTCCATTAGCGCTATATATTTAATCGCCTCAATAACCCCTTTTTTATCAGTGTTTGACTTCGTTTTAAAAGGTTCTATTGCGATCTGGATCTTTTCATTTTTCAACATCAATCCTCCTACAATAATATTAATAACAACATTAATGTGGGTTCTTAATTTTGTAATCCCTGCAATTGTTGGTAGCTATTTTGTCATTACTTTTAAACCTAACTTTATAAAATGACATTACTATTTTTTTCAATCTTTATCTTGTATGCAATTTTGATTTTTAGCTTTACTATTGGAAGCCTAAAAATCAATGAATTTAGTGCTAAAAATAGGGATTCAAGAACTACTTTTTCTGTTGTAATTCCATTTAGAAATGAAGCTAAAAACTTACCTTTATTGTTAAAGTCTATTCAAAAAATTGAATATCCGACATCACAAGTTGAGTTTATATTTGTAGACGATCACTCCTCTGATCGTTCCATAGAAATTATTAAAAATTGGCACTCTAGACTAAAAATACCTACCCGAATAATTACGAATAAAAGGAATTCTAATTCTCCAAAAAAAGATGCCATTTCAACCGCTATTTCTATGGCAAAGAATCATTGGATCATTACCTCGGATGCCGATTGTAGCTTCTCTAAAAATTGGTTAAACAGTATGGATCTTTTTATTCAAAAGACACAGCCCGCAATGATTGTTGCTCCTGTAAACTATCAAGCAAAGAATTCTTTTTTAGAACAATTTCAACTGTTAGACTTTATGAGTCTCCAAGGAATCACTATTGGTGGTTTTGGAATTGGAGTTCCTATTTTATGTAATGGTGCAAATTTAGGGTACAAAAGAGAAATGTTTTTAAAACTAAATGGTTTTGATGGAAATGATCACATTGCTAGTGGTGATGATCTATTTCTTTTTGAAAAATTTATAACAGAAAATAAAAAAACCGTAAAATATTTAAAATCTAAAGCGGCAATTGTAACTACTTTTCCTGTAAAAAGTTGGATGGATTTATTAAATCAAAGAACAAGGTGGGCTGCAAAAACTGGCAGTTCTAGTTTTGTAAACATAAAGCTAATTGGCTTGCTAGTTCTACTAACGAACCTCTCTATTATGTATTGTCTTTGCACGGCACAAATACAATTGTTTTTGATTGTATTCATTTTAAAAATGTGTGTTGATTTGTTGCTTTTCTGGCCAACAATTAAGTTTTTCGAGCATAGAGGTTCCTTTTTCAAATGGTATGCTCCTGCAAGTTTAGTCTATCCTTTTTTTAGTATAATTATTCTTCTTACCTCACTTTTTTATAAATACAATTGGAAAGGAAGACGTTTTAAAAAATAATTCTTATTCTTTCTGAATAGTCATTCAACTTTAAAATAAGCTATTCATAATATCATCGGCTTTAAACCAAAGAATTAAAACCACGACTAAAAGTAATAGTAAAAAAAGTCCTTTTGTTGGTTTTGAGTCTTTTCTTTTACCAAATTTTCTTTTAAACTTCATATGTATATTTATTATGTTACAAAGTAAAGTATTCTTTTACATCGGTCCAAAAACTAAAAGCCCGCTTTTTTTGTAGCTCTTAACATTTCTCTTTTTCCCGGTGGGCCTGGTAATCGTTCCACAACAAAACCTACTTCTTGCATGGCCCTTCGTACACTTCCTTTTGCTGAATACGTTACTAAAACTCCTTCGTTTTTTAAGGCTGCAAACATCTTTTGAAAAATTGTTACCGTCCATAACTTAGGTTGATGTTCTGCACCAAAAGCATCAAAATAAAGTAAATCAAAAGTCTGTTGGTCTTGAATATCTTGAAAAAATTGTTTCCTTTTTTTAAAATGGAACTCCTCTGAAATAGCATGTTGTTCTCCCCAAGAAACAGTGTGCATTTTATCAAAAATAATTTGACTTTTTTCTGCTTTTAACTCAGAAACATAATTCAATTTTTGAATCTCTTCAATAACAACAGGATATGCTTCAACACCAACGTAATGTATGTTCAATCCTGTCTTTTTTGCTTCCAAAAAAGTAATAAAGGCATTTAAACCGGTACCAAATCCAATTTCTAAAATAGAAAAACCTTCGTTTTTACGTTCTAAAACCTTGTCAAATCCTGTTCTAATAAAAACATGATACGCTTCTTGTATTGCTCCGTGTTTTGAATGATATTGCTCATTCCAATCTGGTAAATGAATGGTAGTAGAGCCATCAGAAGTCATCACTATTTCTCTTTTCATCATTCTAAAACATTCATCATATTATTTTAAGGAATTTTAAACCACATCTTGATAACTTATTCCTTGATTTTTTTCATTAAAACACCCGATGCTTCAATAGAAATCGCTATTTTAGGGGTTGTAATTTTCGCTATTTCATCCTCAGATTTACCAGCATCCTTAGCATAATGTTGTAATTCTTTTACCCCTGTTTCTTTTAAAAATGCTTTCCCATTTATAATCACTTCTCTTCCTTTTGAATTTGTGGGCACAAAGAACCCATAATCTTTAAATCGGACCATTGATTCTAATTCTTCACTGAGATCAAGTTTCATCCAACAACCTTTTACCATGCATACTTCTTTTACCTTAGAGATAAACTTAACATTTAGGGTATCTCCTAATTTTATCGAATTAAATTTAGATACTAATTCTTTTGAAGTTATGGCTTTGTTACTGGTTATTTTTTCTCCAAATGAATCGTAACTATTTTCTTGGGCTGATTTTTTATGCTCTTTTATTTGTTGTTGACAGTTTGTCAAGAGAAGCAAAAAGATAAGAGAACATTGTAGTATGTTTTTCATGGTTTTTGAGTAAGGTATTTACACTTCAAAAATAGGTATTTTAAATAGTAAAATCAATCATTTCTTCTATTGTTGGATAAATATTTTGTGTACATTTGTTTTTGAATTTAATTAAGCTGAATGAAATCTAATATAACAATTCAACAGATAGAAAAATCGAAGATTCACTCTGTAGATTTTAACAATCTTCCTTTTGGTAGCGTATACTCTGACCATATGTTAGAATGTGATTTTATAAATGGTGAATGGCAAACACCAGTTATAAAACCCTATTCACCAATAACACTAGATCCCGCAGCAAAGATTTTTCATTATGGTCAATCCATTTTTGAAGGAATGAAAGCTTACAAAGATTCGCAAGGAAACACAATGTTATTCAGACCCTTAGAGAACTGTAAACGTCTGAATAAATCTGCAGAACGTTTGGTTATACCTCAAATTCCAGAGAATATCTTTATGGACGGTTTAAAAAAACTATTGGAAATTGATGCAAATTGGATTCCAACTAACGAAGGAAGTTCCCTTTACATTCGTCCTTTTATGTTTGCTTCTGGAAAAGGCCTTCACGCATCTCCGGCAGATACTTATAAATTTATAATTTGTACTGCTCCTTCTGGTGCTTATTTTGCAGGAAAAGTAAAGGTTTTAATTGAAGAAAAATATGCCCGTGCTGCAAATGGCGGCGTCGGTTTTGCAAAAGCTGGAGGTAATTATGCTGCACAATTTTACCCTACACAATTGGCAATTGAGAAAGGATATAATCAAGTAATTTGGACAGATGATAATTCGCATGAGTTTATTGAAGAAGCTGGAGCTATGAATATCTTTGTTAGAATTAATGACGTCTTAATTACAAGTCCTACTAATGACCGTATTTTAGATGGAATTACACGTAAAAGCATCATTCAAATAGCAAAGGACATGAACATTGATGTAGAAATTAGAAAAATTTCTGTATCGGAGGTAATTGCAGCTGCTCAAAGTGGTAGTTTAAAAGAAATGTTTGGAGCAGGAACTGCTGCAGTAATTTCTCCGATCGCAGGTTTTGGCTATCAAGATACTGAGTATGATTTACCTACATTAAAAACTCCTTTCGCTGGAATACTAAAACAAGCAATTACAGACATCCAAACAAACAAAGTGGAAGATCCTTATGGCTGGAGAGTTATGATCTAATTTTACACTAAGAATATTTAAAAAACCTCAACTTTTTGTTGGGGTTTTTCTTTTTTGTAGTTTTATCCAAATTCTGTTCCATGAAAAAAATAGTATTATTTTTTGTTATTGTCATACTGATCTCATGTCAAAACTCAAAAAGTAAAAGCACTATCCCAATCAAAAGCAAACAATATTTAACTGTTTTAGGTATTACTCAAGACGGGGGTTACCCTCATATTGGCTGTCAAAAAGAATGTTGTGCTAATTTCTACAATGGAAAAAACAGTAAAAAAAGTGTTGTTTCTTTGGGTTTAGTGGATCTTGAAAATCAGCAAAAATGGTTATTTGATGCGACTCCAGATATGCATACTCAATTAGCGGCATTGGAACAACATCATTTAAAAAAAGAAAAAATAATTGATGGGGTATTTTTAACACATGCGCACATTGGGCACTACAGTGGTTTAATGTATTTTGGTAGAGAGGCGCTGGGTAAAAAAAATATTAAAATATATGCAATGCCAAAAATGAGGTCTTTTATAACAAACAACGGCCCCTGGAGTCAATTGGTTTCACTTCAAAATATTTCACTTCAAAATTTACAACATGACTCTACCATCGTTGTAAATAACAAATTAAAAATAACCCCTTTTATCGTGCCACATAGAGATGAATTTTCTGAAACAGTGGGTTATAAAATTGAAAGTAGAGAGAAATCTGCGTTATTTATTCCAGATATTGATAAGTGGTCTCGCTGGAAACAGAGCATCATAGCGGAAGTGAAAAAAGTAGATTATGCATTTGTTGATGCCACTTTTTTAAATCAAAAGGAAGTAAAAAGAGCAATGACAGAAGTTCCACATCCATTCATCGAAGAAACGATGGAGTTATTTAAGAAAGAATCGTTCGCTACAAAAAATAAAGTAATTTTTATTCACTTTAACCATACAAACCCAACACTTCAAAAAGAGAATAAAGAACGGAAAAAGATTGAAAAATTAGGATTCCAATTTGCAACAGAGGGAAGTAATTACGAATTATAATAACCATTTAAAATAATCAGATCATCATAATGTTAGATATAAACTTTTTTAAAATCCCTAAACGTTTTCAATTATTAAAAACATTTGCAATTACATTTATTACACTTTCTTTTATCGTAAGAATTTTATTATACTTTTTAAGTATTGAATACATCGATTTTTCTATTCCGAACCTCTTCAAAGTTTTTGGAATTGGTTTCTTCTACGATATTGGTGCCTTATCATATTTATTATTTGCGTATGTATTTTACCTGTTATTAATCCCGAAAAAAAAAATTGGCTGTAAATTAGATCGAATAACCACTAAGTTCTTTTATGGTTTTTTCCTCTTTTTAATCATTTTTTCTTTTTTGGCTGAAATTCCCTTTTGGAACGAATACCAGAGACGCTATAATTTTATTGCGGTGGATTATTTATTGTACACATATGAAGTAATTGAAAACATCCATCAATCTTTTTCTTTACCCCTGTTAATACTGATTATTTTTTTACTAGTGACGGTGAGTATCTTTTTTGCGAAGAAAAAAAATGCTTATAAGAATACGTTTGAAAATACGGATGGTTTTCTTGTGAAAATGATACCCTCATCTATAATACTAATAATTTGGTCTATTTTTCATTTTTATGTTTACAATATTCAAGCAGAGATTTTTAATAATATTAATGAAAATGAAATAGCAAAATCGGGATTGTATTCATTTTTTGCAGCATACAAAAGCAACGAATTAAATTTTAATGAATTTTATAAAACGCTCCCTAAAGGTCAAAATTATACAATTACAAGAAACGCTGTAAAGGCAAAAAACGACCTTTTAAAAAACTCTAAAAATAATATTTCAAGATTCACTTCTAATCTTGGTGAAGAAAAAAAACCCAATATTATTTTTATTGGATTGGAAAGTATGAGTGCTAGCTTTTTAAAAAGGTATGGCAATACACAACAAATAACCCCAACAATAGACGCATTACATAAACAATCTATTGCATTCACAAATATGTTTGCAACAGGTACAAGAACGATAAGAGGTATTGAAGCTATTAGTTTATCAATACCACCAACTCCAGGTAGAAGTATTGTAAAAAGGAAAAACAATGCAAACCTGTTTACTATTGGTGAAGTATTCAAACAGAAAGGGTATTCTAGAACATTTCTATATGGTGGTGATGCCGATTTTGATAATATGCTAAATTACTTTAGTACTAATGGATTTGACATTATTGATAGAAAAAAATGGCATCGATTAGATAGAGAATTACCTACAAAAAGAAATCGGATTGAAGACAACGAAGTTAGTTTTGAAAATACTTGGGCTGCTTGCGATGGAGATCTATTTAAAAAACTAATCCAAGTAACCGACAAACAGCACCTAAACAAAGAACCCTTTTTTAATTTTGTGATGACCAGTTCAAATCATCCACCCTACACTTTTCCGGAAGGAATTATTGATTCGAATGAAAAGAACCGGAGTAACGCTGTGAGGTATTCCGACAAAGCATTAGAAACTTTTTTCATTGAAGCAAAAAAGAAACCATGGTTTAAAAACACTGTTTTTGTGGTAATCTCAGATCATTGTTCTTATAGTGCTGGTAGGACTGAAATTAATCTAAAGAATCATCATATTCCTGCTTTCATCTATAATTTGAAAGATGAAATTCCAAGAGAGGTAAAAAAATTATCTTCTCAAATAGACATCTTTCCCACATTGTTTGGATATTTAAACTGGAGTTATGAAAATAATTTCTTTGGTAGAGATATTACTAAAATGTCCTCAAAAGAAGAAAGAGCTTTTATTGGTAATCACAGAAAAGTATCACTCCTAAAGGAGAATCAATTAATTGTTTTAGAAACAAATAAAAAACATGTTTCCTATCTCTGGAATAAAGAAAAAAACACCTTAAAAAAGGCGAAAACAGATCCTATTTTATTAAAAGAAACTATCAGTTACTACCAATCTGCATTTGAGTTATTTAAGGCTGGTAAAATTAAAATAAAATAGCTAGGCAATAAATCAAAACACCTGTTTGTCAATCAAATAAAAAGAAGTATATTTGCACTCCTTTTTTAAGGAAAATAAAATTATATTAATTTACAAAAACTAATCGTGTAATTATGAACACATTAAGTTACAAAACAGTATCAGCTAACAGTGCTACCGTAAACAAGGAGTGGGTTTTAGTTGATGCGGACGGGCAAACGTTGGGTCGTCTATCTTCTAAAGTAGCAAAGCTAATTAGAGGTAAATACAAACCAAACTTTACTCCTCACGTAGATTGTGGAGACAACGTGGTTATTATCAACGCAGAAAAAATTGTTTTAACTGGGAACAAATGGAGAGACAAATCTTACATTCGTCACACAGGGTATCCAGGAGGACAAAGATCGTTAACTGCAACAGAAATGTTTGAGAAAGACCCTACGAGGTTAATCGAAAAAGCAGTAAAAGGAATGTTACCTAAAAATATTTTAGGAGCAGCATTGTTTAGAAACTTGTATGTATATGCAGGTGGAGAACACAAACAGGCAGGTCAAGAACCTAAAGTAATTAACCTTAACGACCTTAAATAATGGATACAGTACATAAAATCGGTAGAAGAAAAACAGCAGTAGCTCGTATTTATCTTTCTGAAGGAAAAGGAGCTATCACCGTAAACGGTAAAGATTACAAAAGCTACTTTACTACAGGAACTTTACAATATAAAGTACAACAACCTTTAATGTTAACAGAAAACTTGACATCTTATGATATCAAAGTAAATGTATACGGAGGTGGTGTTACAGGACAAGCAGAAGCGATTCGTTTAGCAATAACTAGAGCATTGGTATTTATCAATGCAGATCATAGAGCTGTCTTAAAACCAGAAGGATTATTAACACGTGATCCAAGAATGGTTGAACGTAAAAAATTCGGTCAGAAAAAAGCACGTAAAAAATTCCAATTCTCGAAACGTTAATATTCTACAGAATTTATTCTGTATTATATTCTATCGAGAACTGTTATTATTAAAAATTAATATTAAACAGTTTAGTATCTAAATATATAAGACTCATAAAAGACTACTTATATATTGATTTCAAAAACAGAAAGTAAACACATTTAAAAAATGGCAAACGTAAACATTCAAGAATTATTAGATAGTGGTGTACACTTTGGACACTTAACTCGAAAATGGAACCCTAATATGGCTCCTTATATTTATACAGAAAGAAATGGTGTTCACATCATCGATTTGTATAAGACAGCAGCAAAAATAGAGGAAACTTCAGAAGCTTTAAAAAAGATTGCAAACTCTGGACGTAAAATTTTATTTGTTGCAACCAAAAAACAAGCAAAAGATATTGTTGCAGAAAAAGCAAAAACAGTACAAATGCCTTTCATTACTGAAAGATGGCCTGGTGGTATGTTAACCAACTTTGTAACTATTAGAAAAGCTGTTAAAAAAATGGCTCACATAGATAGAATGAAGTTAGATGGTTCTTTTGATGCATTATCAAAAAGAGAAAAATTACAAATCAATCGTCAAAGAGAAAAATTAGAAAAGAATTTAGGTTCTATTTCAGATATGACTCGTTTACCTGGTGCATTGTTTGTAGTAGACATCAAAAAAGAGCACATTGCAGTTGCAGAAGCTCAAAAATTAAACATTCCAATCTTTGCGATGGTAGATACAAACTCTGATCCAAGATTAGTAGATTATGTTATCCCTGCAAATGACGATGCTTCCAAGTCAATAGACAAAGTATTATCTTTTGTAACTGATGCAATTGCAGAAGGTTTATCAGATAGAAAATCAGAAAAGGAAAAAGTGGCTAAAAAAGAAGCAGCTCCTAAAGTTGAAGAAGCAAAAACTGAAGAAGTAGCAGCTCCTAAAGCAAAAGCTGTAAAAGCTCCTAAAGTTGAAGAAGCAAAAACTGAAGAAGTAGCAGCTCCTAAAGCAAAAGCTGTAAAAGCTCCTAAAAAAGCAAAGGCGAAAAAAGAGGTTACTGAGACACCATCTGAAGAAACAAAATAATTATAATTTAAAAGATACATAACATGGAAACAGTAAAGATAAGTGCTGCTGATGTTAAAAAATTAAGAGAAGCAACTGGAGCTGGAATGATGGACTGTAAAAAGGCATTGGTTGAAGCTGCTGGCGATTTTGATAAAGCAATTGATATTTTACGTAAAAAAGGTCAAAAAATTGCAGCTAAAAGAGCAGATAGGGCTTCAACTGAAGGAGTTGCGGTAACTAGAATTAATGCCGAAAAAACTGTTGGTGTAGCAATTGTGTTAGCCTGTGAAACTGATTTTGTTGGTAAAAACGAATCTTTTGTAGCTTTAGGTGGTCAATTTGCTGACATTGCATTAAACTTTACCGACAAAGAAGCTTTCTTAGCGGCAGATTTTGAAGGAATGACCGTTGCAAACAAACTAATAGAGCAAACTGGTGTTATTGGAGAAAAGTTAGAGATAACAGCTTTTGAAAGAATTGAAGCTGCTTATGTAGGTACGTATACTCACATTGGTAAAATCGCTGCTTTAGTTGGTTTATCCGCTACAGTAGACAATGCTGAAACGTTATCCAAAGATATCGCGATGCAGGTTGCCTCAATGGGTGCAACTACTCTATCATACAGAGACTTCGACCCTACATTTGTTGCTGCTGAAACAGAAGCTAGAATAGCAGTAATTGAAAAAGACAATATCGAATTGGGTAGATTGGGGAAAACATTAAAAAATGTTCCTCAATATATTTCTATGTCTCAATTATCTGAAGAAGTTTTAGCAAAAGCTGAAGAAGCTGCAAAAGCTGAATTGGCTGCTGAGGGGAAACCAGAAAAGATTTGGGATCGAATTTTACCAGGAAAGATGGAAAGATTTATTTCAGACAATACCACTTTAGATACAGAACAATGCCTATTAGACCAGTCTTTCATTAAAGATGAAAAGAAAAATGTTGCGCAATATGTCAAAACATATGGAGATGTTGAAGTAAACTCATTCAAAAGAGTAACTTTAGGGTAGTCTTTCTAAATTTTATAATCTAAAACCTCGCAAATTTGCGAGGTTTTTTTATTTATCAAAAAAAGGAAACTCAAAAAAAAAGCTTAATTTTGCATAACTTGTCAAAACAAACTATGAATTACAACAGAATTCTTTTAAAATTAAGTGGAGAGGCGCTAATGGGAGACAGACAGTATGGTATAGACCCTAAACGTCTTTCTGAATACGCAAAAGAAATAAAACAAGTCGTTGCTAAAGGTATCGAAGTTGCTATTGTTATCGGTGGTGGAAACATCTTTAGAGGTGTTGCTGGAGCTGCTAATGGTATGGATCGTGTACAAGGAGACCATATGGGAATGTTAGCAACCTGTATTAATGGATTGGCATTGCAAAGTGCACTTGAAGATGAAGGAGTTCATACACGTTTGCAAACCGCTCTAGAAATTAAAGAAATAGCCGAACCTTACATAAAAAGAAGGGCGATTCGTCATTTAGAAAAAGGACGGGTAGTCATTTTTGGAGCAGGTACAGGAAATCCCTACTTTACAACGGATACAGCTGCGGTTTTAAGAGCTATTGAAGTAAATGCTGATGCAATTTTAAAAGGGACTCGTGTCAATGGAATTTACAATGTAGATCCAGAAAAGGATGCGAATGCCATAAAATACGAAACGATTACATTTAAAAATATCATTGAAAAAGGGTTAAAAGTAATGGACATGACTGCCTTTACTTTAAGTGAGGAAAACAAGTTACCAATCATCGTTTTTGACATGAATACAAATGGAAATTTATTAAAATTAATTTCAGGTGAGAAAATTGGAACCATTGTTAACAATTAATACGCTAAATCTTTTTTAAAAATTTAATACGATGAACGAAGAAATTGAATTTATACTAGATACCGCCAAAGAGGCAATGAATAACGCCATTGACCATTTAATAAAAGAATTAAGAACTATTAGAGCCGGAAAAGCAACACCGTCAATGTTGACCAATGTCATGGTAGACTATTATGGTTCTCAAACACCCTTGAGTCAGGTTGCAAATGTAAATACTCCAGACGCTAGAACAATTAGTATTCAACCTTGGGAAAAAAACATGCTTCAAGAAATTGAAAAAGCAATTCAATTAGCAAATTTAGGTTTTAATCCAATGAACAATGGAGATTTGATCATGATCAACGTTCCCCCGTTAACAGAAGAAAGAAGAATTGGTTTAGCAAAACAATCCAAATCAGAAGCAGAACACGCTAAGGTCGGAATAAGAAATGCTCGTAAAGAGGCAAATAATGAAATAAAGAAAACAACTATTTCTGACGATATGAAAAAGATTGCAGAAGAAGATGTACAAAAGTTAACAGACAAGTTTGTAAAAGATATCGATGAAAAATTTTCTTTAAAAGAAAAAGAAATCATGAAAGTTTAAAAAATAAGAGAGTGTTTCTATACACTCTCTTATTTTTTTAGAAGTACTCTCCAATTAATTAACTTTTACACAAAAAATCAAAATGAATTTCTGGACAAAAATTGCTGGTTTAATCTTAAGAAACCGCTATTCAGTTTTATTAGGAATTGCAATTATCACTGGATTATTAGCTTCCCAGATGAAATATATGAAATTTTCATATACTGAGGCAAACCTATTGCCAGAAGATCATGAAGTAAATTTACAATACGATCAATTTTTAGAAATTTTTGGAGAAGAGGGTAATTTAGTCATTTTAGGAATAAAAGACACAACGGTTTTTACTCCTAAAAAATTTAATGCTTGGAACGATTTAGTTCAAAAGTTTGACAACTTAGATGAAATAGACTTCACACTTTCTATCGCAGATATTCAAAAATTAAAAAAAGATACTAAAAAAAGAAAATTTGTACTAGAACCGTTGTACGAGAAAAAGCCTTCTACAAAAAAAGAGGTATTGGCAATTAAAAAACAGCTTTTTGAGAAACTACCTTTTTATGATAATTTACTTTTCAATAAAGAAACTGGAACGCTTCAAACTGCCATTTACATCAAAAAAGAAATCATCAACACCCCAAGACGTAGAGATTTCATTTTTAACACCTTACTACCAACTATTAAGAAATTTGAACAAGAGAATAATGTAAATGTTCGAGTCTCTGGAATGCCCTATATTAGAACTCTTAATGCACAAAACATTCAAGATGAAATTGCACTTTTTGTTGTGGGTGCACTGGGAATTACTGCGGTTATCTTTTTCTTTTTCTTTCGATCTTTTAGAGCAACATTTATCACCCTTTTAGTTGTAATGATTGGAGTTTGTTGGGCTTTTGGTTTCATCGGTTTATTTAGATATGAAATCACCGTTTTATCTGCTTTAATACCTCCTTTAATTATTGTAATTGGAGTTCCAAATGCTGTTTTTCTTATTAATAAATATCAGCAAGAGATAAAAAAACATGGTCAACAAGCAAAAGCCTTACAGCGTGTTATCTCTAAAATTGGAAATGCAACATTAATGACAAATATTACAACGGCATCTGGTTTTGCAACCTTTGTTTTTGTAAAAAGTAATTTACTGAGAGAATTCGGAATTTTAGCTTCTGTGAATATTGTAAGTATTTTTATTTTAGCTTTATTGATCATTCCTATTTTATATAGTTTTATGCCCATTCCAAAGAAAAAACATTTGAATCATCTTGAAAAAAGATGGATTGAAAATGTGGTTGATTGGATGGAAAAAATGGTTCGAAAGAAGAGAGTTACTGTTTATTTCACAACGGTGATCGTAATCGTAGCAGCAATTATTGGCGTATACAAAATTAAAGTCTCCGGAAGTTTAATTGAAGACATGCCAAAAAGTTTGGAGTTTTATAAAGACATAAAATTCTTTGAAAGTGAATTTGGTGGCATCATGCCTCTAGAAATTTTAATAGACACCAAAAAAGAAAAGGGAGTCATGAAACTATCCACTTTAAAAAAGATGGAGAAGTTAAATGAAGTCATTGAGACCTTTCCAGAGTTGTCTAAACCCATCTCTGTTACAAATCTAGTTAAGTATTCAAAACAAGCCTACTATAAAGGAAACCCTAAATATTATCAATTACCATCAAGGCAAGAACAAAGTTATATTTTTTCTTATACTAAAAATTCAAATAGTGATGCTGGAATGCTCAAGAATTTTGTGGACTCTACGGGTAGGTATGCAAGAATAACAACGTTTATGAAAGACATCGGCACCGATAAAATGGATGTTATTCAAAAAAGACTAAAAACTGTAATTGATAAAGAATTTCCCGCTGAAAAATTTGAAGTATCTCTTACAGGAAAAGCCTTGGTATTTATAAAAGGAACTAAATATTTGATTAAAAACTTAGTCATTTCTTTGTCTTTAGCTATTTTATTGATCGCCATTTTTATGGCTTGGATGTTTAGATCTCCACAAATGATTTTTATTTCTTTAATCCCTAATGTGCTCCCATTATTAATTACTGCAGGATTGATGGGATTCTTAGAAATCCCCATAAAACCCTCTACAATTTTAGTATTTAGTATTGCTTTTGGAATTTCTGTAGATGATACGATTCACTTTTTAGCAAAATACCGCCAAGAATTGATGGCCAATAAATGGAAAATAAAAACATCTGTGTATGCAGCGCTCCGAGAAACTGGAGTAAGCATGTTTTATACCTCTATTGTATTATTTTTTGGTTTTTTAACGTTTATGCTTTCTAGTTTTGGAGGTACAATTGCTCTGGGAGGCTTGGTCTCAATAACCTTATTACTAGCAATGGTTTCGAACCTATTACTACTTCCTTCTTTACTGTTAACTTTTGAGAAAAAGATTGCAAACAAGAAAGTATTTAAAAAACCTTCAATTAGAATTATTCCTCCAAAAGAAGATATTTCATCAGACTAAAATTTGTTCTAATAGCGATACTTATTCATACATGAGACAGCATAGATCGTGATAATACTGATGGACCCAGTATTAAATTAAACTACTTAAAAATATCATTGCTCATCTTATCGTAAAAAAGTATCTTTATTTTTTATAGTAGCATCTATTTATAACAATATTATTTTAAAAGTATGATACATAATAACGTTGCCAAAATTTTAAAATCAGAAGGAATATTTTCACAAGAGGTAGCTCTTAAAGGATGGGTTAGAACATTTAGAAGCAATCGTTTTATTGCTTTAAATGATGGTTCTACTATTCATAATATTCAATGTGTTATCAATTTTGAGGAGACTTCCGAAGAAATTTTAAAAAGAATTAATACAGGGGCAGCCATTTCCGTAAAAGGAATATTAGCCGAGAGTCTTGGAAGAGGACAATCTGTAGAGGTCCAAGTTTCTGAAATTGAAATTTTAGGAGATTCTAATCCAGATGAATACCCTATTCAACCAAAAAAGCACAGCTTTGAATTTTTAAGAGAAAATGCACATTTACGTGTTAGAACAAATACTTTTAGTGCAGTAATGCGCGTACGCTCAAAGTTATCTTTTGCAGTACACCAATATTTTCAAGAACGTGATTTTAACTATGTGAATACTCCAATTGTAACTGGTTCAGATGCTGAAGGTGCGGGAGAAATGTTTAGAGTAACTACGTTTAAAGATAATGAAGCTCCTGTTACTAAAGACGGTAAAATTGACTACTCCAAAGATTTTTTTGGGAAAGAGACCAACCTAACTGTTTCTGGTCAATTGGAAGCTGAAACTTTTGCGATGGCTTTGGGTAAAGCCTATACTTTTGGCCCAACTTTTAGAGCAGAAAACTCAAATACTACAAGACATTTAGCCGAGTTTTGGATGATAGAACCAGAAGTGGCTTTTATGAATTTAGATGGTAATATGGATTTGGCCGAAGACTTCATTAAATATGTAATAACATATATTTTAGAAAAATGCGAGGCCGATTTAGCCTTTTTGGACCAAAGACTCACTCAAGAAGAAAAAAGCAAACCACAAGCGGAGAGAAGTGAAATGAGTTTGTTGGATAAATTGAAATTTGTAGTCGAAAACAATTTCAAAAGAGTTTCATATACAGAAGCCATTGATATTTTAAGAAATTCTAAACCAAATAAAAAGAAAAAATTTCAATATCCTATTAACGAATGGGGGGCTGATTTACAGTCTGAACACGAACGTTTTTTAGTTGAAAAACACTTTAAATGTCCTGTTATTTTATTTGATTATCCGGCAAATATAAAAGCTTTCTACATGCGCTTGAATGATGACGGAAAAACAGTGAGAGCCATGGATGTTTTATTCCCTGGAATAGGAGAAATTGTTGGAGGTTCACAAAGAGAAGAACGTTATGATGTTTTGGTAAACAAAATGAAAGCTCTTGGAATAGAAGAGGAAGAATTGTGGTGGTATTTAGATTTGAGAAAATTTGGAACAGCCGTACATTCTGGTTTTGGATTAGGCTTTGAAAGATTGGTTCAATTTACTACAGGAATGAATAATATTAGAGATGTCATCCCTTTCCCAAGAACTCCTCAAAATGCTAATTTTTAATTTGATATATGTATATTTAATCAATGCTAAAACAAAGCTTACAATACAAACTATTACAGAAATTATCTCCTCAACAAATTCAGTTGATGAAGCTAATTCAACTCCCTACACAAGCTTTTGAAGAACGTATAAAGCAAGAAATTGAGGAAAACCCGGCATTAGATAATGGAAAAGAAGAAATAGATGCTATTGACGATGATTTGTCAAACGAATTTGAAGAAAGAGAAAATGAAAAAAATGACGCTGAAGAAATTGATATCAATGAGTATCTAAGTGATGATGAGATTCCCTATTATAAAACTCAGGCAAACAATTATTCTGCTGACGATGATGAAAAAAATGTGCCTTATGCAGCAGGAACAACTTTTCACCAATCTTTAAAAAACCAACTGAATACCTTCAGCTTTAATGAAGAAGAGCTAGCTATTGCAGAGTTTTTAGTGGGAAGTATTGACGACAGTGGTTATATAAGAAGAGCTATTATAGATTTAGTCGATGATTTGGCTTTCACTGCAAATATTTTTACCACAGAGGAGAAGGTAATTGCTGTTTTAAAAACAGCTGTTCATAATCTAGACCCTATTGGTGTTGGCGCTAGAGATTTAAAAGAATGTCTTGTTATTCAACTTAAAAGAAAAAATAAAACAAAAATTAGAGCTTTAGCAATCAATATATTGGAAGTCTCTTTTGATCATTTTGTAAAGAAGCACTTCAAAAAACTACAAGAAAAGTTTGCTATTTCTGAAGAAGAATTAAAAGAAGTAAATACTGAAATTTCTAAACTAAACCCTAAACCAGGAAGTTCGTATGCAGGAAATAATAAAATAGCAGAACAAATCGTTCCCGACTTTTCTATCAAACTTATAGATGGAGAATTAGACTTGGTTTTAAACGCCAGAAATGCCCCTGAGTTGCGTGTTTCTAGAGAATATAATACGATGTTAAAAACATATCAAGAAACGACGCTAAAAAGTAAATCTCAAAAAGATGCGGTGTACTTCATCAAACAAAAATTAGACGCTGCAAAATGGTTTATTGACGCTATTAAGCAACGTCAACAAACACTTTTAGTAACTATGAATACCATCATGCAGTATCAGTATGATTATTTTCTAACTGGAGATGAACGAAAATTGAGACCCATGATTCTGAAAGATATTGCTGATAAAATTAAGATGGATATTTCTACTGTTTCTAGAGTTGCAAACAGTAAATACGTTTCTACACCTTATGGCACAAAATTAATCAAAGAATTCTTTTCTGAATCTATGAAAAATGATCGAGGAGAGGATGTGTCTACCAGAGAAATAAAAAAAATTTTAGAAACTGTAGTTCTAGAAGAAAACAAGAAAAAACCTTTAACTGATGAGAAATTAGCCCTTATTTTAAAGGAAAAAGGATATCCGATTGCTAGAAGAACCGTTGCAAAATATAGAGAACAACTAGAGCTACCTGTTGCTCGTTTACGAAAAGAAATTTAGTGAGAGTTCACAAATTTATATCAGTCGTATTTCACCCTATTGTAATACCTACAATTGGAATGCTATTGTATTTTTTCTTGATCCCAAACAATTTAAATGCTGATCAAAGAATTGTGATTCTAAGCTTTGTATTTATAACAACTTACATTTTGCCCTTATTTATTTTAATTCTTTTTAAGAAATTCAAACTGATACAATCTTTTAAAGCTGAAAGTATTCAAGAAAGAAAAATTCCTATTGGAATAATGATACTTCTATTTTATTTACTGGGAGAGATCTTTAACAGAGTTTCAAATTTATCTGATATTGGTCTTTTATTTTATGCAAGTAGTTTTGGATTGGTATGTGTTTACGTCTTATTTACCTTTAAAATTAAAACGAGCATTCATCTGCTATCAATTGGAATTACTACGGGTTTTTTTATAAAATTAAACGCTTTACACAATGAAAATTTAATTGGTATAGTTGCCTTATTGTTCTTGCTTTCAGGACTCATCGCTAGTGCTAGGTTGCATTTAAAAGCTCATACAGAAAAAGAGGTTTATATAGGTTTTTTTATAGGTTTTATATCACCAATTGTTCTTTTCAACTATTTATAGAATATAGAAAATTAAACCAAATTTTAGAATTTTAGTATCGATTTCTTCTCCATTTAAGTTGCTTTCTTTAAAAATAGGTGTTAACCCGTAAAAAATATTAATATTAAATTCGTCATAGCCAGTAGAAAGCGTTAAGCCATATTGCAACCTATTATAATTTGAAATATTAGAATACTTATAAGTAGTATTACTTTCGTCATCAAACTGAAATTTATTAGAGAGATTATAGAAGAATTTAATCCCTGTATACACTCTCCAAAAATTGTATTTCGTTGCCGTTGATGTTCTCCATCTTAGCTCTAAAGGAAATTCTAAATTATGTGATGTAAACAAGTTCGAACTAATCGTATTGTCAGTGCTAAAAAGGGTCTTATTGTTTAATTCTTCAACTTTTAATTTGTGATTTAAAAAATCAAACCCATAACCTACTCCTCCAGCTATAGAAATAGATCCTTGTTTATTTAATATAATATCTTTTATAAAACCTGTGGAAAGTGAATACGAAAAATTACTCTTTGTAATTTGTGAGGGTTGATTGTAAAACTGAGCGTAGGAAACAGCAACATATATTTGGTCATCTGCATACCGATCTCCAAGTTGGAGCATCTCTTTCTGTCCAAAAGAAATTGCTCCGAAAAAAACTAAAAAAAAACAAGTGGTAATTGTTTTCATATTAAAAAATAATCAGGTTTTATAAAGGTACAATATTTCTAAACCGTCACATTATAAAAAAAAGCAAAAAAAAAGGACAATTCAAATGAATTATCCTTTTGATTATTGTTTTTGTGATTTGTTAATTAGCTCCCGACGATTTAGAAGCAGAATAACTGATCTTAAGCGCATTTACATCTCTTAATTTTAATCTAATATCGGTAATTGTACCCACACTAGATTCTTTATCAGCTTTAATAGAAGTAGTCATAAAGGGAACTTCTTTTTCAGAAACCTTCGACCTGGCATTTATAATAAATGCAGGGACCTGATCTGCTGTAGAAATTTTATCATTCAACTGAATTCTATTAAAACCACTTCCATATTTAATATCTTTGGCTTTCCCAACATAAATCGTGCTCACTAGGCTTTTATGCTCTAATTTTTTCACTTCTGATGCCGATGGTAATCTGGGATTGTCAATCTTTAAATCAGTTTCTCTCATGGTCGTTGTTACCATAAAGAAAAACAATAACATAAAAACAATGTCCGGTAAAGCAGCAGTATTTACTGCAGGCATTCCTTTTTTCTTTTTTCTAAATTTAGACATCTTGTTAAATTTTAAAAATTAATTTGTAGGTTCCGCATCTGAAATTATTTGAGGATAACTGATTTTGATATCTTCAACTTTTTTCTTTAACGCTTCATTTTGCTTATCATCTTTATACGACTCTTCGAGTTCAACAAAAGGAATGTTGTATTTGATTAAACTCAACCTGTTTCTCAACTCAGAATAAGCTCTCAACAATTCATCTTGAACCATTAAGTAAGTCCCATATTCTGTCAAGCGATCGCTCTGTACCGAAATAATTGCTTTGTTTGGATGATCCGACGATGCTTTACTTGTTGGAGGTTCATCGTCTCGCCTAACTGAACTACAATAATCACAAGGTCCTGTTTCAACACCTTTCTCAACTTTACCATCACCTCCGCCGTTATTAATAAAAGCAATAGCAGCCTCTTTTAAATCTTTAATATCCATTCTTTCGCCTTCAACTAAAAGCTCATTATTTCTATTAATATTTACCTCAAAGATGTTCTTTTGTTTGATAATTGGTGGAACATAATCTGCTGGTGGTTTCTCAGATAGTTTCTTTGAAACTCCAGAATCTACATTCATCGTTGTTGTTACTAGAAAAAATATTAAAAGCAAGAAGGCAATATCTGCCATAGAACCTGCATTAATTTCTGGATTCTCTCTTCTTGCCATTTGTTATGATTTTATTAATCCTTTTACTAAGTCTGCAACAAAAAATCCTAGACCAATGATTCCAAGTATCATACTAAACCAGATTCCTGTTCCTACAATTCTATTTGTTGAAGAACCCTCTTCTCCTCCGGCTAGTATAAAGTCTGCATTGTCTAAAACGACATTACTGTCAGATAGAGCATAAGCTCCTAAAAATAACAACCCTAATACTCCTAAACTTAACAATGTTTTCTTTAAACTCTCTGGATTTTTAAACAACCCAGACAAGGATAAAAACAACGTAATTCCTACTGAAAAATAGAGTAAGTATTGTGAAAAATACACCAGTGGACTTACTACTTTATTCGCTACATCTACATCGCTTTTAACAGTCTCTTCTCCTGCCATTAGTACTCTTACAAGTAAGATGATACCAATAAGCGAAAGCGCTGTGATAACGTATGTGATAATTTTTGATATTTTATTATCTTTCATAAAAAGAATTATTTTTTATACTTTACTAATAGATCCACTAGTGAGATAGAAGCATCTTCCATATTATTTACAATGCTATCTACTTTAGAAATGATGTAATTGTAAAAAATTTGTAAAATAATTGCAACAACTAATCCAAATACCGTTGTCAATAAAGCTACCTTAATACCTCCTGCAACTACTGCCGGAGAAATATCATTCGCTACTGCAATTGCATCAAATGCTCCAATCATACCTATTACAGTTCCCATGAAACCAAGCATTGGTGCTAAGGCAATGAATAGTGATAACCAAGAAATGTTCTTTTCTAATAAGCCCATTTGAACGCCACCATAACTAACAATCGCTTTTTCTGCAGAATCAATTCCATCATCTACTCTATCTAAACCTTGGTAAAAGATAGATGCAACAGGTCCTTTAGAGTTTCTACAAACTTCTTTTGCAGCTTCAACACCGCCAGCACTTAAAGCTTCATCAACACTTGCTACTAATTTCTTAGTATTTGTTGTTGCCATGTTCAAATAAATAATTCTTTCAATAGCGATTGCCAAACCTAAAATTAAGGCGACTAATACAATTCCCATGAATCCTGGACCTCCTTCAATAAAACGAAGTTTTAGTTCTTGGTGAAAAGTTCTTGATTGTTCAGCTGCTTCTTGGGCAAAAGTTGATTGAATAGCTCCAAAAAACATAAATCCTGTTACAGATAGGATATTTACTACTTTTTTCATCTTTGTTGTAATTAATTTTTTATTATTAGTGGGTTAAAGATATAAATTTAAACTCAAAAAATAATGCGTAAATAAATTTATCTTTATTACTTAGAGTTAATAGATATCATTTGAAATTTTTGTGATGGCAAGTAACAAAAAAATATTGAACCTTAAAAAAAAAACCCAATCTATTTAAACTGTATGAATAGATTATTTTTTGTAACTCATTTAGAAAGATCTATCTGTCATCTCACCTCTTAGTGATTTTTCAAAAATATTTTTAAAATCTGTTGTAGATAAATGTTCATTTAACAAATACATTAACTTTGCCACTGCAGATTCTGTGGTGATATCTTTACCATCAATCACACCAATCTCCCTAAGTTTTATACTTGTGTCATATAGCCCCATTAAAACCCCACCACTTTTACACTGGGTGACATTTACAATTTTAACTCCTTTTAAAATTGCTGTTTTTAATATCTCTAAAAAACGTTCTGAATTTGGAGTATTTCCTGCACCATAGGTTTCTAAAACAACTCCTTTTAAATTTGAAGTGTTTAAAATACTTTCTATAACCATGTTTGTAATCCCTGGAAATAATTTTAAAATGACGACATCATCCACTAATTTTTTTCGAATAACCAAAGACTGTTCTTTGTTGCTTTTTCGGTGAATTAAAGACTGGTTAAATTTCAGATGAACACCACTTTCGGCCAGCGGTGGAAAATTCATTGATGCAAATGCTTCAAACTGTTCTGCACTAATTTTTGTGGTCCTATTTGCCCTGAATAATTGATACTCAAAATATAAGCAAACCTCTGAGATTACAGGGACTCCATTTTTATGCGCACTTGCAATTTCAACAGAAGTAATCAAATTTTCTTTAGCATCTGTTCTTAAATCTCCAATAGGCAATTGAGAACCCGTAAAAATAATAGGTTTTTGTAAGTTTTCTAACATAAAACTAATTGCTGAAGCAACATAAGACATGGTATCTGAACCTGTTAAAATAACAAAACCATCAACGTCTGTATAGTGTTCTTCTATAATTTCAACAAGATCTATGTAATACTTCGTATTCATATTTGAGGAATCAATTGGGTTCTCAAAAGAAACACTTTGTATCGAACAATCTAATTGCTGTAATTCTGGGATTTTTTCTATAATTTGACTAAAATCAAATGCTTTAAGGGCCTTTGTTTTATAATCTTTGATCATTCCAATAGTTCCACCAGTATAAATAAGTAGTATCCTAGGTTTTTTTGTCATTTTGTCATTTTTATACTCCAAATGATAAATTTGGAATACTTTATGATGTAAATTTATCAAACAAAAGTCAAAAACAATTTTAAAACAATATAAATTATGATCGAATTTTATCTTTTAATCGGTATTATCTCTTTAGCAAGCTGGTTCGTCAGTAATAAATTAAAACAAAAATTTAAAAAATATTCGCAAATTCAGTTAAGAAACGGAATGAGTGGAGCAGAAATTGCAGAAAAAATGCTCTCAGACAACGGTATTTTTGATGTAAAAGTAATTTCTACTCCAGGTCAATTAACAGATCATTACAATCCCAAAAACAAAACAGTCAATTTAAGCGAATCTGTTTTCAATCAAAGAAACGCTGCTGCCGCTGCCGTTGCCGCTCATGAATGTGGTCACGCAGTTCAACACGCAAAAGCATATAGCTATTTGACATTACGTTCTCAATTAGTGCCCATTGTAAGTATCAGTTCTAAATTTTCTCAATGGTTGGTTATTGGAGGGATTTTCACAGGAGCTGCATCTGGAGCAACAGGAATTGGATTTTATACTGCGATTACAGGTTTGATATTGATGGGATTTGCGACCGTTTTTAGTTTTATAACATTGCCGGTAGAATATGACGCGAGTAACAGAGCTTTGGCATGGTTACGAAATAAAAACATGGTTTCACAACAAGAATTAGCCGGAGCTACGGACGCTTTAAGATGGGCAGCAAGAACGTATTTAGTGGCTGCTTTGGGTTCTTTGGCGATGCTTTTATACTGGGCAATGCAAATTTTGGGAGGAAGAGACTAATTTTCACTTGAATTAAAATTTCTAAAATAACACCTATAAGCTTCGATTTTATCGAGGCTTTTTTTATGTAATTTTTTAATCGTGAACTAAAATAGATTAGTTACTTTTGAAAACTAATTTTTTAAATTTAAAAGAATGAAATATTTTTCAATATGTTTTTTTATTTTTATGTTCGGGATCTTAAACTCCTTTTCACAACATACTATCTCCGGAAAAATTATTGATGAACAAAACCAATCACTTCCTTTTGCCAATATCGTACTAGAAGAAATTGGAAATAAAAAAAACCCAACAGGAACGGTCTCAACTGATAATGGTGACTATCTCCTTGAAAATGTTGCTTCAGGAAAATACACCATTGAAATTTCCATGCTCGGTTTTGAAACTCAAAAAATTGATGAAGTAGAAATCAATTCAAACAAAATAATTAATATCACTTTAAAAGAAGAAAGTCAACTTTTAAATGAAATTGTTGTAAAAAGTAAACGTCCCATTATAAAACAAACAGCAGAAAAGTTAATTGTAGATTTAGAACAATCAGAAATGATAAATACGAATTTACAAGATGTAATGCGAAAAATACCGGGAGTTTTAGTAACAAATAATGGGATTTCTATTGCAGGGAATAGAGGTGTTCGTATTTTAATAAATGGAAAAACAACAGCATATATGGATGTTGAAACTCTTTTAAGAGATTTTCCATCAGATAATATTTCTAAAATAGAAGTAATTGAACAACCAGGAGCAGAATTTGAGGCTTCTGGATCTGGAGCCATTATTAACATCATTTTAAAGAAAAACATACGATTGGGCACCCATGGAAGTACCAGTATTTGGGGTGGTGAAGATGAAGGGTTTGAATACGGAAGTGGGTTTTCGATAGCGAGCTACAAAAACAAATTAAATTGGCAAACCAGTATTAGGCAATCAGCTCCAACCGAAAGGGATGATTTATTTATAACAAGGACTGTTAAAGACATTATTTATGATCAAACTACCCGAGAACCTTATGACCCTCAGAATTTTTTAGCGAATGGGAATATAGATTATTATATTAACAGCAACCATTCTATCGGGTTTGGCGGACGCTGGAATACCAGGAAGTCAACAAGAGCCATCGACAATATTACCAACATCATAAAACCGAACCAAACTGATGTTTTATTATCTGAGAACTACCTAGATAAAAATCGTAGGAATTTTAATATTAATCCCTATTACGAATACAAAACAGAGAACGATAAATTAGTGCTCGATTTTAATTATGTAGATTTTAACGATAATACAATGAATGTTTTATCCGATAAAATTGGAAGTTCTATTCCTTTTTCAGACAGAAAGTACATTCAAGATGGAACCTTTAAAATAAAAACATATCGAGTAGATTATACCAAAACTTTTTCCGATCATTTAAAAATAAGCGCAGGATCAAGGTATGCGGATGTAAAAACAGACAATGATTTGCAATCTTTTTTAGAGAACGATTCAAGTTTTAATAAAGTAGACAATGAGAGTAGTCGTTTTGTTGTTGAAGAAACTATTTTTGCGCTGTATTCAAAAGTAAATACAACCTATGGAAAATGGTCTTTTTCTGGAGGGATCCGATATGAAGACAGTAATACCTGGGGAACTTCAACATTTCTTATAAACCAGACTCTTACCTCACAAACACAAAAAAGACCCATAAAGAAAATATTTCCCAGCGCATCTGTAAGCAGAAAATTAACAGATGTTTTGGGAACTAGTATTTCTTACAGCTACAGAATTCAACGTCCATCTTATAATAGTTTAAACTCTTTTGCAACATTTTTAGACCCCTACTCTGCATTAAAAGGGAATCCGAATTTAACTCCCTCTTATACCAATAATTATCAATTTAATCTAACTTATGAAGGGCAGCCTTTTTTCTCAATTGGTCATAGTAAAACGGATGACGTGATTTTTCAATTGATTCAACAAGACAATACAACCGCACAAATAAGACAACAAGATGTAAATGTCGAAAATAATGCCAATTGGAATTTTAGATTATTTGCTCCATTAAACTTTATAGAAAAACTAGAGGGGTATACTGGAATCATCCTTGTAAATACGGATTATCAGTCTTCAACTTTTAATGTAGATTTAAACAAATGGAATCTCTATTGGTTTATTCAAACAAGTTTTCAACTGCCATGGGACATCAATTTTGAATTGAGTGGTAATTACGGAACGGGAGCTCTTGAAGGGCAAATTGAAGTTGACTGGTTAGCAGGATTGGACTTCTCTTTTGGAAAGAAATTTTTAAAAGAAAAGTTGAAAGTTAACCTTGGTTTTAATAAAATGTTAAACAGAGGTTTTGTGGGAAATATCGATTATGGAAATGGAACTGCTGCAGTGGAAAGCAACGGATCTAGACAAAATATACAATTAAGAATCGCATATAATTTTGGGTCTAAATTTGGAAAGAAAAAAACGGAAAGAAATACCAATAGAGATGAAGAGAGGAGAATAAAAGATGCAAATTAAAATGAATCTAAGACCTTGTATATCAAAAGTCTCAAAAACACGAAACCTTTCTGATTGCTCAGAAAGGTTTCGTGTTTTTAATTTTTATGCTTTGCTTTTCAGAAATTAATCATTCAACTTCAGAACTGCCATAAATGCTTCTTGTGGAATTTCAACATTCCCTACCTGACGCATTCTCTTCTTCCCTTTTTTCTGCTTTTCTAATAATTTACGCTTACGAGAAATATCTCCACCATAACATTTAGCAGTCACATCTTTACGCAACGCTTTTGTGGTTTCTCTTGCTATAATTTTGGCTCCAATTGCTGCCTGAATAGGAATATCAAACTGTTGTCTTGGAATTAATCCTTTTAATTTTTCAACAATTTTCTTACCAATTGAATAAGCATTATCTGCGTGTAATAAAGCAGAAAGTGCGTCTACAGGCGAACCATTTAGTAAAATATCTACACGTACTAATTTGGATTCTCTCATTCCAATTGGTGAATAATCGAAAGAAGCATATCCTTTGGAAACGGTTTTTAAACGGTCATAAAAGTCAAAAACGATCTCAGCCAACGGCATGTCAAAAGTTAATTCTACTCTTTCTGTTGTTAAATAGGTTTGATTGGTGATTTCTCCACGTTTTTCAATACACAAACTCATTACTTGTCCTACAAAATCAGATTTTGTAATAATACTTGCTTTGATATAGGGTTCTTCTACTTTTTCTAATCTTGAGGGATCTGGTAAATCTGTCGGATTGTTTAATAACACAATCTCTTCTGGATTTTTCTTGGTAAAAGCATGGTAAGAAACATTGGGAACAGTGGTAATCACTGTCATATTAAACTCACGCTCTAATCGCTCTTGAATAATCTCCATATGTAACATTCCAAGAAATCCACATCTAAAACCAAATCCTAAAGCAGCTGAACTCTCTGGAGCAAATACCAAAGAAGCATCATTTAATTGAAGTTTTTCCATGGAGTAACGCAACTCTTCGTAATCTTCTGTATCTACAGGATAAATCCCTGCAAAAACCATTGGTTTTACATCTTCAAAACCGTCTATTGTCTCATTTGTTGGATCTGCTGCATCTGTGATGGTGTCTCCAACTTTTACTTCTTTTGCAGTTTTAATTCCCGTAATCAAATACCCAACATCTCCTGTTTTTACGGATTTTCTAACTACTTGTTCTAACTTTAAAGTTCCTACCTCATCGGCAAAATACTCATTGTCAGTTGCCATAAATTTGATTCGCTGTCCTTTTTTTATTTCTCCGTTTAAAACCCTAAAATAAGTTTCAATTCCTCGATACGAATTGTAAACGGAATCGAAAATTAAGGCTTGCAACGGAGCTTCAGGATCACCTTCGGGTGCAGGAATTCTATCAATTATTGCCTCTAAAATACTATCAACACCAAAACCAGTTTTTCCACTTGCGTGAATTACTTCTTCACTATCACACCCTAATAGATCTACAATATCATCCGTAACTTCTTCCGGATTCGCAGAAGGCAAATCTACTTTGTTTAAGATTGGAATAATCTCTAAGTCATTTTCTAGTGCCAAATATAAATTAGAAATGGTTTGTGCCTGAATACTTTGTGCTGCATCTACAATTAATAAAGCGCCTTCACAAGCAGCAATAGATCTAGAAACTTCATATGAAAAATCTACGTGTCCTGGAGTGTCAATTAAATTTAAGATATATTGTTCTCCATTATGTGTGTAATCCATTTGAATCGCATGAGACTTTATGGTTATTCCACGTTCGCGTTCTAAATCCATATTATCTAATAACTGATCTTTTTTCTCACGATCACTTACAGAGCCTGTATATTCTAATAATCTGTCTGCTAACGTACTTTTACCATGATCTATGTGCGCGATAATGCAAAAGTTTCTTATGTTCTTCATACTTCGTTTTCTAACTGCTTTCGTTTTACAAAGATATGCTATTTAGAAATCTTGTCAAATAAAAAAAATACAATGAAATTGAGATTTTTTTTAGCTGATTTTAAATAAATAGTAAATCTATTACTCCTTCCATAATTACCTCTTTAAATAATCAATTACTAAAATATTATTTTTTACTAAATAGAAAATTTGGTAATAATTCTCTAATTTTGCAAGCAATCTATTTTTGATCAGATAAAAGCAGCATAAATAAAATTGAAAAAAAGATTTAATTTCAATTAAAAAATAGAAATTTACACTATGGTTAAAATTGGCAATATAGAATTACCTGACTTTCCTTTACTACTCGCACCAATGGAGGATGTTTCAGACCCTCCGTTTAGAGCTTTGTGTAAAGAAAATGGGGCTGATGTAGTTTATACAGAATTTATTTCTTCAGAAGGATTGATTCGTGATGCAGCAAAAAGTGTCATGAAATTGGATATCTATGAAAAAGAAAGACCCGTAGGGATTCAAATTTTTGGCGCCAATTTAGAATCAATGTTAAAAACAATTGAAATTGTAGAGAAATCAAAGCCTGATATTATTGACATCAATTTTGGTTGTCCTGTAAAAAAAGTAGTTTCTAAAGGAGCGGGTGCCGGAATTTTGAAAGATATTGACTTGATGGTTTCTCTTACTGAAGCAATGGTAAAACATACCCACCTCCCAGTGACTGTTAAGACACGTTTAGGATGGGATCACGATTCTATCAAAATAGTTGAAGTAGCAGAACGGCTGCAAGATGTTGGTTGTGCGGCTATTGCTATCCATGGAAGAACACGTGCACAAATGTATAAAGGAGCTGCAGACTGGAGACCAATTGCAGCGGTAAAGAATAACCAGAGAATGCATATTCCAGTTTTTGGAAATGGTGACATAACTTCTCCTGAAAAAGCAATGGAAATGCGAGATACATATGGCTTAGATGGAGCTATGATCGGTAGGGCTTCTATTGGTTATCCTTGGTTTTTTAATGAAGTAAAACACTATTTTAAAACTGGCGAATATTTAGCAAAACCATCAATCGCTCAACGTGTTGAAATGGCTAGAAGACATCTACAAATGGCAATTGACTGGAAAGGACCTGTTCTAGGTGTTTTTGAAACAAGAAGACATTATACAAACTACTTTAAAGGAATTCCTCACTTTAAAGAATATAGAATGAAAATGGTCACTTCAGATGATGCAAAAGATGTTTTCGCTGTATTTGATGAAGTGGAATCGAAGTTTGGAAATGCTTTGATCCCTGAAATATAGTAATTTCTACCTTTCAATAAACTCTTTTGAAATGCTACTACTCGCTATTTTAGAAGCCAAATATCCTAACACAGTGATTGTAACAACCACCGTTAAAAGGTTGTAAAATTTAAACTCGACGGGATAAGCTAAGTTTTGGGTAATTTTGAAGCTTCCTGTATAAATTTGAAAATACACTAAAATTGTCCCCAAAGAAAGCCCTATTAGCATTCCTATAAAAGTTAGTAAAAATCCCTGCATTACAAAAATTCTTTTTATATCTTCAACGGTAGCCCCTAGACTATACACTGTTTTTAGATTTGATTTTTTATCTATGATCATCATAATAATCGCTCCAATCACATTGAACAAAGCAATGATTACAATGAGTGTAAAAATCAAATAAGACACAAAATTCTCTGTATTTATAACCTTATAAAAAACTTCATTTAACTGCTCCTTAGTTTGAACTTTGTAGGTATTCCCTAATTGTTCTTGAAGCTTCTCTGAGACTACACTAGCCTTCGAAGAATCTTTCAATTTGATTTCGATCCCTGTAAATTGGTGCTCATCATATTTCAATAACTTCCTTGCATCGTCACTAGAAATAAAAACAAACTTATTCTCAAATTCTTCAGTTCCAGAATACAATCCAACAATTTGAAAGTTCATTTTATAGAAGGCATTTTGAGGGTTTATAAAACCAACTCCCGATTTAGGGACAACAATAGAAAGTGGTGTCCCAAAATTTAAGACCCCTAGAGAAAGTTTATTTGAAATACCATTACCGACAACAGCGATGTTAGATAGCTCTTTATCTAGCCAATTTCCGAGACTCACAACAGAATCTATCTTTGAAATTGAAGTATAATTGTTCTCAACTCCTTTTATATATGCAATTTCGTTCTTATCGTTGTAGGATAAAAATACACGTTCTTCAATAACTCTAGAAATCACTTTGACTGAGGGGTTTTCCTCTAACAATTGATGAACCTCTTTTGTATAAAAAAAAGTTTTGCCTTTACTTGAGGTGATTTTGATATCAGGATCAGACACATCCAACATGCTGTAACTAAATGTTCTTAAACCTGAAAAACCTGAGAGGATTATAAATAAGGCAAGAGTGCCTACGATTACACCAAATGAAGCGATGATTGTAATAATATTGATCGCATTATTACCTGTTTTAGTAAATAAATATCTTTTGGCTATGTATACTGGGAAATTCAAATGAGAATTCTGAATTTAGTTTTTTTTGCGCCTTGGCAATACACTTGGGTTTTGAATTGGATTTTCATCTTCTCCATTTAAGGACTTGTCTATCTCTTCAAGATAATCTAAAGTATCATCCCCGAAAAACAATAATTCTGGCATTCTACGTAACTGATTCTTAGTTCTCGATGCCATTTCATGACGAATTAAAATAGTGTTAGATTGCACACCTTTAATAATTTCTTCTCTCTGATTGGAAGGAAAAACACTTAAATATACTTTTGCAACTCCTAAATCTGAAGTAACATATACTTTAGAAACAGAAATAATAACTCCTCTCATACCGTCTTGTGCTGCCTTTTGCAAAACATCTACCAAATCTTTTTGCAGGACTCCTGCAATTTTACGTTGTCTATTCGTTTCTTCCATTATGTAAATTTACAATTTTTTATAGAACATACTCTAGTGCTCTAAAACAAAAAATCTCAAAGCATCAACTACACTTTGAGATTTTATATAATTTATCTTAAATTTTTAATCCGCTAAAATAATAGCTTTGTTGTCATTTAATTCTAACGTTCCCGAATTGATGAGTAAGGTTAAAATTTTACCATCTGTTTCATCTGGAACTAACTTCCCATTCAATTCATCTAATGCAATATTTGATTGAGAGTGAATGTGAATTTTGATGGTTCCATCTTTTAGATTGGAAACAACTGGAGCGTGATTATTTAGCATTTGAAACTCACCGTTTACTCCTGGAACTGATAAAGAATCAATTTCTGAAGAAAACAATATAGCTTCTGGTGTAACAATTTCTAAATACATATCTGAAATTTAAACGATGATTATGCTTCTGCTAGCATTTTTTCTCCAGCATCAATTGCATCCTGAATTGACCCTCTTAAGTTAAATGCTGCCTCTGGATATTTATCTAATTCACCATCCATGATCATATTAAATCCTTTAATAGTGTCTTTAATATCAACTAAAACTCCTGGTATTCCGGTAAATTGCTCAGCAACATGGAAAGGTTGTGATAAGAAACGTTGAACACGTCTCGCTCTGTGAACGACTAATTTATCTTCTTCAGATAATTCTTCCATTCCTAAAATTGCAATAATATCCTGTAATTCTTTATATCGTTGTAAAATTTCTTTTACGGCTGTCGCAGTATTATAGTGTTCATCTCCTAAAATTTCGGCACTTAAGATTCTTGAAGTAGAATCTAATGGATCTACTGCAGGGTAAATACCTAATTCGGCAATTTTACGTGATAATACTGTGGTTGCGTCTAAGTGAGCAAATGTAGTTGCTGGTGCAGGATCTGTTAAATCATCTGCAGGAACATAAACAGCCTGAACAGAAGTAATAGAACCTTTCTTAGTTGATGTGATACGTTCTTGCATTGCACCCATTTCTGTTGCCAACGTTGGTTGATAACCTACTGCAGAAGGCATACGCCCTAAAAGTGCTGACACCTCAGAACCTGCTTGTGTAAAACGGAAGATATTATCTACGAAGAAAAGAACATCCTTTCCTTGCGCTTCTCCAGCTCCATCTCTAAAATATTCTGCAATTGTTAATCCTGACAATGCAACTCGTGCACGTGCTCCAGGTGGCTCGTTCATTTGTCCAAATACAAAAGTTGCTTTAGACGCTCTCATTCCTGGCTTGTCAACTTTAGACAAATCCCATCCACCTTCTTCCATAGAGTGCATAAAGTCGTCACCATATTTAATAATTCCTGACTCTAACATTTCACGAAGTAAATCATTCCCTTCACGAGTTCTTTCACCAACTCCTGCAAAAACAGATAAACCACCGTGACCTTTTGCTATATTGTTAATTAATTCCTGAATTAATACTGTCTTTCCTACACCTGCTCCACCAAACAATCCAATTTTACCTCCCTTTGCATACGGTTCAATTAAATCAATTACCTTGATCCCTGTGAATAAAACTTCCGTAGAAACCGAAAGGTCCTCGAACTTGGGTGCAGATCTGTGAATTGACAGACCATCTTTTCCTTCTTTGTCTAAATTTCCTAAACCGTCAATAGCTTCACCAGTTACGTTGAATAAACGACCATAAATATCGTTTCCTATTGGCATTTGAATAGGATTCCCTGTCGCTACTACTTCAGCACCTCTACTAAGTCCATCAGTAGCATCCATTGAAATGGTTCTAACAGTATCCTCTCCTACGTGCTGCTGTACCTCTAACACTAGTGTTGAACCATCAGCCTTTTTGATCTCTAAAGAATCATAAATTTTAGGAAGTTCATTTTCCGTATTGAATTCAACATCGATTACTGGCCCAATAATTTGTGAAACTTTACCTGTTATTCTAGACATTATGTATCTAATTAAAATTATTATTTTATTTGTGAGACTTCACGCTCATTTTCAAGTTGCAAAGGTACTTTTTTGCTCGGAATAAAAAAAGTTTTTAAAAAAAAAGTCTCATCATTTCTGATGAGACTTTTTTTACTTTTTTATTTTTAATAACTAGTTCGTTACCTTAACTTCTACTCTTCTGTTGTTTGCTCTTCCATCTCTTGTATCATTAGTATCTATTGGACTATCTTGACCATAACCTTTGGCAGTTAACCTTGAAGCATCAATACCGTTTTCAACTAAGTAATTTTTAACAGCATTTGCTCTTTTGTCAGATAATTTTAAATTTCCTGTAACACTTCCTGTAGTATCTGTATATCCTTTTACTGCAAATTCAGATAATGGAAATTTGTTCATAATTGCTAACATTCCATCCAACTCTTTAGTAACTCCTGTTTTGAAAGTTGCTTTCTCTGTGTGAAATAAAATAGCTTTAGCAAATGAATTCATACCCATTTGAGCCTCATTAGAGATTATCTCTGGACAACCTCCTTCTGAAGCAACACCTGCTTCATTTGGACATTTATCATCTTTATCTAAAATGCTATCTCCATCTGTATCTGGCCATGGACAACCTGCGTTTGCAGCCGGTCCAGCTTGTGAAACACACTTGTCATCTTTATCTACAACACCATCCCCGTCTGAATCAGGACAACCTTTGTTTTCTTTCGTTCCTTTCGCATTTGGACAAGCATCATCTTTATCAGCAATACCATCTCCATCAGCATCAGGACAACCATTCATAATTGCTAAACCTGCTTCATTTGGACAAGCATCTTCTGAATCTTTGATTCCATCTCCGTCTGAATCAGGACAACCATTAAAGGCTACTAAACCAGGAACATCGATACAATCATCAAACTTATCATAAACTCCGTCTCCGTCTGTATCAGTTCCTCCAAATTTAATTACTAAACCTAAAGACGTCTGAAAGTGAGGAGCTACTTTATCAGTGAAACCACTTTTAGATCCTGTTTGAAAATTTATACCTAAGTTTTCGTTAAACCATGTGTTAAAACCTAAACCTACATTAAGGATCCCTTCTCCTTGATCATTTGCAGTTGCATACCCTCCTCCAACATATACAAAAGGGTCAAACCATGAAGTCTCACCTACTAGGTCATTTAAATCATACTTAACAATAGCATCCACAGAATAGTATAAAAAATCTGAATCGTCTACTGTATTTAGTGATGTTATTTTATTGAAAGATCCTGATAATTGTAAACTAAATCCCTTTTCTATATATTTCTCTAAGGAAACTCTGGTTACAGATGATAAAGTATTCCAATCTGAGCTACTTCCTACAAAATCATCAAATTGTCCAGAAATACTACCTGGCTGATAAAAATCTACGATATTTGCACCAAAACTAACAGCCCAAGGGTTGTTCTTGTCTTGTGCGTTTACGTTGCTAACTATTGCTAGGGCAAACAATGCCATTACAGCTAATCTAAATTGTTTCATTATTAAATTTTTTTATTTTAAAAATCGTATTTATTAAAGACAAAAATAGAGGAATTTATTGATATGCAAAGGAAAAATTACAAAATATTGCTTTTTATCCTCTATTATTAGGAATTATTTAATATTTTTAGCTCTCGACCTACCTCAATAAATGAAGTCATAACAGTATCCAATTGCTCTTTGGTGTGAGTGGCAGATAATTGAACTCTAATACGTGCCATTCCATTAGGTACCACTGGAAAAAAGAATCCTGTAACAAAAATTCCTTTTTCTAACAATTTATTTGCCATTACCTGAGATAATTTGGCATCATAAACCATTATGGGAACAATCGCTGCATTCGCACCCACTAAATCAAAACCTGCTTTTTCCATTCCTGTTCTAAAATAACTGGTATTCCATTCTAACTTATCTCTGAGGGTAGTATCTTTAGAAATGATATCAAATACTTTTAATGTGGCTCCTACAATTGCAGGCGCAAGAGAGTTTGAAAATAAGTAAGGTCTCGAACGTTGCCGTAATATTTCAATAATTTCTTTTTTTCCGGTGGTATATCCACCCATGGCACCTCCTAAAGCTTTTCCTAAAGTTCCAGTTACTATATCTACTCTATCCATTACATTTTTAAGCTCAACAGTACCTCTACCTGTTTTTCCTATAAAGCCCGTTGCATGACATTCATCAACCATTACTAAAGCATCATATTGATCGGCTAAGTCACATATTTCATCTAACTTAGCTACAATTCCATCCATTGAAAAAACTCCATCAGTAACTATAATTTTAAACCGGTGCTGCTGCTTATTTGCTGCTATTAACTGTTGCTCCAGAGAATCCATATTATTGTTATCATACCGATATCTAGCAGCTTTACACAAACGAACTCCATCTATAATAGAGGCATGATTTAAACTGTCAGAAATTATGGCATCTGCTTTTGTTAAGAGTGGTTCAAAAACACCTCCATTGGCATCAAACGCTGCTGCATACAAAATGGTGTCTTCTGTTGTATAAAAATCAGCTATTTTTTGCTCTAATTGCTTGTGAATATCTTGAGTTCCACAAATAAAACGTACGGAAGACATTCCAAAGCCATGAGAATCCATGGTGTCTTTTGCTGCTTGAATTACTTCGGGATGATTTGATAAACCAAGATAATTATTTGAACAAAAATTAAGTACTTCTTGACCTGAAGAGATCTTAATTGCGGTATCTTGTGGAGATATAATTACTCTTTCAGATTTATATAATCCAGCATCTTTAATCTCTTGAATTTCTTTTATTAAAGAATCTTTAATTTTTTGGTACATTTTTTATTAATTGTATTAAATACAAACTTACAAAGTTTATTTTTTTAATCATACCTTAATAATGTCTATTTCATCATTCAAATAAACTAGTAATTTTTTATCAACTGTAAAATTCATTGATTGCAAAACTCGTTCATATTTTAATAATTGCTGATGATGCTCTGGTGATGGGACTCCTGTCTTGTAATCAATAATTACGACGTCTTTCTCTTTTGTGAAAACTAATCTATCCGGAATCATAACTTGATTATCAGTATCTACGATTTCTCTTTCATTGAACACTGTAATCTCATTTGAAAAATAAGAGGCTAATAACGGATGCTTCACAACACTAAAAATCTTATGACGAATAAAAACCATTTGATCATCATCTAAAATACCTTGTTGATGGTATTGAATAAGGACATTCTCAACATCCTCTTTACCTATGATTTTAGCAAAAATTTCATGAAATAAATTTCCAAAATTTATCGCCTTCCCCTGAGCTGTGTCCCATAATTTAGAAGCTCCTGCCAGTAAGCCTATATGGTGTGCTTGCCAGGGAGTTGATATAAATTTATCATGAACCTCGGCAATTAAAGATTCATTGTCTTTTTTGCAAACCCTATTCTCTTTGCCATAAGAGTATTCAGATTTGTCTTCTTTCCAACGATTTTGTTGTTTTAAAAAATGAATAAAAATCCCTGAATAGAAATGAACGTTTTCATCTCCTTTGGAAGATATTTTCTTTTCGGTTATGATGTGTAATTGTTCTTCGGCTCTGGTTAAAGCTACGTACAATAAATTAAAATTATCTAGCTCTAACGCCTCTCTTTGCTGGTTGTAAATCGATAATCCTCTCTCGCTTACAATACGTAGTTTTTTGCTGTAGTCTACTAGTAGTTCCTCGAAACCATCATAGGATGACGGGAGATTTCCTAGCCAAGATTTAGGTTTGATTTGCTTGTAAATATCGACATCACAAGAAAAAATAACTACAGGAAACTCTAAGCCCTTCGATTTGTGAATGGTCATAATTTGAACAGCATTTGCACTTTTTGGGGCAACGATGCTCAATTGTTCTTTTTTTTGTTCCCAAAACAACAAGAAGTCACTAATCTCTCTTCCCTTCCTTTGGTGCTCTATAACAATATCTAGAAAAAATTGAACATAGGCATCAGAGGATTGCACCAAATTAAAACCTCTTATAATTTCTTCAATTTTTTCATAAAAGGGCAATTGATAGAATCTGGCTACTTCAAATGAAACTCCGTATTTTGCTAACGATTCTATGATAATCTTAAAATCTGTTTTTGAAAATTCTGTAAAAAAAGAGGTCTTTGAGTTTTTGACCTGAAGATGTTGGTGTAAAAAATAAAGTACTTCAAAACGTGTTTCCTCATCAGTTGGGTTTTGCAAAACCTTTAAAAGATTGATAATAAAAGTAACTTTTGAAGAGTTTTGGATCAATAATGTTTCTGACGAAACAATATCGACTCCGTTTTCTGACAAATAACTTGCAATAGCAACACCCTCTTTCCTAGTTCGTGCTAAGACACACATTTCTCCTAAAGAAAAAGAACCTTTTAATTGCTGTATTTTCTCTAAAACTTTTTTTGGATACTTTATCTTCTCAAGTTCTTTTTCTTCCTCTTTCTCCAAAAAAGTTAACGATACAAATCCTCCCTTTTTATGATTTTCTAACTGTTTATTTCCCTCAGTAAAAATATTTTTATAAGATGTGTTTTGAAGAAAACTTGCTGCATGTTGAAAGAAGGAATTATTAAAGTTAATAATTTCCGAATAACTCCTGTAATTGGTTTCTAAATTTATTATTTTTTTATCAATATGAAAAGGATTTTGCTCCTGAGAAGCTAAATTGATAAACTGTTCTGCTTTTCCTCCTCTCCATCTATAAATAGCTTGTTTACCGTCTCCAACCAGAAGTAAACTGCTGTTTTCTTGCGCCAATGCGTTGTCTATTAAAGGGATTAAATTTTGCCATTGCAAAACAGATGTATCCTGCATTTCGTCAATAAAATAATGCTGAAATCGCTGACCAATTCTTTCGTAAATAAATGGCGCAGGTTGCTCTTTAATATGGTCAGAAATTAGCTGATTGAACTCTGCATTTAAACGAATATTAGTATCTTCTTTGATCGAATTGAGTTCTAAATTAATATGATTTAAAACAGCGAGTGGAATAATACTTTTTAAGGTGATTTTATTTAATAAATAATTTGAATACGAACGATCATACAATTCTTTAGATTGATAATAATACCCTCTCAATTGTTCTGAAATCCCCTCAATTGTCTGTTTTTTTTCCAAGGAAGCTTTTCCTGCATAAAGATTTTTTGAGTCTTCAATTACAGTATTTAATCTGCCTTCAAACTTTAGATCTTCATCCTTTAAAAATCTCAATTTCGTTAATTTTTGAAAGTGTTTCAACAATTCCCCTGCATAAGCAAAATCTGTCACTGAAACTCCACTCGTCTCGATACATTTTAAAACTTCTACTCCAAGTTTCTTGTACGCGATTTCTGTTTGAATATTTTCTTTTTGTAACTTGTTTTTTAAATCGAAGAAATCATCTAGTTCTTTGGATACAAGTTTTCTAAAATGCTGCACATCATCTTCATTCAATAAAACTTTTGCAAATTCATTTAGATCTTTAGAAATATCCCAAGATTTGTCATCATCGGTTTTCTCTAAAGAATAATCAATAAGAAGTTTTGTAAGTTTTTCATCGGTTCCTATTTTAGAAATTAAGACGTCCACAGCCTGGTTTAAGAGAGAAACCGCATCCATTTCAACTTCAAAATTGAGCGAGAGCCCCAGGTCATAAGCAAAGTTTTTAATAATTCTCTGCGTAAAACTATCGATGGTTGTTATTGAAAAAGCTGAATAATTTTGTAAAATGGCAACCCATACTTTTTTACTCCTCTCTTGAATCATTTTTTTATCAACATTCATTTCTTGAATAAGAATATTGAATAACTCATTTTCTTTACCATTAGCAAAATCTTCTAAGCTAGACAATACGCGCTCTTTCATCTCACCTGCTGCTTTATTGGTAAACGTTATCGCTAAAATTTTCTGAAAAGAAAAGATGTTTTCTGAGGTTAATACAACTTTTAAGTACTCTTTTACAAGAGTAAAGGTTTTTCCACTTCCAGCGGAAGCATTATAAACTTGAAAGGTTGATGGTTGTTGCAAAAAATTTTTTTTTGCAAAATACAAAAAGCCAAACAGTTTTTGTTTGGCTTTTTATTATATTTTATTCCATCCTATCCTAAGCCAACATCTAAAGACATCATTACAATAAAACCTCCAATAAAACCAAGAGTGGCAATATCTGTATATTGATCTCTTTGTGTTTCTGGAATTACCTCCTCGACAACTACAAAAATCATTGCCCCGGCTGCAAACGCAAGAGCATAGGGTAAAATTGGCGTGAAAAAGGAAACCGCTAAGGCTCCTAAAACTGCAGCAACGGGCTCTACTATTGCAGATAACTGACCATACCAAAAACTTTTTAATCTACTAACTCCTTGTCTTCTAAGAGGCATCGCAACTGCAAAACCTTCTGGAAAATTCTGAATTCCAATTCCAATTGCTAATGAAATTGCTGCGATGATCATCTCTGTTTGCTCTACACCCACCAAAGTTGATGCTGCTCCAAACAAAACACCTACAGCCAAACCTTCAGGAATATTATGTAAAGTAATTGCTAGCACTAATAGGGTTGTTTTATGCCATTCTGTTTTAACACCTTCAGCTTCATTTTCTTTAAAATTGATGTGTAAATGTGGTAAAAATTTATCCATCCCAAAAAGAGATAAAGCCCCCAATGCAAAACCTATTGCAGCGGGTAATACTTTTACAAAACCCTCTCCAGGACTATTATCTATTGCCGGTGCCAAGAGACTCCAAAAACTTGCAGCAACCATCACACCTCCGGTAAAGCCTAACATACCGTCTAAGACTGCTCTGTTTAATTTTTTGAAAAAGAAAACTAACGAGGCTCCTAAAGCGGTTAGACCCCATGTAAAAAGTGAGGCATATAAGGCAGCTAAAATTGGGTGTTCTTTCCCAAAAGCAACTAATTGTTCGAATGTACTCATTGTTTTTTTATGTATAGGTTACTTGCTATTTTTTTTGAAATTGAAAGTTTCTGTTGGGCTATTTTAATCAATAATGAATCATCAAAATCTTCTTTCTCTAAAACTGTAATTAGCTCTCCTAAGGTAATTCCTTTTTTATCTAAAAACTGTAAAAACTCAGAAGAAGAATCATTAACACCAATACAAATTCCACTTTCATTTTTTGATAATGTTGATAATAAATTTTTTTCAATAACCTTCAAGTTTCCCTCTTTATCAGGTATTGGGTCTCCATGAGGGTCATGGGTCGGAAAACCTAAAAAAGAATCTAACTGTTGAATTAGTTTTGGAGATTTTATGTGCTCTAATTGTTCTGCTACATCATGAACCTCATCCCAAGAAAAATTTAATTTTTCGACCAAAAAAACTTCCCATAACCGATGCTTTCTTACAATGTTTGCCGCTGTTTTTTTTCCAAAATCAGTCAAGGTTACTCCTTGGTATTTTTTATAAATAATCAGTTCTTTTTCAGATAACTTTTTTACCATATCAGTAACAGAGGATGCTTTTGTCTCTAACTTTTCTGCAATAGCATTGGTACTGACTCCTTTATCAACGTCTATTTCTAGATGATAAATAGCTTTTAAATAATTCTCTTCTGAAAATGTAAACATACGTAGGTATTTATTCAACAAATATATACTTTTTTATTTTATATAAATATTTTTTTAGCTTCATCTAAAAATAATTTTATATTTGCATAAAATAAGGAGGGGACGAATGAAAAACATATTGACATTTATTGGCTTACTTTTTGTCGGATTGACATCCATTCTAGGACAAACAAATAGTATTTCAGGAAAAATAACATCTAAAGGAGAGGCGTTACCTTTTGTAAATGTATATCTTACAAATACTTCAATTGGGACCTCTACAAATGAAAAAGGTTTTTTTGAGCTAAAAAATATTTCAAACGGAAAATACACACTTATCTCAAGTGCCATTGGTTTTAATTCAAAATCTATAAAAATTAGACTCACTGGAAATCAAAAAATAGTCAAAAATTTTAACTTAAGTGAAAACAATTCTTTAGAAGAAATTGTAATTTCTGGAACTTTAAGACCTGTTTCAAAATCTAACAGCCCCGTTTCAGTTGAAGTGTACAGTACTACTTTTTTCAAAAAAAATCCAACCCCTTCTATTTTTGAATCCTTACAAAATGTGAATGGGGTGAGACCTCAATTAAATTGCAACGTTTGTAATACCGGTGACATCCATATCAATGGTTTGGAAGGCCCTTATACGTTTGTTTTAATTGACGGAATGCCCATTGTAAGTGGTCTATCTACGGTGTATGGATTGACAGGGATTCCACAAGCTTTAATTGAAAGGGTTGAGGTAGTTAAAGGTCCAGCATCTAGTCTATATGGTTCCGAAGCGGTTGGAGGCATCATTAACATCATCACTAAAAAAACGTCAAATGCACCAACTTTGGCAACTGATGTCTCTTCAAGTTCTTGGGGTGAAGTAAATACTGATATTGGGATGCGATACAATGCTTCCAAAAAAATAGAGGGGATGTTGGGAATTAATTATTTCAACTTTCAAAACAGAATTGACAACAATGGTGATAATTTCACAGATGTAACACTTCAAAACAGAATTTCTCTTTTCAATAAACTAACTATTAAAAGAAAAAATAATAAAGTGTTTACCATTGCTGGTCGATACGTTTATGAAGACCGTTGGGGAGGGGAATTAGATTGGGGAAAAAAATATAGAGGAAGTGATGTAAAATATGGTGAAAGTATTTATACAAATAGATGGGAAACTTTTGGAACCTATGAACTACCTACCTCAGAAAATTTCAATTTCCAATTTAGTGCAAATGGACATTCTCAAGATTCTTTCTATGGAGCAGACGCTTTTGATGCAGATCAACTCATAGGATTTGGTCAATTTACATTCAACAAACAAATTAGAGAAAAGCACGATTTATTAATTGGGATGGCATACAGGTATACCTATTATGATGACAATACATTTGCAACCTTAGATAAAAACGGTATTGCTAACAAAGCAGCCATAACACATTTGCCTGGGATTTTTATTCAAGACGAAATTGCCTTAAATACACAAAACAACTTATTATTGGGTGCCCGATTAGACTATAATAGTATTCATGGCCGTATAGTTTCGCCAAGAGTAAATTATAAATGGAATTCAATCGATAAAACAAATATAGTAAGATTAAGCGTTGGAAATGGCTTTAGGGTGGCCAACGTTTTCACAGAAGATCATGCAGCATTAACAGGAGCAAGAGAAGTTGAATTTGATGGTGAGTTACAACCTGAAACTTCTTGGAATATAAATCTTAATTATGTAAAAAAGGTCATTTTAGAAAATTCATTTATCAACATAGACGCAAGTGCTTTTTACACCTATTTTGATAATAGAATTTTACCTGATTATGAAACCAATTCAAATAAAATTATATATGCAAATTTAGAGGGGCACTCTGTCTCTAAAGGAGTTTCATTAAATACAGACATGACCTTTACAAACGGATTGTCAATAAATTTAGGCGCAACATTAATGGATGTTTCCCTTACAGAAAATAATATTAAAACAACACAATTATTGACAGAAAGCTTTAGTGGAGTCTGGTCTATTTCTTATAAAACGAATACGAATATAACTTTTGATTATACAGGGAATATCTATGGTCCAATGCGTTTGCCTTTGTTGGGGGATAAAGATCCAAGAGCAGAATTCTCTCCGTGGTTTAGTATTCAAAACATTCAATTGACAAAGAAATTCACTAATAGTTGGGAGGTATATGGTGGTATAAAAAATCTATTAAACTTTACACCCGCAGCAAATAGTATCAATAACTCGGAAAATCCTTTTGATATAGGAATTGATACAGAAAAAAATCCTGAACTTGCATTTGACCCTAGTTATGTGTATGCATCTAATCAAGGAATAAGGGCTTTTATAGGAATCAGATATACCCTCTTTTAATAAGAAATAAAGAAAAATTAGTCTAAAATACATTGATTTATAGAAGAAAAAATTATGGTTATTGGTTTTATATGCCTATAAAATCTACATTTGCCTAAAATTTTATAGCTTGAGTACCCAGAGCATTGTAAATCAATATCAAAAATCTGCGACTATTTCGCAGATAACGGAGGCTTTTCTTAAAGAAAAAAATCATTTTCAAATATCGAATTTGGTTGGATCTTCATTGTCTTTTGTGATTTCAGAAACATTTAAAAAGGGGGACAAACCCTTTCTTCTCGTCTTCAATGACAAAGAAGAAGCGGCCTATTATTTAAATGATTTAGAACAATTATTAGGAGATAAAAATGTACTTTTTTATCCTGGCTCGTATAGAAGACCCTACCAGATTGAAGAAACAGATAATGCAAATGTTCTTCTGCGCTCTGAGGTTTTGAATAGAATAAATTCTCGTAAAAAGCCAGCAGTAATCGTTACCTATCCTACAGCACTATTTGAAAAAGTTGTCACTAAAAAAGAATTAGAAAAAAACACCCTAAAAGTAACTGTTGGAGAGTCTTTATCACTTGATTTTGTGAATGAGATTTTATTTGAATACAAATTTAAACGGGTAGATTTTGTAACGGAACCAGGAGATTTTTCAGTAAGAGGAGGGATCATTGACGTTTTCTCTTTTTCAAATGATGAACCTTACAGAATTGAGTTTTTTGGAAATGATATTGATAGTATTAGAAGTTTTGATGTTGAAACACAACTGTCTAAAGAATTGCTAAAAAAAGTCTCTATAATACCAAATATTGAAAATAAAACACTGCAAGAAAACAGAGAAAGTTTTCTAAAGTACCTTTCATCAAAAACAATAATTTTTGCAAAAAACACACATTTAATTTCTGGTAAACTAGATAAATTTTTTGCAAAAGCTGAAGAAGATTTCAATACGGTCTCTAAAGAAATTAAACATCTAAAACCGGGGGAGTTATTTTGTAACGGAACCCTTTTCAAAAAACAAATACAAGAATTTACTTTGGTTCATTTTGGAGCTGTAAATAATCTGTCAGATAGTTCTGAAATTGATAGTATCAACTTCAACACCCAACCTCAACCCTCCTTTAACAAACAATTCAATCTACTTATTGATAATTTAGAAGAATATCATAAAGCCCATTTTTCTAATTATATCTTTTGTGCTAACGAACAACAAGCTAAACGTTTTCAAGATATTTTTGATGATGCAGAACAGGAAGTTCATTACGAGACTGTTGTTTTCCCTCTGCATAAGGGATTTGTAGATATAGAAAATAAAATAGTTTGTTATACCGATCACGAAATTTTTGAACGATATCATAAATTTCGATTAAAAAATGGCTATGCAAAAAAACAAGCCATCACACTTAAAGAGCTAAACAAACTAGAAATTGGAGACTATGTAACGCACATGGATCATGGTATTGGAAAATTTGGAGGCTTACAAAAGATTGATGTTCAAGGAAAAAAACAAGAAGCAATTAAATTAATCTATGGAGAAAGAGATCTTTTATATGTAAGTATTCATTCGCTTCACAAAATCTCTAAATTCAATGGGAAAGATGGAAAAGCTCCGAAAATATATAAATTAGGTTCTGGTGCTTGGAAAAAAATAAAGCAAAAAACAAAGGCGAGAGTCAAACATATTGCATTTAATCTAATTCAATTATATGCAAAAAGAAAATTACAAAAAGGAATTGCTTTTGGACCCGATACGCATATTCAACATGAACTAGAAGGTAGCTTTATGTTTGAAGACACCCCAGATCAATATACTGCGACACAAGACGTAAAAAAAGATATGGAAAAAGAACAACCCATGGATAGATTGGTTTGTGGTGATGTTGGTTTTGGTAAAACAGAAGTAGCCATAAGAGCTGCTTTTAAGGCTGTAGATAACGGAAAACAAGTAGCTGTTTTAGTCCCTACTACAATTTTAGCCTTCCAACACTTTAAAACATTTTCTGAGAGATTAAAAGACTTCCCAATCAAGATTGATTATTTAAATAGATTTAAAACTGCCAAGCAAAAAACAATCGCAATTGATGGCGTAAATAAAGGTGAAGTTGATATTATTATTGGCACACATCAGTTGACAAATCAACGTTTGAAATTTAAAGATTTGGGCTTACTAATTATTGATGAAGAACAAAAATTTGGTGTAGCTGTTAAAGATAAATTAAAAACACTAAAAGAAAATGTAGATACATTAACACTCACAGCAACTCCTATTCCTAGAACGTTACAATTTAGTTTAATGGCTGCAAGAGATTTATCTGTTATAAAAACAGCACCTCCAAACAGACATCCCATAGAAAGTAACGTGATTCGTTTTTCTGAAGAGACTATTAGAGATGCTATTTCTTATGAAATTTCTAGAGGAGGTCAAATCTTTTTTATTCATAACAGAATCGAAAATATAAAAGAGGTTGCTGGCTTGTTGCAAAGACTCGTCCCTTCTGCAAAAATTAGGGTGGGCCATGGTCAAATGGAAGGTAAGAAATTAGAGGAATTAATGTTAGAATTCATGAATAATGAATTTGATGTTTTGGTTTCTACAACCATCGTAGAGAGTGGATTAGATGTTCCAAATGCAAACACCATTTTTATAAATAATGCCAATAATTTTGGCCTTTCTGATTTACATCAAATGCGAGGTAGAGTAGGACGTTCTAATAAAAAAGCATTTTGTTATTTTATAACTCCCGCTTACCATATGATGACTGATGATGCAAGAAAACGAATAGAAGCATTGGTTTTATTTTCTGATTTAGGAAGTGGAATTAATATTGCCATGAAAGATTTAGAAATTCGTGGAGCAGGTGATTTATTAGGAGGGGAACAAAGTGGTTTTATCAACGATATAGGATTTGACACCTATCAAAAAATATTACAAGAAGCCATTGAAGAATTGAAAGAAAATGAATTTAAAGAACTATACCCAACAGACACCTCTACACCTAAAAAGTTTGTAAAAGAAGTACAAATTGACACTGACTTTGAAATTTTATTTCCCGATGATTATATCAATTCTATTTCAGAAAGATTGAGTTTATACAACAAACTAGGAAGTCTAAAAACAGAAGAAGAACTGCAGACTTTTGAGATAGAAATAATTGACAGATTCGGGCAAATCCCTTCACAAGTGGAAGATTTATTAAATTCTGTTAGAATAAAGTGGTTGTCCAAAGAATTGGGAATCGAGAAAATCATTCTAAAACAAAAAAGAATGATTGGCTATTTCGTATCAGATCAACAAAGTGAATTTTATCAAACTACAGCTTTTACAAAAATGCTGAATTATGTTCAAAAAAATAGTAAAAGTTGTGTAATGAAAGAAAAAGAAACCAAAAATGGATTGCGTCTATTGGTAACATTCATTAAAATTGATTCTGTAAAAAGAGCCTTGGAAGTTTTAAATAAAATATAGTTGTTCTTTTTTTAAAATACTCATTCAAACCACAAGGTAGTTTAATAAGAAAGTCATTACAAATACTGTAATGACTTTTAATGGTGTCTCTTCTATGAGTAAATCGTCTTTAACCTACAATATTTACAATTTTACCAGGAACAACAATCACTTTTTTTGGTATCCTCCCTGCTAATTGTGCAATTGTTTTTTCATCTTCTAAGACTATTTTTTCTATTTCTTCTTTGGACAAGTCCAATGTAAGCTCTAGGGTAAAACGCATTTTACCGTTGAAAGAAATTGGATAATTTTTAGTACTTTCTACAAGATGATTTGCTTCAAATACAGGAAAATCTACTGTAGAAATTGAGGTATTTTTCCCCAATAAACTCCATAATTCTTCAGCTATATGGGGTGCATAAGGAGATACTAAAACAGCCAAAGGTTCTAAAATTTTACGTTTGTTACATTTTAAAGTCGTTAACTCATTAACAGCAATCATAAAAGTAGAAACAGAAGTATTAAAAGAGAAATTCTCGATATCATCTTCTACTTTTTTAATGGTTTTATGCAAGGTTTTTAACTCCTCCTTAGTGGGTTCTGCATTAGAAACGTCTAAAGTTTCCTCGTTAAAATAAAGCTTCCATAATTTTTTTAAGAACGATGAAACCCCTGAAATACCAGAAGTTTTCCATGGTTTTGCTTGTTCCAGAGGTCCTAAAAACATCTCAAATAAACGCAAAGCATCTGCTCCATGTGCCGAACAAATAGCATCAGGATTCACTACATTGTATTTAGATTTAGACATTTTTTCTACTTCTCTTCCAACTTTATAAATACCCTCTTCTAAAATAAATTCAGCAGTTTTAAATTCTGTTCTCCAGTTTTTAAACGCCTCTACATCTAATTCATCTGAAGCATTTACCAAAGAAACATCTGCATGAACATCCGATTTCACAACCATAATACGATCACTAGTGTCTTGATTTAAAAACCCATTGTCTATTAAATAATTTTTTACTAAAACTTCAAAATCTTCTTCAGAATTAAAAAGATTTTTTGATACAATTACAGCCGGAATTTTATTCAGTATTTCTTCACTGGCATGAGCTGTAAAACAATCTGATTTTATAAAAGGTGTTGCCTTATAAACAAAAGCAGAAGTTCCCAAAATCATTCCTTGATTGATCAGTTTTTTGGCAAACTCATCTACGGGTACCATTCCTTTGTCAAACAAAAACTTTTGCCAAAAACGAGCATATAACAAATGACCGGTAGCATGTTCGGAACCTCCTATATATAAATCTACTTCTTTCCAATAATCCAATGATTCTTTGCTAGCAAATTCCTCCGAATTGGAAGCATCCATATACCTGTTAAAATACCAAGAACTTCCAGCCCAACCTGGCATGGTGTTTAACTCCAAAGGATATACTGTTTTATTTTTCAGCTTCTCGTTAGAGACCACTTTCTTCCCTCTAGAATCCCAGGCCCATTCTGGTGCATTTCCTAAAGGAGGCTTACCATCTTCCGTAGGGAGATATTTTTCTACTGCTGGTAGTACGATTGGTAAGTGAGCAGCATCTATCATTTGAGGCATCCCATCTTTATAATATACAGGAAATGGCTCTCCCCAATAGCGCTGTCTACTGAATACCGCATCTCGCAATCGGTAATTTATTTTACCATACCCAATGGTTCTTTTTTCGAGTTCAAAAATGGATAATTTCAATGCTTTTTGATACGTTAACCCACTTAAAAAATCTGAATTTGCAATGATCGTTCCAGCCTTGTCTACATGAGCAGCCTCAGAGATATCTACTCCTTTAAAAATATTAGGTATTGGAATATCAAAATGTTTTGCGAAATCATAATCACGTTGGTCACCACATGGAACTGCCATCACTGCACCGGTTCCGTAATTTGCCAAGACATAATCTCCAATCCAAATTTGCACTTTCTCTCCTGTAAATGGATGTATTGCATAGGCTCCAGTAAAGACTCCTGAAATTGTTTTAACATCTGCCATTCGATCTCGTTCAGAACGCTTTGCAGTTGCTCTTACATAGGCGTTTACTTCCTTTTTTTGAGCAGGAGTTACTATTTTAGACACCAACTCATGTTCTGGAGCTAAAGTCATGAAAGAGACTCCAAATATTGTATCTGGTCTTGTTGTAAAGACATCTATCTGATGCTTTTTTGTTGGCTTTTTTTCGAGATTTTTATCGCTTTTAATTACCGAAGAAAATTGCAATGTATTGTTAATTTTAGAAACAACTTGCAATACGTTTTCTATCACTTCTTCATTTGAGAAACGAACAATATTAAATCCCTCTTTAGCGAAAAAGGTTGTTCTTTCTGTTTCATCTTCTTTTCCGGAAAACTCTACAATCGTATTTTTGGCCAAGCATACATAATCGACCAAAAAGGAACCGACAGTGTATTTTTTCCTAAATTTTGCAGCTCCTTTTTTATGTTTTAATTCATCCCAAAGAAGCCCTTCTGCTTTAGACAAGTTTAAACGAAGTTCTTTTAAAGTCTCAAGTTCTTTGTATGATAATTTTACCTCAGTGCTCTCTTTTGAGGAAACTTCATTGACCTCGAAAGAAACCATAGCTCCTTGACTTCTACCGATCCAATTGGTTTGAGAATCTTTAAGAGGTTGTGGCCAATCTATCTTTTCTAAACCATCTAACAACCGTTGTGCATATGCTGAAATACGCATGGACCATTGGGTCATTTTTTTTTGAACAACAGGATGACCTCCACGTTCTGAAAGCCCATTTATAATTTCATCATTTGCTAAAACAGTTCCTAATACTGGACACCAATTTACATGCGAATCTGACAAATATGTTAAACGATATTGTAATAAAATTTCTTCTTGTTTTTTCTTAGGGAATGCCTTCCATTCTTCGGAGGAAAAAAGCTCAACACCTTCTTCTGAGACTGCATTGACCAAATGATTCCCTTCTTTTTTAAAAATTGAAATCAATATTGAAATATCTTCTGCCTTGTCTGTATCTTGATTATACCAAGAATTGAAAAGCTCAATAAAAATAGACTGAGTCCATTTATAATATGCTGGATTGGATGTTCTCACTTCTCGAGTCCAATCAAAAGAAAATCCAATATTATCTAATTGTTTCCTGTAGGTTGCAATGTTTGCTTCTGTTGTTTTTGCCGGGTGCTGCCCTGTTTGAATTGCATATTGTTCTGCTGGTAAACCAAAAGAATCATACCCCTGAGGATGCAACACGTTAAAGCCTTTATGTCTTTTGTAACGAGCATAAATATCACTTGCAATGTACCCCAAAGGATGCCCAACATGTAAACCAGCACCAGAAGGGTAAGGAAACATATCTAATACATAATACTTTGGTTTATCAGACTCATTACTAGCTTTAAAAGTTTGGTTTTCTGCCCAAAATTTTTGCCATTTCTTTTCTATTGCTAGGTGATTATATTGCATTATTTTTTCATTTTGAAGGTGTAAATTTACGTTTATTCTTAGAAAGAATAAAGTAAATCATTTGCTGATTATTCTTATTAAAAGCCATAAAAAAAAGTCGAGATTTCAGCATGCTGAAATCTCGACTTACACTGTCTACTTTGAAGTTGTTATTTTAATTTTTTCTTAACGGCAACTTCTTTATAAGCTTCAATCACATCGCCTTGTACAATGTCGTTATAATTTTTGATTTGAAGTCCACAATCATATCCTTTGGCAACTTCCTTTACATCATCTTTAAAACGCTTCAGTGATGTTAAAGTTCCGGTATGAACTACAATTCCTTCTCTAATAATTCTAATTTGAGAGTCTCTGAATATTTTACCAGACATGACCATACATCCTGCAATATTACCAACTTTGGAGATCTTATAAACTTCTCTAATTTCCACATTACCTGAAACTTCTTCTTTCATTTCTGGAGACAACATCCCTTCCATGGCATCTTTTAAGTCGTTGATAGCGTCATAAATGATAGAATATGTTCTGATATCTACTTCTTCTCTATCTGCTACAGCTCTAGCGTTTCCTTGTGGACGAACATTAAACCCAACTATAATTGCATCGGAAGCTGTTGCTAATAACACATCACTTTCAGTAATGGCTCCAACCCCTTTATGTAAAATATTTACTTGGATTTCCTCTGTTGATAATTTCTGGAAAGAATCTGTTAAAGCTTCTACAGAACCATCAACATCTCCTTTTAAAATAATATTTAATTCTTTAAAATCTCCTAGGGCAATTCTACGGCCAATTTCATCCAGCGTTAATGTTTTCTGAGTTCTTACAGATTGCTCACGCTGTAATTGAGATCTTTTTGAAGCAATTTGTTTTGCTTCACGCTCGTCGTCAAATACATTGAATTTATCTCCTGCTTGTGGCGCTCCATCCAATCCTAATATTGATACTGGTGTTGACGGTCCTGCCTCTTTTAAGTTATTCCCTTTGTCATCAAACATGGCTCTAACTTTTCCACTGTGTTTCCCTGCTAAAAGGTAATCTCCAATTTTTAAAGTTCCTGCTTGAACTAGTATTGTAGAAACATATCCTCTTCCTTTATCTAATAAAGCTTCAACAACAGCTCCAATTGGATTTTTATTAGGGTTTGCTTTCAATTCTAAAATTTCAGCTTCTAGTAAGACTTTTTCCAATAATTCTGGAATTCCTTCTCCTGTTTTTGCAGAAATATCTTGTGATTGTATGTTTCCTCCCCATTCTTCAACTAATAAATTCATTGAAGATAATTGTGTTTTTACATTGTCTGGATTTGCATTGGGTCTGTCAATTTTATTGATGGCAAATATGATCGGAACTCCCGCAGCTTGCGCATGGGAAATTGCTTCTTTTGTTTGTGGCATTACATCATCATCTGCTGCAACTACAATAATTACTAAATCTGTAACTTGAGCCCCACGTGCACGCATGGCGGTAAAAGCCTCGTGACCTGGAGTATCTAAAAACGCTATTTTTTGATCTCCAACGTTTACAGAATAAGCTCCTATATGTTGTGTTATTCCACCACTTTCTCCATCAATTACATTGGCTTTTCTAATGTAATCTAATAACGATGTTTTTCCATGATCTACGTGACCCATTACCGTAATAATTGGAGCACGACTTTCTAAATCTTCTGGCTTATCAATAACTTCTGCAATGGACTCTTCTACTTCAGCTCCAATAAACTCTACTTTATGATTGAATTCTTCGGCAACAATAACAAGTGTCTCTGCGTCCAAACGCTGATTCATAGTTACCATCATTCCTAACATCATACAAGAAGAAATGATATTAGTCACAGGAACATCCATCATCGTAGCGACTTCACTTACCGTAACAAACTCAGTTACTTTTAAGATTTTATTGTCTAATGCTTGTGCTTCTAATTCTGCGTCAGATTGCTCACGATGAGCCTCTCTTTTATTTCTACGATATTTTGCTCCTTTTCCTTTAGAAGATTTTCCTTGTAATTTCTCAAGAGTTTCTCTAACTTGTTTTTGGATATCTGCCTCTGTTGGCTCCTCTTTCTTAACAGGAGAGGGTCTTTGACCTCCTCTTGCTCCTCTAAATCCTGGCCTATTATTTCCTGGGACCGCTCGCTTATTTCCCTGATTAGGTCTTCCATTGGAAGATCCCGGTGCTCCTGGCTTACTAGCAATACGCTTCCGTTTCTTTTTGGCGTCTGTATTTGCGTCTTTTTTGACTTCAGGTTTCTTTTTCTTAGGTCTTTCAAATTGTTTTAAATCAATTTTCTTTCCTGTAAAATTTGGACCATCTAATTTTTTATACTGAGTTTTGATAGGTTCTGCATTTTCAGCAGTAACCTCTTCTTCTTTTACTTCGGAGGTTATATTTTCTTTCTTAACCTTTGGTTTCTCTTCAACTTTAGAAACTTCTTTTTCAATTTTAGAAATAACTTTTTTAAGTTCTGTCGTTACAACTTCTGGGGTAGTTTCAACCTCGTCTTTTTCAGTCTCGTTTTTTTCAACTTTGACTGGAGCAACTTCTTTAGACTCATCAGCTACTGGTGGTTCTTCAACCTTAACCTGCGGTTTTTTATCAATATCGATTTTACCAACAGTCTTTAACTCTAGTTTATCTGCTTTCGCTCTTAAAACCTCTTCCTTTTTTGCTTCTTCTACTCTTTTCTTCTCTAATTTAGCTTCCAGTTCAATACGAATGGCTTCTTTCTCTTTACGTTTTTCTTCTCCAACTTCTTTCGATGCAGCTTTTTTGTTGGCATCAGTTTCGAAGCCATCAAGTAAAACTTGGTAGATAACACCCGAAATTTTAGTAGTAGGTCTCGCTTCTATTTCGTGACCTTTATCCGCTAAATATTCGACTGCTCTATCTAGAGAAATATTTAATTCTCTTAAAACTTTATTAAGCCTCTTAATTTTGCCTTCAGACATATATTCTTTTTAACTTTATACTTGTAAAAATATGCTTTTTTCTTTACTTCTATACTATATTTAGTCCTCGAATTCTTCTTTCAAAATTCTTTGAACGTCCATAATTGTTTCTTCTTCTAAATCGGTTCTTTTTACCAACTCCTCAACACTTGTCTCTAATACGCTTCTCGCAGTATCTAATCCAATTTTTTTAAATTCGGTAATAACCCAGTCTTCAATTTCATCAATGAATTCAGTTAACTCAACATCCTCTTCTTCTAGTCCTTCTCTTTGAACATCTATTTCATAACCTGTTAATTCACTTGCTAAACGAATATTTACACCACCTCTACCAATGGCTTTGGAAACTTCTTCTGGCTTCAATAGGACACTTACACGACCTTTTTTACCATTTTTTTCTTCCTCAAATACCTCTATCTCCATCGATGTCACTTTTGCAGGACTTAATGCTCTTGAAATAAATAATTGTTCATTTTTAGTGTAGTTAATGACGTCTATATTTTCATTCCCTAACTCACGAACAATCCCATGAATTCTTGAACCTTTAACCCCTACACATGCTCCAACAGGATCTATTCTATCATCATAAGAATCTACCGCTACTTTTGCTTTTTCTCCTGGAATTCTTGCCACTCCTTCAACGGTTATTAAACCATCAAATACTTCAGGAATTTCTTGTTCAAATAATTTATTTAAAAACAACGGCGAAGTTCTAGACAATATAATTGCAGGTTTATTTCCTCTTAATTCTACTGTTTTAATAACTCCTCTCACAGAATCTCCTTTTCTAAAAAAGTCGGAACGAATTTGTTCACTCTTTGGCAATACAATCTCGTTTCCATCGTCATCTAACAAAATAATTGCATTATGACGAATGTGATGAACTTCTGCACTGTACAACTCACCCTCCAATTCCTTAAATTGCTTGAAGATATTTGTACTGTCGTGTTCGTAGATTTTAGAGATCAAATTTTGACGTAAAGCTAAAATTGCTCTTCTTCCTAAATCAATTAATTTAACTTCCTCAGATACGTCTTCACCAATTTCAAAATCTGGCTCAATCAACCTTGCTTCCGCTAATTCAATCTCTTCGTTATCGTCTTCAGAAAAACCGTCTGCAACGACAACGCGATTTCTCCAAATCTCTAAATCTCCCTTGTCTGGGTTTATAATGATGTCAAAATTATCATCCGATCCAAACTTTCGTTTCAATGCTGCTCTAAAAACTTCTTCTAAAATAGACATTAGTGTTACCCTGTCTATACTCTTGTTATCTTTAAATTCTGAAAACGAATCAATTAATGCTATATTTTCCATTACATGTCTGCTTAAAATACAATCTTCACTTTTGCTTCTTTAATATCTTTATAGAATATCGTTGCTGTTTTTTGAACAGTAACCTTTCCTTTACCTATTGGTTTTGGCTCTCTTGCTTTCCAATTTAAAACAATCTTATCTTCATCTGCTTCTGCGAGTACCCCTTCTAAATCTTCCTCAGAAGTTTTTACTTTTAGAATCCTATTGATGTTTTTAATATATTGTCTTTTTACTTTTAATGGATGTGCAATATCTGGTGTAGAAACTTCTAATGAGAAATCTTCTTCTTCTCTATCAAAATTGTGTTCTACATTTCTACTCACCCTCATACACTCACTTAAAGGGACTCCTTTGTCACCGTCTATGGTAACTTGAATTTTATTATTTTCTGATATAGACAAATCAATCAAATACAAAGATTCATTCAAAGCTAATGCTTCGTTTACTAAATCTGCTACCTTCGTTTGATCCATTTTAAATCTTAAAATAAAATATAAAAAGAGGGGACTTTTGGTCCCCTTCATTTTCCTTTAATATGATTTTTTCGCTGCAAAGATACAAATTGTTTAGAATTTACCAAACTAACTTTTAATCAAATATTTTTATATATTTGATTAAAAGTTATATTCCATAACAATTCCTGTTCCTTTAGAAAAAAAAGAGTCTTAATCAGCGATTTCAAAATTTCAAAAAATCTTTATAAAATAAGAGTGAAAATTGATTAGAAATTAACAGAAAGATGGGATTGATTTCAAATAAATAGGGGAGACGAGATACCATTTTATAAAACGGGAATAAAACCAAAAAATCTTAAGAATAAAAAAATGATGACCACAAAAAATCTAGAACTAATGAAAATGGCGCGTGAGTCGCTTAAAGACAAATGGGGGATTGCTATTGCCACATTTTTAATTTATGCTTTGATCATCGGTATTGTTGAATTATCATCTGAAACATACCCTTTTGTGAATTTAATCCTTTTATTAATTTCAGGACCCTTATCACTGGGGATTGCAAAGTTTACGATAAATATTTCAAGAAATCAAGAGGCACGGATAGAACAACTATTTGAAAGCTTTTCTAATTTTAAGACCTCTACAGGAGCTTATTTATTAACGGTCTTATTTACATTATTGTGGACTCTTCTACTTATCATTCCTGGAATTATTGCAGCATTGTCTTATTCTATGACATTCTATATCATTGCCGATGATGATTCCATAGGAGCTATGGATGCTATTGACAAAAGTAAAAAAATGATGTACGGACATAAATGGAAATATTTTCGTCTATTACTTCGAATTTTTGGTTTGTCACTGCTGTGTATTCTTACGTTAGGAATTGGATTTCTGTGGTTATTGCCCTATGCACAAATGAGTACTACTAAATTTTATGAAGATATAAAAGAGAACCAAATCACTGCTTAAAAGCTTGTATGCTTACAACTATTTAAAGCAGTCCAAACATAAGGGCTTAAAAACAAAAAAACCTCCATTTGGAGGTTTTTTTGTAGTGATTATTTTTCAACTATTTATAACAGATAATCTGTACTAATAAAATTAGAGGATTTTTTATCCATTAGGTCTTCTAGAATTGCATTATTATAGGCAGTATCTTTAGACGCTAGGAAAGTTCTAATAGAAAAAGATCGCAATGCGTCGTGTACACTTAAGGTTGCAACTGCAGAATCTTTTCTACCTGTAAAAGGATATACATCCGGACCTCTTTGAGCTGCACTGTTTAGGTTTACTCTACAGACTAAATTTACTAGGGCGTCTATTAAAGGAGCCAATGTTTTTACATTACTTCCAAAAATACTTACTTGTTGCCCATAATTAGAAGCAGCCATGTCGTCTAAAGGCTCTTGAATATCTTTAAAAGAAACCACAGGAGTTACAGGTCCAAATTGTTCTTCTTGAAAAACCCTCATGTCTTTAGAGGCTGGATATAAAACTGCAGGAAAAATATAATTATCTGAAGTTTCACCTCCCTTTTCATTGATTATTTTAGCACCCTTACTTATGGCATCGTCAATTAGTTCCTGAATATATGCAGGCTTTCCTGGCTCTGGTAATGGTGTCAGTTTTACTCCGTTATCCCAAGGATTTCCAAATTTTAATGCATCCATCTTTTCTCCAAATCGTTTGTTGAATTCAGCAACGATTTCTTCGTGCACATACATAATTTTTAAGGCCGTACATCGCTGTCCGTTAAACGAAGTTGCTCCCGCCAGACATTCATCGATTGCTAAATCTAAATCTGCATCTGGTAAAACAATTGCTGGATTTTTTGCTTCTAACCCAAGCACTAAACGCAACCTGTTTTTAAAAGGATGATTTGCTTGAATCGCATTGGCAGAGACGCTATTTCCAATCAAAGCTAAGACGTCTACTTTTCCAGTTTTCATGATAGGCGTTGCTAATACTCTACCTCGCCCATAGATAACATTGACAACACCTTCTGGAAAACTATTTTGAAATGCTTCCATTAATGGCGATAACAATAAAACTCCATGTTTTGCTGGCTTAAACACAGCTGTATTTCCCATGATTAAGGCAGGAATCAATAATGCAAATGTTTCATTTAAAGGATAATTGTAAGGGCCTAAACACAATACAACTCCTAAAGGACCACGCCTAATATGTGCATAAACTCCGCTATTTTTTTGAAAATTAGCAGAATCTCTATCCATTTGCTTATAATCTTCTATGGTATCGTAAATATACTCTACGGTTCTATCAAACTCTTTTTCTGAATCTGGCAATGTTTTCCCTATTTCCCACATTAACAACTTCACAATTTCATCACGTTTGGTTTTCATTTGCTCAGCAAATTCTTCCATACACTCGATTCTATCTGCCACTCTCATTGTTGGCCACAAACCCTGCCCTTTGTCATATGCTTTGTAAGCAGAATCCAAGGCTTCCAAAGCTTCATTTTCACCTAAATTAGGAACGGTACCTAGCAAGGTTGGCGCATATTCTTGGGTTGAAGAGATCGTAGAATAAACTTCAGAGAAATCACCCTTCCATTCTTTTAACTCACCATTCACTAAGTATGTTTTTTGATTCAAAAGTGACGTGATTCTGTATGCTTCTGGTATTTCTGTATGTTGTATTTTCATAGATTGGAATAAAAATCAAGACTCAAAAATTTTGAGTCTAATTAATTAATTTATTAAAATTACTTAGTCAAAGTAACGAAAAATAAGCCTAAAACAGCACTTTAACTTCACTTAAATGGTCAATTATTCACGAAAAGGATTTCGAAATTCCCCTTTTAAAATGACGTTATATGGTTTTTCCCTTAAGGAATATTTGTGTTTAATAACAAAACCTACCAGCAATAAAATACTGATAGGTTTTTAAAATTTAAACTCTTTTTTTATCTATGCTGACTTGATCACTTTCATCGCAGTCATGGAAGCTCTTAATTTTGCCCCAACAATTTCTACTGGATGATTTCTAATGATCGCATTGATACGAATCAACTCTTGGTTATCAACATCGTTACCATCTGTAAATTTCTTTCCAATAAGATCTGTAGAAACCGTCTTCATAAACTCTGTTAACAATGGTTTACAGGCATGATCAAATAAATAACAGCCATATTCTGCAGTATCAGAAATTACACGGTTCATTTCAGCCAATTTCATTCGTGCAATTGTATTTGCAATTAATGGCGTTTCGTGTAAAGACTCATAATAAGCAGATGCTTCTATAATTCCAGAATCTGTCATAGCTTCAAAAGCGAGTTCTACTCCAGCTCTTACAAAAGCAACTAACAACGTTCCGTGATCAAAATATTCTTGCTCAGAAATTTCTTGTGCAGTAACTTCTTGCTTCTCAAAAGCAGTTTCTCCTGTTGCTGCCCTCCAAGTTAATAAGTTTTTATCGTCATTTGCCCAGTCTTCCATCATGGTTGCAGAAAAATGACCTGTCATAATATCATCCATGTGTTTTTGAAATAATGGACGCATAATGTCTTTTAATTCTTCAGATATTTCAAATGCTTTTACTTTTGCAGGATTAGACAATCTGTCCATCATATTGGTAATTCCACCATGTTTGAGGGCCTCTGTTACCGTTTCCCAACCATATTGAATTAACTTCGCCGCATACCCTGGCGCTATTCCTTCTGCTACCATTTTATCAAAAGATAAAATTGCTCCTGTCTGTAACAAACCACATAAAATAGTTTGTTCTCCCATTAAATCAGATTTTACCTCTGCGACAAAGGAAGATTCTAAAACTCCTGCTCTATGTCCTCCTGTTGCAACAGCGTATGCTTTTGCTTGAGCCCATCCTTTACCTTCTGGATCATTTTCCGGGTGAACAGCAGTTAGTGTTGGTACTCCAAAACCTCTTTTGTACTCTTCTCTAACCTCAGAACCTGGACATTTTGGTGCCACCATAATTACTGTTAAATCCTTACGAATTTGGGTTCCTTCCTCAACAATATTGAACCCATGGGAATAAGACAATGTTGCTCCTTTTTTCATTAAAGGCATTACGGTATTCACCACGTTTGTGTGTTGTTTATCTGGTGTTAAATTTAACACAACATCTGCTGAAGGAATTAATTCCTCATACGTTCCAACCGTAAACCCGTTTGAACTGGCATTTACATAAGAAGCTCTATTTTGATCAATGGCTGCCTGTCTTAAAGCATAAGAGATGTCCAAACCAGAATCTCTCATGTTTAAACCTTGGTTCAATCCCTGTGCACCACAACCTACAATAACAATTTTCTTCCCTTTTAATGCGGTTACTCCGTCTTCAAATTCTGAAGCGTCCATAAAACGACATTTACCCAATTGTTCTAATTTCTCTCTTAATGTTAATGTGTTAAAATAATTTGACATTTTTATTTATTTAATTGTTGTATGATTCTAATAATGTTGATATTTTCATTTCATCTTTTGTGATAGCAACTCGTCCTGAACGTGTATATTGCATGATACCAAAAACACTTAATTGTTCATGTAATTTTACAATTTCATCTTTTTTTCCAGATTTTTCAATAACAAAAAAAGCGGTATTTACCGTAACAATTCTTGCATTACTTTCTTTGATGATATTTTGAATTTGAGGTTCTTCAAATAATAATTCAGACTTAATTTTAAACAAACCTGAAATTTGATAAATCGTATTTTCTTCATCATGATAATACGCTTTAATAACCTCTACTTGTTTTTCTATCTGACCTATTATTTTCTTTACACTCTCTTCAGTCATCTTTACAGCAATCGTAAACTTAGCAACTCCTTCAATTTCTGATGGCGAAATGTTTAAACTTTCTACATTGATGTGTCTTCTTTGAAAAATTGCTGAAATTCTGTTCAGCAATCCAATATTATTTTCTGTATAAACAGATATTGTATATACTCTTATCTCTGAATTCATAACTACTCTAATCTTATCTGTGAAACACTCGCCCCTGAAGGAACCATTGGAAAAACATTTCCTTCTTTTTCAACACAAACCTCCAGAAAATAAGCCTCTTTACTAGCCATCATTTCTGCAACCGCTTCTGCTAATTCTTCTCGTTTTGTTACTTTTTTTGCTTTAATATAATATCCTTCTGCGATGGCTACAAAATTTGGATTTACCATTTCTGTAGAAGCATAGCGCTTGTCAAAAAACAATTGTTGCCATTGACGAACCATTCCTAAAAAGTCATTATTAAGAACCACTACCTTTACAGCTGCTTTTTGCTGAAATATAGTCCCCAATTCTTGAATTGTCATTTGATAACCTCCATCACCAGAAATAGAAACGACTTCGCGCTCTGGTGCGGCCATTTTTGCACCAATTGCTGCAGGCAAACCAAAGCCCATAGTTCCCAATCCGCCAGAAGTAATATTACTTTTTGTTTTATTAAACTCTGCATATCTGCAAGCAATCATTTGATGTTGTCCAACATCCGTTACAATTGCAGCATTTCCTTTACTCTGAATATTAATTTCTTTTATAACCTCACCCATTGTCAATCCTTCTTTAGTTGGATGTAAGTCATTTTTTATTACTTTTTCATACTCAATAGCATATAATTCTTTGAATTTCTGATGCCATTCTGTATGAGTGTTCTCCTTTATTAAAGGTAAGATTGCCTCTAAACTCAATTTTGCATCCCCCAAAACAGCAACCTCTGTTTGTACGTTTTTGTCTATTTCAGCAGGATCTATTTCAAAATGAATCACTTTGGCTTGTCTTGCATATTCATCTAACTTTCCTGTTACACGATCATCAAAACGCATTCCAATGGCGATTAAAACATCACATTCATTGGTCAATACATTGGGTGCATAATTTCCGTGCATCCCTAACATACCTACATTTAAAGGGTGTGACGTAGGGATTGCAGAAGCTCCCAAAATTGTCCAAGCAGCAGGGATTCCTGCTTTTTCGACAAGGGCTTTTAATTGCTCCTCTGCTTCACTTAAAATAATTCCTTGCCCCCAAATAATCATGGGTTTTTTTGCGGCATTCATTAATTTTGCAGCAGCTTCAATAGAAGAAATATCCGTTTTTGGTACAGGATTATAACTCCTTATTTTTGTGCATTTCTCATAAGAAAAATCAAACTCTTCAAACTGAGCATCTTTGGTAATGTCCACTAAAACAGGACCGGGTCTACCGCTTCTTGCAATGTAAAATGCTTTTGCTAAAGCTCCAGGAATGTCAGCTGCTTTGGTTACTTGACAGTTCCATTTTGTAACCGGTGTTGAAATACCAACAATATCCGTTTCTTGAAATGCATCACTTCCCAATAAATGAGAGGGCACTTGACCGGTAATACACACCATCGGTGTTGAATCTATTTGTGCATCTGCGATCCCTGTAATCAAATTAGTAGCTCCAGGGCCAGAAGTTGCAATGGCAACACCTACTTTTCCTGAAATTCGTGCAAATCCTTGTGCAGAGTGCGTTGCACCTTGTTCATGACGTGTTAAAACATGATGGATTTTATCTTGATATTTAAATAATTCATCGTACACTGGCATAATTGCTCCTCCAGGGTATCCATAAATTATTTTTACATCTTCTTCTATCAAGCATCTTACGATTGCCTCGCTACCTGAAATCTTTTCTGTAGCTTTTATTGATGTTTTGTTGTCTTTTATGGTGTATGCTTCCATATAATTATTTTGTTTTAGATCTCTACTAAATAGAAATAATCCTCTTTTTTTTATAAATCTGTAACACATCCTTTGGATGCTGAGGCTACTGTTTTTGCATATTTATATAAAATCCCTTTTGTATGCTTTAATGCAGGTGCAATCCAATTTTCTTTTCTCGCAGCAATTTCCTCATCAGATATTAATACGTTTATTGAATTGTCTTCGGCACTTATTCGAATAATATCTCCTGTTCTTAGAAGTCCAATTGTTCCTCCAGATTGTGCTTCTGGTGTAATATGACCTACCACAAAACCATGAGTTCCTCCTGAAAAACGACCGTCTGTGATTAACGCTACTGATTTTCCTAAACCAGCCCCCATAATTAACGAAGTTGGCTTTAACATTTCGGGCATTCCTGGACCTCCTTTAGGTCCCACATATCGAATAACAACAACATCTCCTTTGGCTACTTCTCCGTTTGAAATTCCAATGTTTGCAGCTTGTTCTCCATCATAAACTACCGCTTTCCCTTCAAAAAGTAATCCTTCATTTCCAGAAATTTTAGCAACGGCTCCTTCTTCTGCTAGATTCCCATATATTATTTGGATATTTCCAGATGATTTTAAAGCCTTATTTGTTGGATAAATCACATCTTGATCTTCAAATTCCATCGGAACCACATCGGCTAAATTTTCTGCCAACGTTTTCCCTGTAACAGTCAAACAATCTCCGTGTAAGTATCCATTATCTAATAAATACTTCATAATCGCTGGGGTTCCTCCAACTCCGTGAACATCTTCCATTAGGTATTTACCTGAAGGTTTTAAATCTGCAATTAATGGCGTTCTATCACTTACCTTTTGAAAATCTTCTAAAGTAAACTCAATATCAGCAGCATGCGCAATTGCTAAAAAATGCAACACTGCATTTGTAGAACCTCCCAACGCATTTACAATAGCAATAGCGTTTTCTAAAGATTTTTTAGAAATAATATCCAACGGTTTTACATCTAATTCTAATAAATTTTTTATCGCTGAAGCCGTTCTTTCTGCTTCAGATAACTTATTGGGGTTTTCTGCGGGAATTGAGGAGTTATAAGGCAATGCAAAACCCATACATTCTATGGCAGATGCCATCGTATTTGCAGTATACATTCCTCCACAAGCTCCAGCTCCAGGGATGGCTCTTTTTATAATTTCTCTGTACTCTTCTTCTTCAATTTCTCCTGCCATTTTTTGACCTAAAGCCTCAAAAGCGGAAACAATATTTAATTTTTTTCCTTTGTAGTTCCCTGATGCAATGGTACCTCCATACATCATGATTGAGGGTCTGTTTAAACGCAGCATTGCAATGACTGCTCCTGGCATATTTTTGTCACACCCAACTACAGAAACCAACGCATCATAACTTTGTGCATTCATCACAGTTTCTATTGAATCTGCAATGATATCTCTGGAAGCCAATGAATAATTCATCCCTGAAGTACCCATAGAGATTCCGTCTGACACCCCAATTGTATTGAACCCTAAACCAACTAAACCAGCAATATTACTCTCAACTTTGACTTCAGCAGCCAGGTTATTTAAATGCATATTACAAGGGTTTCCATCATAACCTGTGCTTGCAATACCAACTTGAGCTTTGCTCATATCTTCATCTGTTAAACCTACGGCATACAACATTGCTTGTGATGCAGGCTGAGATTCATCTTGTGTTAATCTTTTGCTGTGTTTATTTAATTCCATTTATTGTATTCTTCAATTTGTTTACTAAATTACTCTGTTTCTGTATTTTATTGAATAATATTCAATACTAATGTTTAAATTCAGGTGTTAAAAAAATAAGCTAAATATCTAATAATAAGAATATTAAATATTTTTAATTATGACATTCAACACCTTAAAAAAGCCTATAAAAAAACCTACCATTTTAGTGGAAGGTTCGTTTATAAAAATATAAATAGTATATCTCCTTATCGCATCTTATTAATGAAGTTAATGATAGAAATAATATTTAATACTTGTTTATTCGTTCAAAACCAAAAAAAATATTTAGACCACCTAATTTATTTTTTAAATAATTGTACTCTGACCAGCATGAATATTCATGAAATTTAAATTGGTGTCTTCTTGATTTAATATATAATCCACAATAAAATC
>ENA-OQVM01000126-OQVM01000126.1-marine-metagenome-genome-assembly--contig:-NODE-126-length-118527-cov-12.518016_pt1 | contig 118527 bp, 114 predicted proteins | sample MGYA00237776_ERZ505498 | MGnify/ENA primary metagenome ERZ505498 (study PRJEB26159, sample SAMN06265151) | marine metagenome | isolation source: Helgoland LTER site | place: Germany:Helgoland... | reverse complement strand
CTCTGGCTCTGGCTCTGGCTCTGGCTCTGGCTCTGGCTCTGGCTCTGGCTCTGGCTCTGGCTCTGGCTCTGGCTCTGCGAGTGTTTCGGGGACTTCTGGCGTGAGCGCAACGGGGTCAGGGACGGATTCCGGCTCAGGTTCGGGTTCGGGTTCGGATTCATCATCCGGCACAGTTTGCCGAACCAAGGCTGCGATGTCGTCTTCTTCGACCTCTGCGAGCGTCTCCGGTGCTTCGACCTTTGGTTCTTTCTTTCGTTGCCACGGCCAGCGCATCAGTGCGGCACTCCCATCAAAATTCCATCCTGTAAGTCAACCAATCGCAGGGATTCCAGCGTTCCTGCCGCTGGCGTGCTGCCATCCAATCGGCGCACGGAGGCAAAGTTTGGCGTGCGACCCCAGCCGTCTTTTTCAAACAAAACCGGGACGACCTCGCCTTGTTGCGCCGACAAGAACGCTGACTTCGCCAAATCGCCCTTGGCCCGCAGACGCGCGGCGCGATGCTTGCGCTCGGACTTGGCGACCGGCGGCATTTTTGCCGCTGGCGTGCCCTCGCGCTCGGAATAGGGAAAAACATGCAGATACGTAAGGCCGCAATCATCCACCAGATCCAGGGAATTGCGGAACATATCTTCGGTTTCCGTTGGAAAGCCTGTGATGATATCCGCGCCCAGCGCGCAGTCAGGCCGCAAGCGCCGCAGCTCCCGCGCCAAATCAACCGCATGGTGGCGCAGGTGTCGGCGCTTCATCCGCTTGAGAATCATGTCATCACCAGCCTGCAGGCTGAGATGAAAATGCGGCATCAAGCGCGGCTCGTTTGCGACCAGCGCCAGCAGATCATCATCCATTTCCACGGCGTCCAGCGACGACAAACGCAGGCGCGGCAGCGCTGGGACAGCCATCAAAATTCGGCGAATCAGTTGTCCCAGCGTGGGCTCACCGGGTAAATCCGCGCCAAAAGACGTGACATCAACCCCCGTAATCACCACTTCACGCGCCCCACCTTCGACCAAGCGGTGGACCTGATCCACCACGTCGGAAACCGGCACAGACCGGCTGTTTCCCCGGCCAAACGGAATGATGCAGAACGTGCAGCGGTGGTCACAGCCGGTTTGAACCTGCACAAAAGCGCGGGTGTGTTCGACATAGCCGTCGAGCAAATGCGGCGCGGTTTCGCGCACGGCCATAATATCCTGCACCACCACGCGCTGGGGTTGGGCGTCCGTTGCTTGCCACGTTGCCGCTTCAAGCTTTTCCTGATTGCCAACCACGCGCGCGACTTCAGGCATATCGGCGAAGGCTTTGGGGTTCACTTGCGCCGCGCAGCCCGTCACAACGATTTCCGCCTCGGGGTTCTCGCGGTGGGCGCGGCGGATGGCTTGACGGGCTTGTCGTTCCGCTTCGGAGGTGACCGCGCAGGTGTTGACCACCAGCGTATTTGATCCTTCGGGCAAGTGCCCTTTGATCACTTCAGACTCGTAAATATTAAGCCGACAGCCGAACGACAGAACCTGCTTACCCTCAGCCATCGAGCATTTCCTCAGACAGCACACCGTTAAAGGCAAAGGTCGTCGTTCCGGTCATGGTGATTTGATTGCTGCTTTGGTCCCAATCGATGACCAGCAAGCCACCGTCCAGAAAGACGCTGACCGGGCCATCGACCAACCCCCGGCGCAAACTCGCCACCGCGCCGGCACAGGCGCCGGATCCAGAGGCGCCCGTGATGCCGACCCCGCGCTCCCAAACCCGTTGGCGAATATGGGTTCGGCCTATGGGAGTCACGAATTGAACGTTGGTCCGGTTGGGGAACAAGGGGTGATGCTCGATTTCCCGTCCAATGGGCGCGAAGTCCATCACATCGGCGTCTTCGACGAAAAAGACACAATGTGGATTGCCAATCGATACCGCGACCGGCGCGCCCAAACCCGGCACAAGCTCAGGCAAGTTCAGCGTGTCGGTCGCCTCGGACAGTGGCACGTCTTGCCATTCCAAAAATGCCGGGCCCATGCCGACTGAATACTGACCATCGGGCAAGCGCTGCGTCGGCAGCAGACCGGCGACGGTTTGGACAACCGGCGGAATACCGCTTTCTTCGAACAGCAAGCGCGCCACACAGCGGGTTGCGTTACCGCAGGCCTCGGCCTGTGAACCATCGGCGTTGTAAATGCGCATGAAGACCTGCGCCGCAGGATCGAGGGGGCGTTCGAGCACGATCAGCTGGTCACAGCCAACGCCAAAGTGCCGGTCTGCGATCCGCTGCGCGACAGCCGCTGAGGGCTGGAAGGGGTCAATGCGGGCGTCAACAACAACGAAGTCGTTGCCTAATCCGTGCATTTTCTTGAAAGGTCTCGTAGTCATGGAGCTGAAAATAGGCCTTTTCTCTCCGCCCTGCCACCGCTTAGGCAGGGCATCCGCAATTCACGAATGGGAGCACCCCAGACTTTGCTGTCTTACCAACATGGGTTTCATGCCGGAAATCAGGCCGATGTGCACAAGCATACTTTCCTGCTCGCCGTTCTTTCCTTGCTCGCCAAGAAAGCGCGGCCACTCACCTATATCGAAAGCCACGCGGGACGCGGCCTCTATGATCTGACCGGGGAACAGGCGCAAAAAACCGGGGAATGGCGCGAAGGCATTGGTGCGATTTACGAGCAAAGCGGGCTTGCAACGCCCTTGGCGCGCTACCGCGATGTCGTCGCACGCTGGAACCGCGGGGAAGCGATCATGCAGCTGCCGGGCAGTCCGTGCATCGCTGGGGGTGCGCTGCGCAAGCGCGACCGGCTGGTGTTGTTTGAACAGCACCCGGCTGAGTTCAAAGCGCTGGAACAGGCCATGGTCCACTATCGACACGCTGAACCCATGCGCGGCGACGGTTTTGACGGCATGTTGGATGTTTTCACCGACCACGACCCGCGCCATCGCCTCATTGGAATGATCGACCCGTCGTACGAGCTGAAAGAAGACTTCGACCGCGCACCCCAGCTCGCCAAGCGGCTGGTGGAGCGCGTGCCGGATGCTCTGGTGCTGGTCTGGTATCCTGTGCTGAGCACAGGTGAAGCGATTGCGGTTGACCAAGGGTCATTCCACAGTCGCGTGACATTCAACCGGCACAACCAAGCGCACCGAATGGTGGGCTCGGGTATGGTCGTATTCGGTGATATTGCCGAAAACCGCCGACCGTTGAAGGTCATAGATCGCGCGCTACAGGCGCACTTTGGCGGTGGTGCGACGAGAACTTAGCCGTCGATGATTCGACGAGAACTTAGCCGTCGATGATTCGACGAGAACTTAGTTATCGATGATCAGCACTTGTTCAGACGGAATTTCGGCTTCGAATTCTGCTGCGGCTGTTGAAAATACCGCAACGGCGCCAGCGAGGCTGACAATGGCGAAAAGTCCGAGAAAGACCCCAATAATTCGCATTAATACGCTCCAATGAATATGGCCGCATTCCCTGCTGGAAACGTGGCTTCTGTGCTTAACGCACTTGCTTGTTTTCCCCATAAGCAATGGCGGGTATGACACTTTTGTCTCAGCAAAGCCAGTCATATCCGCGTCGGCGAAAGTCTAAAGACTTCTTCGACTTTATTGCGGTTGAATCATGGGTTTTTTATGCGGATTTTGTGCCGCAACGAATGAAAATGAATACGTGAATGTAAACGCAATAACGCATAATTGGAAAATGAGGCGAAATCTAGGGCTCGCGCCTAGATTGTTAGGATATTTACCTATTTTTCTGCGTCAACGAGGTCAAAACCAGTGAATTCCAAGCCTGCTGCCCAAATGAACCCGTCCTTCTGGGATGAGCGATACCAGAAGGGTCGCTTCATGTTTTCAACCAAGCCAAATGCATTTTTGGTCGAACAAGTGCCAGAAAAAGGCGGAAAAGCGTTGGCGGTTGGCGACGGCGAAGGCCGCAATGGTGTCTGGTTGGCGGAGCAGGGCTGGTCTGTAACGTCGCTGGATTATTCCCAAGAAGGGATCGCGAAGACCCAGCAGCTCGCCACGCAGCGCGGGGTGGCGCTGGAAACCATTTGCGCCGATGCCAGCCAATGGGACTACCCCGAGGCGCATTTTGACCTGATCGTCCTGTTCTATTTCCATTTACCGCGCGAGCCTGCCAAGGTAGCGCATCGCGGGTGTTTGAAAGCACTCAAACCCGGTGGTCGATTGATCCTTGAAGGATTCAGAAAAGAGCAAATGCCGCTGTTATCGGGCGGGCCGCGTGTGGAGGATTGGATGTATTCAGCTGAAGAGATCAACGAGGACTTTGGCATGCTGGACGCCCGCATCAACCGCGCTGTTGGCCGGGTTTTGCGCGAAGGGCGCCTGCACGGCAGCGCGGCCATATACCAATACGTTGGCCAGAAGGCTGACTGAGCGGTGAAGTTCGCCACGCAAGAAGCGCAGCGCTCGGCCGGATGGCAACTGGCGCAGGCCGTTGTTCTCGAAGGACGGCGGCTGCGCAAGGGAACGCTGCTGTCGGAGACCAATGCCAGTTTGCTGGGCGCGCAACGCATTCAGGTCTACCAGCTCGATCCTGAAGACTTGTGTGAAGACGCCGCCGCCAAAGCGCTGCAAGCCGATGTCTTTGGCCCGTCCCTGACGCTGAGCGAAGCGCGAACAGGTCGGGTGAATGCATTGGCAGAAGAAGCGGGGCTGTTGGTCGTTGATGCCCCCGGCGTTGCCGCCTTTAACCGGGCTGGCGAAGCGCTGACGCTGGCGACTTTGCCCGACTTGCAACGGGTCGAAGCAGGCGACTTGGTCGCCACGCTGAAAGTCATTCCCTTTGGCGTGCACCGGACGATCGTAGAGGCCGCGACACCGGCGAAAGCGTTGCTGCGCGTGCACCCTTTGCAACCCCGGTCCATTGCGCTGATCCAAACCCAGCCTGACGCCGTGCAAGACCGCACGCTTGATAAAGCCCGCGATGCGCTGAGTGCGCGGTTGGCCGCCTTGGGCAGTTCCATCCGCGAAGAACACCGCGTTGCCCACCAGCATGACGCCGTGGCCCAAGCCTTGCGCCATACCCGAGGCGACCTGATTGTCATCTTTCCCGGTGCCGCCACACAAGATCGGCGCGATGTCGGGCCAGCGGGATTGGTCGCAGCCGGGGGCCGGGTGGATCACTTGGGCATGCCAGTGGATCCGGGCAACCTGCTGTTCATCGGCCAGTTTGGCGATGTGCCCGTGATTGGCGCGCCGGGTTGTGCGCGGTCGGTGGCGTTTAACGGCTTTGATTGGGTGCTTGAACGGGCCTGCGCCGATTTGTTCCCAAGCGCGCGGGATATTCAGGGCTTGGGTGTCGGCGGGTTGCTGAAGGAAATCCCGTCTCGCCCATTGCCCCGACTCAAAGCGCCAGAGGGCTAACCTTCGGGGTGCAAAATGTTCCAGATCAGCGGCGCGTCTTCGATGGCGTTGCCGGTGATCGGGTCCGTCTGTGCCGCTTGGCTTTGAAACGCCCAGAAGTATGCGATCCAACCCTCGTCCGGCGCGCGCAGAAACAGCGCCCCGTCCTGTGACGGCCCGTTGACGCGCTTGTAACGCCCCATCGAGCCTTGGTTCATGTGGATGTTGTGCAGCCCCCAGCGCGCCCGGTCGTTGTACGGCTCGCCAAAGGCAACCGCTTCCCAACCCTGCTGCTGTGCGCGATTGCCGTCACGGTAGAGAATATCGATCAAATCGTTGTTCCGCCCCGGCTTGTGATGGGGCAGCGCAACCAGCTGATTGAGCTGAAAAAAGTTGTCCCGCAGATAATCCAAACCGCCCCGCCGGCGCTCTCGGCCTCGATTCATGCTGTTGAGCCCCAAGTCCAGCGCGTCGAGCTGATGGGTGAAGGCATTGGTAAACGGCGCAATGCGCGTAAAAGCAACTTCACTGGGCCAGCGCCGCGATTTGACATTGATCGCCAAGCGCCATTCGCGCCGACCGCAGTCCAAGGTCATGTAGAAATGCGGAGATTTATTGTCCCGTCGCTCGCCATAGACATCACAGACCCGGCCCTTTACGGCACCATAGCGTTTCAGCGTCATTGTCTGCGTGTTCCTGTCGTGTCGTGGATGAAAGCACAGTCGTTGCTTTCCTTGCGACGAAAATCAAGCCATAGGACGGCATGGCTTTTCCAAAACCGCTAAAAATTGATCCAGCGCGGCTGGTTATCGACGATGGCAAGGTAATCGATGCCGCGCACGGGGACTGGTATTTTCAGTACGACGGCCTCGACGAGTCTCGCTACGTCTACCTCGAAGGCTCAGGCTTGCTCGATCTGCTGGCCGATGATGGCGATCTGGTGGTGGTCGAAATCGGCTTTGGCACGGGGCTGACCTATCGCCTCGTGCGGGAGGCGATGGCGGTTTGCGGCTTTAAGGGTCGGCTGCACTATATCGGCGTTGAAGCGCGCCCACTGACCGCGGCACAAGCACAAGCGGCCAATGATTTGCGGCCAGAACCGCTGCGATGGCGCCCGGCGGCGGACCAGCCACGCGCTGGGTTTGTCACACCAGCCGACGATGAAGATTTGCTGTTGTTGCACGGGGATGCTGCGTCAGCGCTGAGCCGGTTGAATGCGCGCGTTGACCTCTGGTTTCTCGACGGTTTTTCACCCGCGAAGAACCCAGATCTGTGGACGCCTGACCTGTTTACGCAAATCGCGCGGCTCTCCCGCCCCGGCGCTCGGCTTTCCACCTTTACCGCCGCAGGCGACGTGCGCCGTGGGCTAGAGCGCGCGGGCTTTGCGGTTGAAAAGCGCACCGGCTGGGCCAAGAAGCGCGAGCACCTGACCGCACAGTACAGTGGCCGCTGGACCCCTCGCGCCAAGCCAACCGCCCCCCTTACGATTGCTGGCGCCGGTGTGGCTGGCTTGATGGTGGGGTTGGCCGCACAGCGTCTGGGCTGGCCAGCGACCATCCACGGCACGGGTGAGGCTGCGCCCGGTTCGGCTGTTCCCTTCGCGTTGGTCAACTTCCGCCCAAGCGGGGATTTAGGACCGCTCGGTCACTTGCGCCGCGCCGGTTTTTTTCATCTCAGCGCCTATGGACCCACAGCCCGCAGGGGCGTTGATGCCGTGGTGGCGGACGACAAGCTCAGGGCACGCTGGCAGGCGGAAACCGACGTGGCTTATGATTGGATCGATGACCAGCGAGTGCGGGTGCATCAGGCGCTCAGCGTCGATACCGCTGCCTTTCGCGCACAGGTTCTGGCGCAGGTCGATCATCGCGCCGAAGCGGTGCAGAGCCTGCCCGATGGCCCTTGCGTCGTTGCGGCGGGGTTGGGGTCTGCGGCGTTGCTCGATGGATTAACTCTGCGCGCCAATCGCGGGCAACAAGAGCTGCTAACCCTGGATGCGCCGCTCACCCATCCGCTGAACTTTGGTCGGCTCCTGCTGCCGACTGAAGACAGCATGCAGGCTTGGCTTGGCGCAAGTTTTGACCGCAACCCGCCTCAAGACTGGCGCGCTGTCCGCGACAGTGATCAGGCGGACAACCTCGATCGCCTCCGCACGGCTTTGCCAGATTTCGCCGCCCAACCCACGGGCACCTCATGGGTCGGCCTGCGCGCCACGACGCCGGATCACATGCCGCTGACCGGGTGGCGCGGAGAAAATTTGGGCATTCTGACCGGCTTGGGGTCCAAAGGTTACCTCTATGCCCCCATATTAGCCTCAAGCCTGCTGGCGGAAGCGATGGGGCTACCGGTGCCCCTCGAACGCTGGGTGTGGGATGCGCTCCACCCTTTCCGCCATAACCCGCAAGAGACCTGATCTATGCCCCCCGTTTCTAAAGTTGCCATGGGTAATTGGCCCCGGGCTCATGATGGTAAATCCAAGCCAAAGCTGCGCGATCTTATTGGCTTGGTTAAGGAAATCGTCTGGTCCAAAAACCCCGCTGAGCGTCGCCCCGGGTTGCTGATCCTGATTGCCGTGCTGCTGGTGGCGGACAAGGTCTTTGTCATTGGCTTGCCGTTTGTTTACGGCGCGCTGATCGACAACTTGGGCATCGGTATGGAAGTGGCGCTGCCGCTGGGGCTGGTGCTGGCGTACGGGCTGTTCCGCGTGGCGGATACGGTGCTGGATAACGTCATGGATATGCTGATGGACCGCGTCAGCCTGCGAGCGATTCGGCGGGTGACGACAGACGTTTACGGCCACATCCTGCGGCTGCCGCTGGCGTATCACCTGGACAATCGCAAGGGCGGCTTGGCCCAGTCGGTCGAACGCGGCACCCGCGCGCTGGAAGAACTGGCGAACGTGGTGTTGCTCAGTTTCGTTCCCATCATCATCGAGCTGCTGATCGCTTACGTCTTGCTGGCCACGCGATACGATCTCTGGTCCGCAGGGATTTTGGCCGTGACGATGGTGTTCTATCTCAGCGCTGTGGTGCTGTTTGACCGGGTCCGCTCGCGGCTGGTTGGCCGGGTGAACGAGTCCGAAGACCGGGTGTCTGACCTGATCGTCGAAGGCCTCTCATACGCCGAAACCGTCAAGACGTTTGCCGCAGAGGACCGTCAGGCCGAGGCCGTTGACGGCGCTATGGAAGAATATCGCGGCCGAGCGTTGAAAGTTTCGGTCTACTTCATGATCCGACAAGTGACGATTGCCGTGATTCTCAGCGGCTCCCTGATCACCCTGCTCGCCATCACCGTGCCCAAGGTTTCCGCCGGCGCGCTAACCGTGGGCGGGTTTGTGGCGTTGGCGGCGCTGATCTTGCGCTTGTTCCAGCCGCTGCGGGGCTTGGGCATCGTCAACCGTCGCATCCTCGACAGCCTGCGCCACACCGAGCGCATGATGTCTCTGTTCGAAGTCCCCAATACCATCCACGACAAAGCCAGCGCGCCAGATTTGGTGCCGGGCGACGGGTCGCTTGCGTTCGAAGGTGTCACCTTTGATTACGCTTCCAAAGGCACGGTTTTGCGCGACTTGAGCTTTGTTGTACCCGGCGGCAAAACAACAGCGCTGGTCGGGCCGACGGGGGCGGGGAAGTCTACGATCCAGAAACTGTTGCTGCGCCTCTATGATCCAGACAAGGGGTCCATTCTGATTGATGGGCAGGACATTCGCGACGTCCGTCTGAGGAGCGCGCGCGACGCCTTGGGCGTGGTGCCCCAAGACTGTGTGCTGTTCCACGACACCATCGACGCCAACATCCGCTACGCCCGCCCTGAGGCCAGCATGGACGAAGTCCGCGAGGCGGCGCGCATGGCGGCGTTCAGTATCTTTGTCGAAGGCCTACCCATGGGCTACGAGACCATTGTTGGGGATCGGGGGCTGAAGCTGTCAGGCGGGGAGCGCCAGCGCTTGGCGATCGCACGCGCCTACCTGAAGAACCCGCGCATCTTTATCCTCGACGAAGCGACATCCTCGCTCGACAGCGGAACCGAAGCCGAAATCGTCCGCAACTTCGCCCACGCTGGCGAAGGGCGCACGCAGCTGATCATCGCGCATCGGCTCTCGACCGTCATGCATGCCGATCAGATTTTGGTGTTGGATAACGGCAGCTTGGTCGAACGCGGAACCCATGACGAGCTGCTGGCGCTGGACGGGCTTTATGCCGGCCTGTGGCAGCGTCAGACGGAACAGCAATCCGCCTGACCCAGACCCAGACCCGGACCCAGACCCGGACAGGATGACGAAGCGGAGCCGGGGTTAGAGCGTTGCCACGCGCAGAATGTTCGTTGACCCCGATGCGCCCCATGGCATGCCAGCGGTGATGACAATCACTTCACCCGCTTCGCCCAATTGCTGCTCTTTGGCCGCCTTGACCGCGACCTCAACAACCTCTTTCCAGCTGCTCAGCGATGGCATGTGCAAGGAGTGCACACCGCAAACAACCGTCATGTAACGGCGGGTTTCTTCCATATCTGTCAGACACAGGATCGGACGCCCCGGACGCAGACGCGCCACGCGGCGCGCCGTGGATCCGCTGGACGTGTGCACGACAATCGCACAGGCCTGCAGCTCGTTGGAAACGGAGACAGCGGCGTTGGAAATCGCCCCGCCAATGGTCTCGACCTTTGAGCCGTCTTCCCCCGCTGTGCCCAAGGCACGGCCCACGGCTGTATCGAAATCGTCCGTCTCTGCTGACATGATCAGCCGTTCCATCATCGCGACGGAATCGATGGGATAGTGACCAACGGCCGTCTCGGCTGACAGCGTTACCGCGTCTGCACCATCGTAAATGGCCTGACAGACATCCGAGGCCTCAGCCCGGGTCGGGGTTGGATCACCAACCATGGATTCAAGCATCTGCGCTGCGACAATCGCCGGCTTCCCGGCTTCGCGGGCGGCAAGAATGGTGTCTTTTTGCGCATTGGGGATCATTTCGACCGGCATGCGAGAACCCAGATCACCGCGCGCCAGAAACAACCCATCGGCGAGCTCAAGCACCGCTTCGAGCTGATCCAGCATTTCCTTGCTGTCGATTTTGACCATCAACCGCGCCTTGCCGCCAATCCGGCGCTTCAAATCGCGAACCACGTCAAGCGAGCCGTTGGCCGTCGCTGCGATCCAGTCAGCCCCGGCCTCCAGCGCGACACTCAGGCTTTCCGCATCGCGGTTGGATACTTCAGCGGTTGGAATGGGGACGTTGGGGAACAAAATGGCCTTGTTGGCCGACAGCTCACCGCCCGCAACGACGGTGGTCGAAAGGCGGAACAACGTGACCTCCGTCACCCGCAGTGTCAGGCGCCCGTCATCCAAGCGCAGGACATCGCCGACGCGCGTGTGGGCAAAAGCCTCGGGGAAGGGCAGATAAACGCGGGTTTCGTCACCATCCTCAGGGGATTGGTCGAGCGTGAAGGTCGATCCGGCAACCAGCGTTGCGCTGCCATCCTTAAAGCCACCGATGCGCATTTTCAGCCCCGGCAGATCCCAGATGGTGCCCACCGGCTTTGAGTCATCCGAAATCGCTTCGCGCACTTGACCAATCAGTGCCGCGTTGTCGGCGTCGTTGGAATAGGCGGCATTAATACGGAACACATCTGCGCCGGACTCATACAGAGACGTGATGGCCTCAGCGGTGTTTGAGGCCGGGCCTAGGGTCGCGACGATTTTTGCCAGTCGGTTGCGAAGCATGGTTTGTGCCTTTGCCAGTGGTGGGGCCGTGATCAAGCAGGGGTGGAGGGGCGCCACAAGGGGTGGTTATGCGTGCCTGCTGCTGGACTGTCTATAGATTGGCTGGGTTACGGATTATGTTACCGAGCTTGTAACAAATATTACAACAAAGCGCTCTGAGATGATTTAATTCGTGAGTTCGACCTGCTCCGCCCTAGACGCAAGACTGCGCTTCGTTGACTCCGAGGCAGACTCCCGGTTAAAACCCGCCCAATTCCTCGGAACCCTATTTGAGTTGGCCGCATGGCCACGGAGAGAGCCATGAAGGTTTGTAACTCACTGAAGACCGCAAAACTGCGCGAGAAGGGCTGTAAAATCGTCCGTCGTCGCGGTCGCGTCTACGTTATCAATAAGCGTAACCCACGCTTTAAGGCCCGCCAGGGCTGATGTTGTGCCGCTCTAGGGTGGCAAGACAGTATGAATATTCGGGAAAGGCCGGTAGCGCATAGCTCCGGCCTTTTTCTTTTGGCTCGTCACGGATGCGTGAGTTTCCGGGGTTTATGACCCCACTGTGACAATCCGACCCTTGCAGAGCCGGTCGGTCGTTTCATGGTTAAGATCATGAAACAGATTATTTTTTTCCTCACCCTCTTTGCTGCGCCCGTGACGGTGGCGCAGGCCGATCAGACCGATCCCCGCCTTGATGCCTATTTCGACGCCCTCTACCAGACCGAGGACGTCATTGAACGACAGATTTTGGAAAACCAGATCTGGAGTGCGTGGCGCTCCGTCGAACAACCAGCCGTGGACGAAGCCTTTACGCTGGGTATGGATGCGATGCAGTCCTCTGACTACAAAGCGGCCATTGAGCAATTCACCCAAGCGATCGAGCTTAACCCCGACTTCGCCGAAGCCTACAATATGCGCGCAACCACGCATTTCCTGATGGGCAATAATTTTGAGAGTTTGACCGACGTTCAAGTCACCATCGATCTTGAACCGCGGCACTTTGGTGCTTTGATGGGCGGCGCGCAGATTGCGATGCGGTCTGGTCAGACCGAACTGGCGCTTGAGTTTGTGGAAGCCGCACTGGCCCTGAGCCCCAACAACGCCATGTGGCAGACCGTAGCCGAGCGCCTGCGCGATATGACGGGAACGATGGATCTGTAACGCGGGAATGGGAAAGAGCGGTTAACCGGCCGCTCTTAACGGGGTGGAGCGCTGAGCGTCCTGCAAAGGAACAGCGTTCTCCATCAACTTTCGGCGTTGGTCCGCATGGGATTGCGCCAATTGACCGGCCTGATCAGCATCGCGCTCAACCAAAGCCAAAACCAGCAGCCGATTGATGTGCAGAAAGGCGTGGGCCTCTTCGCGTGTTGGCTGATTGCGCGCCGCTTTCGACATCAACGCTGCGCCCAATGTTTCCTGCAACACCGACATCAGGTGCATGTACGCCCCGCTTTCTGACGCGCGGGCGAGCAAAGCGTGGAATTTAATGTCATCGGTGGCCTGCAAGGACGGTGAGCGTCCAGACAGCGCCATGGTCTCCAACACCGCTTTCATGTCTTCGATTTGGTCCGACGTGATATTCTGCACAGCACGGCGTGCGCCAAAGCTGGCCACGTGACCGATCATCTCAGCCAGATCGTGCAACGCATGCGGGTCAGAGGCAACCAAGTGCAGCAAGGGACGATCCATAGACGGGTCGCGCGCCACAACGTGCGTGCCGCCACCCTGAACCGAGCTGAGCAAGCCTTGGGCCTTGAGGTTTTGCAAAGCGGACCGAATGGAAACCCGGCTTACACTCAACGCATCAGAAAGCTGACGCTCCCCCGGCAAGCGATCGCCCGGCGCCAGTTCACCCGAAGCGATGTGTCGCTTGAGTTCTTCGGCGACCCAGTCCGCTACCGATTGCCCCGCCGTGCGGCGGTCGCTGGATGTTTCAGGGTTCAAAGTCAAAAGATTATCTCTTGTCCGTTGGTCCAAATGGTCATGCCACATTATCTTACATGCGCATGTGTGCATAGGTCTTCTTCGCCGCAGGCGCACTCAAGGACATCGTTCATCTGTCGCCTAAGTCAAATTCTGCCTTGATCGCGTGCGACAGCTGCCACAGGCAGTCTTCTCGCGTGGGCTGGAAATCGCGCTCGATCCACCACGCCTCAACCCGTCGAATAAGCTGCCCAACCAGTGGCCCCGGACCAACGCCGAGGTCGAGGGCGTCTTGCCCGCTGATGGGCAGCACCGCCGGCTCGTAGCACAGGATGCGGTGCACATGTCCGGCACTGGCAGGCGCATTCATCTCAGCGGCGTCCAACAGCAAGCGGTCCAAAGCCGCGCCAGACCCATCTTGATACAGCGCCCAATTAAGGGGTTTTGCTGGCACCTGTGCGCTCAGGGCCATGAGGGCATCACGGTCTCGGTTAGAAATCCGGTAACGTTCAGCCAGCGCCTTCATGCGGTCTTGATCCCGGTGAAGCAAAGCGGCAAGCCGCCGCCACAAGCCCGGCTGATCGTGCAAATCTTCCAAAATCATCAAACGATCAAGCAAGCCAAAGTCATCGGTGCGGAACCGGTGGGGCGCGGCGGGAATAACGTGTTGGAGGACGCCATGACTCGCCATCATTTTCAGGACGGCAATAACGTTTGGCCCAACCAGCAGCTTCCCCATCTCCTGCCGGATCCGTTCGCCAGAGAGGTGCTGCAGCTCATGGGCTTGGGCCGCCAACGCCCGCGCCGTGGCCCCGTCCCACGCGCGCAAGCCAAATCGGGCATGAAACCGGTACGCCCGCAGAATCCGCAGTCTGTCCTCAGCAATGCGGTCAGAAGCATTGCCGACAAAGCGCGTATAGCCGCCTTCGAGGTCTTCAAGGCCGCCAAAGTAGTCGTACAGATAGCCTTCGCGATCCACGGAAATGGCGTTGTAGGTAAAATCACGCCGCGCCGCGTCTTCTTTCCAACTGTCGGTAAAGCGCACCGTGGCGTGCCGTCCGTCGGTCTCAACATCTTCGCGCAGCGTCGTCACCTCAAACGTCCCCCCGCCTTCGGGCGCGACCGCCAAAACCGTGCCGTGCTCGATGCCAACGGGAATGGCTTTCCAATTGGCGCGGGTCAGGCGGCGAGTGACGTTGCGGGGGTGCAAGGGCGTGGCGATGTCGATGTCACCCTCACCAAACTGCCCCAACACCATGTCGCGCACACAGCCGCCGACAAAGCGCGCGTCGCGGCCCAAAATATCGATCAGCTCAGCCGCGGCCCCGCCGTGCGCCGACAGCAGCACAGATGCATCAACCGTCGCGACAGGGCGACTGTCATCGTCGGGCAAAGGCTCAGTTACATTCGGATCGTCATCAGAAGGGATCATGGATCACGTCAAAAGGGTCGGTTCAGGTCCGCACACAGGCGTTCTGCAAAGCCATGTAGCATGGCCGCAGTCGCGCCCCAAAGATAACGACCCTCAATATCCATGGCCCACCAATGCCTCAATGGACTGCCTGCGAAGCGCGCGCCGTCGCGGTGCCAGTTATCACCGGCCAAAAACCGCGCCAACGGCACCTCAAAAATGGCGGCTACTTCACTCTCTTGTGGGGTCCACCGGGTTGGTGGTTTGACCAGCGCAACAAAGGGCGCAACGTCGTAGCCGGTTCGCGTGGCGTATCGGGGCAAGGCGGCCAAAACGTCGTGCCGCGCGATGTCGAAACCAACTTCTTCACGGGTTTCGCGCCGGGCTGTATCGAGCAAATCCGCGTCTTCGGCCTCTGCCCGTCCCCCGGGAAAGGAAATCTGACCGGGGTGCTTGGGCAAGTGCGCGGCGCGTTGGGTCAGAACCAGTGTAATGTCTGTCCCATGATCGAGCAGGATCACCATGACAGCGCTGGCGCGGCGTTGCGGGTTGCTGCCGTCAGCGCGCAGGTCATCGCCAAAACGCGGCTGGCGCTCTGCTTCCGATTGCCCCCAAGCGCCGATGGTCTGGCGCAGCGCCGCCGCCGTCAGCGTCACGGATCAAGGCCAGCAAGCGAAAACGCCGTACCGCCCGACCAAACCCGCAGGCCGCCCGACTCCGGATCTTCGACCGCCAAATCCACCAATTGATAGAACACCGCTCGATTGAGCCGCGCGGTCAGACCATCGCGAACGTCCAACACGGGGAACGGCTCGTTGGTTTCGGGATCAAGCGTGAAAGACAGAGGGTGCGCAGGATCGGCAACAACGGAGTCGCCCACGTTCGTCTCAAACCGCAAGGTCTGATCCGCCCCGCTGCCCTCGACCGTCATCAGAATGGCGATAAAGGGTGTTTTTTCAACGATGACCTCGCCGCGCTCCACCGGTGTCTGCAAAAAGAATCGGCCATCCGGCTCCACCCGCAAAACGGTCGAAAACAAGCGCACCAGCGCTGGGCGTTCGATCTTGGAGCCTTGGTAGAACCAATCGCCATTCGCAGCGATTCGCATGTCGAGGTCTTTGATGTCGTGAAGAGCGCGGATTTGATTGGCCATGAGAACGCTTATTGCCCTGAAAGAAATGTCATCGTTACAGCACCACGATAGAATGTGCGCTGAACCAGACAAAGAGCGGCGCATCAGCGCGCCCGCAATCATGCTGCGTTTGTCGTAGAAATAAAGGTGGCTGGGGCACCAGGATTCGAACCTGGGATCACCGGATCAAAACCGGGTGCCTTACCGCTTGGCCATGCCCCAACCGATGGATTGGTTTCTAGGCGAGGGATTAAAGGATGGCAAGGGCAATCCTGCGTATCGGACCAGCGAAAATCGGCCATCACGAAAATTCGCATAAAGCTTGCATTACGGGCCATTCTTTGTCATAAACACGCCTAATTTCAGGGCATTAGCCCACTTTCTTCGACCATCGTCATAATTTCGGTCGAAAATTATATTTTAAATCAGAGACCTAAGTGTTTCTGGCTAAACGATTTTGAGGCCTATATGGACCGTTCAGACGATTTGTCTCGCAGCCGTCGATTTACTGCTCTTGAGTTGGGGAGCACTCGCAGTCGACCCAAAATTGTCACGTCGAGAGACGAGCGCGTTGCGCCGCTCTCCGCCGCGCCAACCAATCGCGCGCCCCAGCCATCGTTGGAGTTCCGTGCGCGCCAGCGCCTTCGGACCTACGCGGAAGCGGCGACCGTATTGGACCGCCAAGCACCGCGCGACGCCTCTACAGCAAAGCGCAGCACGCCGCCGCCAAGCAACCGAATGCCAAACAGCGGTTCAGCCTCTGATACGGCTTCCTATGGCACCGTGATTCCGGAACCACCAAGCCCCATGGCCGAAGCCTACGTTGGCCGCACGCCGCAGCTCACCCAGCGCGAGGCCGAGTTCCACAATCTGGAACCTGCGCACGAACTGGTTGTTCCCACCGCTGATCCAGTCGCGGACGAAGACATCAGCCCACTCGAAGCGCCCATTACAGCCGCAACGGCTGAAACCGCCGGTCCGATTGAGACGGTGGAAGCCGTCCGAGACACGGCAGAATTCGCACCAGCGCCACAAGACGACCACGGCTTTGACCAAACCACGGCCGAAAATGATCCCTCTGTAGATCCTGAGGTCTTTCAGTCGGCCACTGTACATCCGGCGACAGACCCGCGCGCTCGGACCGATGGCACTGGCGAAAGCCCCGCGGCTTTTGTGGGAAAATACGCCTCTAAATCGGCCTTAGTCGCGAAATCTTTAGTCGCTAAAGCAGATTCGATGTGGCAAAATATCACCCAGCGTGGAAAAGGCCTGATCGCTAAAGGCCTAGCGCTACCGAATGTCACCGCTCAAAGCGGTGTAGGAGTAATAGGTCGCGTGTCTCATCTACCCGCTAATTCTCTTCTGACCCCACAAATGGGATCTCTCGCCGCTTCGGCGCGAGCGGACGCAGCGCATGCCCGGCCCGATGCCAACGTGCGCCCGGTCAAAAGCGATGGCGTGCTGAATCAAGAGCCTGAGCCGCGCCGGACGCTGCTCGCCCGGAAAATTCAGGATAATGTCGAGCGCACAGAAGCCCGCGCAGAGACACCCGCCGGTCCAATCACACAGACCAAGCGGGGCCGGATGGCGTTTTCGTCCCTGTCGCTGATTGTTGTGACGCTGGTTCTGCTCGCCGCAGCAGCCTGGGCGACGATTTCGATCATGCAACGGACCAGCACGCCCATCACGACCATTGGTGAAACCGAGCGTTACCGGATCGAAGCGGTGCTTGATGCCTTGTTCATTGATCCCGGTACGGTTGATGGCGTCATCGATGGCCGCACGACGGCAGCAATCACCGAATATGCCACCGAATACGGCTACACCGGACCCCAGGAAATTTCCGCAGCCTTGCTTCAGCACCTCGAAGACGAAGCGGAAGCGATGGGCGTTCTGGATCTGATCCAGTAGCCCGCTGAACGCTAAATGATGTCAGCCGCGCCAGACCACCATGTCGGGCGGGTGCGCTGAACCAAAGCAAGGGCCGCATCGCGCGGCCCTTTTTCGTGGAACAGCGCGAAACACGTGCTGCCCGACCCCGTCATTCGCGCCAACCAAGCCCCCTCCACGCCCGATAACAGCGCCAAGGCCTCAGCCACATCAGGGTTCAGGGCGCAGGCCGGGGCTTCCAGATCATTGCGTGCCGCCTTGATCGCGTGCTGCAGTTCAGCACCGCTGGGCGCGGCTTCATCATCTGGCCAGGGCGCTGGCGCACCAAACTGACCCTGTAAGGCCGCAAAACACGCGCCCGTCGCCACACCCGTGGGCGGTTTGAGCAGCAGGACCGGCGTCCCTGCCAATCCATCAACACGCGTGCCGGGTCGATCACCGGTGCCGGACCACAGGCGGGCGGTCTGATCCATTGCCGGGGGCATGTCAGCGCCCAAAGCGGCCAGAGGCGTGCGAAAGTCGATCTCGGGATGCAGGCGTTCAGCCCAATGCACAACCGCAGCCGCATTGGCCGTTCCACCACCCAAACCCGCTTCGGCAGGAAGGTGTTTGCGGATGGTCACGTGGGTTGCAGGCAAATCCGGCGCCAGTCCACGCGCGGCATCCAAGGCCCGCCACGCCAAATTATCGGCACGAGCAACGCCCAAGTCGGGCGACATGCTGAGATCAAACGCTGCAGCGGGTGAAAACCGCAGCTGATCCCCCAGCGATAAATAGACGAACAGGCTTTGAAGGCTGTGCAAGCCATCACTTGAGCGGCGGTCGATAACGTGCAGGAACAGATTGAGCTTTGCCGGGGCAAAGACGCTGTCACTCCGGCGCGGCGTCATCGTCGTCCGGCAAGCCGTCCGTCATTTTGACATCGATTGCCTCGACGTGGTCCTCGGGAATATCCGGCAAGTCCAGCGCACGCGCCCAAAAATACTGCGCTTCCCGCGTCCGATCGAGCTTCCAGTAGACGTCACCAACATGCTCAGCGATTTCCCAGCTCCATGGGTTGAGCTGAAAGGCGCGCTCCAAATGGGGCAAGGCGTCTTCGTATTCGCCGAGCTGGTAATAGGCCCAACCCAGGCTATCGATGATGGCACCGCTGTCAGGCTGCATCTCAACAGCCCGGTTCAGCATCTCAAACCCCTGATCAAGGTTCAAACCGCGTTCAACCCAAGAATAAGCCAGAAAGTTCAGGACATTGGGGTCGTCGGGGTTCAGTTCCAGCGACTTGAGCAACGCCTCTTCCATATTGTCAAAGTCATCGAGGCGATAATGGGAAATCCCGGCAATAAACAACGGCTGCGCTGCGCCCGTGCCCAATGTTGGGACTTGATCGCGCCACGCGCCGAAGGCATCGACGGCGCTTTTGTAGTCCTGTGCGCGAAAGTACAGAATACCCCGCTGCCGATTGATACCCGGTGCGCCGCCCAGCAGATCTTCGGCTTCATCAAGAACGCTTAGCGCATCGTCATAGCGCCGCTGGTCGGACAGCGCCTGCACCTGCCCCAGCAGTGCGGCCAACTTGAACTCTTCCACCTGCTCCAAAGCGGCATAGAACGTCTCTGCTTCCTCATAGCGTTCGAGTTCGAGCAAAGACGAGGCAATGACCTCCGTGTAGCCGGGATACAGGGACGATTGTGGGGTGAGCAGATAGCCAATTTCCTGCGCAAAGCGGTAGGCGAGCTGAGGTGAGTCCTGTTCTGCGAGCAAACGGGCGATAACGAACAGCAGCTCGGTGTAAATATCCAAAGGCTTTATGGCCAGCGCGTCAGGCATGGCCTCACCCTGCGCGATGCGACGAAGCCCAGCTTCGCCAGCCACGCGTGCACCGGTGGTGAGCAAGGCCTCATAGAGCAGCTTGGCATTGTCCGTGTCCCCGGAGCGTTCCAGCGCTTCGGCGGCAATTTGCGCCATGCGCGGGTATTGGAAGGGATCTTGATTGATAAAGGCAGCAAAGGCGTCGGCTGCGTTTTCGTACTCGGCCTGGGTCGTGTAGACCAAGCCGCGCGCGTAATTGCCCAAATGGGAAAAACCGATGGCGTCCAAGCCGTCTTCGATCTTCGTGAGCGCTTCGTCGATCTGGCCATCACCGGTCAGGATCGAGGTGTAGGCAATGGCTTCAATAATGTCGTCCAAGCGCGACCCGGCCGGTCGGGGCAAGGTAGAGAGCGCGCTAGACCAGTCGCCTCGCTTGATCGCTTCGATCCGCACGATGTTCAGCGCCAGCTGATCCTCTGCGTCGATTTGCAAAAAGTCCTGCGCGTATTCCAACGCCGCGTCAAAGTCGCCTTCGATGGTCAGAATGCGCATTTGCTGGCGGATCAGCGCCTGCTCGCCCGGATCCTTCAGCAACGCGTCGGCAAGGTAGGACGTCGCGCTTTCAGCGTCGCTCGACCGTGTGGCGGCCAAGGCGGCAAGGAAGTCGCCCGACTGTCCCTGTGCGGCTGTGACAGGGGTAAGTAGCGGCAGCACACAGGCCAGACCGAGCACGAATTTCATCAAAGAATGCCTCCCAAGGGTATGTTCATTAGATAGAGGCGCTGGCCGCCAAGGACAAGCAGACCAAGAGCGACTGTTGAAAATGTGACACGTGCCCTGCGCTCAGGGTGAGATCATTCGGCCAAGCTGTCTAGTTTGAACCCGGCGCTCGACAGCACTTTTGCCGTATTTTCGCCTTATTCGGGCGCCTTCCCCCGACATCCACAGAGCATCTCAAACAATGATGGCTTCAGCATGGTTTTTCCGCAGCATCCTCACGGTTTAAGGGCAATCTAGACGCTGAACAGACTTGCCGCTCTGGGTCTGGCCTCTCAGGAAAATCACCGTTTTATGGGAGGCTTACTCACCTGAAGGAGCACGCGTGTCATGAAAGTTATGGTTTTAGGCGGTGATGGTTTCTGCGGCTGGCCGACGGCGCTGCATCTCTCCGAGCGCGGGGACGAGGTCACGATTGTTGACAACCTTTCTCGGCGAAATATCGACAATGAGCTCGAAGCCCAATCCCTAACCCCCATCCAACCCATGGGCGTGCGCCTGGCCGCGTGGAAAGAGGTGAGCGGGCGCGACATCGCATTCCGCAATCTCAACGTGGCGACCGACTATGACGCATTTCTCGCGCTGATCAGGGAAACCCAACCCGATGCCATCATTCACTTCGCTGAGCAGCGCGCGGCCCCCTACTCCATGAAATCCGCGAAACACCGGCGCTATACGGTGGACAACAACTTGGCAGCGACCAACAACGTCTGCGCCGCGATTGTGGACTCAGGCCAAGACATCCACTTGGTGCACTTGGGCACAATGGGCGTTTACGGATACGGCACAGCGGGGATGCAGATCCCCGAAGGATATTTGAACGTCAAAGTCGAGGTGCGCCCCGGCGAAGACGTCGAGACCGAGATCCTCTATCCGGCGAACCCCGGCTCGATCTATCACATGACCAAGACCCAGGATGCGCTGTTCTTCCACTTCTACAACAAGAACGATGGCATCCGGATCACGGACCTGCACCAAGGCATCGTTTGGGGCACGCAAACCCCTCAGACCCAGCGTGATGAGCGCCTGATCAACCGCTTCGATTACGACGGCGACTACGGCACGGTGCTGAACCGCTTTCTGATGCAAGCCGCCGTGGGCTATCCGCTGACTGTGCACGGCACGGGCGGGCAGACGCGGGCGTTTATCCATATCAAGGACACGGTGCGCTGCGTGCAGCTGGCGCTGGAACATCCACCGGCGGCGGGGGCGCGTGTGGCGATCCTGAACCAGATGACCGAGACCCACCGCGTGCGCGATTTGGCTGACAAGATTGCGGGCATGACTGGCGCTGAAGTGGCTCGGCTGGAAAACCCGCGCAAGGAAGCGGCGGAGAACGAGCTGAACGTGGCCAACGCGCAGTTCCTCGGCTTGGGCTTGAACCCCACCACGCTCGACGCGGGCTTGATGGCAGAAGTCACGACCATCGCCCAGCGCTACAAAGACCGGGCTGATTTGTCCAAAGTGCCGTGCGTATCCAAGTGGTAAGCGGGCGGTTCTAGCGCGCCAAAAAGCAAAAAGGCCCAGCGCTGTGTGCGCCGGGCCTTTTTCATATCTTCAGGCAAAGCCGAAGACGATTAGTCGTCGTCGGACTCAGCAGCAGCTTCTTCTGCTTCATCATCGCCAGCGTCAGAGCGCTCGATCACAACGTCGCCGTCTTCGTTGTCGAAAGCACCGAATTCGAGATCGTTACCGAAATCGTCTTCTTCTTCCTCAACAACAAGGCCCAGGGCCTCTTCTTCAGACTTAGCAACGTTGATCTGAACCATCAGATCCACTTCTGGGTGAAGCTTCACGCGGATCGGGTGAGCACCCAAAGTCTTGATCGCACGGTCAAGCAGCACTTGGCTGGACATGATCGTGAAGCCAGCCTCAGAGATACCAGCAGCGATATCGCGGGTCGTCACCGAGCCGTAAAGCTGACCGGTGTCGGATGCCTGACGGATCATTGGGATCGACAGACCTTCCATGCGGCCAGCCATGTCTTCAGCTTCTTCGCGACGCTTCAGGTTGTCGGCTTCGAGCTGTGCGCGCTTGGCTTCAAAGGAAGCCTTGTTCGCATCTGTTGCCCGCAGAGCAATGCCCTGTGGCAGCAGGAAGTTACGCGCGTAACCGGGCTTAACGGTTACGACATCACCCATTTGGCCGAGCTTATCGACGCGTTGGAGAAGGATAACGTTCATCATTGTATTGTTTTCCTTTTCCGCTTTAGCCGATCACGTATGGCAGCAAAGCCATCGTGCGGGAGCGCTTGATGGCGCGGGAGAGTTCACGCTGCTTCTTCGCGGACACAGCCGTGATACGGCTGGGAACGATCTTGCCGCGCTCAGAAAGAAAGCGGCTGAGAAGCTTGGTGTCCTTGTAATCGATCACTGGAGCGTTAGGGCCAGAGAACGGGCAGGACTTCTTGCGACGGGTAAAGGGACGTCGAGCCATAGTCTTTATCCTCTTCCTAACTCTTATTCAGCATCGCGACGTTCGCGGCGTTCGCCACGATCGCCACCGCGGTCGCCGCCACGGTCACCGCCGCGCTCGCCACCACGATCACCACGGTCGCCGCGATCTGGACGATCGCCACGGGCCTTGGCACGCATTTGGATGGATGGACCTTCAGGCATTTCTTCGATGCGGAGGGTCATCATGCGCAGAACGTCTTCGTTCAGCGCCATGTTGCGCTCCATCTCGGCTTTGCCTTCGTTGTTCATGTCGATGTTCAACAGCACGTAGTGCGCTTTCCGGTTCTTCTTCACGCGGTAAGCAAGGGACTTCAGGCCCCAGTACTCGGAAGAGTGAACCGAACCGCCGAACTCAGTGACGATGGTGGTAATTTGCTCGGTGATCGCCTCGACCTGGGTCGGGGATACATCCGGCCGCGCCATGTAGACGCATTCGTAAAAAGCCATTCTTATATGACTCCCTCTGGATAATATGAGCGCCCGAAAATCGGTACGCTCAATAGCCCGCTCGTTTGGTAAAGCTCTGGACCGGGCAAGGAGTAGTTGAGCAGCGTTCGTTTAGCCCTTAAGGGCCATGGAAACAACCGCTGGGACGCATGGCTCCCGTGATACCCAGCTAAACCTGCCGCGCTGGTTGTCAGGCTGGCTCCACCGGCGCATAAACCGCTGCAATTGTTGAGATCAGTCACGTTTTTTACGGAGCGCCGCGTCATGAGAGCTTTCGTGTTCCCCGGTCAGGGCAGTCAGAAAATCGGAATGGGCAAAGACCTTGCCGAGTCCTTCCCATCGGCGAAGGCCGTTTTCGACGAAGTCGATGAAGCCTTGGGCGAGAATTTTTCTGCCCTGATTTTTGATGGCTCCGACGATGATTTGAAGCTGACAGAAAACACGCAGCCGGCGCTGATGGCGGTTTCGCTGGCGGCCGTTCGGGCGCTGGAAGCGGAATGGGGACTCGCGCTGAAAGATCACGGCAGCTTTGTCGCGGGTCACTCCTTGGGTGAATATTCGGCTTTGGCGGCTGTTGGTGCCCTGTCGATTGCGGACACAGCCAAGCTGCTGCGGTTGCGCGGTAAGGCGATGCAATCCGCTGTCCCCGTTGGCGAAGGCGCGATGGCGGCGGTTCTGGGGCTGACCATGGAACAAGTCGAAGACGTGCTGGCCCAAAGTGATGCCGGCTTGGGCGTGGCAGAAATTGCCAACGACAACGCCAATGGCCAAGTGGTGATTTCTGGCTCAGCCGGCGCGATTGCTGCGGCCGGTGACGCCATGAAAGCCGCAGGCGCCAAGCGCGCGCTGCCCCTGCCCGTTTCTGCGCCCTTCCACTGCTCGCTGATGCAACCCGCCGCCGATGCCATGGCCCAGGCGCTGGCCACGGCCACCATCGACGCTCCTTCGCTTCCCGTCGTCGCGAACGTGCTGGCGACGAGTTACGCTGACCCCAGCCAGACTGCAGACCTGCTGGTTCGCCAAGTGACAGGTCGGGTGCGCTGGCGCGAGTCCGTGGAGTGGATGGCCGGTCAAGGTGTGACCGAGCTGGTTGAACTGGGTGCTGGCGCTGTGCTCGGTGGGCTGACCAAGCGCATTGTCTCTGATGTCACGGCGCAGTCTGTTGGCACGGCTGACGGCTTGAAAGGCTTTGCGGAATCGCTCCGCTAAGCCCAAAGTTACACAAATGCTTCCCCCACGAGGGGTCCGCGAATAAGGAAGATCTATGTTTGACCTTACTGGAAAAGTTGCCCTCGTCACGGGTGCCTCTGGCGGTATTGGCCGCGCGACCGCGATTGCTTTGTCCCAGCAGGGTGCAACGCTGATTCTGACCGGCCGTCGCGAAGCAGCGCTGCAGGAAACCGCAGCCGCCTGTTCGACGCCCTGCCACATCTTTACAGCCGATCTTGGCGACGCAGAAAGCGAAGCCAAAATGCTCGCTGATGCCGAAGCAGCAGCAGGACAGATCGATATTCTGGTGAACAATGCGGGCCTGACCAAGGACGGCTTGGTGATGCGGATGAAGGACGACGACTTTTCTCAAGTGATCGACGTCAACCTCTCGGCGACCTTCCGCCTGTGTCGCGGTGCGATCAAGGGCATGATGAAGCGGCGCTGGGGCCGGATCATCAATGTGGTCTCCGTGGTGGGCTTCATGGGCAACCCGGGGCAGGCGAACTACGCCGCCTCCAAAGCCGGAATCGTGGGCATGACCAAATCCATCGCGCGCGAAGTGGGCTCCCGGGGAATCACGGCAAACTGCGTCGCGCCGGGTTTTGTGGAAACAGCCATGACCGCCGACCTGCCTGAAAAAGTCGTCGCTGACCAAATTGCGCACGTTCCCTCGGGGCGCATGGGCAAGCCCGAAGAAATCGCTGCTGCTGTTGTTTACTTGGCCAGTGACGAAGCCGCATACATGAGCGGAACGACCTTGCACGTGAACGGCGGGATGGCCATGCTATAGCCGTAGCGGTCAGCAGACCCTCGTTCTGTGGTTTCGACAAGCTCGGCGCTTGTGTTAAGGGACCGCATCCTATTCCTTTAAACGAACAACCGTAGGACTGTTTACCATGAGTGACGTTGCTGATCGCGTTAAGAAAATCGTCGTCGAGCGCTTGTCTGTCGAAGAAGACAAAGTGGTTGAAGCCGCAAGCTTTGTTGACGATCTGGGCGCGGATAGCCTTGATACCGTTGAGCTGGTCATGGCTTTCGAGGAAGAGTTCAACCTCGAAATTCCAGATGATGCAGCTGAAAAAATCGGCACCGTTGGTGATGCCGTTAAGCACATTTCTGAAGCTGTTGGTTAAGCAACAGACTTTTTAAGATGATCAGATTGGCGCCCTGCGCGCCATTCTGCCTATACGGGTGAGGGATGAACATGACCGGTTTGCGCCGTGTTGTGGTCACCGGCGTTGGTATGGTTTCACCGCTGGGGGCCGGAGTCGATAACGTCTGGAAGCGTTTGCTAAACGGTGAAAGCGGTATCCATACGATCCAGGGCTTTGATGCCTCGCATTTGCCGTCCACCATTGGGGGCGAAGTCCCTACTGTGGGTGGCGTGCGATCTGACGATCCGTTCGCGCTCGACACAGAAGCTGTCATGCCGGACAAGGAACGCCGCCGCGTTGACCCCATCACCATTTACGCCCTCGCCGCCGCAACCGAAGCGGTGGAGATGTCAGGGTGGAAACCCACCGATGAAGCGAGCCAAGAACGCACGGGCGTGATGATCGGCTCCGGCATCGGCGGAATCCAAAGCTTTACCGACGCGGTGCAAACGGTGATGACCAAGGGCGCACGCCGCCTGTCACCCTTTGCCATTCCCGCCATTCTGGTGAATCTGCCGTCGGGCCACATCTCCATTAAATACGGGTTCCGTGGACCCAATCACGCCAACTCCACCGCCTGTACCACCGGCACCCACGCCATTGGCGACAGCGCTCGGATGATCGCTTTGGGCGATGCCGAGGTCATGGTGGCTGGCGGGACTGAGCACGGCATCATCGAAATCGGCGTTGCAGGGTTCTGTGCCGCGCGCGCGCTTTCGACCAAATACAACGACTCCCCGGCTGAAGCCTCGCGTCCGTGGGACAAGGGGCGTGACGGGTTTGTCATGGGCTCTGGTTCTGGCGTTTTGGTGCTCGAAGAACTCGAACACGCCAAAGCCCGCGGCGCAAACATCCTCGCTGAGGTCAGCGGCTATGGCATGTCCGGCGACGCTCACCACATCACCGCCCCGCCAGAAGATGGCAACGGCGGTCGTCGTGCGATGGAAAATGCCTTGCGCTCGGGCGGCTTGAACGTCGAAGACATCGACTATGTCAACGCGCACGGCACCTCGACCCCGCTGGGTGATCTCGCAGAATTCCGCGCGGTCCGGACGCTGTTTGGTGAGCACCGCAAGTCCATGTCCATGTCGTCAACCAAATCGGCTGTTGGCCACGCCTTGGGCGCAGCTGGCGCGTTGGAGGCGATTTTCTGTCTGATGGCCATTCGGGATCAAGTGGCGCCGCCAACCCTGAACCTGCTGGATCCGGAAGAAGACATCGACATGGATCTGGTGCCAAACCAGCCTCGAGAACGCCAAATTCGTGCTACAGTATCAAACAGCTTTGGTTTTGGCGGCACCAATGGTTCCGTGATTTTCACCGCCTTTAAGGGCTAAAGCACTTTTTATAGCCTGTTCGGCCCCCGGATTGCTTAACACCCTCAGGAGCGGACACTCTTCGCGTGTTCAAATTCATTCTTAAAATTGGGGTGACCATGGGTACGATTTTGGCCGCTGCTGTTGCAACTGTCATGGGGTTGGGCGCGTATTGGATGCAGCCGCCCGCGACGGCCACGCGTGACGCAACATTTGTGGTGCCCTCTGGCGCAGGCTTGAGCGACGTTGCCGCCGACCTTGAAGCAGCGAATCTCATCAACAGCGCCGAACAAATCACCCTGCTCGCGCGGTTGCGCGGTGATGCCTCGACGATTAAAGCGGGCGAGTTTGTCATTCCGGCCCTGTCAGACCCAGCAGAAATCCTCGACATTCTGACCCAGGGCCGCGCGGTCAATCGCTTCGTCACGGTCCCTGAGGGCGTTACGGTGAAAAACGTCATCGCACGACTCAATTCCGCGCCGGGTCTGACCGGGGAAATTACCGATATACCCGCCGAAGGCACCCTGTTGCCCAACACCTATTCCTATGCGCTCAATGATACGCGACAGGACGTGCTGGACCGCATGAAAGCGGCGATGGTTGCGGCTCTAGACGACGCTTGGGCCGCGCGGGCGGACACTGCCGCGGTCGGCAGCAAGCAAGAGGCGCTCATCCTCGCCTCGATCGTTGAGAAAGAGACCGCCATAGCCTCGGAGCGGCCTTTGGTCGCCAGCGTGTATTCAAACCGCTTGCGTCAGGGCATGCGGCTGCAAGCTGACCCAACGTTGGTCTACTACCTTTCCGAGGGAACCGGGCGTTTGGGACGGGGCTTGCGGCGGTCTGAATTGAACGATGCCAGCAACCCCTACAACACCTATCGCAACGACGGCCTCCCGCCCGGTCCGATCGCCAACCCCGGGGTTGATGCCCTAAAAGCCGCGCTTTCCCCGGCTGCGACAGACTTCATTTTCTTTGTGGCAGGATGTGACGGCGCAACCGCCTTTACGGTGACCTACGCTGAACATCAGCAAAAGGTGCGAGAGTGGCGCGCTTGCGAGTTCCGACGATTCATGCCCAATCCACCGACCGTGCGCCCGACTGAAAACTTGCCAGCACACCGGCCCTTGGCGGATAGCCCCGCCGCACAATAATATCTTAGAGTTGTTTTTATTGGTGTATTTTATCCCTTTAAGTATAAGGCGGGAATGCACCTTTTTTATTTCGATGAAGTTAAGTTTGAGCGCGGTCAGCAGGACAGTTATTGGCTTGGCTGCATTGGCGTTACGGCGGAAGACGCCCAATCGGTCACCCAAGAAGTAAGCGATTTAGCGTATGAGGTTTTTGCCACCAAAGAGCTCATCGCCGAAAGTGAGTTCCACGGGATCGATCTTGCGAGATCCAAGGGACGTTTTAAAGGGGACTACGACCGTGCCTTTTCAACGCTTTGTCGCCTGTTAAAGGTGCTCGCATCAGACAAAATCATCCGAGGTTACATCCGCGTAAATCCGGCGCGAATGCTGGTCGCCGACTATGAAAAAACCGCCTTCATGTTTTTGTTGGAACAAATTCAACAGCTTTTAGAAGAACGCAACAGCGTCGGGATGTTGTTTGGCGATTACGACGATAAAGGGCTGGTTAGCAAAATTGTTCGAGAATTTTCCCGCTATCAAAACTACGGCACAGAATGGCGGGGTGCTCGGAAAATCGATCGTGTTATCGATACCATTCATTTCGCCAGATCACACCATAGCAGACTGATACAGTTGGCTGATGTCTATCTTTATTGCTCACAATTTATGGCTCGCGATAACCAATCGTTTTGGCGCTTGCGTTTAGCTAAAGCGATTGAGAGCAGCGGCATGCAAAGCACAACGTTCGCAAAAAACTGGCCTTGATTCACAAAGGAAGGCGCGATCAGCGTCCCGTAAAGGACCGGCACAGATCAACTCTATTGCACTACTGATCGCGTTGAGATTGTGAATCGAAACAGCCACTCCGTCAATAGGCGGCAATTTTGGCTTGCGCTTTAGGCTGTTTAACCGGGTCGCGATAAAGCTCGGTAGCACGCTGGCCAAACCAACGGGCCACGTGATTTGCCATGGAAAGGCGACCCGCGCTTTGCCCGCTTCCATACCCCGAACCATAATATCCACCGCCCGGTCAGTTTCCATCAGAAACGGCATCTTGAAGCGGTTGGCATCGGTCATGGCGCTTTTGACGTAACCCGGACAGATCGTCGTGACCTCAACGCCAAAGGGCTTAAGTCGCCCGTGTAGCGCCTCACCCCAGTGCTTCACGTACGCCTTGGTCGCCGCATAGGACGGCGATTGCGTCACAGCAGCAAAACCCGCGACGGAGGCCATCAGGGCAATCTGCCCTCGCCCACGCGCGGCCATGCGGTTGATGATCGGCATGACAGTATTGGACACGCCAATAACGTTAATCATGGAAAGCTCATGGGTCTGCTCGGGCCGTTCCATCAGGTACTTGCCGGTCCCATGCCCGATACCGGCGTTGGCGATCAGCAGGTCGATGGGGTTCTCGCGGTCAAAATCGGTGAGCATCCGATCCATCGCTTCCCGATCCGAAACATCGATCAGCGCTGGAATTGCTGTCGCGCCCTTGGCTTCACACGCCGCAAGCACACCTGTGAGCCGCGCCTGGTTACGCCCTGTGAGCAGCAACGTTCGACCCGGCGCTGCGTACGCAACGGCAAGCCCTTCGCCCAAGCCGCTGGAGGCGCCGGTGATGACAATGACGGACGGATTTTTCATGGCTATGTTCCTAGGTAACGGCTGGCTTTGATGGGTAAGCCCTACCCTTTGCCGGTCAGCAGGAGTATAGACGCGACATGACGGCAGACCTCCCACCATTGCAATCCATGACCGGCTTTGCGGCCGTTGATGGCAGCCACGGCGAAGCGACCTGGAGCTGGTCGCTGAAGTCCGTAAACGGAAAATCGCTCGACGTGCGTTGGCGGATGCCCAGTCGCATGGACAGCCTTGAACCAGCACTCAAGAAAGCGCTGCAAAGCCAGATTTCACGCGGTTCGGTGTCAGCCAGTTTGCAACTGGACCTGCCGGGCGCACGAAGCGAGGTACAGGTGAACCACGACGCGCTGGATCGCCTTGCGCGGGTGGTGCGCCGGCGGGATGGGCGAGAGCCGGATTCTGCGGCCTTACTGGCGCTGCCCGGGGTGCTGGAAACACGCAGCACGTCGCTCAGTGAAGACGAGCAAAGCGCGCTCAATGATGCGGTTTTTGCGTCTTTTGTTGATGCAGCCCAAGGCCTGCAGCGCGCGCGCCTGACCGAAGGCGCGCAACTGTTTGCGATCCTGTCGGGACTGATGGATCAGGTCGAAGCCTTGACCAAGAGCGCCGAACCGCTGGCCGATGCCGTAACCGTCGCCATGGCCGACCGGCTCTCCGCACTGGCCGCTGACTTGGCGAGCAAAGCCGGGACGGTGATCCCCGAAGACCGCTTGGCCCAAGAAGCCGCCATGCTGGCAACCAAAGCCGATGTTCGCGAAGAACTCGACCGCTTGCACGCGCACATCCTCAGCGCGCGGACGTTGCTGGGCTCTGGCCAACCTGCGGGACGAAAGCTGGATTTCCTCGCGCAGGAATTCATGCGGGAAGCCAACACACTGTGCTCCAAAGCCGGTTCGATGGAGCTTACAAACATCGGTTTAGCGCTGAAATCAGCGGTTGATCAGTTCAAGGAGCAAGTGGCCAATGTCGAATAATACGCTAGCGCGCCGGGGATTGATGCTGGTGCTTTCATCCCCCTCTGGCGCGGGCAAAACCACCATTTCCCGAGCCCTTTTGGAGGGCGACGACAACCTCGAACTGTCCGTATCCGCCACCACCCGACCCCCGCGCGAAGGCGAACAGGATGGCGTGCATTACCATTTCATCAGCGAACCTCGGTTTCAGGAACTGGTCGATAACGACGGCTTGCTGGAATGGGCGACGGTGTTCAAAAACTCCTACGGCACCCCTCGCGCAACGATCGAAGGCGCGCTGGCCACGGGTCAAGACGTGCTGTTCGACATCGACTGGCAGGGGACACAGCAGCTGCGCCAAAAAATGCCTCAAGACCTCGTCAGTGTCTTCGTGCTGCCGCCCTCGCTGGCCGCGCTGGAATCCCGGCTCAAGTCTCGTCAGACCATGACCGGCGAAACCGACGATCAAGTCGCCTATCGCCTGTCAAAAGCGCCCGGTGAGGTCTCCCACTGGGCGGAATACGATTTCATCATCGTGAACAGCAACATCGAAGAAAGCGTGGGCCAAGTCCGTGCAATTCTCGCAGCAGAGCGTCTGCGCCGAGAGCGTTGGCAAGGGTTGGATCAGATCGTTTCGGACATCCGCTCAATCGAGAGCTGACGACAGCGCTTCGGCGATTTTGCGAAAATCGTGGGGCGCGCGTTCTTCGGCGCGCGCGGTCGGCGGGATCTCAAGCTTTTCGAGAAAGGCCTCGGTCTGGGGCACCAGTGACTTCAGCGACTGGCGCAGCATTTTACGGCGCTGGCCAAAGGCGGCGGCTGTCACCCGCTCAATCTGTGAAAACAGCGTCAACGGCCCGGGCACGTCGGTGCGGGCATCCAGCCGGACGATGGCAGAGGTGACTTTGGGCGGCGGCGTAAACGCCTGTGCCGGCACATCAAATTGCCGTTCCGCAGATGCCACGGTCAGCGAGGTTAGCACCGCCAAACGGCCATAGGCCTTGTCACCGGGCTGCGCCACGATCCGGTCCACCACTTCGCGCTGAAACATCAAACTCAGGGAGCGATACGCCCCCGCTTCGCGCCACAAATCACGCAACCAACCCACCAGCAAGGGGGTTGCGACGTTGTAAGGCAGGTTCGCAATGATGGCGCGGGGGGCGCTGACTTCGGCGAGTAAATCCAGCGCGAGCGCGTCTTCGAAAGCAACACGAAACGCCTTGGCCTGCCCCTCGTCGGTTTGGGCCAGCTGATCCATGATCGGGGCGGTGCGCGTGTCTTTTTCGATCACCAAAAGTGTTTGCGCATCGGTTTGCAGCAGCGCACGTGTCAGGCCGCCGGGACCGGGGCCGACTTCGATCACGTGACAGCCGTCCAATGGTTCAGCCGACCGAGCGATGCGCGCCGTCAGGTTCAAATCAAGCAGGAAGTTCTGCCCCAGAGCCTTTGTCGGCGAGAGATTGTTGGTCTCCAGCACGGTTCGCAGCGGTGGCAGATCATTGATTTTCACGTCAGTGGCAACTCAGAACCGGTAGTCGATGTAAGCGTTTCGGCGCAAATCCGCATCATAGCGGCGTGTGAGCTTTTCAATGCGCTCGTTGGTCAAGCGCTCCCGCACCGCTTCGGCGGTCAGGGGATCCACTTCGACACGCTTGCCGCACACCATATAGACCGAACCGCCCCCGTCCGCAGGCAGCGGTGGGCTGACTTCACCGACTTCCAAGGACGACAGGGTAACGGAAATGATGGGCGGTAAGGTCGACAAGTCTATTTCGCCCAAATTGCCCGAACCCGCTTCACCATATTGGGCCATGACCGCATCAAACTGACGGCAACCGCGCACTTGCTCGGATACATTGGTCAGTAGGGCCAAGCGCTGTTGCGCGATGGGATTGCTGAGATCATCGGGCAAGAACATGAACAGCTGACGCAAGGCCGCAATGGTGCGCGAAGACGCTGCACCGATGGGGCGCCGGGCAAGAATGCCCATGATGTAATAGCCGTCATCCGTGCGGATGGGTGTTTCTGTGATGTTGCCGGGGCGCAGGTCGGCCAAGCCGGCTTCCAGATCGTCTTCCAGCGATCCTTCCGGCACCCACCCGCGCGAGCCGCCAACGCCAGCGGTCGCGGCATAGGAATACTGCTGCGCCAGCTTGCCAAAGTCAGTGCCCTGCTGCAGCTGCCCAATGATCTGTTCAGCCTGCTGGCGCACCTGCGCCTCAGGGGACTGACGGCCAAACGGAAGGAAGATTTCGACCAACTGCCGCTCGGACCGACCCCGCAGCGCGTTGATGCGGTTGACCTCGGCCAGCAGTTCCTTGTCCGAGATTTCCACGTCTGGAATGATTTGCCGCTGGCTGATCGCGTTGATGGCAATCTGCGCTTCGATTTGCTCTCGCATGGTTTCCGCCGGCACACCGGATTGACGGATCAGCGCTTCAAACCCTTCGCGATCAAGTTTGTTTTGCGCGGCGATGCTGTCAAAGGCATCGAGGACAAAGCTCTGACGAATATCGATTTGCAGGCGTTCAACTTCCTGCAATCGAATTTTGTCGGCGACCAGCTTGTCCAGCACCTGTGGCGCGAGCGCCAAACGGCGTTCCGTGGTGTTTGGTACTTCGGCGACCATAATCGCCAAGTTGATGCGATAGGCCAGATCAACATCGGTGATGATGTCATCATTCACAACCGCCAGCACGCGAACAGACGATTGCTGCGCTCCAGCGGTTGAAAAGCCGACCGAAGCCAGCACGCAGAGGGCAAGAGTGGCGAACCAGTGTTTAACCATGACTGAGGAAGAACCCTTATCTCGGACCAGAATGGAGGGGGCTAAATGCAATATGCGACTATAGTCCACAAACCGGGCAAGAATCGAGCCTTAGACGCGCCCAATCCTTCACGAGGCAGCGGGTTCATTGCGACCCAGGCCGTCGTAAAGGCCTAAAGTCGCATCCAACCACGCTTGAACCGGCTCGCCACCGTATGACGCGAGGTCAAAGGTGGAGGTGGTGCGCACCCACTGGAAGGCACCAAAGACGATGTAATCGGCGTAAGACGGCACACGGCCCCCCAGCCATTGTTGGGTTTCCAGCGTCTTTGTCATGGGCGTCAGCACGCTCTTGAGCTGGCCTTTGGCAGCCTCGCCCCCAGCGGCAAAATCTTCCAACGACATGTTAAAGCGCTTTTCACGCGACATGCGGAAGTATTCGCGGTCCTTGTCTTGCAGGCGGTTGTAGATATCCAACAGGATGATGCGGATCACCAGTGGATGCAGGGAAAAGGCGGCCCAGTTGTTCAGAAACAAGGCGTGGGCCTTGCCCTTCTCACCACCAAACAAACTCGGCCCTTCGGGCACGGTTTCTTCGAGATGCAGGGCGATCGCCCAACTTTCAGAAAGCACGTCGTCACCAAACTGCACCGTCGGAACAATCTTGCGCGCGCCATCACAGATGCCGGGAATATCGGTGAAGCCAATCTTATGACAGTCGTGGCTCAGCCCCTTGTGCGCCAGAGCCATCGTGGTGCGCCAAGCGTGCGGGCTGAAACGCGTGCCGTCGGCGGTCGTGATGTCGTAGGTGGTGATCGTGGTCATCGTTCGCTTTTCCTATGATGTCGCGCGGATCATGTCCGCTGCCTTTTCGGCAATCATTATTGTCGGGGCATTGGTATTGGCACCAACCAAGCGTGGCATGACCGAAGCATCGATAACCCGCAACCCTTCTACCCCTTTGACCCGCAAGTCAGGCAGCAGTGGGGCGTTGAGATTATCCGCCGCGCCCATCCTTACCGTGCTGGTTGGATGATAAACTGTATCCGCGGTCTGACGCACCCAAGTGCGCAGTTGTTCCCGGGTCTGGACGTGCGGCCCCGGCGAGAGTTCCGCCCCCCTGTGCCGGTCAAAGGCCGGTGCGCCCATCAACTTTCGCCCCCAGTCCACCGCCGCCATCAGGACATCCATATCCCGGTCGTCCGGATCAGACAAATATTGCGGGTCGATCACAGGCTTGGCCAGCGGATCGGGCGAGGCGAGGCGGATTTCTCCGGTGGATTCGGGATAGAGATTGCAGCAGTGAACACAGAACCCGTAGCCCCAAACAATTTTGCGGCCATGATCTGCAATCCGCGCAGGCAAGAAGTGAAACTGGATGTCGGGAATATCCTTCTCCGGCGCTGATTTCACAAAACCGCCAGCCTCGGCAACGTTGGACGCCAGCGTCCCGCCCCGTCGGGACAGCCACAGCCGGGCCCAGTTCAGCCCGCGCAAAGGCATGTCGTAGTTATAGCCCATACCAACACCGGTTTTAGCGCGATGCTGGACGATGACATCGAGGTGATCAGCAAGCCCCTTGCCCACACCCGGCGCATCGTGGACCACATCGATTCCCTGCGCGCGCAGTTCCTCCGCCGGACCAATGCCAGAGAGCAGCAGCAATTGGGGGCTGTTGATGGCACCGGCGCTGAGCAGCACTTCACGGCGCGCGGTGACGGTTTGATCGGCCAGCTCAATCCCCGTTGCACGCCGACCGTCAAAGGTAATGCGCTGCACCTGTTGCGCTGTCATGATGTGCAGATTGTCGCGGGCTTGCACCTCATCAGACAAATAGGATCGTGCGGCTGAAGCGCGCAGGCCACGGCGCGTGGTGGTCTGGTACAGACCAATCCCTTCGGCGTCTTGGCCGGTGTTGAAATCATCGACAAGCGGCACTTGCACTTCTGCGCCGGCTTGCACAAAAGCCTGACTCAGTGGGTTGGGGTCGATGGGGTCAGAAACGCGAAGCGGGCCGCCCACGCCATGCACATCATCCGCCCCGCGCACGTTGTCTTCGGCCTTCATAAAATACGGCAAAACCGAATCGTAATCCCAGCCCACGGCGCCGCGCTCGGCCCAGCCATCATAATCTGCGCGCATGCCGCGCGCATATATCATTGCGTTCACCGATGAAGAGCCGCCCATAACCTTGCCCCGCGGCCAAAACAAACGGCGATCGTGCAAGTGGGCTTGAGGGGCCGTGTCATAGCCCCATGACAGGTTGGTAAACTTACCCAGCAGGGCGAGGCCAAAAGGTAAGTGAATCGCGGGGTTACGGTCCTTTCCGCCGGCCTCAATCAGGCAGACCGTCGTCGAGGGATCAGCCGAAAGGCGGTTGGCAAGCACGCATCCAGCAGACCCTGCGCCCACGATGATATAGTCAAATTCCACGCCCATTCCTCCCGTCGAACCCTTTGCATTTCAGCTTTAGCACGGCTTAAATGCAGGCGCATGTCTTGCGGTTTTCTGCAAACAGACTTTATTGAGTACCAAACCAGTCTTCTTAACACCCCATTCACCATCCCGAGCCCGAATGCCCAGCCTTGTCGTCTCCAACATTTCAACCGGCTACAGCCCGAACCATCCGGTGCTCGAGAACCTGTCGCTGCGCGTAGAGGATGGCGGGCGGTTGGCGTTGGTGGGGGCCAGCGGCAGCGGCAAGACCACGCTGTTTCGTGCCGTTGCAGGCTTCATGGATGTGGCCAACGGCAGCATTCATGTCGGCGAGCGCGAAGTCAGCGCGCCCGGCCTGACCATCAACCCTGAGCGGCGCGGTGTTGGTTTGGTCTTTCAGGATTTGGCGCTGTTCCCGCACATGACGGTTGAACGCAACATTCGCTATGGCCTCAAAGGGATCTCGGGACGCGAAGCCACCCACCGGATCGATGCGCTGTTGGAGCTGACGGGCCTGCGAGACCTTCGAACAACCCGCCCCGGCGAGCTTTCCGGCGGCCAGCAGCAACGCGTTGCACTGGCGCGCGCGCTGGCGCCCAAGCCGGGGGTTCTGTTGCTCGACGAACCGTTTTCAAGCCTCGATCTGGAAACCCGTCTGCGCCTGCTGCAATCGGTGACAGAAATCCTGGATGCGGAGCAGATGACGGCCTTGCTTGTCACGCACGACCAAGGCGAGGCTTTCGCCTTTGCCGACGAAGTGGCCGTGATCGGCAACGGCAAGGTTGAGCAGTCCGGTGCGCCGGAAAGCCTCTATGCCACCCCGGCCTCCCGCGAAGTTGCCCGTTTCATCGGCGAGGGCTCGTTTCTGCGTGCGTGCTTTGCGCCCGGTCAAATGACCGTCGAAACCCCCTTTGGCGATGTCATGCCGCGCTGGGTCCAAGACCCGCCGGGCGGGCAGGAAGAAATCGATATCCTGATCCGGCCAGAAGACCTCTCGCTCGCCCTGCAAGGCGACGAAGGCACCCACGTTCGCGTGCTCAGTCATCGTTACATGGGCTCGTTTGTGGATCTCATGGTCGCGTTGGACGACGGCCAACAGTTGCACTGGCACTCCCCGGTGATGACGGCCCCCAGCGCCGGTGCGGATGTCCGCGTGACGCTCAAGGGCGGTCTGTACCCGGTCTTTCGTCGCTAGGTCTGGCGTCGCTAGGTCTGGCGTCGCAGATACTTAATCAGCGCCCTTAGGCACGCCAACAACCACGCCGGGCTGAACATGCGCCGAGTCATAGGCTTTCCGCGCAAAAACCTCGCGGACCATGGGCGCAAAGAAATCCAAGTCTTTCATCGGGTATGCAGGGTCAAAGCTGCACTGGTCCCAGCGCTCGCAGAAATCCACGCACGATTGGTAGTAGGGGCTGTCCTTGAACGCTTGGCGCTTCTCCGGATCCCAGCCGTAGTGTTCAGCGTAGTACACCATCTGAAAAATACCGTGATGCTCGACCGTCCAAGAGACCTCGTCCCGAACAAAGGGCCGGACAATCTCAGCGGCCATTTTGTCGTGGTTCTGCGGCGCTAAGCCGTCGCCAATGTCATGCAGCAAAGCAGCCACGATCCAGTCGATGTCAGCACCATCATCCAGCGCCCGCGTCGCCGATTGCAAGCCATGCTCAAGCCGGCTGATTTTGTACCCGGCCAAGGTCTCATCCCCCTGCCGCGCCAACTCGCGCAGCACACGCTCGCCTGTTTGGTTCACAAAGGGCTGCTCCAGCGCGTGCAGCGCCAGATAGTCTTCTCGCGTGCCGTGCTTCATCTCGGTAAATGAAACTTCAAAACCTTCTGGTACACTATCACTCATGGTCGGACCTCAGATCATTTGCTAAGCCCACATCTATCATTTTCCCAAGGCACAGGTCATGTCCGAAAACGTCAATTCTTCCCCCACATCCTCAGATTTGATTCGCACCTATGGGCGCTTGGGCCTGACGTCCTTTGGCGGGCCTGTTGCCCACATTGGCTATTACCGCGATGCCTTTATCGCCAAAACCGGCTGGATGGATGACGACGCCTTTGCCGAGCGGCTTGCGCTCTGCCAAGCCTTGCCCGGACCGACCAGCAGCCAGATGGCTTTTGCTTGCGCGTGGAAAATGTCAGGCAGCTTGGGCATGGCCTTTCTGTGTCTGAGTTTGTTTCTCATTCCGTCGGTTGTGATTCTGCTGGCGTTGGGGCTGTTTTTTGTGGCCTCGGCAGGCGGGCGTTTGGGGGGCGGCTTTCTGCAATCCTTCATGGCGCATTTGGCGGACTGGATGACCCCTTTGGTCGTGGCCGTGATTTCCTACGCCGCCATTGGCATGTTTAAATCACTGTCCTTTGGCTTGACCCGACGATGGATCACCGTGCTGTCGTTCGTCATGATTCTGGCGCTGATGGGCGTGGACCGCCTGCCCGAAGGCGACCTTGGCCCCCTGCGCACCGTGATCAACATTGTCCCCATCCTCTTTGGCGCGCTGATGGGGCTGGTATTCCTGCGCAGCAAGGACAGCGCCGCAACACCCGCGCCCCCGTCTGACGCCAATGCCCGCGGCGAAGGCCGGCCGATGGTCTGGCTTTGCATACTGGCATTTTTCGCCCTGCTGGCGGTGTCACTGGTGATCATCCTGTTCGAGCTTGGACCCTTTCCCGTGCAGTTGTTGGCCGGTTTCTACGAAGCGGGATCTCTGGTCTTCGGCGGCGGTCATGTGGTTTTGCCCTTGCTCAACGATGTGCTGGTCGAGCCTGATTTGGTGCCTGAAAGCGCGTTCCGCACGGGCTATGGGTTCGCCCAAGCCATCCCCGGCCCTGTCTTTGCCGTGGCCGCTTTTCTCGGTGGTCAAGTCGGGGGCTTGAGCGGATTGGTGCTTGGCATTCTGGGCACGATTGCGATTTTCCTGCCCGGCGTGTTGCTCGTCATGGCGGTGATGCCCCTGTCGGCCAGCTACGCCCAGAATCGAGCTTATAAGGCGGCTTTGGCGGGGGTAAACGCCGCCGTGGTCGGCCTGCTCGGCGCAACCGCGTTTTCCCTGTTCTTCCTGCTGTGGACGCCGGGAATCCTGATCCAACAGGCTGATGACACAACCGCTTATATTGCCGCTGCGCTGCTTGGTTTGTTCTTTCTGTGGGTCTTACGCCTGCCGCCCCTGATCCTCATCGCCATGACGCTGGTCGCCGCTCTGTTGACCACGCTCCTCTGAGTCGCCGTTTCTTGGCTATGAGACTCATGCGATCCTGCTAAGGTGCGCCGCACTTAATGTTGCTTGCAGGAGCCCGTATCGTGGAACCCAAAACCGAATCTTTCAGCTACGAGCAGTTGCTCGCGTCGTCCCGTGGAGAGCTGTTCGGCCCCACCAACGCACAGCTTCCTGCGCCACCAATGCTGATGTTCGACCGCATCACCAAGATCTCCAACGAAGGCGGAGAGTTCGGCAAAGGCGAGATCATCGCTGAGCTGGATATCAAAGATGACCTGTGGTTCTTCGACTGTCACTTCATCGGCGATCCCGTCATGCCAGGCTGTCTGGGTCTGGACGCCATGTGGCAGTTGGTCGGGTTCTACCTCGGCTGGACCGGCGGCGAAGGCAAGGGCCGCGCGCTGGGCTCGGGCTCGGTCAAGTTCACCGGACAGGTCACCAAGGACGTTGAAATGGTCAAGTACACCATTCAGATGAAAAAGGTGATCCGCCGCGGCATCAACTTGGGCATCGCCAACGCCAAGCTCGAAGCCGATGGCCGCGAGATTTACACCTGTGAAGACCTCCGCGTGGGTTTGTTCACCTCCCTGTCCCAATTCTAAGCTCACCGATCTAAAGGAAGCCCAGCTCATGGCCATGCGTCGCGTCGTTGTTACCGGTCTCGGTATTGTTTCCAGCATTGGGGTCGGCAAAGAGGCCGTCACTCAATCCCTCCGCAACGCCACCTCCGGGATCGTGCACCAGCCCGACTATGCCGAGCGCGGCTTTCGCTCACAGGTTGCGGGGACGATCAAAACCGAGCTGGAAGACCACATCGACCGCCGCGCCCTGCGCTTCATGGGGCCGCCTGCGGGCTATGCCTATATCGCCATGCAAGAAGCCTTGGCCGATTCCGGTATGGAAGAAGCAGACTATGCTGAAAACGATCGCGTCGGCCTGATCATCGGCTCTGGCGGACCATCGATGAAGTGGCAGACCTACGCCATGGAAACCGCTGCGGAAAAGGGCGTTAAGCGCATCGGGCCATTCAACGTGCCAAAGGTCATGTCCTCGACTTGTTCAGCCGTGCTTTCCACCCTGTTCAAAATCCACGGCCACAACTACTCCATCACCTCCGCTTGCTCCACGTCCGCCCATTGCATCGGTCACGCCGCTGAGCTGATCCAGTTTGGCAAGCAGGATGTCGTATTCGCCGGCGGCGGGGAGGAAGAGCACTGGTCGCTGTCGATGAGCTTCGACGCCATGGGCGCGATGAGCTCCAAGTACAACGAAACGCCCGAGCGTGCGTCCCGCGCCTTTGATAAAGACCGAGACGGCTTCGTGATTTCAGCCGGCGGCTCTGTGCTGGTTTTGGAAGAATACGAGCGGGCCAAGGCACGCGGCGCGAAGATTTACGCCGAAATCGTTGGCTATGGTGCAACCTCTGACGGTCATGACATGGTGGCGCCCTCGGGTGAAGGCGCGATGCGGTGCATGCGCCAGGCGCTGGCGGGCTTCGATGACCGCGCGATTCGAGCGTCGGACGTGCAGTACATCAACGCCCACGGCACCTCGACACCTGTTGGTGACGTGGCCGAGCTTGGCGCGGTGAAGGCTGTGTTTGGCGAGGGGACGACCCCCGCCGTTGGCTCAACCAAGTCCCTGACCGGCCACGCACTCGGTGCGGCAGGGTCAAACGAGAGCATCTACTCCCTGCTGATGATGGAAGGCGGCTTCCTCGCGCAGTCCCCGAACATCGACGAGCTCGATGAAGCCACCGCAGGTGTGGACATTCTCACCGCTGCGCGGGAGCTGGAGGTGCATACGGCCCTTTCCAATTCCTTCGGCTTTGGCGGCACCAACGCGTCGCTGATTTTCTCACGCGCGCTGCTCTAAACCGGCGCCTGCTTGTCGGATTTTAACGGCCGAAACCACGCACCGATGCGGGACTCGTTCCCCGCCTCGGGGTGACGCGGGATCAACAGGGACAGCACCAGCGACCCCACCGCCATCCCTGCCCCGGCAAAGAAGACCGCTGCCGGGGAGACCAGCCAGATCAAGCCAAACACAAACGGCACACCAACCGCTGCAATGTGGTTGATGGTAAAGGCGACGGCGGCTGTGCTGGCCATGTCTTCAGGGTCAGCGATTTTCTGGAAATAGGTCTTCATGGCAAAAGCCAGCTTGAAGAACAGATGGTCGAGGATGAACAGCGCAATCGCCAGCCAAGGCGTTGTGACCAGGCCGTAGAGGATGAAAATCGGGATCAGCCCCGCGTACTCGATGACCAGCGTGCGCCCCTCACCAAACCGCTTGATGAACTGACCCACCAAGGGCGCAAACGCCATGTTCAGCACCTCGTTGAGCAGCAGCAGCGCGACCATATCCTCAATGCGAATGTTGAACTTTTCAACCAGCAGCACGCCTGCGAAGACCGTGAAGATCTGCCGCCGCGCGCCTGCGATAAAGGTCAGGGCGTAATACAGCCAGTACCGCCCGCGCAAAACGATGCCTGTGCGCTGCACCGCCCCGCGCGGCAACGTCTTGAAGCCGCCAAAGCCGATCACGGCTGACGCCATACAGATGATCCCGCCGATCAGAAAAACCGTGAGATAGCTGAGTTGGAAAAACTTGAACGCGACGTAAGACCCGCCAATCGCCACAATCGCTGCGATCGACGTGGCCGTAACCACCCACCCCAGCAGCACCGGCGCACGATCCTTGGGGAACCACTGCAGTTGCAGACTTTGGGCGTAGGTCTCGTAGTAGTGGAAGCCCACCGACATGATCGACATGGTGATGGCGATGCCCCAAAAGGTCGGAAACACCCCCGTCAACGCCGTTCCCAGACCCAGCAAGGCCAGAAAGAACACGGCCAGGGTCTGCTCACGGATCACCGCAACGAAGAACACAGCGGTGAATGCGAGGAAGCCAGGAATTTCGCGGATCGAGTGCAACGCACCCATTTGAAAGCCGTCAAACTCGGCAATCTCAATGGCAAAATTGGTGATCAGTGAAGCCCAAACCGTGTACCCAACCGCGCTCCCCGCCGCCATGATCATGATCAGGGCAATGGCTTGTCGCAAAGTTGGGCCCGTGAATTCGAGGGGGTCGCGCGCGGTGACGGTCAAAGCAGGTATCCTTCTTTAGCCTTCAATCTGCACCGGGGCGGGCGGAAGTCAAAACATGCCTGCGACATGCCTGTTCAGACCACCGCGTGAAAATCTCCCCTTGCGCGATTGACGGGCGAGGCGAAGCCGAGGCCGTCAAGCGCCACCCCAAAACCCGACGCCCAAAGAAACCCAGCGGTTGCCCAAAAAGAAAGGCCACGGAAGATTCCGTGGCCTTTGGTAAAGCGCCGGTCCGCGAAGCGGGCCGACAAGGAGCTCAAAGCGCGCTTTATTCGGCAGCGGCTGCTTCTTCACCGGTCTCCTGGTCCACTTCTTTCATGGACAGCTTGACCTTGCCGCGATCGTCAAAGCCGATGCACTTCACGTACACTTCGTCGCCTTCGTTGATCACGTCCGTGGTCTTGTTTACCCGGCCTTCGGTCAGGTTCGAGATGTGCACCAGACCATCACGCGAGCCGAGGAAGTTGACGAACGCGCCGAAATCGACGCACTTCACAACCTTACCTCGGTAAATCGTGCCAACTTCTGGATCAGCAGCAATGCCCTTGATCCAGTCGATCGCAGCGGCGATGGCCTCTTGGTTGGTCGCAGAGACCTTGATGGTGCCGTCTTCTTCAATATCAACAGCCGCACCGGTCTCTTGGGTGATTTCCCGAATGACCTTGCCACCGGTACCGATGACTTCACGGATCTTGTCTTTATTGATCTTGATGGTTTCCATCTGCGGCGCGTGGGGGGACAGTTCCTCACGGGCTGTATCCAACGACTTGCCCATCTCACCGAGAATGTGCAACCGGCCACCCTTGGCCTGATCCAGCGCAATCTCCATGATTTCCGGCGTGATCGAGGTGATCTTGATGTCCATCTGCAGCGAGGTAATGCCTTCCGACGTACCCGCTACTTTGAAGTCCATGTCACCCAAGTGATCTTCATCACCAAGGATATCGGAGAGAACCGCAAAGCGCTCGCCTTCCTTGATCAGACCCATCGCGATACCCGCACAGGCCCGCTTCAGCGGCACACCCGCGTCCATCATGGACAAGGACGCCCCACACACGGTCGCCATCGAAGACGAACCGTTGGATTCCGTGACTTCAGAGAGAACACGGATGGTGTAAGGGAACTCTTCCTTTTCCGGCAACAGCGGACGCATGGCGCGCCATGCGAGCTTGCCGTGACCGATTTCCCGGCGACCTGCGCCACCCATGCGGCCTGTCTCACCCACGGAGTACGGCGGGAAGTTGTAGTGCAGCATGAAGTGCGACCGGTAGTCGCCTTCGATGTTGTCGATGATCTGCTCGTCTTGGGCTGTACCCAGCGTGGTCGTGACCAGCGCCTGTGTCTCACCGCGGGTGAACAGGCTGGAGCCGTGCGTCCGGGGCAGGATGGTGGTTTCAGCAACAATCGGGCGAACCGTCGTCGTGTCGCGACCGTCGATGCGCAAACCGGTGTCCAGGATACCACCGCGAACGATGTCCTTTTCCAGGTTCTTCAGCGCGCCACCAATCATGCCAGCGTCGAACTGTTCCGCGAGCGCTTCCTTGGTCGCACTCTTGACCGCGTTCACCGCCTCAACCCGCTCCTGCTTCACCGTCTTGGTGTAGGCCGCACGCAGACCTTCTGTGGCTTGCGCAGCAACAGCCGCCGCACAGTCAGCCAGCTCAGGGGCTGGTTCTGGCATGTCGATGGGGTCTTTGGCGCAATCTTCTGCAAAGTCGATGATCATGTCGATGATCGGCTTGTAGTTCTCGTGGCCAAATTTCACGGCGCCGAGCATGACTTCTTCAGACAGCTCTTCAGCCTGACTTTCCACCATCATCACGCCCTCAGCCGTACCCGCAACCATCAGGTCAAGGTCCGTATCTGCCATTTGCGTAATGGTTGGGTTGAGGATGTATTCGCCATCCTTGTAGCCGATTTTCGCAGCACCGATTGGGCCCAAGAATGGCAGACCGGAAATGGTCAGCGCAGCAGAAGCCGCAACCATCGCCAGAACGTCACCGTCGTTTTCCAGATCGTGGCTCAAAACCGTCAGGATCACCTGCGTTTCGTTCTTGTATCCATCCACAAACAGCGGGCGGATCGGACGGTCGATCAGACGGCTTGTCAGCGTCTCTTTCTCCGTCGGGCGGCCTTCGCGCTTAAAGAAACCGCCAGGAATGCGGCCAGCAGCGGAGTACTTTTCCTGATAGTTTACGGTCAGGGGGAAGAAATCGATCCCCTCTTTCGGGGTTTTGGCGCCAACAGCGGTCGCCAATACGACGGTATCGCCGTAGCGTGCAATCACAGCACCATCCGCTTGGCGTGCCGCACGGCCCGCCTCAAGGGACAGCGTCCGGCCGCCCCACTCGATTGATTTACGAGTAATTTCAAACATCGTTTGTCCTATAGCCTCGGGTTCACTTCTCCGCCCCATGCGGAAAAGCAGCCGACCCCAGGCCGTCTTTTTCTTGCGTTTCAGTTCATCTGCTCTGGAACACCGGACCCACACAGCAAGTGCCGGGGATGAGGTGGGGAAAGCAAGCGAGCATCCTCATCAGCAATTGATGCGTAGGTCCGACACCCCCCAAAATAGGCGGTGTCCAGTTTTGACTGCTCCAGTGCAGGGGAGGAAGTCGCACAAAATTGCGCGTCCGGAAACAAAAAACCCTGAGATGCCAAAGCACCTCAGGGTTCCGTTTCCGCCTTGAACAGCGCGCAGGCTGCTCAATGTCCGGTATAGCGCGATCTAGCGACGCAGGCCCAGACGCTGGATCAGCGACTGATAGCGCGCGTCTTCCTTGCGCTTAACGTAGTCGAGCAAGCGGCGACGCTGCCCCACCATGATCAGCAGACCACGGCGAGAGTGGAAGTCGTGCTTGTGCTCTTTCATGTGTTCGGTGAGGTTCTTGATGCGCTCGGTAAGGATCGCGACTTGAACTTCAGGGGAACCGGTATCACCCGGCTTGAGGCCAAATTCTTCAACGAGTTCGGCTTTACGTTCTACCGTAATAGACATGAGTATTTCCTTGTCGGCAGCATCTTCATTTAAAGATTGAACACACGGATGGGCTGCAGCTGTCCCGCTTCAAACCGGGCGAGGGCCAAAAGTTGCCCTTGCACCGTCACGACAACCTCGTCATCAGGACCAATGTCCCCGAGCCTGCCGATTTGAGACCGACGCACCAGTGAAACCGGATTGCCGTTACGCATGCGAACCGCCTCCGTCGGATCCAAGTCCACAGCCGGGATGCCGGCCAGCGCATGGATTGGATCTGCGAGGTATTCAAACAGGTCGCTTCCTTGCCCTACCTGTTCGAGTTTTTCCAGTGAAACCGCCTGCTCTAAAGTGAATGGCCCCGTTGCAAGACGGCGGAGGCTCGTCACATGGCCCAGTGTACCGCACGCCAAAGCAAGGTCTCGCGCCAATGCACGCACGTAAAAACCCTTGGTGGCTTCAACCTCAAACGACGCCGAGTCAGGCGCATAATTCAGCATTTCGAGTCGGTAGACCGTCATAGGCCGGGCGGCGAGTTCAAACTCTTCGCCGTCTCGGGCCAGATCATAAGCGCGCTCACCATCAACCTTAATGGCTGAAACCTTGGGCGGAGTTTGCATGATGTCGCCCATAAAGCGTGCCATGGCTGCGCGAACATCATCCTCACTGGGGCGCACGTCACTGGTCTCCAAAACCTCGCCCTCGGAGTCATCCGAACTGGTACGCGCACCAAAGGTTACGGTGAAATGGTAGGTCTTTGGCCCATCCATAACATAGGGAACCGTCTTGGTTGCCTCGCCCAGCGCAACCGCCAACACCCCTGTAGCCAAGGGGTCCAGCGTGCCGCCGTGACCGGCTTTCTGCGCATCAAAGACGCGGCGCACGCGGTTGGTGGTCTCGGTCGATTGCAGGCCTTGAGACTTGTCGATGATGACCCAGCCGTGGATGAGCTGACCCCGTTTGCGTCGTGCCATAGCGCTATGATTAACCCGTGTTCGCCAAAATTCTGATTGAGCGGCGTTCCTAGCCCTTCCCACCGCTGGTGCCTAGCGCGTAAACTCACAAGGGACGCTTGCAGAGCCCGGACGGCTTACCAAAACCGGGCTTTGAACGATATTGAGGGTGATGGGCGATCTCGCCTGCTGCAACCTCGACCAAGAATAGGGTTTCCCATGCCACACGCCATGCCACTGACCGAAGCACAGCGCGCCGCCTTGCTGTCTGATCACCCCCACTGGAACCTCAGCCCCGACGCGACCGCAGTCTCCCGCGCCTTTCGCGGCAAGAACTTTGTCCATGCCTTTGCCTTTATGTCGGCTGTGGCCATCGAAGCGGAAAAGCTCAACCACCACCCCGAATGGTCGAATGTCTACCGCACCGTCGAAATCCGACTTACCACGCACGATACCGGCGGGCTGAGCGATTTGGACGCGCGTTTGCTGGCTCGGATCGAAGAGCTTGCCGCACAGCTGAATGTCGAATAACCACCATTCAAGCCCGCCAACAGCACCCTAAAATCAAAGGAATTCCACCCCATGCGCCTTGCCTGGTTTCTCGGTATCAGTGGCCTGATGCCCTTTATCGCTGGCTTGATCCTGACCCTCAGCGGCGATGGTTCAGCTGTCGTGACCAACGGGCTCTCGCTGGATGGACCCCAAATCATGCTCTCTTACGGGGCCATCATTCTCTCGTTTATGGGGGCGATCCATTGGGGAACAGCTTTGGAACGCGAACCTGACCGGGCATGGCCCTATGGTGTTTCGGTTCTTCCCGCGCTCTTTGGATGGCTGGTTTGGGGGCTTTCGCTGCTCAACCCCACGGAGTCGGGATTGCTGATGATTGCCTTGGCTTTGGGCTTTGTCATCCTGCTGATCTTCGATCTGGTCAGAGGCCGCGCCGGGGATTTCCCAAATTGGTACCCCCGCCTGCGCGTTCTGCTGACCATGGGCGCCGCCGGCACGTTGGCGCTGGCGGGCGTTTATTCGACTTGAATATTAACTGAAAACTGCCGGTCGATGTCTTCCTGCGTCATGGTCGGCGGCACAACGGTAATGGGCACGCGCGATTGATTGATCAGATTGCGCGCCAGCGAGCTGACCAGCGGCCCGGGGTTTTCACCCTTGGCTGCGGCCAGAATGAACACAGCGATTTCCCGACGTTCGCCGATCAACTCCAGTATCGCATCGGCGCGATTGCCAAAACGGACGAAATTTACCGGCTCACGCCCTGACAACCGAACCACATCCGCAGAGTTCCGGGCCAACAGGTGATTGGCCTCTTCCCGTGCTTCCTGCTCCGCCATTTCGCGCAAGCTGGCCCAGTGCATGAAGTTATCCGGCTCAATAACACGCAGCAACGCGACGCGACTCGCCGTCGCCCGTGCGCGCGCGCAAGCGTAGTTGAGCGCAACCGATGATTCCTCGGAATCGTCAATCACCACCAACAAAAGCGGCAGTTCGTTACCTTCAGGCGCAAGAGTTGCGTCCGTCATAGAGTCTCCATCAACACTGAAAAGTACAGTTTCTAGCGGCGGTTTCGGAACACGCGTTCGGTGATCCAGCCAGCTGCAACCGCGACTAATACGCATATCAGACCATAAAGGAAAGCATAATCCGCAGCGCCGCGGGAGACCAAAGCAACAAATCCTCGCTGTCGAATCGCAAAGGACTCCTCAGCGAGCTTGATCTTAGCCACGTCCCGCAGAGCCCCTTCCTGAAAGATCTCAATCTTATAGTCCCCAACAGGCGCGCTGGCGGGGAGCGGTATTTCAGCGAAGAAAAGGCCCGTCGGCTCCATTTTGATCGCGTTGGGCATGATGATGACCACGCCTTCCCGAATCAGCGCCTGTTCGAGTTCGTCGCCTTCTTGATGCAGTGGAATGTCTGCCGAAGACAATTCCGCCCGGATCGAGGGAATGGTGGTCGGCGAACCGCTGATGGTCTCAGCGACTTTTACGCCAAGGCGACGCACGCTGCGGGTAAACTTGACCTCGCGGTCCGGTCCGGTCAGCTGCAAACGGATGGGAACCTCTGGGGTCGCCGTCGAGCCGAAGACACGAACAATGGTCTGTCCGCTGAACAAGCCAACAGACACTTCGCTTTCAACCGCAGCGATGTCAGGGCCCTGCGCGACCGCAAGGCCACCAAGGCTGACGCACGCTGCGCTGACCAAAGCGAGCACGTGATGACGCAACCAACCTGTCTTACGCATGACCCGCACCTCCGCCAAAGGAGAACTGGACCGCGGGACCGCCAATCAGCAAATCAGTCAAAATCTTGAAGCAAACGGCCAAAACGATCAGGGCGAGCAGAATGCGCAGTTGCTCGGCATTGAACCGGCCCGAAAGCCGAACCCCGATCTGTGCGCCGATCACACCGCCCAGCAGCAGCAGCCCCGCCAACACCAAATCAACCGTTCCATTGAACCAAGCGTGTTGCAGCGTGTTGTTCGCCGTCACAAAGATAATCGTGAACAGGGACGTTCCAACGACCACCAACGTCGGCATGCCGAGCAAATAAATCATCGCTGGCACCATGATAAAGCCGCCGCCAACGCCCATGATTGCGCTCAAAAAGCCGACACCGAACCCAACCGTCACGGGCAGAATCGCAGAAATGTAGAGCTTGGAGCGCGGGAATTTGGTGCGGAAGGGCAAACCGTGCATGAAGCCGTGCCGCCGCTTGTGGTTGACTTTCTTCCCCGCCCTGCGCCGCAGCATGGCTTGCAGGCTTTCGAGGAACATCAGCCCCCCAACCCCGCCCAGGAACACCACGTAAAACAGCTGGATCACCAAATCGACGGAGCCCAGCGTGATCAGCCATTTGAAGGTAAAGACACCAATGGTTGACCCAATCAGACCCCCGGCAACCAGCAAACCGCCCATTTTGATATCGAGGTTGCCCCGCCGAAAATGCGCCAGCGAGCCCGATACGGACGCCGCGCAAATTTGCGTAGCCTCGGTGGATACGGCGATGGATGGTGGAATGCCCAGAAAGAACAGGATGGGGGCCATCAGGAAACCACCGCCCACGCCAAACAACCCACTCATTGCGCCAACCAAGGCACCAAAGAAGATAATGACAAAGGGGTTTGTCGCCATCTCAGCGATCGGAAGATACATGCTCATGATGTCGCTGCTGCCTTCCGATGCTTCATGCTCTCTTACCTTACTATCTGAGACTTACGCGCGGAGGAGACCGACGATATCGTAAACTTGGTCAATCACGGGATCTGCAATCGCCCGAGCGCGCTCTGCACCGTCTTTGAGGACGGCATCAATGTGGGCCGGGTCGTTCATCAAACGCTGCATTTCGGAGCCGATGGGGGCCATCTGGTCCACCGCACGATCCGTGAGCATGCCTTTGAAGTCGCTGAACGACTTGCCCGCCAGCTCATTCAGCACGTCGGTCAAAGACTGACGGCCCAGCGCTGCGTAAATGGTCACGAGGTTCGCGGCCTCTGGACGTTCTTTGGCAAAGGCATCCGTGATGGCGCCATGCTCGTCCAGCACTTCGGCGCCGGGTAGTGCCTGCGGATCGGTCTTGGCGCGGCGAATCTTGTTGGAAATGGCGTCGGCATCGTCGTGCAGATTGATGCGGCTCATGTCCGAAGGTTCAGACTTCGACATTTTCTTGGAGCCATCGCGCAAGGACATGATCCGCGCCGCAGCACCCATGATCAGCGGTTCGATCATCGGGAAGAAATCGACGCCAAAGTCATTGTTGAACTTGCCCGCGATGTCCCGTGTCAGCTCCAAATGCTGCTTCTGATCCTCACCCACAGGAACATGGGTCGCCAGATAAGTCAGGATGTCTGCAGCTTGCAGGACCGGGTAACCATAGAGCCCCATGGACGCCGCTTCGCGGTTCTTGCCCGCCTTGTCCTTGAACTGCGTCATCCGGTTGAGCCAGCCCAGTCGCGCGACACAGTTAAAGATCCAGCCCAACTCAGCATGCGCGCGAACTTGGGACTGGTTAAAAATGATCGATGCCTTGGGATCGATGCCTGCGGCGAGGAAAGCCGCGGTGATCTCGCGGGTCTGGTCGGCCAGCTTGGTCGGATCTTGCCACACGGTGATTGCGTGCAAATCAACGACACAATAAACGCACTCATAGTCGCCCTGCAGATCAACAAAGTTGCGAACTGCACCGAGATAGTTGCCGAGGTGCAATCCACCGGTCGGTTGAACGCCGGAAAAAATGCGCTTTGCGGTAGGGCCCTGATCGGTCATGGCGCTGCTCCCTGAAGTTGAGGCGGCCTGTAGAATTCATGGTCCCTATGACGCGCTTAAACCGATGGGGTCAACCCGGGGGCCTGCGGAACCTTCGCAACGCAGCCATCGCAGAGGGCGGAACTGCATTCATAACAACGCTGATTAATATGTAAACAAGGCCGCCCACCACCACAAGTGCCGCCATGCTTGGAATTTTTTCCCATGCATTTCCTGCGCCGAAATAGGGCAGCAAAGGCAATTTCGCGACATAGAGCACCGCGCCCATCACCCCGGCGGCCAGTGCACAGCGGACGAGTCTGCCCAGCAGCGCCCCTTCTAGCTGCCAAAAGCCGCGCCGCATGGTCATCCACCCCGCAGCCACCACCTGCACCCACGCCGCCAAAGCGACAGACAAGCCCAAACCCAGCACGCCGATCCGCGGGAACAGCGTCACCGCCGCTGCGACTTGCACCCCGACACCCAGAAACGTCAGCAGCATGGGGGTCATCGTATCTTTGCGCGCATAGAACGCGGGATAAAGGATTCGCTGGAAGACCACAGGCGTCAGACCCAGCGCCAGCGCCAGCAAGATCCACCCCGCCTGCACCGTCGCACGGCTGTCGAACGCGCCGTATTGGAACAGCGTCGAAAGCACCTCGCGCGGCATGACGGCCAACGCCACCGACGCCGGCAGGGCGATAAAGGCGGCCAGCTCCAATCCTGCGTGAATGGTTGCTTGCGCCTTGGTGGTGTCGCCTTGGGTCAGCGCGCGGGTCAGCGTGGGCAGGATTACCACGCCAAAGGCAATGCCGATCATCGCCAGAGGCAAGAAATAGAGGCGCTCGGCGTAATAGAGCTGCGCCTGTGCGCCGATGGTATCCGACGCCAAGGCCCGATTCATCAGGCTTGCGATTTGTAATCCAGAGGCAGAAAGGATCCCCGGCCCCATGAGCAACAGCATGGACCGCAAGCGCGCATCAAAGCGCGGCAGGCGCGGAATAACGGTGATACCCACCAGCAAACTCGCCAAAACCCAAGCCAGCGCAAACTGAAACACCCCCGCACTGAGCACCCCGACGCTGAGAACGTGCGCCGGATATCCGACCGCAGGCACCAGCAGCACCAGCGCCGCAATCAAAATCACGTTGTAACCGATCTGCACCGCCGGGCCGGGCGCAAAGCGGCGGTTGGCGTTGAGAATGCCAACACACAGCGCCATCAGGCTCACCAGCGTCAAATAACCGAACATGATCCGGGCAAACAGCACGGCGAAGCTATGCCTTTCACCGCCGACCTCGTAGCCTTGTGACAGAAAGCCCACCACCGCCGGCATCTGCCACAGGATCAGCGCGCTCAACGGCAGCAGCACCAGCAGCAAAACCGTCATCACCTGCCCAGCAAAGCGCGCGGCTTTGGCTTTGCCGTCGCGGGTTTGGGTTTCGGTGTAGGTCGGGATAAAGGCAGCGTTGAACGCGCCCTCGGCAAAGATTTGGCGGAAAGAATTAGGCAAGGTCAGCGCAAAGGTAAAGGCGTCCCCCAGCGGACCGGCGCCAATGATCGTCGCCATGAAAATATCGCGGACATAGCCAAACAAGCGGCTCACCAGCGTCAAGCTGCCCACCACGCCAACCGACCGCGCAAACCCGCCGCCTTGATCGGCCTCTTGCTCCGGTTCTGGCGCGCGCCTGTCCTCAGCCATCCGACAGGCTTTCCATCACGCGGGATTTCACCCGCGCCAATCGATCCGTGCTTTCAATTTTTCCACCCAAGCCATCGCGCAAGTAGAACACATCGACATAGCGCTGGCCGTAACTGCTGATCTTTGCGCTGTGGATCGCCAGTCCGTCTGCGCCCAGCGCACGGGTGATGCGGTACAGCTCGCCCGGCCGGTTCGGTCCACTGACTTCAAGCAGGGTGAATTTGTCCGAGGCGCGGTTGTTGACGACAATGGCGTGATCGGGGTCCAGCACTTGAATCCGCTGCGAGCGCCGCTTGAGCCGTTTTTCGATTTCTGGCCCCAGCGGCATTTCACCCGTGACCACGCGGAATATCGTCTCTTTCAACCGCTCGCGTTGATTGGCGTCCAGCGCTTCACCCTGATGGGTTGATACGGCAAAGGTGTCCAGAACCATGGAATTGCCCAGCGTGTGCGCCTTGGCCCCATCGATGTCGAAACCGCAAACGCCAACAGCCCCTGCAATCCCGGCAAACATGCCCGCGTGATCGAGCACATAGACAAAGACCTCCGTCCAGCCCTCGTTCTCATGCTGTCGGAAGGAAACGCCGATTTTCTCATCCCGCGCTTCGGTTTCGGCCATCAGGTCCAGATGACTGAGAATCGTATCGCTGTCATAGGCCAGCCAGTACGAGCGCGGCGCAGCGGTTTTCAGGGTGTCGAGCTGCTTGCCACGTTCCGGGCGCATCGCCGCGCCAACGCCCTGCTGACATTCTTGCGCACGGTCGGCTTCGCGCGGGGAATCGGTGCCCAGCGTGAGCACATCCGCCGCGCCAACAAACAATTGTCCCAGCAGCGATGCCTTCCACCCGTTCCAAACATCCGGCCCCACAGCGCGAATATCCGCCACCGTCAGCACGAACAGCGCCCGCAGGCGTTCCAGCGAACCGGCGCGCGCGGCGAAGTCCTTGACGACTTCGGGGTCATCAATGTCACGCTGAAAGGCGATCGACGACATGGTGAGATGCTCGCGGATCAACCACGAGACAAAAGACGTCTCGCTCTCCGTCAGGCCCATGCGTGGCGCCATCGTTTTGGCCATCTCCGCGCCCAGAATTTCATGGGGTTCGTCGCGCCCCTTCATCAAATCATGCAGCAACATGGCGACATAGAGCGCGCGGTTTTGGACAATATCACCAAACACCGCCGACGCCCGGCCCATGCCGTCGTCACCCTGGTCAGCGGCAATGCGGTGCATAACACCCACAGCGCGAAAGGTGTGCTCATCCACCGTGTAGTGGTGATAGCGGTTAAACTGCATCATGCCGACCACCGCCCCGAACTCCGGCAGTAAGTACCCCAGCACAGACGTATCGTTCATCAGCCGCAGGGTTTCCAGCGGGTTGCGCTTGTGGGTCAGGATGTCGAGGAAGACGGCGTTGGCCTCGTCGTTCTCATGCAGGTTCCGGGACAGCACCAAGCGGGCTTTCTGCATGACGGCCTGCAGGGTCTTGGGGTGGATTTCCATCCCTTCATCCAAGGCCACACGGAAAATCCGAATCAGATCAACAGGGCGCTCGTCAAACTGCTTGGCTTTGGACGCACGCAGGCGGTTGTTCTGGACCTGAAACCCTTCAATCTCAGAGCGCGGGATCAAGAAATTTGGCAGGCTCAGGCTGCCCTCGGCCTTCACATCATCCAACACACTGGCCAGCACGAAATACGACAGCGCGCCCACGTCGCGAGTCATCTTGTAATAGCGGGTCATGAAGCGCTCGACGGCCTGCTGCCGACCGCGCGGGGCGTAACCCAGCGCTTTGGCGACATCGAGTTGCAGGTCAAAATTCAGGCGGTCTTCACCGCGTCCTGTCAGCAGGTGCAAATGAAACCGCACGGTCCAAAAGAACGTCTCTGCCGTGCGCATCCGCTCGGCCTGACCCGCGGTCAACAATCCTTGCTCATGCAGCAGCGCCGCCCCCGTACCGTCAAAGCGTGCTTGGGTGATCCAATAGAGTGTGTGCAAGTCCCGCAGTCCGCCGATCCCCTCTTTAACGTGAGGTTCAAGCGCGTAGCGGCTGTTGCCCGGCTGCATATAGCGGTTTCGGCGCTCTGCCATCTTTTCATCAGTAAATCGCCGACTGCGGCCACCGCGCAAAAGCTGCTTGATCTTGTCGTCCAGCCGCGCGGCAAGGCCAACGTCGCCGGTAATCAGCCGGTTCTCAATCATCGACGTTAGGGTCCGAACATCGTCGTTGGCTTCGGTCATGCATTGGCTCATCGAACGCACGGCCTGACCGACTTTGAAGCCAGCATCCCACAGGACGTAAAGCAGCGCCTCAACCGCCCCTGCCGCATCATCGCTGATGGGGTTTTGAGTCAGGAACAACAAGTCGATGTCCGAATGCGGCGCCAACTGTCCGCGCCCATAGCCGCCCAAGCCGACCAGCGCCATGGGCGTGCGACGGCTTTCGGGCTTGGCGTGCTGAATTTGCTCAAACAATCCCGTGATGAGCACGTCGGTCCAGTGCGCCAGACGCGCGGCGGCGGTCGAGCCTGTATCTTCCCCCTGTGCCAAGCGTTCGCCCAGCATCGACAAAACCCGCACCCGCTCCGCTTTGATTTGCTCAATCAAACGCTGACGGTCGGTTTCAAACAGAGTGTTTTCGCCCAAATCGGGCAGGCAAGGCGGGTTCATGTCTGCGAGTATCATGGCGCTAGTCTACCTCAGACCGATGCAGGTCGCGCAACGAATAGAGCGCATCCAAGGCTTCTTTTGGGGTCATGTCGTCGGGATCCAGATCCGCCACGGCCGCGACCACCTCGGCCCAGCCCTCGGGCAGCGCGGGCATGGTTGCGGTTTTCGCGGGCGGGGGCGGGGCCATGGCGGCGAATAGAGGCAGGTCGAGGCCAAGCGCCTGCGCGCGTGTGCCCTTCACGTCGGTTTCTTCCAAAGCCTGCAGCACGGCAAAGGCGCGCTCAACCACGCTCCCCGGCAACCCGGCAAGCTTGGCAACTTGAATCCCATAAGAACGGTCCGACGCGCCGGTGACCACTTGGTGCAGGAACACGATGCTGTCCTCCCACTCTTTGATCGCCATGCGGTGACAGCTAACCGCATCGATCTGATCGGCCAGTGCGGTCAGTTCGTGATAATGCGTCGCAAACAAGCAGCGGCACCCCAAGCGCGTCACCAGATGCTCGACCGTCGCCCACGCGATCGACAGCCCGTCAAAGGTCGATGTGCCGCGCCCGATTTCATCGAGGATGACGAAGGAGTGCTGTGTGCCTTGATTAAGAATGGCGGCGGTTTCGATCATCTCGACCATAAACGTCGACCGCCCGCGCGCCAAATCATCCGACGCGCCAACCCGGCAGAACAGTCGATCCACGGGGCTGAGCTCCAGCGATTGCGCCGGCACAAACGAGCCCATCTGCGCCAGCACGACCAACAGGGCATTCTGACGCAAAAATGTGGATTTACCGGCCATGTTCGGTCCGGTCAGCAACCACAGCCGGTCGCTGTCCGTCAGGGCGCAGTCGTTTGCGATAAACGCCTCACCCTCGCCCGCGCGCAAGGCGCTTTCGACCACCGGGTGCCGTCCGCCTTCAACCCGCAGCGTCGCAGGCTCATCGACAAACCGTGGCCGCGCCCAGCCGTGCTGCGCTGCCAATTCCGCCAAGGCCAGCAAGCCGTCCAGCGTGGCCATCGCAGCGGTCAAGCGGTCTAAATCGCCGGTTTGACTCAGAATATCCTCGACCATGCGCGCATAGAGCCCCAATTCCAGCCCCAGCGCCCGATCCGCCGCTGACCGAATTTCGCCCTCAAGGTCATTCAGCTCAACGGTGGTAAAACGCATGGCGTTGGCCAGCGTTTGGCGATGGATATAGGCGCTGTCGGGACCGGCGGGCATCTTTTCCGCATTCACCGCAGAGACATCGATAAAGTAACCCAGCACATTGTTGTGCTTGATCTTCAGCGTCGAGATTCCGGTTTCTTGGGCGTATTTGGATTGCAGCCCGGCAATGAGCCCTTTGGCGTCATCTCGCAACGCGCGGAGGCGGTCGAGTTCAGGCTCGTAGCCGCCTGCGATAAAGCCACCGTCGCGAGCAAGGGTTGGCGGTTCTTCGACCAACGCTGCGTCAAGGTCGGGGAACAGCGCGTCTGGCTGACCGAGATCAGCGAGGCATTCATCGAGCAAAGGCGGCAACAAGCGGTGGCTGAGGCTTTGCACCAGCCGGTTGGCCACCTGCTGCGTCCCTGTCAGGCCGGTCAAAATAGCCTGTATATCGCGCGGTCCGCCGCGACCCAGCGACAGCCGGGTCAGCGCGCGTTCCATATCCGGCACCTGCCGCAACGATTCGCGCAAGTCCCCGCGCAGGCCCGAATCGGCCACCAAGGCATCGACCGCACTCAGGCGGTCTTCGATCGGCCCCACTTGCGCAAAAGGCAGGGCCAGCCATTCGCGCAGCCGCCGGGATCCGCTGGAGGTCAGCGTGCGGTTGATCAGCGAAAACAGACTGCCCTTGGCTTGACCGTTCTGTGTGGCGAACAGTTCCAGATTGCGGCGCGAGGCTGGATCAATATCCAGCGCCCAGCCGCTTTGTACCTGCTGCAAAGGGCGCAAGCGGGGCATGGACCCCTTTTGCGTGAGAAACACATAGTCGGCCACCGACCCCGCCGCTGCGATTTCCGCGCGGCTGAAATCGCCAAAGGCGTCCAGATTGGCCACACCGAAAGCCTTGCACAGCCGGTCATTGGCGTTGGTGCTGTCAAAGCGCACTTTGGGCAAAGGGGTTTGGGCGGCCTCGGTTGCGGTGATCGCTTGCAAGAACGCGGGGTCTTCGAACGCCGTTTCAGGAAACACAATTTCCGCAGGAACAATAACGTCCAAGGCCTGCGCCAGCGCGCCGTTGTCTCGGACGGACTGCACGCAGAAATCCCCCGTGGACATATCCAACCATGCCAGCGACAGCGATCCGGCGACCTTTGCAACAGCTGCAAGATAGTTGTGCGAACCCGGTGGCAGCACAGAGTCTTCGGTCAGCGTGCCGGGTGTAACGATGCGAACAACCTCCCGCTGCACCACCGACTTTGCCCCGCGCTTCTTGGCCTCGGCGGGATCTTCGGTCTGCTCAGCGATGGCGACTTTGAAACCAGCGCGAATCAGGCGGGAGAGGTAATTTTCTGCGGCATGATGCGGCACACCGGCCATGGGGATCGGCTCGTTGCCGTGGGTGCCGCGCTTGGTCAGGACAATATCCAAGGCCGCCGCGGCCTTCTCCGCATCCTCAAAAAACAGCTCGTAAAAGTCGCCCATGCGGTAAAAAAGCAGGCTATCAGGATGCGCGTCTTTGATGTCCAGATACTGAACCATCATAGGAGAAGCCCCAGCCCTCCGTTCGTGGGTGGTTGACTCTCCTGCTACTTGGTCATTTCTTTTCCGCATTATCAGGTAGTACCGCTAACCAAGTTCCCATTGTTGGGTAAGAGGGGGTTTCAGATGAGCCAGGACGTAAACCGCATTACGGAACGAGAAGCACTGTTGCTCCACTCCAGCGGAAGACCCGGCAAGCTTGAGGTTACTGCTACCAAGCCATTGGCGACACAGCGAGACCTTTCTCTGGCCTACTCACCGGGTGTTGCCTACCCCTGTTTACGCATCGCCGAAAATCCAGACTCCGCCTACGACTATACCGCCAAGTCTAACACTGTCGCCGTGATAACCAACGGCACGGCTGTCTTGGGTCTGGGAAACCTTGGCGCGCTGGCCTCGAAACCGGTGATGGAAGGCAAGGCTGTGCTGTTCAAGCGCTTTGCCGATATTGACGGCATCGACCTCGAACTCGCGACTGAAGACGTGGACCGCTTTTGCGATGCCGTCGAACTGATGGCGCCGACTTTTGGGGGCATCAACCTCGAAGACATCAAAGCGCCTGAGAGTTTCATCATCGAAGAACGCCTGCGCGAGCGCTGCGATATTCCTGTGATGCATGATGACCAGCACGGTACGGCGATCATCGCAGCGGCGGGTTTGGTCAACGCTCTGCGCATCACCGGTCGGTCGCTGACGGATATCCGAATGGTTGTGAATGGCGCCGGCGCGGCTGCGATTGCGACGCTGTCGCTGCTCAAGTCCATGGGCATGCCGAATGAAAACGCTATCATGTGTGACAGTCGGGGTGTGATCTACCGGGGCCGAACCGACGGCATGAACCAGTGGAAGTCGATTCACGCGGTCGATACCGACCTACGAACGCTCGAAGACGCGATGAAGGACGCCGACGTGTTCTTTGGCCTGTCGGTCAAGGACGCGATCAACCAGGATATGGTGGCCTCTATGGCGCCTCGGCCAATCATTTTTGCGATGGCCAACCCCGATCCTGAGATCAAGCCAGAACTGGTGCACGAAGTACGCGACGACGCCATCATGGCGACCGGACGCTCGGATTACCCCAACCAGGTCAACAACGTGCTGGGCTTCCCGTACATTTTCCGGGGCGCACTGGATGTTCGGGCGCGGGCGATCAACGATGAAATGAAAATCGCCGCCGTTAATGCACTCGCAGAACTGGCGCGCGAAGACGTTCCCGATGAGGTGGGTGAAGCCTATGGCCGAAAGCTGAAATTCGGTCCCGAGTACCTGATCCCAGCACCCTTTGACCCGCGCCTGATCGTTGCCGTGCCCCAAGCGGTGGCCAACGCCGCCATGGAAACCGGCGTGGCGCGCCGCCCCATCATCGACATGGACGCTTACACCGAAGAGCTCAAAGGCCGGCTTGACCCGACCTATGATCGCTTGCAGCGCGTTTATGATCGTGCGCGCGGCAAGGGTCAGCGGGTGGTGTTTGCCGAGGGTGAAGACCCGCGTGCGATTCGTGCGGCTTTGGCCGTCAAAAATGGTGATTTGGGCCGTCCGATCCTTGTGGGTCGTCAGGAAGACATTGAAGCCACCTTGAGCGATATGGGGATCGACCCCAACAGCCTGGAAATCCGCAACGCTGGACAGCGGCGCGAAGATAACCCCGAGCTGGTCGATATGGTCTACGCCCGCCTCAACCGAAAGGGCTATTTGCGGCGCGATTGCCAGCGGCTGATTCACCAGGATCGTAACGTCTACGCGGCGTCGCTGGTTGCTTCCGGGCAGGCCGATGCGATGGTGACAGGCTTAACGCGCGCCTTTGGTTCCTGCTTCGAGGATGTTTTGAAAGTGGTGGACCCGGCCGAAAACCAACGGATCATGACGCACGCCATGTTCATCCGGCGCGGACAGACGGTTTTCCTCGCCGACACGTCGGTTGCGGAAAACCCCGATGGTCGGGCGCTGGCTGACATTGCCATCCAAACCGCGAATACGGCCCGCTCGCTGGGCTTTGAGCCACGTGTGGCGCTGCTGAGTTATTCCAACTTTGGCCAGCCAGAGCGCCACGCGACCAAGGACGTGCGCGACGCCGTGCTTGAGTTGGAGCGCCGCCGGGTTGATTTTGAGTTTGATGGTGAGATGCAGGTGAACGTGGCGCTGGACTACGACCTCATTAAATCCACGTACCCGTTCTGCCGCCTCACCGGGCCGGCAAACGTGCTGGTCATGCCGAGTTTGCACGCAGCAAACATCAGTCAAAAACTGCTCACAGAGTTTGCCGACGGCACGGTGATCGGTCCAGTCCTGCAAGGCCTCAATCACGCCGTACAAATAACATCTATGAACGCCAAGGTTTCAGACGTACTGAACGCAGCCGTGTTTGCAGCCATCGAAGGTGCCCGAAAATAAGGCGATTGATTAAGATTCTCTTGATCTCCTGTGGATATATGCTTGGTTTTGGCGCGATTTACACGTAAAACGGCGCATAAGTGCGGCGATATTTCACCCAGCCGCGTGGCTGATTTGAGTTTGGGAGGTCGCTTGGCCCATGTTTTCCAAGACAAAAAAAGACGGTCCTGACGCAACAGACGAAGGCACCGGCGCGCCAGAAGCGCAAGCGGTGCCCCGCCCTGCTGCGCCCACGGGGGCTGTACCGGCTGTTGCGCCGCGCGCAACGGTTCCAACCCCGACAACCGCTGCTGCCGCACCCCTTGCGGCACCAACACCACGCGCCGCGACTGTGGCTCCCGCGCGCACAGCCGAGCGTCGTCCGGGCGTAGCCGATGGCAGCGCTACCGTGCAAAACCCTGCGCCGCGCGCTGCGCCGCAACAGCAAAGAGGTGTTCAGAACGCTATGCAGGAATCTGGTAAACTGATCGTCGGTCGCGAGATCAAGATGAAGGGCGAAATCACGTCCTGCGAACGTCTCGTGGTTGAAGGCTCGGTCGAAGCATCGCTGATGGACAGCCGCGCTCTTGAAGTGGCGTCGGGCGGATATTTTACGGGTACCGCCGTGGTTGACTCCGCACAGATCGCAGGACATTTCGAGGGTGATTTGACCGTCGAAGGTTTGCTGACACTGGCGTCAACAGGCCGGATCATCGGCACCGTTCGCTTCGGCGAGTTGGAAGTCGAGCGTGGCGGCACCATGACCGGTGACGTTGCCATCGCTGGCACCCCTGCGCGGGCGCCTAACCCACGCGTTGGTGAATAAGCGCGCCCTATTTTGATCTCAGGGTCAGCAAAATATGGGTCTTGGCCCTGTTTTTGACGCAAACTGACCCTAAAAATTGAACAACTGAAGAGTTCCACCCCGTTGGGACCAATTAAAGATTTGGGAATTCAACGAATGAAGACCATGCGTTTCTGGCTCGTGTCCATGATCGCGCTCCTGACTTTGAGCGCAAACGCTTCTGCTCAGGTTCCTGAAGACCTTGGCAAGTTCACCGACTGGCGCGCCTTCCGCGTGGTCGAGTCCACCGGTCAAATTGTCTGCTTCATGGCGACCCAACCGCAATCATCCAAGCCGGACAACCTGCGCCGCGGCCCGATTTGGCTGCTGATCGCGCACCGGCCGGGCGTGGAAAAGAACGTTGTTTCCTTTGAGGCTGGTTTCACCTTCGAAGCCAACAATGAGCCGATTGCTTCGATCGGCAACCAGCGCTTTGCCATGTTCACCAAGAACGGCGAGACCGCTTGGGGTCACCCAAACGACGACGGCACCTTGGTTGGCGCCATGAAACGCGGTCTGACGCTGACAATCGACAGCCGGTCTTCGCGTGGCAACAACATCAACGACGTATTCTCGTTGCGCGGCTTTACCAAAGCCTTCAACAAGATCACCGAAGCCTGCAACCTGTAACGTCAGCGTTGCTTCGGCACCAGCGAGCGGCGCATGGCCGCTCGCAGTTGAGAATGGGCTCCGCCTGTGGCACTGGTGAAGCATGAATCACCTCGCCCCCACACCGGAAATGAGCGCGTCACTCGCGCTGAACCCAGACCAGTTCGCGTCCGCTGACGGTCAAAAGATCAATCTGATCGGCATTCCGCGTGAACAGCTCGCCCAGATGCTCGAAGAGCGCGGGCACAAAAAATTCCGCACAAAACAGCTTTGGCACTGGCTTTACTGGCAGGGCGTGACCGAATTCGACGCGATGACCACGCTGTCCAAGGATTTCCGCCGCGAGCTGGCCGAGGAATTTGTTGTTGAGCGTCCGTCGGTCTCTGAAGCCCTAAACTCGGTCGATGGCACAGCGAAATGGCTGCTGAAATTTCCCGATGGCAACGAAGTCGAGACCGTTCACATCCCCGAGGCCGATCGCGGCACGCTGTGCGTTTCCAGTCAGGTTGGCTGCACGCTCACGTGCAAATTCTGTCACACCGGCACGCAACGCCTCGTGCGCAATCTGACCGCTTCTGAAGTCGTGGGTCAATTGATGCTGGCCCGCGATGCCTTTGGCGAGTGGCCAACGCCCTCTGATCATTCGCGCATGATTACTAACGTGGTCATGATGGGTATGGGGGAGCCGCTCTACAACTATGACAATGTTGCCGCCGCGCTGCGAATCGTCATGGACGGCGAAGGCATCTCACTGTCAAAACGCCGGATCACGCTCTCGACGTCCGGTGTTGTCCCGGCCATGCGAAAATGCGGGGAAGAGCTCAACGTCAATCTCGCCGTTTCCTTGCACGCCGTTGATAACGACACCCGCGACGGCATCATGCCGATCAACAAGAAATACCCGCTTGAAGAGTTGCTCGACGCGTGTCGCACCTATCCCGGTGTCACCAATGCCCGGCGGATTACGTTTGAGTACGTGATGCTCAAAGGCATAAACGACAGCGACGCCGATGCGCGCCAATTGGTGCGCATGCTCAAGGGCATACCGTCCAAAATCAATCTGATCCCGTTTAATCCTTGGCCCGGCTCAGATTACGAATGCTCAAGCGCGCGGCGAATCGCGTCTTTCCAAACCATTGTGCAGGAAGCGGGCGTGTCAGCGCCGGTTCGAACCACGCGAGGGGAAGACATTTTGGCCGCCTGTGGTCAGCTCAAAAGCGAAAGCCAGAAAATGCGTCGCTCCGAACGCGATGCTTTGGCCGCCGCACACCTGGCCGCGCAAGTCGCCGGACAGGACTAAGCCGCTCAAATTGTAGCTGCTATTTTTTTAACAGTTCAGTGCCCTTTTGAACGAGTTGCTTAAATTTTTCGGTATTAGAGAAGTAATTCTGATACACGCTTTGGATATCCTTCCCACTGCCCCTAACTAACACTACGTTTGAAGAACTTGGCATTTCCCGTTCAGCTTTCCCATAAGCCGCGAGAGCCTCCTCCAATTTCGTAAAATTCTTCACTTTTATGTCGTGCTTACCGTTCGTTGGCTGAACTAAGAGCAACCGATAAATATTGTTTCTAGGGTTGAGAACGGGCATAGTTCTAACACGCTTAAGTCCATCTAGAATGCCTACTTTTGATTCAGTATCAAAATACTCCTCAAGGATCTGCGCGTCTGAGGAATCGGGAAGACAGCTAAACCTATTTTCGAACGCTCTAGCAAGAATTTCACTGGTCAACATGAAATGTCTTTTAATAAGTACCTCGCCCTCCCCGAATTTCACCCTGTCTATGTGAATATGATCAAATACTTCAACTGCAGTTGCCCAATAGTGCTGGAGCAAAGTTCTGTATTGGATTTCGATTTTGAGTCCATTTGACGCGGCGTTGTTTTCATTAGAGCTTTTATAAGAATAGACGTCGTGTATGCCGCGATATCCACTTTCTTTTGGTTTTTCAATATAATCAAACCGGTTATCTTCTGTAAGAAGGTTATGCTTCCACTTAGATGACAAAATCTTTAAACGCGAATATTTGAGCCTTTCTTCATTCTCATATATTACTCTGAGGCCAGCAATATCTTGTAAACGCCTGAGATCCATTTTGGGCTGGCGAACTAACTTATCCAAGATAGTCGGCATTCTCTTTAGTCGTGTAGCGTGTAGTACCTTCTTGCCCATACTCCGGTTATGGCGCCGAATATTTGATTGAAATGAGTTAATTAGTCTCGAATGGGCAGCCCTGAAGTTTTCAATTACCTCTAAATCGTCGTCCGTGTTTGTCCCGTTTGATACATTTCGCCCTGCGCTGTAAACGCGTTTTTTCGGGAATCTTAGTGTCTCATGTTTCATTATTCACGGCCTCCTTGCCACGTCGAACAAACACTGCCGCGTGAGCGCAACCACGGGCGCACCGGTCTGGCGAATCCGCACCAAGGTGTCGCGGACGCAATCCAACGCTTTCAGCGATCGGTCCAAGGGCCAATGCCGGGCTTGGGCCGCGAAGGTGTCTTTGATCTTGAAAAACAGCGGTGGCCGCAGCGCGCCAATCGCCGCGCCAATGGGCTGGCCTTCGCTCACCCCGATGCCTACCGTCATGAACTTCTTCAGGTGCAGTCGAAGCAAAGCCAAAACAGCGTTTGGATCCGTTCCAGCGCGCAATTGCCGGTCGAACTCAAAATCCGCCGCTGCACCGTCCCCGGCTGTTATCGCGTACAAAAGCCGGTCTAAACTCAGCGCAGCAGCATCGGTGGCACAGGCTTCGACATCCTCCAGCGTGACCTCCCCCGACCGCACATAGAGCGCGAGTTTTTCCAGCGCGGCCAGCGTCAGCGCCCGGTCACCGCCCAATTGACTAGCCAGCGCTTGGCGTGCGTCGTTGCCGATGGTCAAGCCGTGATCGGTTTCCAGCACTTGTCGGATCAGCACCGGGATCGTCTTGGCGTCATCGGTGTAACAGGCAACCGCGCCAAAACCGTCGGTTTTCTCCGCCAGCGCCCGCAGCTTCGACCGCGTCGGTAAGTCATCCGCGGTGATGAGAATAAACGCCGAAAGCGTCCCCGGATCCTTGATCAGCGTTGTCAGCGCCCCAACCAAATCAGCGTCAGGCCCACTGGCTTCAACCAGCCGTGGACCCCCCATCAGCGATAGTGACCGCGCTTCATCGATCAGGCGGATCGGATCAGCTTCGATTTCTGACGCGGTAAATTTGACGTGGTTCATGGGGTCATAGTCGGTGCCAAATACCGCATCACGCACCAAGCGCGCCCGCTCCTGCACCAGCCCGCGATCGGGACCATAAAGCAGGGCAAATTGCGCCGATCGGGGCGCAGTTTTACAGAATCCGTCAGCAGCGTTGGGCGAAATCTTGGTCATAGGCGGGTCAAGGCTAGCGCAATTTGCGCGGCGATGTCATCGGCAAGCTGCAGCACGGCCCGCTCCTTGGCTTGTTCCAACGTCGGCGCGCCGGCCCAGCCCAGCTGCGCCAGACGAACATCGGCTCGGCCCTGTGCCATGCCTTGCCAGACCATGAGATTGCTGTGACTCAAACTGTTGGCGCGGATGATCACCGGGCTTTGCGCGACGATTTCCAGCCACGTGCAGTCCTGGCCGGTGCGGGCGCATGCGGCTTCGTCAAACCGCACAACTTCGCGCGCTTCGACGGCCAAATTCAGCTCCAACACAAACGCTGGAATTTTGGGTTGATTGAAGCGATTGACGCGTTGGACCAAGGCCGCACGCAGGATTTGCCCGTCACGACCTTCGACCGCTGGAATGGAGATATCAAACTGACCGCTTGTATCACGCAAGGATGGTTGAAACCCGCATGCGGCGAGTCCCAACAGCATCAGCAGCGCAAAAGCGGCCCGGATCATCAGATCAGGCCACGATGTTCACGATGCGCCCTGGCACCACGATCACCTTTTTCGGCGCCCCACCGTCCAGCGCGCGTTGCACACCTTCCAATGCCATGGCCGCAGCCTCGGTCTCATCTTTTGACGCGTCTTTGGCCATTTCGATGGTCCCGCGCAGTTTGCCGTTCACCTGCACGCCAATGGTCACCGTATCGTCGACAAGCAGCGCAGCGTCGATTACCGGCCACGGCGCGAGACACACCAAATCGTCCTGTCCCAGCGCGGCCCAGAGTTCCTGCGCCAAATGAGGCATCATCGGCTCAAAGGCGCGAACAAAGAATTTCAGAGCCTCGGCCAGCGGCTCACCGGCCACGCCGTCCTTACCCAGCGCCTTGCTCAAATCATTGGCGTACTCGTAAAGCCGCGCCACTGATTTATTGAAGGCAAAAGATTCGATATCCGTGGTCACGCCATGCACCATTTTGTGCGTGGAAACCTGCAAGGCCTTCATGGCCGCAGCATCGCTATCTCCGGCTTGGGACAGCGCTGGCAAGGCTTCGTTTACCAATCGGAACACCCGCTGGGTAAACCGCCACGCGCCCTCAGCGCCGGATTCGGTCCACTCAAGATCCCGGTCAGGCGGGCAATCGGACAGCATAAACCACCGCGCCGTGTCTGCGCCGTAGACCTGAATGATCTGCGCAGGCGCAACCACATTGCGCTTGGACTTGGACATTTTGATCACCCGGCCCACGTCCACCGGCTGCTTGCCGTCCAACGTGATATAGCCGTCGCCCGACTTCTCAATCTCGTCCGGGGCCAGCCAGTTGCCGTCTGGGCCTTGGTAGGTTTCGTGGCAGACCATGCCTTGAGTAAACAGGCCCGCAAACGGCTCATCCACCGCGCCCTGTCCAATGACCTTCATCGCGCGGGTGAAAAAGCGCGAGTAGAGCAAGTGCAAGACGGCGTGCTCAACCCCGCCGACGTACTGATCCACCGGCAACCAATAATCCGCGTCGTCACGGATCACAGGCGTATCGGCCTTGGGCGAGGTGAAGCGCGCAAAGTACCAGGACGAGTCGACAAAGGTATCAAGCGTGTCCGTTTCCCGTGTCGCCTCTCCACCACACTTGGCACAGGTGGTTTTCTTCCAGCTTTCGTGGTGGTCCAGCGGGTTGCCCGGCTTGTCAAAGCTGACATCCTTGGGCAGCTCGACCGGCAGTTGGTCGTCGGCCACCGGCACCACGCCACACGTTGAGCAGTGCGTCATCGGAATCGGGCAGCCCCAGTAGCGCTGACGCGATGCGCCCCAATCCCGCAGGCGATAGGTCGTCCGCCCCGCGCCGGCTTTTTGCTCTTCCAAACTTTTGATCGCAGCGCTTTTGGCTTCTGCGGTCATCATGCCGTTCATGGGGCCGGAGTTCACGTGCGGGCCATCGCCCACGTAAGCCTCTTCCCCGATAGGTGCTTCGTCGCCATCGGGCCCAGCAACCACACGGGTCACGGGCAAGTTGTACTTTCGGGCAAAATCCAGATCGCGCTGATCGTGCGCGGGACAGCCAAAAATCGCGCCTGTGCCATAGTCCATCAGGATGAAGTTCGCGACCATGAGCGGCAGGGTTTCGTCTGGCTTGGCCGGGTGTTGCACGCGCAGGCCGGTGTCAAAGCCCTTCTTTTCTTGGGTTTCCAACTCCGCCTCGGACGTGCCCGAGCGCTGACATTCGCGAATAAACGCCGCCAGCTCTTCGTTGTTTTCCGCCAATTCAGCGGCCAAGGGATGCTCGGGTGCCATGCCGTAAAACGACGCGCCGAAAATCGTATCGGGGCGCGTTGTGAAGACCACCAAGCGGTCATCGCGTCCTTCGATCGGCAGCGACATTTCCGCGCCTTCTGAGCGACCGATCCAGTTTTCCTGCATCAACCGCACCTTATCGGGCCAGCGTTCCAGATCGTCTTTAATGGCGTCGAGCAGTTGCGGCGCGTAGTCTGTAATCTTGAAGAACCACTGCGTCAGCTGGCGCTTTTCAACCAGCGCACCAGACCGCCAGCCGCGCCCATTCTCGACCTGCTCGTTGGCCAAAACCGTCATTTCCACGGGATCCCAGTTGACCCAGCTTTCCTTCTGGTAAACCAGTCCCTTGCGGTACATTTCAATGAACATGCGCTGCTGCTGCTCATAGTATTCAGGATCGCAGGTTGCGAACTCGCGGGACCAATCGATCGACAGGCCCATGGACTTCAGCTCATCCCGCATGGCGTCGATGTTCTTGTAGGTCCAATCAGCCGGGTGAACCTTGCGCTCAAACGCTGCGTTTTCTGCGGGCAGACCAAAGGCATCCCAGCCAATGGGGTGGAGCACGTTGAAGCCTTGAGCCCGCTTGTAGCGCGCCACCACATCACCCAAGGTGTAGTTCCGAACGTGGCCCATATGAATCGCACCGGAGGGGTAGGGAAACATTTCCAGCACGTAATACTTTTCGCGCGAATGGTCGGTTTCAGCGCGAAACGCCTGCTGGTCTTCCCAAGCGGCCTGCCACTTTTTCTCGGACAGGGACGCGTTGTATCGTTCGGTGCTCATGGATCAGTCCTGATCGGGGTCAAATTTCGCCCGGAGTTTTGCAGCGTGGGCGGCGTAGAAAAAGCCCCCTCGCTGCGGGGGAAGCTATGCGGCTTGCGCACTGAGGCGCTTAGCTGTCGGCTATTTTCAGTTCCTGCGCCGCTAGCAAAATGCGGCTTTCCAGCTCCCGCGCGGCTGGCAAGGACGATGGCGCGCCGCGCCAGACAGTGCCATCAAGGATTTGGCGATAAACGGTTACGTGAAACGCGCCGGGGCCGATGACATCGCTGAGATGCTGAACGTCCACCCGCACGCGTTCTGGCCGAGACTGCTGGGAATCCATATGCCAGTCAGTGACGTAAAGCCCCCGCTGCTGATCCGCCACGGACAGCGGCATAAATGCCAGCGTTTGGGCCGTGGCATTCCACAGATATTTATTCACCCGCGCGCGGCCTTGCTGGGACGTGTCAAAGGTAACCAGCGGCAAGCCATCTTCACCCAACTCAGGGCTCGATCCACCACCAAGCGCCGGTGCATCGCCGCCACCGCCGCCGCCCATACCCAACAACCGCATCAGCAGTCCCGGCTCATCGCTGCTCGAAGCGCTGACCGCCGTTTGGTTGGGCGTTGGCGTGGCCGTTTCGCGGGCGGCGTCGCGCTCTGCGCTGCGGGCGGTACGGAAGGTGATGTTACCAAAGTTAAAGCCGCCACCGCCCTCGCCTTGATTGGCGGGCGTCACTTGCTGGGGAACGTCGCCTTGCGCCGACATCACGTTGCCAACCGGCACCACCCCTTCAGGCAGGGTTTCCGATAAATCGCCCAGAGCGCCAGCGTCGGTTCGAACAAAGGTGCCTGAATCCGTCTGCGCAAAACTCATCTGCGAGTCACCCGCAAAGAGGTTAACTTCGTCAAATGACTCGCAGGCGGCAAGGCTAAGCCCAGCGCAAACAGCACCCAGCATTCCCGCCACTTTGCGACTCAAAACAGACCGTCGAACATCAGCAAACACAGCGCACGGTTATCCTTGCAGCTTCTTCTTCTTTTTCAAGTCGCGCTTGATGCGCAGCTTGTCGGAGTAGGTTAGCTTGCGGCCAACACCCACGACACCGCTCATGGCAAACTGCTTCTGGTTCTTGAGCAAACGCTCGTCCAGATCTTTGTATTCTTCGGGAATGTAGTTGAAGCGGCGCATTTGGTGGTGGTGGTTGACGATGACCTGACGAACCTGCTGATCCGTCATCTCTTCTCTCCAAGACCCGGTCTTGCCCTTTCGGAAGAAGGCTTCACCGCCCATCTTTTCCTTAAAGCCGTCCGATTTTTCCTTGGCTTGAATCTTGTCAAACTTCACGGCCTCTTCAGCCGCGATGACGTCGTCACGGGAAAACGGCAGACCCAAATGCTTAACGGTGCGGTAGAAGGTATCTTCTGGGTCGTGCTTCATGTCTTCATAGCGCATGTAAATCACGCGTGGGTCCGGCGCGGCGGTCCAAGAGGCGACGTGTTCAGACCATGAACCCATCAGCTGTGGAATCTGACCGGGTGCGAGTGCCTTTTCCTTAGCCTCTTCATCGCTAAGCTCAGGCCGCTTCTCTTTTTCGGCTTTAATCGCCGCTTCGAGGCTGAATTTCTTTGGGCGACCGCCAATGAAGTGCGTCGAGTTGGCCATGCCCTTAATCGCGCCATCGATGTCTGTGTTCATATGGCTCGCGAAGGACGGCGTTACGTCCAGCGGGTTGCGCACGATGTAAACAGCGGTGCGGAAGGTATCGAGACCAATGGTCCGTGTGCCGTGCCAAGCGCCGTTACACAGGTGGGTTTTCACGAAAACCTTCTTTTCCTGCTGAATGGCGAGCAGCTTTTGCGCCATCGGCATGGTTTGCGCCACCTCGATATCGCTAATCTCGTAGTGCGGCTTGCCCAGAATGCGCTCAAACAACTGGAAGGTCACATCCATCTGGCCCGCGCGCCCGGCGATGTCAGAGAGGTTGAAGTTCTCGTCTTGGCGAATCAGCGGGTTGAACAAGGCGAACAGGAACAGACGCGTCCACGTGTTTCCCGACTTCGGGAACGAGGCGAGGTAAATCAAACCCTTGTCCGCCGGCACCACCTTTGATTCCAGGTTCTTGCGCAGGGCTTCGGCCCGCTGCTGGTTGATATAGGCAGGAACCTCAGGCAGCGCTGGAGCGCTCGCCTCAGCTTCGGCTGCGTCCGTTTCTGGCGTCTCAACCTGAGCGTCTTCGGGTTTCTTGGTCGCGAGATTTTTTTCCGGCGCGTCCATGATTTCGTCCTCTGATTGCGCTTCAATTTAGTGAGAAGCGTCTTTGTCATTTCAGCGCCCAGTGGCGCTATGTCTTTGATAGAAGGGTTTACAGGGATTTGAGCATGGTCTCAATCTGACTTGAGATTGAGGCAGATAACATTTTTCCGAGCTTCTCATTCTTGAGCTCTCGACTGGCTGTGTAGGCGTCGAACAATCGGGACATGTTGTAGTTTCGAATCATGATCCACAGGTCCAGGTGGTTCGGGATGTCCAATTCCTTAATCGTCGCACGAAAGGTCTCGCGAGCGATGTGCGGCTTACCAGTACGCACGCCGACCAAACAATGTGACATTGTAATCGTATCACCATCAAGCCATGCCTTGGGCAAGAGGCCGTTTTGAACCCGCTTGACGTCATTAAAGTTGCGCAAAATTGAGAAGTTCTGCTTGTTCGGCAGCGTGATCTTCATGGGCAGGGCAAAAGCCGTGGCGAAGCTCAGGACGCGCCCTTGGGCGTTCAAGGCATGCAGGGCATCAAACCGGCCTGCGGTGACAAGGATTTCCTCGGTCGCTTTGCCAGCCACGCGGAACGACCCGCCCGCCGAAATGTTCATGGCCAGACCTTTGTTCCCGGGCCGGGCAAGACCCAGAATTGGGACGAGCATGGGGCCGTCAGCGGTCGAAACAAACGACGGCGACAACAGCGCTTGATTGATCGCTGCGGGCTTCGCATTGATGGTCACAAAATTACCCAGCGCCACAGCACGGAAGGTGTTGCTGGCGGTCAGGTTTTCTTCATCGATGCTCCGGCGCAAAGATGTCAGCGCGGCGCGATCTTCGTCATCGACAAGCGCGCTCAAGTACGCATTGAACCACGCCCGTTGCTCGTCTGGCATCTCGGCGGTTTCTGAAATCTGCCCGGTCTCGAAGTCGACCGCTTTGACCGGCACCTTCATGGAATCGGGGATCGAGATCTCAAACTCTGTCGCGCCTTCGCTGACGCGCAGGCAAACTCCTGCCTCATCGGTTTCTGCAATTTCTACATTTCGGAGCGTCGCACCATTTTGCTCTGCTTGAGCAGCGAGTTCCTGCAGCTTTTTCAAATCGCTCAACGACGTGGCTCCTTTTCAGTAGCGGGCTGAAGCGGTGCTTCACGCCCACAAATTTGCTTTTTGCGCATTCAAAAACACGGATGGCTTCTCATACTCGGAAGAAGGTGCAGGAATAAGGTATTTGTGGGAATCTGTGTAGATATTGCGATGCAAACCGCCTGCGCTTTCTTTGGGGGGTCTGATGGGCACGGCGAGGTTCGCCATATCGTAGATTATGGAGCCTTGACGGCCTGATGTTTGCAGCACATTGCAAAATTCATTGAACCTAAACCAGATGGAGTCGCCATGTTTGCGAATCGCACATTGGCCCTTTTGAAGCGCGTCCGCCTTTTTGCCACCTGTCTGGCCCTCACGTGCGCCAGCACCAGCGGCGCGCAGGATGACAACAGCTATCCCGACCTCAGCCAGCTGTCGCCTGAAACCGTCGTGGCTGTGGTCAATGGCAACCCCATCAACTTTGCCCAAGTTGAGTACGCCTACACGCTCTTGCCCGCTGAATTGACCGCGCTGCCCTTGGCTCAAATCCTGCCCCAAGTGGTGCAATTGGTGATCGAACAGCGCCTGCTGGCCGAAGAGGCGGTGAAGCAATCCCTGCACGAGGACGTGGCGTACAAGGCCGCGCTGCAGTTCCAAGCTGACCGCCTGCTGCAAGAGACGGTCATCGCGCAAATGATGGCCGATCAACTCACCGATGAAGCGCTTGAAATCGCTTATACGGTTTACTCCATGCAATTGCCCCTCGAAGAGCGCGTTCGGGCGCGTCATATCCTGATCGCTCCGGGCTCTAACGATGAAGCCGATGTGCGCGACGCCTTGGTTGAGGCGCAAGACCTGATCCGCCAGCTCAATGAAGGCGCGGACTTCGCCGAACTCGCGCTGGAATTTTCCAACGACACAGGCAGCGCGGAACAGGGTGGAGATCTGGGCTTTTTCCCGCGTGGTCGCATGGTTGAACCCTTCGAAGACGCCGCCTTTGCCCTCGAGCTGAACGCCTTCACCCAAGAAGCCGTGGCCTCGCCCTTTGGTTTTCACATCATCGAGGTGCTTGAACGCACCGAAATGAAACCCACGCTGGATGAAGTCCGAGAAGAGCTGATGACCCAGCTCGAAACCCAGCGGCTTTCCATCAAGCTTTCAGAATTGCGTGCCGGGGCCGAGATCATGACGATCATCGAAAGCGCCGATGGCGGAAATTAGGAAACAGCTCTTTTTGAACGAACCGGGGTGCTGTGGCCGCAGCACCCTTTTTTTGTGGTCGGCCTTCGGTTAGAGCAAAAGCCAACAGGAGAGCTTTTCATGAACGACACCGCTGCACACCCGACATCCCGTGAAGAGATCGATGCCCAGCACCGCCCGGACGCATGGACGCCGCACCAACTGCTGGCCCGTCTGGACGCACTGGGCTTTGACACCACAACCACAGAACACGATCCCATGTGGACGGTGGAAGACTCCCAACGCCTGCGTGAAGACGACAGCGAAGAAGGGCACTGCAAATCGCTGTTCCTGCGCAACAAGAAGGGCAAGATGTGGCTGGTGGTGATGCTCGAAGATCAGCGCTTGGATATCAAGGCTTTGGGGGAGGCATTGGGTGAAAAGCTGTCGTTTGCAAAACCTGAACGGCTCATGGAATACCTCGGTGTCATTCCCGGATCCGTCACGCCCTTTGCCGTGGTCAACGATGAGGGAAATGCCGTGCAGGTTGTGCTTCAGCGGCGAATGATGGACTGCGCCCACCTTCACTATCACCCCTTGCGCAACTTCATGACGACAAAGATTTCCTCGGGTGATTTGACCCGGTTCCTCGAAGCACAGGACCACAGCCCCCACATCCTCGATTTCTAACTTGCCATCCAGCCCTCTGAACCCCACGTTTTGATCAAGCAGCGTTTACACCAAAAGGAATTCCCCCATGAGCGAACTCATCGGACTTCAGGCACCGGTCAAGCCGACCGCGCCAGCAGATGTCATCATCGACGGCACCGAAGCCACCTTTGCTCAGGATGTCATCGAGGCCTCGATGGACCGCCCCGTGATCGTGGATTTCTGGGCCGAATGGTGTGGTCCGTGTAAGACACTCGGCCCGACGATCGAGAAAGTCGTGACCGAAGCGGCCGGGGCTGTGAAACTGGTCAAAATCGATACGGAAACCAATCAGATGCTGGCGCAGCAAATGCGGATCCAGTCGATTCCAACGGTTTACGCCTTCTACCAAGGCCAGCCCGTCGATGGCTTCATGGGCGCCTTGCCGGAAAGCCAAATCCAAGCCTTTGTTGACAAGATGATCTCTCTTTCTGGTGCGCAGCCGGGTGCGGTCGCGGCGGGTGATGCGGCGCTGGACGTGGACACCATGCTCGAAAACGCCGACGCCGCACTTGCTGCTGGCGCCCATGAGCAGGCCCGCGACTTGTATCGCGCCGTTTTGGTCGAAGATCAGAGCAACGTGAAAGCCTACAGCGGCTTTGCGCGCGCCATGCTGGCCGAAAATCGCCTGAGCGACGTGCAGGCGATGATGGAACAAATTCCCGAAGAACTGCTATCAGCACCAGAAATCATCAGCCTCGCCGGCATGATGACGTTGGCTGAGCGTGCCGCATCCTTGCCGGACACCGCACAGCTGGAAGCGGCCGTGGCCGCCAACGGTGATGACCATGACGCCCGTCATGCGCTGGCCCAAGCCCTGCTCGGGCGCGGTCAACCCGAGGCAGGGGCGGAACACTTGCTCACCATCATGCGCAAAGACCGGGCGTGGAACGACGACGGCGCGCGCAAAGCGATGTTGGAATTGTTCGAGGCTTTGGGGCACAGCGCACCGCTGACCGTCACCTATCGCAAAAAGCTCTCCGCGCTGCTCTTCAGCTGACATGTGAGACGCCGTGAAGCGCTCAGGGATTGCCTTGGCGGTGTCGCGGCTCATATTCAAAGGCAGTAATACGATTAAACCCAAAACACGGGAGCACTGCGCCCCATGACGGCACGCGCCTTTTTGCCGAACTCGCTGGACGACCTGCCACAGGAAATTCCAATTTTCCCTCTAACGGGCGCTTTGTTGCTGCCTGTGGGTCATTTGCCGCTGAATATTTTCGAGCCACGCTATCTTTCCATGATCAGCGACGCTTTGCAGTCTCCGCAGCGATTGATCGGTATGATCCAAGCCACAGATATGGAAGTCAGCATGAGTGACGCGCCCGTCCATGCCTTGGGCTGCGCAGGCCGGATTTCTGCGTTTTCTGAGAACGACGACGGAACAGTTTTGATCACCCTGACGGGCATCATTCGGTTTTCGATTGAGCGCGAGCTGGATCAGGCGTCGGGCGGCTACCGCCGGGTGATCCCAAACTTCAGCGCCTTTGCCACCGACTTGATCGAACTGAACCAAGCGCCCACGAACGAAGACGTGCTGCGTGCCTCCGTGATCGACGCCACCAAGCGCTACTTTGACGCCAAAGGCTTCAATACGGACTGGGAAGGCATCCAAGACCTCGGACTGACGGAGCTCGTCACGTCCTTGGGCATGGCCTGCCCGTTTGATCCGCTGGAAAAGCAAGCTTTGCTTGAGGCGGAAAATGTCGAGGAACGGGCCAAGACCCTCACGCAGATCATGACCATGGCCACACTGGGTGATAGTGTGGATGCAACTGTTGCTGTGAACTAAGGACGTCTTGTGACTGACGAAACGCCGATTGAAAGCCCCGAGAACACACCGGACCCCCGCATGCTGGAGCTGCTCGTGTGTCCGCTGACGAAAGCAACGCTTCATTTGGACCGGCAGGCACAGGAGTTGGTGTCAGAGCAGGCGGGCTTGGCTTTTCCGATCCGCGACGGGATTCCGATTCTATTGGTCGAAGAAGCGCGTCGGCTCTAGCGGTCGGCTTCGCGGCGGAGCAAGGCTTTAATCGGCGGAAAGCGTTCGATCATCTCCAACCCTGAGGCCGCCAAGGCCCGAACCGGTGCTGGGCTGCGGTCCAGGACATCGTGCAACCCGGTGGTGAGCGCGGTGATGCGTGCCGTGTCTGCGCGCCGCTCGCGCTGATAGTCCAGCAGCGCCTGTCCATCACCCCCATCCAGACCCAAGCGACGCTGAGCAACCAAAACTTCGGTGAGTGCGGCCGCATCTTTTATGGTCATGTTCAGACCTTGGCCCGCCAAAGGATGCATGGCGTGCGCGGCTTCTCCGATCAGCGCCAAGCGCTCGCCCACGATTGTCTCGCAATGATGCGCCCGCAAAGGAAACTGCCCCCAAGCCGGATCCTGTGGCGCGCTCAACGTTCCAAGTGCATCACCGAACCGAACCTGCATGCGTTCAACCAAGGTGTCAGGCGACAAAGAGAATAGGCCTTTGGCCTTCGACGTTGGCTCAACCCAGATGAAACTGCTGGCGTGATTCCCGTCCTTGTCGTCGGATCTGAGGGGCAGGAAAGCCAGCGTCCCGCCGGGGAGGAAGCGTTGGAATGCGCGGCCCTGATGGAGGGCGGTGTGCTTGATGCGACCGGTGAGGGCTGTCTGATGGAAATCACGCTGGTGGCTTTGAATATCTTCGGCCCGCCGCAGTTGCGAGTTTTTCCCGTCCGCTGCGATGACCACGCGCGCCCCGATTTGATGACCATCGTTCAGGCGAACAATCCGCTGACCCCCTTCGACCGCGCTGCCAACCACCGCCTGCTCGAACCGTCCCTGAATGTCCGTCGTGTCGAGCAAAAACTGGGTTAAATCACGGTTGAACACCACCCACGCCCCACTGTCCAAATTCAAGGACGCCTCGCGCCGCAGCGCCGGGCTCAACCCACCATCGACAACCATTTCCGTAATCTGCTGACCATGCTCGCGCAGCCAGTCGTCGGACAGGCCCAGCAAGCCCACCGCCCGTGGCGTCAACGCGGTCGAGCGGGTGTCGGCGTTCGACAGGCCCAGCGCGTGCTGGGGCCGTGGGTCAATCAGAAACGGCTTGAAGCCACGGGACTGCAGAGCCCGATACTGGATCAAGCCTGCCAGACCAGCGCCGACGATCACAATTTCCTGCACAGTTTTCGGATGGCTCATGGGGTCGCGTTCCAAGTCAAAAGGCTATTCTAAGCATATAGGAAGCCTTGCTGGGGAATCACCCTTGAAAGCAAACTCTGATCTGCCCAGAATTTGTGCAGTGACGCGTTTTAAGGCACGGGTTCCTGATGTAATTTTGAGCATAGTTTTATATATGATGTAATAAGCCTCTGTTTAACAACGATTTATAGACTGGTTAAAAAGTTGGCACGCATCTTGGTATGTCTAACCCTGTGACGAAAAGCACAGCGCTTGATTTTCCTCCCGAGCGCTGGGTCCATCGCAACAAGGCTCAGGCGCGGCTCGCGGTCCTATTTCCTCCCCAAGGGGACCACAGCCTCGCCCGTTGTCGCAACCGCTGGACGCCGCTACGGTGGACCAGCACCTAAAAACAAACACTGAATGAATAGGTACGAATATGAAGTGGGTAGTAGCTGTAATTAAGCCATCAAAGCTGGAGCCAGTCCGTGATCGCCTGACTGAATTGGGGATCGAAGGTCTGACTGCCACGGAAGTTAAGGGCTATGGCCGGCAGAAGGGTCACACGGAAATCTACCGCGGCGCTGAATACACGGTAAACTTCCTGCCGAAAGTGAAAATCGAGCTGGCGGTTCCCGGTGACAAGGCTGAGGCCGTTGTCGAAGCGATCCAAAGCGCCGCCAACACAGGCGCCATTGGTGATGGCAAGATCTTCGTTCTCGATCTTGAGCAGGCCATTCGGATCCGTACGGGCGAAACCGACGCCTCAGCGCTTTAAACCCGCTTCCTCGTCTGAGACAGCAAAACCGGTGCTCTTCCTTCATGGAAGCACCGGTTTTTTTATTGTTCCGCCCCAGACTGCCGCCGTGACCCATCACGCTTCCTAAGCCACCACACTAGAATTATGCGCTAAGGCATTGAAAAGCGCAGAATTAGCGCGTAATAATGTTGATATTGGTTTTATGCGTTTGCGCGAGCTCCGTTTTCATGGAGCAACGGACGAGCGCTTCGATTTGCAAAGACGACAATTTCAGGCGTTCAATGTCTTATTCCTATCCGCCGCGCAGCGGCTCAGATTCTCCTCGCAGAGGCCCCTTTCGCTTCCTTCGTCGCTTGATGCCACAAGGCGTCATGCCCACAGGCACAGGTTTGGCGGCGCGCAATCGGATGTTTCGACTGCTGGGACTGGTTCTCGCAGTCTTGGTCGCCCTGACGACGCTCTCGCTGCTGACCTTTAACGCGGCGGACCCCTCGCTGAACACAGCAACCACCCGCGCAGCACAGAACTGGATTGGCGCGCCGGGGGCGTTTACCGCAGATGTCTTGCTGCAGACCTTTGGTGTCGCGGCCTATCTGGTCCCTCTGGTGCTGGCGCATTGGGCGTTTGTTTGCCTGTTTCAGCTTCACCGGTCTGCGGTCACCCTGCGTGTGCTGGCGGCCCTGCCGGCTGTGTTGATGATCGCCGCTGTGCTCTCGTCCTTGCCCTTCCAGTCTGATTGGACCAAGCCCGCCAGTGCCGGGGGTGCCGGGGGCTTGCTGGTGTTGGAGAATTTCCAACGCTGGTTGTTCCTGCCAAAAGCCTTGAGCACCGTGCTGTGCTTTGTCGGCGGGGCACTGGGCCTGATTTATGCGCTTGGGTTGGATGGCAGCCTCATGTCGTCCTACGGCGCGCATCGGGATGGTGGACAGACTGACCTTGCGGACGACTTTGCCGCCGCTGATCCTTCGCCGTTTGAGCGCGAGGCGAGCCCCATTGTCGGTGGCGCTTGGTCTGATCTTGATGACCCCTACGATGATGGCGCTGGCCCGCAGTTCGTCGACGACGATGAAGAAGTGCAAGAGGTTTACTCCGACCCCAACGCGGTCCGGGTAAAACTTGCCGAAAATGACACCGTCTACGTCCCGGATTCCGAGCGCGATGACTTTACCGTCGAAACCGCGCCCCCTGCTGGATCCGTTGACCTATACGGCGAAGAAGAAGCAGACGGCATAGACCACGCTGGACGCGCTTATGGACAAACCACCTACGGCGTTCGGCTCGACAGCGCGGAAACGGTCGCGCCAAGCTGGTCCTTCCTCAAGCCGCGTACGGACCCTAAACCCGAAATCGCAGATCCCTTTCTCGAAAACCTTGCGCCTGAGCCCGTGGACGATCATTTCGAAGATCCGGTCGCAGCGGCCTTTGACCTGAACGAAGAGCCGGCGGCGATCAAGGCCGTACCAACCGAGCCACAGCCAACGCCCCAAGTCGCGCCCCTAACCACGCCCCGCGCCGCGCCAAGCACCGCCGAGCGCCACGTAAACGCCGCCCTGAACGAAGCCCCCAAACGTGTCACCCGAATAGGCGTGCAGCCCACCGGCCCGCAACCTGCCTATTCTGGTCCGTTTCAGGCGCCTTCGGTTGACCATTTGGTTTACCCGGACGAAGTCGTGCAAAAAGGGCTCTCGCCCGAAGATTTGGCCCAGCGCATTGAGCAGCTGGAACAGGCGCTGGATGAGTTCAAGATCAAAGGCCGCGTCGTCAACGCCCGTCCTGGCCCTGTTGTTACGCTGTTCGAATTCGCCCCCGCACCCGGTCAGCGGATCGCACGGGTCGTCTCGCTGGCGGATGACATCAAGCGCGCTATGGCCGCCCATTCCACGCGGATCGCCGTGGTGCCTGGGACATCCGTGATCGGTATCGAATTGCCGAACGAATCACGCACGCCGGTTAACCTGCGTCAGATCATCGACAGTGATGCCTTCACCGACGGAAAAGCGCGTCTGCCTTTGGCCTTGGGGATCGATATTGCGGGCAACCCAACGGTTGCCGATTTGGCCCGTGCGCCGCACTTGCTGATTGCCGGAACGACAGGTTCGGGTAAGTCGGTCTCGCTGAACGGCATGATCCTCTCTTTGCTCTATGCGCTACCGCCAGAGCGGCTGAAGTTGATCATGATCGATCCGAAGATGCTGGAACTCTCGCTCTACGACCGCATTCCCCACTTGCTGTCACCCGTTGTCACCGACCCTCGCCGGGCGATTGTTGCGCTCAAGTGGGCCGTGCGAGAGATGGAAGACCGCTACGAGACGATGATGAAGCTCGAAGTGCGGGGCATCCTTGACTACAACGAGCGCATTGATCAGGCCATTGCCGACGGTGAGGCCATTGTCCAGCGGGTGCAGACCGGCTTTGACCCGGATTCGGGCCAGCCTGAATACGAAGAACGCGAATTACCGCTCAAGCCCATGCCTTACATCGTTCTGATCGTCGATGAGTTGGCGGATTTGATGGAGCTGGCGAAGAAAGACATCGAATCCTCGCTGCAGCGCCTGACCCAAATGGGCCGTGCGGCGGGCATTCACGTCATCACAGCAACCCAGCGCCCGTCTGTTGACGTGATTACCGGCACGATCAAAGCCAACATCCCAAGCCGCATCTCGCTTTACGTGCGGACCAAAATTGATTCTCGCACCATTCTCGACGAGCCGGGCGCCGAGCAGCTCTTGCGCGTTGGTGACATGCTGTTCAGCGCCGAGGGGCGTCGCCCGACGCGCGTGCATTCTGCCTTTGTCAGCACCGAAGAAGTTCAGGCCGTCGTCCAACACTTGCGCAATCAGGGCGAGCCGGAGTTTGTCGATACGCTGACCAACGACAGCAGCGCGTTTATGGGTGAAGACGACCAAGCGGATATGTTTGGCAGCGGGGAGGAAGAAGACGCAGACGGCGACCTGTATCAAAAGGCCGTTCAGATCGTCACCAATGACCAGCGCGCCAGCACGTCCTATATCCAACGCAAGCTGTCCATCGGCTATAACCGCGCTGCGCGGCTGATCGAGCGTATGGAAAACGAAGGGTTGGTTGGTCCGCCAGACAAAACCGGCAAGCGCGATATTTACATCGACTAAGGCGGCGTGACGCTCAGGTCTTGGGGAACGTCTTGGACTCCGCCACCAGCGCGCGCTTGCTGACTTGGGCTTCTCGGCGAGCGATGTAGATGGCCGCGATTGCGATAATGGCACCGCCGGCCAGGCTGGCCACTTGGGGGATAACGCCGAGGATGGTCAGCTCCAGCAGGGCGACAAACGGCAAACGCAGATAATCAAACGGCATGACCGCTGACGCTTCCCCCTGACGGGCGGCAAGCGTCAAAGCCCACTGGCCAGCGGTTGCGATAAATCCCGCCACGATCAGCAAGATCCAAATCTCCAAACTCAGATCTTTCCAAACCAGCATCGCCGGAACAACGGTGTAAACGGACATCCAAAAGCCTTGGAACGTCACCATGCGAATGGTGCTTTCGGTCTTAACCAGATCTTTGACCACCAGGAACGCCGTTGCCATCAGTACCGCTGCTAGCAGCGGCAAGAGCTGCGCCCAGACCAGCGCTTGGCTCCACGGCTGCGCGACCACCAACACGCCCAAGAAACCCACGACCGTGGCTGCGATCCGGCGCATGCGGATGGTCTCGCCCAGAAATAAAACCGCACCGATGGTGACAAAGAAGGGGACCGTGAAGTTTAGGGCAACCGTTTCGGTCATGTTCAGCTTGCTGAACGCAAAAAACAGCATCGCCATAGCACTCACACCAACCATCGATCGCAGCATGTGGCGCAAAGGACGTTTTGTGGCCAGAACGGAACGCGGTCCGGCGATCACGGCGAACGGCAAAATGGCGATGAAGCCAAAGAGCACGCGCGCGAACACAATCTGAAACGGCTCAACACCCGCGTTCGAGGCCTGCTTCACGCACAAGCTCATCACAGAAAAGCAGATCACGGACACCACCATCCACACAATGGCGCGCGCGTTGTTGGGGGAAAGGGGGGTTTCTGCGGCTTTGACCTTACTCATAGAGCTAAGTCTCACCCATGCCCTTCGCCCCTGCACGGATTTTTTCAGCAGTCCAGCGTTGATCGGGCTGTGTTTTGACATCCACGTGGCTTAGGGCCATTGGTGGACCGGGCTGAATTTGCACAAGGAATGGTTCATGCGAGGGTACTTTGCCGTAGGCGTGCTGGAAATTTCCAAATCCCGAAACATGGGCGCGCTGATGCGGACAGCCCATGCCTTTGGCGCAGCTTACACCTTTACCATTGGCTCTGAAGTCACACGGCAAAAGGTGCGCCAAGCGGATACGTCAAATGCCGAGTTGCATCTGCCCTATTTCGATTTTCCCTCGCTTGAGGACATGTCCCGCCCGCGCGGGATGCAGCTTGTGGGGGTGGAGTTGACCGATGACGCCGTCGAATTGCCGTCGTTCAATCACCCCTCCCGCGCTGCCTACATCATGGGACCGGAGAAAGGCTCGCTGACGCCCGATATTCTGCAGCACTGTGACCACGTGATAAAGATTCCAACGAAGTTTTGCGTCAATGTCGCGTTGGCCGGTGGGATTGTTCTTTATGATCGGCACTTGCAGCATGGGCAGTACCAGCCCAAGCCAGTGCGCCCGGGGGGACCAACCGAAGCGAAAAACGGCCACGTCCATGGGGGTCGCTTCTCACGCACCGGGCGAACGAACTGGCGCGCCAATTAGCGCGCCAGCGGTTTTTTATGTCGGCCCTCGTTTGGCTTACGAGCGGCTGTCATAGACCAGGCTTGGAAGCGCTGGCGGTGGCGCGGAAGCATCCAAGCCGTGAACGTCCAAGGCAAAGGCAGCGAAGTCTTCGTCCATCGACTGCATGATTTGCGCCCAGCCTGCTGCTGGATCGTCGCCCTCGTACGTCAGGATCACAAAGTCGCCGTGTGGGGTTTCCTGCAAGAATGTCTGCTCATGCAAGCCTGCATTTTCGCGGATGGCGTCAAACTCAGCTTTGGCGGGCTGCTGATTGATGCCGTTGATCATTTCAAGCCACTTTTCTTTCTTACCGGGCAGGATGGGCATGACCATTGCGAGTGCTGCCATTTTTTTACTCCAATATTAAAATGGTTTTATTTTATTAAATCGACACAATGGAACTATAGATTTGACCATACCCACTAGAAATCAATCGCTCCATCAACTCGATGTTCTACCGTGAAATATTTAAATAAATTGTCAACGTGGCACGCTCGTAGTTTGAGCAATTTGGTGCGCTTTATATTTGAATTCTTTACATATGATTCATTAAATGGCTTGATTTCGGATAACAGCAGCTCACTCACTGTTTTTTTGTCGTAAAATCGCAATGAATTTTTGGCCTGCTGATCCTGAAATCAAAACTGAAGAATTACGGAGAATATCCATGTCTATGTACGCAAAAATGATGAAAACGACCGACGATCGCGATGTTGATGGCTACATGGCTTTGCTGCACGACGACTACGTGTTTGTCCGTCACCAAACGGGCACGGAAGTCAGCAAAGCAGACTGGGGCCCGGCAATGGCTGAGATGATGGCCAGCGACAAGCTTGAGTTTTTCAACAACCGCTGCATCTACGAAAACGATGAAGTCGTTGTTTCGCACCAAGTCATGGGTTTCCCTGATGGCACCAAAGAAGCCGTGCTGATCGTCAACACGATTCAGGACGGTCTGATCGTCCGCACCGAAACGGGCGCGACGCTGCTCAAGTAAGCACGCTTGGCTCCAACGGCGAAGCACGCCACACGATCAGGAAGGCGGTGAAGACGAGACTTAGAGGGCACCGCCCTTCTTATTCACCGCGTTCTCGATCCCGCGCCAACGTCAGCGCTTCAGCCATCGCCGTCATATCGATGTACGTCGCCACGCGTCGGTCGTCTGCATCGAACAGGGTCAATTCTACCGGGCCGCGATCAAACCGAGCAATCCGCTCGAACCGCACCACGGGCGGATAATCTCCCCAACACATGATCCGAGTTGTCATCATCAAAGGGGGGTCCAGAGCGACGTTCAATCCGGTCGCTGCGCCAAAGCTGCCAAAGTAGCTGTTGCAGGCCGCCAAAGTGTGAATGTCACCGTCCGCCTTGACCGTCATCGTTATGGGCTCGTCTTGACCGCCGCCGAGCCAAATAGCAGCCCCTGCTTCGTCAAAAACGGATTTCAACCACCACTGGCCCGCCAAGGCATGGGGTGCGGGGTGAGATGAGGGGTCAGCGCTTGCAGGTGAGGCGGAGTCTGACTCAGCACCCGCGATCGTCGATAACCCGAGCGCACCACCCACGACAGCAGCAGCAAGCCAACGCATCCCGGTTGTGTGTAACCAAAAAATCATCGTCCGCCGTCCTTTCGCGATTGCTCAAGAGACTTGGTTCCTCAGCGCTGAGAAGTCTACACCTTCCCTCACCAACCCCATATTATCGTCGATCGTTGAGCTGTTGAACGCTCAGTCACAGAACACGGAAAAATCGATTGCGCACGGTCCCGCGGCCAAAAGGCTTGGCGTGTACGGACCGCATCGATGACGGTTTTCTGTTCGGCTGGCTTCGTTTACTTCGACAAGGAAGTAAATGGAGCGGGTGATGAGATTCGAACTCACGACACCTAGCATGGCAAGCTAGTGCTCTACCCCTGAGCTACACCCGCGCCGGGGATGGAGCGGTGTTTATCCCCGTCCCCCACATAGATCAAGCGCTTATTTTCGATTTTGCTCTCTGGCGCTCTGCACGGGCTTTGCAGGGTTGCGAAGGTCGCGCAACTCGCCCTGAGTTTCCAGTATTCTTCGCCGCCCTATTCGACCGAGGCGCATTATGGTGCCGGGTCAAAGGCGGATCCGACTCCCAACCAAACCACAAGGTGCTGGAGTCACTCAGTACCGTCCGGTGTCCCGATGCACGACGCTGACGGCATAGCCCATCGCCCGCAGCCATTCTCCCGCCTGTTCGGCGAAAAATACCGAGCGATGCTTGCCGCCGGTGCAGCCAAAGGCCACCGTGAAGTAGGCCTTGCCCTCCTGCTGCTGCCGCGCCGCAGTGACACTCAATAAACCGCGCAAATGGGTCTGAAAGTCCTCAAACGCGTCATCGGCCCGAATGTAGTCGGCAACGGCCCTGTCCTTACCCGTCCGGGGCCGCAGATCCAGATCGTAGTGTGGGTTTCGCAGCCAACGCACGTCGAACACCATATCAGCGTCCAGGGGTAAGCCTGACCGATAGGAAAACGACTGCGCGCGAATCTGAAGGTGATCGGTTTGTGGGCCGGCAAGCGCGGAAATCGCAGCGCTCAGATCGGTGAGCTTTACGCCCGTTGTGTCCATAACCTCATCCGCCAGACGCCGACGCGGCAGCGATGCTGCTTGCTCAGCCTCTAAGGCGTCCAGCAGGCCTTGTCCGCGATCAAATGGGTGGACACGCCGGGATTCGTTGTAGCGGCGTCGCAGCGTCTCAGGATCGGCGCTGAGGAAGATGTGATGCACCCGCACGTCCGCTGGCCAATCGGGCAAGACTGGGTCTTGGTCCTGCGTCAGCGGCCAACCCAACGCTATATCGTCTGCCTTACTCTCGCGCACGAACGCAGACCACAGCGCAACGGGCACGGAGTCGCTGGCAACAAAACCCATATCAGAGAGAATACCCAAAGCCGTGGTTCGCCCTGCGCCGGATAAGCCGGAAATGATGAAAACGCGCTTTGCCATCAGATTTGGAAGTCCTCTGGCATTTCCGGCAAACGAATCACCACGCGACCCCCGGAAATCTCACCATTTCGATCCGCATTCTCCGCCCAGATTTTCCCGCCGTGGGCGGTGATGATCTGTTTGGAAATGGACAAGCCCAAGCCGGAATGCTTACCAAACCCATCCTGCTCGGGCCGGTCGGTGTAGAAGCGATCAAAGACTTTGTTCAGCTTGTCCGCCGGGAAGCCGATCCCCTGATCTTCAACAGACAGCAAAATATCCCCCCGGTCGCGCACCAAGCGGACCCAGATTTTACCCTTTGGGGGGGAGAACGTCTGTGCGTTGGTAATCACGTTGACCAGCACCTGACCCAATCGCAATTCTGCGCCGAGAATGTAAAAACCGGGCTTACGGAATTGCGCAGGCTCCAAGATGATCTCGACGTCGCTTTCAACCATTTGGTGTTGAAGCGAGACCACATCTTGCGCCAGAGCATAGAGGTCCATTTCTTCCCAGTGCGACCGCGCCAGCTCGGCATCCAAGCGCGAACTGTCCGAAATATCCGTGATAAGCCGGTCCATGCGGTCCACATCGTGGGTGAGGATATCGAACAAAACGGCTTGCTGCTTGGGGTCTTTAACCATTGAAAGCGTCTCGAAAGCCGAACGCAGCGAGGTCAGTGGGTTTTTCAGCTCGTGCGCCACGTCAGCGGCGAAGCTTTCCATCGAGTCGATCCGGTCCCACAGGCTTTCGGTCATATCGCGCAGTGACAGCGACAAGTCACCGATCTCATCGCCACGTTCCGACAAATCTGGGATTGCATGGCGGCGGTCCTTTTGCCGGCGCACCAAGTCCGCAGACTTGGCCAACTGCCGCACCGGCTGGGCGATTGTGTGGGCCAAGTAGATCGACAGCAGGACGGTAATCACCAGTGCGATAAAGAACAGCGTAAGGATCAACGTCTGCATCGAGGCTATTCGCTCGTCCACAATCGTTGTTTCGCGTGAGATCATCAGGCCACCAAGCACGCGCCGATATTCTTGGACAGGCACCGCCGCTGACAAGACAAGCGCGTTACCGTCGGCGGCTCGGACACCGTTGGCGAATTTGCCAAAAAGGGCGTCTGCTGCTTCGGGGTAGTGGTCGGCGCGCTGTGGCATGGTTTCGATATAGCGCGGGAACTGACGCCCCCCGCGGCGCACAGCGCGCCAGATGGCGCGGGGCGAGAGAATCTCCATCAGACTCGGTTCACCCAAGGACTGCGAATAAATGGGCACCATGCCGCCTCTCAGCACGCGTGAGTCGGCCAACAAATCGCCATTGAGTGCGAACAATCGCGCGCGGGAAGGGCTTTCAATCGTGAGCAAGCGCAAAAACAGCGCGCTCCGGTCTTTATCAAGCCGTTTGTCAGAGCCCTCGCCAGTGACCGCCGCCGAGCCCAAGGCAACAGCAATAATCCGCCCTTCCGATCGCAGCGCTTCAAGCTCGCCGTCGATCAGGAATTGACGGTAACGGTCGGTGTACAGGAATCCGATGACAGGGATCAGCAAGGTAATCATGTTGATCGCCAGAATGCGCCCAACCAAGGACCGCGAACCGGGGCCGCGAGGGCGCCAGCGAATCCTTCGACCCAAGACAATAGACGCCCAGCGCTCGACGAAGGATCGTGAGCGGCGGGTTTTCTTGATGGGCTTATCCTGCGGTACAGTGGTCAACGATCAGGCCAATCTTGCAGACATTGAAGCCGCTAAAATAGGACCAAGACGACAGCTTGCACAGACCTCATGAATCCTCGACCCCTCGGCGGGGTCTTTTTGTCGTGTCTTTTGGCGGTTTAGGCGACGACGCCGGTGTCTTTGTAGCGATAGCCGACACCGTACAGCGTCTCGATTTGATTGAAGTTCTCATCGACCACTTTGAACTTTTTCCGCAATCGCTTGATGTGCGAATCAATCGTCCGGTCATCAACATAGATGTGCTCGCCATAGGCGGCGTCCATGAGTTGATCGCGGGTTTTAACGTGGCCCGGGCGCTGAACCAGCGACTTGAGGATGAGGAATTCCGTCACCGTCAACGTAATGTCATCCGTCTTCCACAGGCACTGGTGCTTGACTGGGTCCAGCCGAAGCTCCCCGCGGGTCAGAACGTCATTGCCCACTTCCCGCTCCGGGGTGGCGACCGCCATTTCGTCTCGGCGGAGCAGAGCGCGGATACGCTCGACCAACAAACGCTGGGAAAAGGGCTTCTTGATGTAATCATCCGCGCCCATGCGCAGACCAAGAACTTCATCGACCTCATCATCTTTGGACGTGAGGAAGATCACAGGGACTTGGCTTTGCGTCCGCAACCGACTGAGCAGCTCCATGCCATCCATGCGCGGCATCTTGATATCAAGGATCACCAAGTCTGCAGGCTGTACCGTCAAACTTTTCAGGGCGTCAGACCCATCAGAGAAAGTTCGCGTCCGAAATCCCTCGGCTTCGAGAGCCATGGAAACAGAGGTCAGAATGTTACGATCGTCATCTACGAGAGCGATGGTCTGTTGCACGGTTATCTCCGCGAGCGTGGTTTTGTTCATTAGGTCTATGATGCCTAAGTGTGCTCTATTGGCAACATTCTTGCGGCGAGAATAAGGTACGTCGTGTCGAAAAGCTGAACAAAGTAAGGCAGGCACCAGCGAATTTCGTGGTTTTCGCACGCCTTCACAGTTGTTTTCTCCCATGTGACAAATAGATACTGGTATCTTGATTTTTAAGCGAATTATATCTATATCAGCAGTCAGTCGGTCGTCCTCTAAGCGGTTTGCCCTGACTTTTTGCAAGTCCCGATGTAAAAGCGCGCAAATGACAGCTGACGTTCTTTCCCTCGAAACTCTGGCGGTGCAACCATCGACCATCCAAGCCGCTTTGGTTGCGATCCAACGCGCCCAACTGTTACTGGGCCACGCGACACGGGGCTGGCGCATCGAGCTAGGCCAGAATCTCCCATCGTCGGCCATCGCCCGAATTGAGGGCTTTGATTTGGCGATCACAGGCCTGACACCGCCCCTGTTTGAGCAGAGCTTGGCCGCGTCGATATCCGCGCTGGAACGGACCGGCGGTCAACGCCATGGATCTGGCGAGGGCCATGCGGTCACACACTACATCCTCACCGAACATATGGACGCAGACGTGCTTCGCCACCTTCTGAGTCAAATGCTCGCTACAGCCCGTGTTGACCCGTACGCCGGGTTGCTGCGCGTCAGCGCGGTAGGTGCTGAAGGGCTAGGAGTCGCTTCGCAGCAAACGGAAACCAAGCCGGCCTTGTTGGATGTTCTGCAGCAAGCGCGACTGAGCTCGGTCGACCACGGCATTTTTGCCAGCGGTAAAGACGACCCCTCACGCCACGAAACGCTGGCTCGGTTTAAGGACGAACGCGGCACGACCCTGCGCGCGGCACAGGTTCTCACGGGGCAGGAGCCTGACGCCGCCCTCGCCGAACTGGATCGGGCGATGTTGCTTCGGTCGGTTCAGCGGTTGGTGGCTGAACCGACATTGCGGCTCAGTATCAATGTTTGTCGAACGACTTTGCACGATCCTGAGTGGCCCGTGTTGCTCAAGGATTTGGTTGACCGTCACCCCAGTGCGATCGCCCGGGCCGTCTTCGAAGTGACAGAATGGCCCATCCGAGCCGCCCACAAACCCCTTAAGGCTGCGTTGGCGCCTTTGGCTGGGCTTGGGTTGGGATGGTGGCTGGATGATTTTGGCGCTGGACTGACCAGTTTCAACGAAACCTTCATCCCCAGCGTGACGGGGCTGAAGGTTGATCGATCGTTGCTTCGTCGGTGCTACGCCGATGCGGACCAATTCGGTGCGCTAAAGCTGGTGACGAGCTTCGCGCGGAGGCAGGGTAAAAGCTGTGTCATCGAAGGCGTAGAATCGGCCAAAGAACGGGACTTTGCAGAGGCGTGCGGGGCAAGCCATGTGCAGGGCTTTTTCTCTGGCGTGGTATAATCCGGTCCAAACTTGCTTGGTTCTGGGGTTTGGAACCCAGGGTCTATTCGGCCAACTTCGCTAGAATCAACTCAAGCTGCTCAAGCGAGGCATAGGATACCCGGACTTGCCCCTTGGTCCCCGAGCCTTGTATCTGTACTGCCAATCCAAGCGCATTGGTCGCTGCTTCTTCAGCTTCGCGCAGATCGGGATCCTTATCACGGCCATCCGGGCTCAACGTTGCGGCCGCAGGCGACTGGGTTGCTTTCGCTAGATCCCGCACGGCCTGCTCGAGCTGCCGCACCGACCAACCGCCAGCAACCGCTTTGTGGGCCAGCGGCAGTGGGTTTTCGACCGACAACAGCGCGCGCGCATGACCAGCGCTAAGCTGCCCTTCCTCAACCATGCGCCGCAAGGCCTCGGGCATGACCAGCAATCTCAGGGCGTTGGCGACATGGGCCCGGCTTTTACCCACGCGATCGGCAACGTCGGTTTGGGTGTAACCGAATTGGGTGATCAGGCGCCTGTACCCTTCAGCCTCTTCAAAAACGCTGAGGTCTTCGCGCTGAATGTTCTCTAACAGCGCAACTTCAGCTGCATCCATATCGGCCATTGGACGCACAATCACAGGCACTTCGTGCAGCATTGCACTTTGCGCGGCGCGCCATCGTCGTTCGCCCGCAATGATTTCGAACCGCGTTTTTACCCCATCGCTGGCCTCCCGAACCAGCAGCGGCTGGATGATGCCTTGGGATTTGATCGAATCCGCCAATTCGCGCAGTCGCTCGGCGTCAAACACCTGTCGTGGCTGAAAGGGGCTGGGGGATAGATCGCTGATCGGCACCAGTTGAGGCGTTGTCCCCGATACAGCGTCGGCATTGTCATCGTCAAAAAGCGCGCTCAGACCGCGGCCCAACCCTTTCTGCGCCATCACTGATTTCCTTCGGTTGTCTGCAAGACCTACAGGCCCAAACTGGTTGCGATTTCATCCGACAGCGCGGCATAGGCCAGTGCGCCGGATGAGCGTTCATCATAATCAAAAATGGGCTGCGCGTGTGACGGGGCTTCAGACAGGCGGACGTTGCGTGGAATTTTGGTCTTGAACACACGTCCCCGCAAATGGGTGCGCACGTCGCTTTCAACCTGCTGCGCCAGCCGGTTTCGGCCATCATACATGGTCAGCACCACCCCCAGCAGCTGGAGTGACGCGTTGGAACCGCGCTTAACACGGTCCAACGTTCGTAGCAGGAACGCCAGCCCTTCAAGCGCAAAAAACTCAGCCTGCAACGGCACCAATACGCGGTCCGCCCACGCCAGACCATTCAGCGTCAGCAACCCCAAAGCCGGCGGGCAATCGATCAACACCACGTCAAAATCTTGCGCTGCGTCCTTCAGACGGTCACGGAAACTGAATTGACGAGCTTCGGCGTCAACCAGCTCAATTTCCATGGCCGCAAGATCCTGATTTGCGGGTAAAATATACAAATCTGCTTGAGATGTGGGCCGGATGGCAGCCGACGCCTCAGTCGTTCCCGCCAAAACAGCATAGAGGTTGGCCTCGCGCTCATCGGCGGCGATCCCAAGTCCCGTGGACGCGTTCCCTTGTGGATCAGAGTCAATGATCAGGGTCTTTTTGCCCTTGCGGGCCAAAGCCGCGCCCAGGTTTACGGCAGTGGTGGTTTTACCGACGCCACCTTTTTGATTGGCAATGGCGAGAATTACCGGTTCTGACACGGACGTTGTTTCCTATTGCAATCGGCTGTTTTGGTTAAGGCCGTAAACGGTGTTTTTTGCGCCTAAACACGCGCGTTTTGCTTGTTCAGCGTGTGGATCACGAGCCCAAGGCGGCAAAACCTGCTGGGTTGAGCGCAACCTTCGTTGGCTTACGACCTAGCGCGTGGAGCGGACGTTGCGCAAGCGCAGAATCACGGAGTCGCTGTCGATAACCGAGGGAAAACTTTCGCTTTCAAAGTCGTGTGACTCTTGTGCCGCCTGGATTTCTTCGGGTGCGGTCCGGCCTTTGTGTAAAACCAAGGTTGTCGACGTGCCAATCAGCGGCGCACACCACTCGAGCAGGCGCGGCAGGGGCGCAAAAGCGCGGGCAAACAGAACGTCCAGCGGTTGAGCCGGCAGGCTTTCGACCCGCTTGGTAACAATCGTCAAAGGCGCACCCGTTGACGACTTCACGGCCAGCAAGAACGCGGCTTTGCGATGGTCCGACTCCACCAGCGTGACCGGCAAGCCAGTGGTGATTGCGATCACGACACCCGGAAAGCCAGCCCCAGTCCCTATGTCTGCGAGTTTTGGTGCAGGCGCTGGGTGACCAGACCCATCGCCTGCGGGTAAATCAGCATAGTCGAGGCACTGGAGGCTATCGACAACATGCCGGTTCCAAACATCGCTCCATGTCTTTGGCCCAATGAGGTTAAGCGTTGGCTGCCATTTTCCCAAAGTCTCAACATAGCGCTGGAGCTGTTCGATCTGCGATGGCTCAAGCCCCAGTCGTGCGCTGGTTTCGTCAAACAGCGTTGAAGGCGATGGCACGGTCAGCGGCCGGCTCGTCGAATGTCGCGGCATTAGGCTGCGGTCTTGTCAGACGAAAGTGCCTGCCGGTCTTCGCCCCGGCGACGAACGTACTTCAGGAGAGCGCCCAAGGCCGCTGGTGTCATCCCCTGTATCCGTGAGGCTCGACCCAGTGTTTCCGGGCGTGCGCGCTCTAGTTTTTCGCGGATTTCGTTGGAAAGTGAGCCGATTGCCCCGTAATCGAGGTCAACAGGCAAGCGTGCGTCGCCTTCTGATTGGAGGGCGGCCACTTCGCGTTCCTGCCGGTCTAAATAGCCAGCATAGACAGCTGCAATTTCAAGCTGCTCGGCGACGTCTGGACGCAAGCCAGACAAGGTGGGAAAGGCAGCCTGTAGCTGGTCGAGTGAAACAGTTTTCATGCTCAACATATCAAGCGCACTTCGGCGGCGTCCATCCAGCTTGATCGGGAAACCGGCCCGCTCCCATTCATTTGGACTCAGGTTCACGGCTTCGAACTGCTGGAAGGCCTCGTTGATCAGGGATTGTTTCACGTGAAACGAGTCTTGGCGGGTTTGACGGACCAGACCAAGCGCCAAACCGAGCGGCGTCAGCCTTTGGTCCGCGTTGTCAGCGCGCAGCCGCAACCGAAATTCCGCTCGGCTGGTGAACATGCGATAGGGTTCTGTCGTCCCACGCGTCACCAAATCATCGATCATGACGCCAATATAGCCCTCATGCCGCCCGATACGGAGTCGATCCAAGCCACCGGCAGTCTGCAGCGCTGCATTAGCCCCCGCCACCAGGCCCTGTGCCCCGGCTTCTTCGTAACCCGTGGTGCCATTGATTTGTCCGGCCAAATACAGACCTGATACGCGCTTGGTTTGCAGCGTTTCATCCAGTTCCCGCGCATCGACATAATCGTATTCCACCGCATAGCCAGGCCGCAGAATTTCTGCCCGCTCGAGGCCAGGAATGGTTTTGAGCATCGCTGCCTGAACCGAACGCGGCAGTGATGTGGAAATGCCGTTTGGGTAAACCGTGTGGTCATCCAGCCCTTCTGGCTCCAAAAAAATCTGATGCCGCGATTTGTCGGCAAAACGAACCACTTTGTCTTCGATCGACGGGCAATAGCGTGGACCAACACCATCGATGGCGCCGGAGTAAACCGCTGATTTATCGAGATTTTCGCGAATAATGGCGTGGGTTGCCGGCGTTGTGAAAGTCACTCCGCAATCCACTTGGGGTACCGTGATCTCGTCGGTTAACGTCGAAAATGGAACCAGCACATCGTCTGGCGGCTGGATATCCAAACCAGCCCACCCAATGGTCCGCGCGTCAAGCCGGGCCGGCGTGCCTGTCTTCAACCGCTCCAGCCGAAAACCCAGACGCTCGATCGTATCGGCTAAAGCGATGGATGGCGCTTCACCCGCTCGACCTTCGAATAACACCTCATCACCGATGAACGTTTTCCCGCGCAGGAATGTCCCCGTGGTGATAACCACAGCACCTGCGCCAATCCGGACCCCCGTGTCCGTCAGCAGTCCAACAATGCTGCCGCTGTCGTCCAGCTCTATGTCGTCTGCGCCCGCTTCAATCACAGTTAGTGTTGGTTCGTCCTGCAATAGCGCCTGAATGGCTTCGCGGTACAAACGACGATCCGCCTGGGACCGTGGACCACGAACCGCTGGACCTTTGGATGCGTTTAACATTCGAAACTGAATACCAGCTTGGTCAATCGCGCGCCCCATAAGCCCATCAAGCGCGTCGATTTCTCGAACCAGATGGCCCTTGCCCAAACCGCCGATCGCAGGGTTACACGACATTTCGCCAACCGTTGCCCATTTGTGCGTGACCAGCGCCACCTTGGCGCCAACACGCGCAGCGGCAGCAGCGGCCTCCGTACCGGCATGGCCCCCGCCGACGATGAGGACATCGAAGCTCAGGTTTTGCGGTACAACATCATTTCGGCGATAGAGTTTCACGTGAAACGCCTCTAGCAGGCTGCGGTACGCGGCAGCTCAGATTTATTTACCAATACAGAATCGACTGAAAATATGGTCGAGCACGTCCTCAACATCAACCGCACCGGTAATCCGACCCAGCGCAGCAGACGCGTCTCGCATACATTCGGCGAGTAAAGCGAGCTCTTCATGGTCCTCACAACGGCCCAACGCTTCAACGGCTTGGCCAACGTGGTGGGCGTGCCGCTGCCTGCCCATGGGTAGAACATGGTCGAGCGATACCCCCTCGCCCAGCAAGCAGTCACGGACCACCAACAATACCGCATCGAGCCCCTCACCGGATATCACAGACACACCAAGATCAACGCTATTGGCTGTCCACAGATCTTGCTTGGTCGCGATTTTAACAACGGAAGCGCCCTCCAAACGCGCAGCAATATCCGGGTCTTCACCGCGCTGGTCGATCAGCCATAGCACCAGATCCGCCGTCTCAGCCGCTTTAATCGCTCGATCAACACCAATGGCTTCAACTTTATCGGCGGTGTCCCGCATGCCCGCCGTATCCACGACATTCACGAGGAAACCATCCAACTCTATGGGAACCGACAGAGCGTCGCGCGTCGTCCCAGCCACGTCAGTGACAATGGCCACTTCCCGGGCTGCCAGAGCGTTTAACAGCGACGACTTACCCACGTTGGGCAGGCCAACCAATGCCACGGAAAAGCCATCCCGAACATGCGCCGCCAATCGGTGTGATTGAGACGTCGCCTGCTGCATGGCCGCAGCCAACGCGGCCGCACGGGCTCTTAGGGTTGGGAAAAAGTCAGTCGGCAGGTCTTCGTCTGGAAAATCGATCCAAGCTTCTGTTTCAGCACGCATCATGATAATGGATTCACGCCAAGCCAGCACCTGATCGGACAAAGCGCCGCCCAATTGCCGCAGCGAGAGCCGGCGTTGCGCCTCAGTTTGGGCGTCGATCAGATCGCCCAAGCCCTCCACGGCTGCCAAATCCATCTTTCCATTCAGAAAAGCGCGCTGCGTGAACTCGCCAGCTTCCGCAGGGCGTAATCCAGGCATGGTGCTCAGCGCGGATAACACCGCCCTTACCACCGCTGGTGAACCGTGCGCGTGAAGCTCAACAACATCTTCACCGGTGAAGGAGTTTGGCCCCAAAAAATGGACGGCCATCGCTTCGTCCAACAACGCACCATCTGCGGTCCGAAGATTGGCACGATGCAGAATGCGAGGCGCCGGCAATGCGGGCTCGGCTGCAGCGGCGTTACGGATCAAGGCTCTGAGTGCGGCCAAAGACTCCCGCCCAGAAACACGAATGACGGCCACGCCTGCGCGACCGCCACCGGTTGAAACGGCAAATATGGTATCAGCACGAGACACGGATCGAGCCTACCCGCTTGCGCTACTGATTCATGGACAGGAAGAAGTCGTCGTTTGACTTCGATGTCCGCAGTTTGTCGATCAGGAATTCCATCGCATCGACCGGGCCCATCGGCATCAGAATGCGACGCAGAACCCACATTTTCGCCAGCTCGCCACGTTCGACCAACTGCTCTTCCTTACGCGTGCCGGAACCGCCAATGTCAATGGCGGGATAGGTCCGCTTGTCGGCCAGTTTCCGGTCAAGAACAATTTCCGAGTTACCCGTGCCTTTGAATTCCTCAAAGATCACTTTATCCATCATCGAACCGGTATCGATCAGTGCGGTACCAACGATGGTCAACGAGCCGCCTTCTTCGATGTTTCGAGCCGCACCAAAGAAACGCTTGGGGCGCTGCATCGCGTTGGCATCAACACCGCCGGTCAAAACCTTACCTGATGACGGAACAACAGTGTTGTAAGCACGAGCAAGGCGCGTGATGGAATCGAGCAAAATCACCACGTCTTTCTTGTGCTCAACCAGCCGCTTCGCGCGTTCGATAACCATTTCGGAAACCTGAACGTGGCGGGTTGCGGGCTCGTCAAACGTTGAGGCCACAACCTCACCGTTCACCGAACGCTGCATGTCTGTAACTTCTTCCGGACGCTCATCGATCAACAGGACGATCAAATAGGCTTCAGGATTATTCCGGCTGATGCTGTCTGCAATGGTCTGCAGCATCATGGTTTTACCCGTACGCGGCGGTGCAACCACCAGCGCCCGCTGGCCCTTACCAATCGGGCTCACCAGATCAATAACGCGGCCTGTCAGATTTTTGTTGGTTGGATCCTCAACCTCTAGTTTCAACCGCTCATCCGGATAAAGCGGCGTAAGAGAATCGAAGTTGACCCGCGTCCGCGTGGAACTTGGGTCTTCAAAGTTGATGGTATTGACCTTGGTCAGGGCAAAATACCGTTCATTGTCGCGCGGCGCACAGATCTCGCCGTCCACGCTGTCACCTGTTCGCAGACCAAACTTCCGCACTGTGTTGGGTGAAACATAGATGTCGTCGGCGCCAGCGAGGTAGTTTGCTTCCGGAGAACGCAGAAAGCCGAAACCATCCTGCAGCACTTCGATCACGCCTCCGCCAAAAATCGACTCATCGTTTTCAGCAACAGCCTTCAGAATGGCAAACATCAACTCTTGCTTACGCATGGAGGCAACATTTTCGATTTCCACTTCTTCAGCCATGGCAATCAGCTGAACAGGGGTCTTTTGTTTGAGATCTTCGAGATGCATGTTTCGAAAAATATCCGTCTAGGATCGCGCTTCAACGCCTGCCAGCACAGGCAGGACCACCGAAGCAAATGAGGTCAGCACGAAGTTTGGCCGACAAAACAGAGCGGGTCGCAGCAAGAGCAGATCGGCGGATCAGAGAACAACTGCGAGAAAAATAGGGGAAAGAGGCCTCACCTCGGACGAGGGACCGTGGCCGCATCGGGCCAGCACTGGCGCAGAGCCAACACAATCTTTGGAATAGGCAGGGCCGCGAAACCTGTCAACGGCCCTTTCCATCAGAACGGCATTTTAGCCTACAAAAGCCCCTGAAAAGGCTTAACGACCACTAAAATGACCACCAGAATCATCAACACCGTTGGAACTTCGTTGAAAATACGGAAGTAGCGGGCAGATTTGGTGTTGATATCAGCGGCAAAGTTTTTCACGTGTCGAGACTGCATGCCCGTCACACCGCTCATCGCCAATACCAACACAAACTTCGCGATAAACCAGAACTCCCGCGCCGTTGTGATGCCATTCATCTCCCAATACACGACCATCCCCAGACCGGCGATCCAGGTCACGATCATCGCGGGATTAATAATCGCAGCATACAGGCGGCGTTCCATGACTTTGAAGGTCTCGGACTTGTCCGACCCCGCCTCTGCATCCGCGTGGTAGACGAACAAGCGCGGGAGGTAGAGCAACCCGGCCATCCAAGCGATGACGGCGATGATATGGATGGTTTTAAACGTTAGAAACACAGCGATCATGATGAAGGTTCTCTCAATAAACAGGTAAGCCGAGCGCGCGAATTAGGAGCGTACAGCATCCAGCACCCAGTGCACTGCATCGGGGTCGCTTTCTTTGAAAATACCGTGGCCAAGATTGAAAACGTGGCTGCGTTCGCGGTCTACCCGTCCAATAACATCACGCGTAGCGGCCTCGACGCTTTCACGGTCTCCCAACAGGCGACCAGGGTCCAGATTGCCTTGTATCGCAGCAAATTCCAGCGCCGAAGCAGACCGAAGATCATTGGAATAATCAACTTGCAGGCTCACCAGCGCATCGAAGCCAGACAAATCGCGGGCGGCAAACATGGCCTTTCGCGGAAACAAAATCACCGGTGTGTCCGGCGCTTCTTGCCGGATCAGGCGGACAATGGCCTTGAGTGGTGCAGAAGACCACGCCAACTGCGCCGCTTGGTCCAAAGATCCAGCCCAAGAATCGAAAATCATCACAGCATCGGCCCCGGCTTTAATTTGCGCGATCAAATGCTGGGCGACACTCCGCACCAGCAGATCGATCAACGCAGCGAAACCAGACGGATTTCCGTAGGCCATAGCCTTGGTCGCCGCATAGGATTTACTCGCCCCGCCCTCGATCATATAGGTCGCCAATGTCCACGGCGCGCCGGCAAAACCAATCAGCGTGGTGGTTTCAGGCAAAGCCCCTCGGATTTGCGATACGGCCCGATAAGCGGGATCGAGCACCACTGCGGCTTGCCCGCTCGCCAAGCGGTCTTCCATACCAGCATGGTCCGGCAGAGCGCCCAAAACCGGGCCTTCTCCGGCTGCAAAAGCCAGATCTTGGCCCAGTGCGCGCGGGATGGTTAGAATATCGGAAAACAAGATTGACCCATCAAAGCCGTAACGGCGAATGGGCTGCAAGGTCACTTCGGTGGCAAAGTCCGGATTGTCGCACAAATCCAAAAAGCCGCCCGCCTCAGCCCGCAGCGCACGGTATTCCGGCAAATATCGTCCAGCTTGACGCATGAACCATGCGGGCCGGGGCCATTGAGATTGACCGTGCAAAGCGGCGAGAAGAGGCTTGTCGCCCGAATACGTGAGTGTCATGGCCACTGATTTGCGGGGTAAGGATGGAAAAGGCAAGCCGTTGGCGCTCAAGTCTGTTTGCCAGCAAACGCAACGCCCTTATCAATCTCGATCGAACGGGGTGTTTGAACACAAGACCAGTGATGGCTTAAAGAACCCCAACTAACAAAACAAAGTTTTTAAAAATGGTAGTTGTTGTTGTTGGCAGGGTCAGAATCTGTGGATCAAAAGATATCCTCGACTTACCCCCAAATTTGAGCCTGCTTTCCATGTGCGCCACATTGCGCGACCGTCGCTCGGAATCGCCATATATATCAGAGCAAACTCCACCACATTTATCGAAATTTTGAGTGAGTTTGAGACCATGCATCCTCAGTCTTCATGTGTCAGAAACTATCCTTTTCCACGGTTGAAAACCTTACTGTGAACGAAGAGTTGTCCTCAGTATAAGAAAAGCACTCAACCCCATCCCCAACCAAGCCATTGGGTTACACACAGGGGTTGGAGAATAACTTTAGCCTTTAAGCCGCGACTCGGTTGGGGTTTGGCGTCACTGATAAAAGGATCAAACTGCGTGATGGATGATTTTGACGATTTCCCGATGCCCCCTCAATTGGGATGGCTGGATGAGCAACCCCTGTTGTTGGCATCCGCATCGCAAACGCGGATGGCGATGCTTATGGATGCGGGGTTGCCAATCGTTGTTGCGCCCTCAGACGTAGACGAAGCGCCGGTAAAGGCCGACGGTGAAGCAAATGGCCGTTCAGCGGCTGACGTCGCTCAAGAGCTTGCCGCGGCTAAGGCAGTTTCGGTTTCGCAGATGCATCCTGGCCAAATTACCGTTGGGGCTGACCAGATGCTGGTGCTCAAGGAGCCAAGCGGCGCAGAGCTATGGTTTGACAAGCCTGACAATCGTGGCTTGGCGCACAAAAATTTGTCGATTCTCAGCGGTAAGTCTCACCAGCTGGTTACAGCCACCGCTGTGTGTGTTGATGGTGCAGTGCAATGGTCTTCGACCCGCAGCGCGGATTTAACCATGCGCGACCTCAGCGACGCATACATCCGAGCTTACTTGGATACCTTGGGCGACGAAGTGCTGTGGTCTGTTGGCGGTTACCAACTCGAAGGGCTGGGTGCGCAGTTGTTTGACGCGGTTGAAGGTGATTTTTTCACCATTTTGGGCATGGATTTGACTGGATTGCTCGCGCATTTGCGTGAACGCCAAGCGTTGCTGGCCTAAATCATGAGAGGTGCTCCCTTGAAAGCTGCTGTTGTTGGTCACCCGATTGCCCATTCTCAATCGCCCACGATTCACGGCCATTGGCTCGAAAGTACTGGGATCGCCGGCACTTATGAGGCGCTTGATTTGCACCCCGATGCCTTTGCCGATGAGATTCGGGCTCTGGTAGAGCGCGGCTTTCAGGGTGTTAACGTCACCGTTCCTCATAAGGAAGCGGCGTTGGCACTGGCAGATACCACGGACGAAACCGCCCGGCGGATTGGGGCATCGAATACGCTGGTTTTCACCCAAGGCAAAATCCAAGCCCGCAACACCGATGCTTATGGGTTTTGGGAAAACTTGGCCCCCAGCTTAAACGGGCAAACGCCCAAGCGGGCGTTGGTGCTTGGCGCTGGCGGGGCGGCGCGGGCTGTATTGGTGGCGCTGCAGGATGCAGGCGTTCAGGATATTGTGCTCGCCAATAGAACCTTGAGCAGAGCGCAAGCGCTCGCTGATGAATTGGCGGTTTCAGCGCGGATTGAGCCGCTTTCGTGGGACGATGCTGAAAGTCTTATGGACCAGCAAATGCTGCCCCTGATCATCAACACAAGCTCCCGCGGTATGAAGGGAGAGAACCCCATCACCTGCACTTTGGCCGCCCAGACGAGCCAAACTGTGGTCAACGACATCGTCTACAACCCCTTGCAAACAGCACTGCTTCAATCAGCAGAAGTTCGCGGGTGCCGGACGGTTGATGGCCTGGGCATGCTTTTGCATCAGGCGCGTCCGGCATTTCAGGCGTTTTTTGGCGGACGCGTGGTTGTTGATGCGGGCTTGCGGCACAAAGTCGAACGCCGCATGGGTTTGGTGTGAGGCCATGAAAGTCATCGGCCTGACTGGTTCCATCGCCATGGGCAAATCTACGGCCGCCCGCATGCTCGCGCGCATGGGCTACGCGCACTTTGACGCCGATGCTGTGGTTCATGCTCTCACGGGGCCACGGGGCAAAGCCCTGCCTGCCATCGCAGCATTCGCCCCAGACGCCGTGTCGTTTGAACGCGGCATGGACCGCAAAGCGCTTGGCGATTTGGCGTTCAAAGATCGTTCGGTACTGCGCAAGCTCGAAGCGGTTTTGCATCCGTTGGTCTATCACGAGAATCGGCGTTTATTGGCGCTTTGGCAGCGCCAACGCCGTCGCAAAGTGCTGTTGGACATTCCATTGCTGCTTGAAGGTCGGGGTGAGGGGCGCTGTGATGCCATTTGGGTGGTGTCCGCGCCCGCAGCCCTGCAAGCCCGCCGCGCACTGGCGAGACCCGGCATGACGGCAGAGAAACTTGCCGGCATTCTGGCGCGCCAAGTGCCAGACCGGGACAAACGCCGGCGCGCCGACGTGGTGATTGCAACAGGTTTGGGCCGGTCGGTAACCTGGGCTGCGCTGGTGCAGGCGGATCGCATCCCGGTGCAGGCAAAAACCTGGCCGCCGCGCCACCGCCGCAACACGCTGTTCAAAGGCGCCATTCACCGCGCCCCAAAAATGCTGTCAGGAAAAAGCGAATGACCCGCGAGATTGTGCTCGATACCGAAACAACGGGCTTTGAGCCCAGCGAAGGCCATCGGATCGTTGAAATTGGCTGTGTCGAGCTCGATGGCTTGCTTCCGACAGGAAAGACATTTCACGTCTACATCAACCCGCAGCGCGATATGCCAGCGGGCGCGTATGAAGTGCATGGACTGTCAGCAGAATTTCTCTCAGGCCATCCAGTTTTTTCGGCACAGGCCGACGCGTTTATCGACTTTATCGGCGACGCGCCACTGGTGATCCACAACGCCTCGTTTGACATGAAATTCATCAACGCCGAGCTGAAAACCATTGGCCGCCCGACACTGCCCATGAGCCGCGCCATCGATACGCTTGCTATGGCGCGTCGGGCGTTTCCCGGATCTCCGGCCAGTTTGGACGCGCTTTGTCGCCGGTTTGGCATCGACAATGCCAGCCGCACGCTGCACGGCGCTTTACTCGATAGCGAGTTGTTGGCGGAGGTGTATCTCGAACTCAAAGGCGGGCGTCAGCCGGGCTTTGGTCTGGACGCCATGGCCCCCTCATCCCGGTCCAGCAGTAAATCTGCTGGCCCAGCGGGCGACGGACAGCTTGTAGAAGAAACCAAAGGCCCATTTCCAGCGCGCACTTTTCCCGTGGCACAAAAAGAATCGGACCGCCATCGCCAGTTTTTGTCCGACGTCAGCGATCCGATTTGGTCAAAATACGGTGTGACCTCGACCGGCGATTAAGCCTCGGCTTCACCCCGATCTTTGCGGTTGGCCAGCAAGGTCAGGAAATTGAACGGATTGAGCAGCAGCGGCGGGTAGCCACCCTTTACCGTGGCGTCAGAAACAATCTCACGCGCAAACGGGAACAGGTAACGGGAAACCTCAACCACCAGCAGCTTCTCAATGGCTTCATCCGGCACGTCGTTGCCGATCTGGACCAAGCCCGCGTAAACACACTCAACAATGAACCCCGTTTGACCATCAACGGTGGCTTTGACGGACGTATGAAGTTCGACTTCAAAACGCCGATCGCCGAGATCGCGGTTGTTGACGTTTACATCAATATCGATTTTCGGCTGCTTGCCCTGAGCCATGAGGCCGGAAGCAGCGTTCGGGTTCTCAAAGCTCAAATCTTTCAGGTACTGGTGCAGAAACGCCAAGCCCTGTTGCGTGTTGGCGCCAGCGGCTTGAGCTTGAGCGGTTTCGTTTTCGGCCATGCGAGGTCTCGATTTCCTTAAATTTTACGTGTTGGACGCCTGTTACCACGCAGCGCGACGGAGGACTAGGCTCCGTTATGCGGCTTGCCGGAGCTGGGATCGTCGTCGGGATCAATGACCTCTGCCTCGCCCTCGATGACGCTCGGGCCTTGGGCTGAGAAGCCGGGGTCGTCTGAGCTGAAGCCATAGCCGGCAAAGCCACCGCCGCCAGCGGCGCCCATGCCCCCAAAGGAAACACTGCCCCTGCTCTGCGCCCAATTCAGCAGACGCGGCGCGAGTAAGGATCGCACAGGCGGCAGCAGTAGGCCGATTCCGATAAAATCAGTGAAAAAGCCCGGCGTGAGCAGCAATAATGCTGCGGCAAATAAGCATAGTCCATCGAACATAGCCCGGCCTGGAATCTCACCGACACTGAGCTGGCTGTTGATCCGCGCGATCACCTGCGTCGATTGCTGGCGTACCAAAATGGTGCCCGCTACAGCGGTTAAAAGCACCACCAGCAGCGTTGGCCATAGGCCAATCCAGCCACCGACCGTGATGAAGCCCGCGATCTCGATGATGGGTGTCAAAATAAATGCCAGCAGTAACAACCGCGTCATAAAAGCCTTCCTTTCGCCTTTCGAAACCCTCAGGCGCACTCTTGTCCGTTGCCCCAACCGGCTTTCGCCCCTAACTGTATCCGATACAAGTGGGGCATGCTTCTGGTCGTTGAAAGGATTAGAGGCGAAAAAAACCAAGCCCCGGACCTAGGAGACTGACTGTGACCATCACTCTTGTTATTCTTGCCGTTGCCGTGGTGTTCGTCCTTTGGCGGCTGAGCTCGGTACTTGGTCAGGATCAGGGCTTTATTCCGCAGTTTGACCGAGACACCGGCCGTTCCGATCCGGACGCACCTTTGGCTGACGAAACACCTGCGGCGCAAGAGCCATTTTCGCTGAGCGCTGAGGACGTTGACCCAGCGTCAGATTTTACAAAAATCGAAGGCATGCTTTCGCAGATCAGCGAGAAAGACAAACTGTTCAACCCGGGCGATTTCTTGCGCGACGCTGGTAATGCCTTTGAAATGATTTTGGGCGCCTTCGCGTCTGGTGACAAAGACACGCTGTCGTCGTTCGTTTCAAAAGACGTTTATGCTGGCTTCGCCCAGGCGATTGATGATCGGGATACGAACGGCCAGAATTTGGAGCTTACGTTGCTCAAAGCGCCAGAGACGCAATACTTTGCGGCGGAGATCAGTGGCAACACAGCCTTTGTGACACTGACGGTGCGTTCTGAGCAGATCCAAGTCGTTCGCGACAAGGAAGGCGCGATTACATCCGGCGACCCCAACCAGACCTCTACCGTCGTTGATCACTGGAACTTCTCTCGGAAGTTGGGCTCTTCTGACCCCATTTGGACGCTGATCGCGACCCAGGCCTAACCCCACGCACCAGCAAGTCATTCTGACATGAGGGCGAACGCGCTTAGGCGCTTCGCCCTTTTTCGTGTGTGACAAGAGGGCTGCAGCGAAGGAACGTGGTTCGTCCGGCTCAGAGAAATTGACTGGATTTTGGCGGTCGAAACGTGTTTTATGCGTCAAAGATTGTGTTATGCGCCTTAACTGGTGCGCAGACTCTCGTTTTTAGAGAATCAGCCTCAAGAAGCGCGCTTAATACGCTCTTTTTATTAGACTTTAGTTGGTATCGCTGGCATTTCGATATCGATTTTCAGACTAGGCTCCGATTTTGAGGGGTCTTGAGACATTTTGAAGTGAGACCGCCTTATGTTTCGGCGCACGTTGACCGCAGCCCTGTTTGTGATGGGCGCCCCTGTTCTTTTGAGCTGCCAAGCCACAGAATCTGTATCCGCCAATGCGGGATCGACCTTTCGCGACCGGGGGCTGTCCATCAACAGCATCCAAACCGCTGCGCGAACCCCCAGCGCTGGTTTTTCCACCAGCCGAACGTCGGCCAATCTGGTTTCCGCACGGACGGTGGTGCGGACCGGGTCTGACGTTGAGGTCGCAGGCTTAACCCTGTCACCGGTGCAAGCACAAAGCCTGCCTGGGTGGACGACAGAGCGTCACGGCGATGCGCTGGAGGCGTTCTTGGAGTCCTGCGTTGTGCTGGGTCAGCGGGACGCGAATGAGCAGGCTTCGCCGTCGCCGCTGGGCGGAAAAGTTGCCGACTGGCGGAATGTTTGCGCACAGGCGGCTTCGTTGGGCGTTGATGACCACAACCGGGCGAAGCGCTTCTTTGAAAACAACTTCAAGGCCTTTGAGGTGCGCGGAGAAGGCACTTTTACCGGATACTATGAAGCGGAGATCAAAGGTTCCCGCACCAAATCTCGCGGGTTTAATTGGCCGCTTTATACCCGTCCGTCAGAGTTGGTGAGCAACGAGGCGTACTTTACCCGCGCCGAAATCGAACAAGGCGCGTTGGCGAATCGAGGGCTGGAGTTGCTGTACATCGACAACCCAGTCGATGTGTTCATGCTGCAGATCCAAGGCTCTGGCGTCGTGAAACTCGATGATGGCAGCACCATCCGCGTCGGCTATGCGGCGAACAACGGTCATCCCTTTATCAGTTTGCGCGAAGCGCTGGAAAGCCGCGGTTTCGACAAATCAGTCTATGGCGCGTCGATCCAGTCCTACACCCGCTGGCTCAAAGACCATCCGCGGCAGGCAATGGATGTGATGAACGCCAACCCACGTTTTATCTTCTTTACCGAAAATCTCCGCGATGGGGCCATTGGCGCTCAGGGCATCAAGTTGACCGGTGAGCGCTCTATGGCTGTCGATCTGGACTTCATGCCGCTTCACGTGCCGCTGTGGCTGGAAACCCATGCCACGGCACCCAATGGCTCGACACGGACCATCAAGCGCATGATGGTGGCGCAAGATACCGGCTCGGCGATCAATGGACGGGTGCGTGGTGATTTCTTCTGGGGATCCGGCGAAGGGGCGCTTGCGATGGCGGGTCGCATGAAATCGCCGGGGGTTTATACGATGCTGCTACCAAACTCTATTGCAGCAACACTACCCACGCGCTAACTGCCGTCTATGTTTGAGGACGGGCGCGTGAATCAACCGATTGCGCGCCCCACTCGCCACTCTTTTAGGCAGGAATAAGAAGCCTTGGGACAGCACAGTACGACAGACTTTCTCAACACGCTCGCGCCGCTGGCACTTTCCGGTATTGGGGAGGGCGTGGCAGCGATTGTTGGCAACCAACTCGCCCCTGCGGTGGAGCGTTTGCTTCCGGCTTTGCCGCCCGCTGCGCGCCTGGTTATTGTCGATGCGACCGAAGACGGGGCACAGGCCTGCAAGCGCTTTGTTCAGACCGATTTACGCTTGGGTGTCATCAACGAAACCCCCGCTCAGTTCATCGAAGATATGGTGGAACAGCGGTTTGACGCGCTGATCATTATGCCCGGCTGCGAAGGCGATGAAGACGCGCTGGTTGGTCTGCTGTGGCAGGGCGGTTTTATGGCGGTTGATCCCTCCCTTAATGCGCCAGCGGTGGACCCTGAGGAACTGCTGTCATGGGCCACCGATAACGGCGCGGCCGTGCGGCGATTACCACCAAAACCCAAGCGGCGAGGGGGGCGACGGCGCAACCAACCTCAGCCCGCTGCAGCCTAGATCCCGCTAGTTCCGTGGCGTCGAAGAAGAAAACAGGCTCCAACAGCGCCGCACCCAAGGCCCGCAGGCGCGCGGTTCCTGTGGCAACAGACGACGACCGCGCGGTTTGGCAGGCGATCAAAGAAACGGTCAGCCCCATGCGGCTTTCCACCACCAAAACCTTTCGCGGCATCATCAACGCCGCCGAAAAACTGCCCCCCACGCCACAGCGCGAAGCCACGCCAAAGCCTGATGCGCCAAAACTGACGGCCAAAACCCGCTATACCGTGGCGCCCGATGCGTTGCTCAAAGGTCGACGCCCGCCGGTGAATTACGATTCATCGCGCAGTGAACTCAAGGCCGGTCAGCTGCAGGGTTTGGACCGGCGACGGGGCGATAAACTGCGCAAAGGCAAGCTGGATATTGAAGGCACGCTGGACCTGCACGGGATGACGCGTGATCAAGCCCAGAGCGCGGTCCGTCGGTTTATCGAGGCCAGCCAGTCTATGGGCCGCCGAACCGTCCTGATCATCACCGGAAAGGGCTACAGCCACGGCGGTGACGGTGTTCTGCGCAGTGAACTGCCGCGATGGATGAACAGCGACCCTCTGCGAGCAAAAATTGTGGCTTTCGACTTCGCCCAGCCCCGCCATGGGGGGCAGGGTGCGTTCTATGTTTACATCAAAAAGGTGCGAGACAAGTCATGACGCCCTTCGGTGAAAAACTGGTTGAGCTGCGGGAATCGCGCAGTTGGACGCAAAAGAAGATGGCGGAAAAGCTCGGTGTTTCAGCAGCCTATTTGAGCGCCTTGGAAAATGGCCAGCGGGGCAAGCCTTCGCGCCGTTTGCTCCATGCGGTCTGTCAGACCTTTGGCATTATTTGGGATGAAGCGGACGCGCTGACCGACTTGGCGCAGGCATCTCACCCGGTGGTGAAAATCTCCACCCGTGGCCTGTCAGCGACCCATACGCGATTTGCGCATGTTCTGGCTGATCGCATTGGTTCCCTGTCCGAGGCGCAGCTTCAAGCGTGGCTCTTGATGCTCGAAGCGGGTTCTGAGCCGCGCAAGCCTTGAATCCTGCCACGACGCGCTAGGTTCCAAGCAGACACCCTTTGAGAACCTGAAAGCCGTCCATGCCCCTTTCCCGTCTCTGTCGCTTGCTAGCGCTTCCTGTTCTTGGCCTGTTGACTCTGGTGCTTGCATCCTGCGGACGGGCGCTGCCGCCGGTGTTTCGGGGGCCGGGTGTGCCGCTGGTTTTGGAGGATTACTTCACCGGTAAAACCCGCGCAGATGGCGTGTTCATCGACTTTTTTGGCAATGTCGGCGACAGCTTTGTCGTTGACGTGGAGGGGACGTGGGATGGGCGCGTTCTGACACTGGACGAAGACTTTACCTATGCCGATGGCCGCAAGCAGCGAAGGGTATGGCGCATTACCAAAACCGGTCCGAGCACCTATGTCGGACGGGCAGATGATGTCATTGGCGAAGCGCTGGGCCGCGTCGATGGTTCAACGCTGACCTGGACCTATGACGTTGATCTGGATTTGGGCAATCGGACCCAACGTGTGACTTTTGACGATGTGCTGTTCTTGCGGGATGAGCGAACGCTTCTGAACCAAGCCGATGTCAAAGTCGGCCCCATCGCCATCGGCATGGTCACCATCAATTTTACCAAGTTATAAGCCCGTTCGGCCCACCATCGTTCCTGATCAAAAAACGAGGTTTCTGGCCCCTTTAAAAAGGGGCAGGAAAAATTTAAGGCGTCTGAGGGTTTCAGTCACAAAAACAGAGGCTAACCCTACATACTCCATTCCGTGACGAGCGTATCTGACCCGCCAAGTTGATCTTCGATCATCAATGTTACGGTCCAAGTATCCCCTATAGAAGCTGTACTCAAACCGACAGGCAAGCCACCAAAATCGGGCTGGATGATTACTTTCAGGATGCCGGTCGTCATGCCAAAAGCTGGAGGATCGTACAAACCGGCCATAACATTCACGTAGTCACTTAAAGGAGGGCTGGGGTCATCATTTCCGAGATCATTGGTCTGAATATCCACCACAGTGATGGTGATCGTATCTCTTTCCGCAGCCGGGAACGGCATTTGTGGTAGGCCAGCGCCAGTCCAAATGAGGTCCACGATGCCGTCCGGATCAGCGATGCCATAAATGCCACCAGCAGTGCTGAGTGTGTATGGCTCTGCGTAGTCGAGCCCATCGAAAGCATTGACCCAGAAGGGAGCGTCATTCGGCAAAGCTGGTGGCTCTGGCTCTTGGTCTGCTTCTTCTTCTTCGTCTTCTTCTTCTGGCCGGGACGCCAAAGCCATTGTGGCGAGCAAGCTGCCGGCTATTGTCCCCCCGTTCAAGATCAGGAGAGCTTCTTCTTCTTCACCGAGGGTTTCTTGAGCCAGTTCGTAGCGTTGAATATCGACGTGCTCAAACAAGCGGGGTGCTTCGCCCTCGCCAGACCACAGAGGACTTGCATTTGAGGCTTTGATAACCGTTCCATCCGGAGAGCGGACGATCTGATCTTCTACGACAAGGTCGGTTCTCAGAGCGCCCATCACGGGCAGTTGGCTCATGGCAGCCTGCGTCAACTCATCAACAATGAGCAAAAGACCGCCTTCGAGGATCACGTATTGACCGTCCAGCAGCACCACCTGTTCGCCTGTTGTCAGGGAGAGCAGGACACGGCCATCTTCGTCAAAGCGATAGGCATCGGGCATCATAACGGTCTGTCGCCCGGCGTTTTCACCGGTTGCTTGCGCCAAGCTTGACCAGCCAATGGCCCCAGCCGACAGACCGAGGACGGCGGCTGCGCCTTTGAGCGGTGCGTGCCGGGTCGGCTTCGTCATTGGCCGGTTTTGCGGAACAACGGGGGCATTCATCGGTTAAACCCTGATTTAAGGAGGATCGACCAGAATCGACACCAACAGATTACAGATAAGATCGGCGTAAGTTTTTGGTTCCCAGTGATGGTTTTTTGAACGAAATCAAACGGCTGTTTCGCGCATCAATGCGCTTGGCAGCGTTTCCATCGGGATGACGCAAGTGAGGGGCTATTCTGATTGAGTGACGTGTGACTCTAAAACCGCAAATATTGTGACCACTTTTTAGGTGTAATGCGGTGCCGCGACAGCATCGATGATCGAGCGGCGATTTAAGCGCTGCAGACCGATTTCGACGGACGTTCGCTGGGTCGGGTGACAGGTTGCTGTGGAGGGTGGCCTTGATTGCTCAGGCAATCGGACAAAATTCTACTCAGAACAGCGGCTGCGCTACTGAATGTGCCCAAATTCGCGTCTGCGGTCTGTCTACGGCGCTCAGGCGTGCGGAGACACAGTCCATGATTCGGGCCATAATTCGGACCATGACTTGGGCCACGTCTTAGGACGGGGCGTTTGGAGCTCAGTAACTGTTCTGGAAAGTTTCGACGATGGCGGACCCAGGAAGATTCGAACTCCCGACCTCCTGATTCGTAGTCAGGCACTCTATCCAGCTGAGCTATGGGTCCGCGTCGATTGGCGGAACCTATTCAAACAGGAGCGAGAGAGCAAGGGGCACGAGAGCCGCTTTATTCGATCCAGCCATGCAAAGGAGTGAAGGATGATGAAAACGCTTAAACTTTCAAAGAGCTGGCTGTTGGCCGCCGTGGTCATGCTTTGGGGCGGGATCGCTTGGGCAGCGGGCAGCGAAAAGGAAGACTTGGCCCCCGAAAACCTTGTTTTGCAGGAGGTTCAGGCGGTCATCGAGTCTCAATTGCTGGCTTTTCAGAGCAGCGACGGTGCCGGCGCATTCTTTCACGCCGCACCAAGCATCAAGGGCGCCTTTGGTGAGGCCCGTAACTTCATGGCGATGGTGAAGCGTGGCTATCGCGTGATTTACGATAATCAAAGCTGGAGCTTTGAGGATTCGCGCATCCAAGGCGACACCGCCGCGCAAGTTGTTTTGGTAGAAGATGGCGAGGGCCAGCAGATCCGGGCTGTCTATTACCTTGGCAAGTTACAGGGGCGGTGGCAGATAACCGGCGTTCAGCAGCTGGAAGTCCTGGGCACAGACGCCTAGCACGCGGCAGGATCGCTGCTGCCGGGGTCGTCGCAGGCCAGCGCGAGCATGTCTTCGCGCACGTGCCTGAACAGGCTCAAAGCCGGGGTTCCGTCGATCATGTCGGCCCCGGCCCGGCAAGCGTCCTGCGAACCCAGACGGCAGGCTTCTTTATAGAAGCGGATGGCATCAATCTGGCCGAACAGCGGTTCCTTGCCATTGTTTGCGCCGGCATTCGCCTCAGCCAGTTCGCGGCACCCCTCAACACTGCCCACCCAGCATGCTTCCGTGAGAATGCTCATGGCCTTTGGGACGTGCGTTACGGGGCTGTTTGGGTCGAGGTAACTGAGCCCGTGGTCGCGGCAAAGGGCATGCTGGCTTGGCTTGCACCCTCGCCTATAGAACGCCTGAGCCCGCTCTGGCTTGATTGGGGTGCCGTATCCGGTGGCATAGGCTACGCCCGCTTCGGTACAGGCAAAGGTGTCACCCCGTTCGCAGGCGTCTTCGAACAGCAGCAGGGCGCCGGCCAAATCTTGGGGCTGACCCAGCCCAAATTGCGCCCGAAGCCCTGCGACCCGGCATTCACCGGCTGAAAGCGACCCGCAACCAGAGCCGTCCCTGTCGGTTTGAGACAGTGCCTTTGTTGCGGTGCCAGCCACAGCGAGAACGGTCAAAAGGGCAACAAGCCAAGGCTTCACTGAAATACTCCTGCTCAAGAGGGATCAACTTAGCACTGACGTGACGTTCCGACATAGAGGACAGTCGATTCTTTCGCTTGGAAGGCCTGCCTGAATAATCGCATAGTGCGCAGGCCAAAACGCATCGGGAGATAGGCCATGTTGGATCGCGGATTTTACGTTTCTTGGGATGAAATGCATCGGGATACCCGGGTGCTTGCATGGCGATTGCTCGACCTGCACAACGCCTCCCCGTTCAAAGGCATTATCGGCATTACACGAGGCGGCATGGTGCCCGCGGCCATTATTGCGCGCGAGCTGGAAATTCGTGTGATCGATACGATCTCGGTCGCGTCCTACGACGAAAAAGCGCAGGGCAAGCTTCAAATCCTGAAGCCGACCCAAGATGTCGGCGACGGCGAGGGGTGGTTGATCATCGACGATTTGGTTGACACCGGGAAGACAGCGCGAGCCATCCGTGACTTGCTGCCAGCGGCCCACTTCGCCACTGTTTACGCCAAGCCCGAAGGCCGCCCGCTGGTGGATAGCTTTGTCACGGAAGTGAGCCAAGACACGTGGATTTACTTCCCGTGGGATCTGGCACCACATGCCAACCAGCCCCTGGTTAAGCAGCGCTAAACCCCCCCACCGTTTTCTTCGTCTTTATTGCGGCAGGTCGATCTGGAAGGTCGTCGGCATGCCGCCGTCTTGACCGGTTGCTTTCAACGCGATGCTGCCTTTGTGCGCGTGGATGATTTCTGCGGCGTTGTGCAGACCCAGGCCCGTGCCGCCGCGCTTGGTTGAGCCCTTGAAGGCATCAAACAAGTGCGCCACGGCCGCATCAGGGATGCCTGCACCATTGTCGCTGATGATGATTGTCAGACCTTGATCGCTGGCGTTGGCTTGCAAGTCCACTTTGGAAGCCCCGGCTTCAAATGCGTTATCGAGCAGGTTGTGGAGCACGCGCTCAACCTGCAACGGGTCAAGGTTGGCGGTTTTGGCCTGGTAGTCTTCGATCAGAGAGACGGTTTTGCCTTCTGGCCCCCAACGCTGCCGCACGCGGTCGATCACCCCGCCAAAAAACGGCTTGAGCACGACCGGCTCGACCGTCAGGGGTGGCAACCCTTCGCGGGCGTGCTGAACGATGGTGTGGGTCAGGGTCGCAGCGCGTTCGATGGATTCCGCCAAGCGAGGGGCTGCTTTGACGATGCGCTCGTCTTTGGAGGTCTGCATCCGCTCGGTGATCAGCAAGGATGTTGTCAGCAAATTCCGTAAATCATGAGAAATCTTCGCAACACCTGTTCCCAGTGAGGCCAGACGCCGGTTTTGGGTCAGCGCAGCGCGCACCGTGCTTTGCATGGCATCGAGTTGGCGGAAGGCCGTGCCGATTTCATCGAGCCGCTTGGTTCCAGCCAAGGGCACGTGGGCGACTTCCGGGTGCTCGGCAAAGTCCTGCACCGCTTGGGTCAACCGGACCACGGGCCGAACGATCAGCCAGCGCAACGTCAGATACAGCAGAAACCCCGTCACCAAGCCTATAAACAGCGACAGCAAGGCAATGCGTCGAGCGTAGGATCGCAGGTTCGCACAGATCCGCCGTTGCCCCAGCAGCAGTTCAATCTCCGCCATCGGGTCTACGGGGCTGTTACCGACGACGCGGACAATGGCATCGGGGCGATGGTCAAGCATCAAGCGCCAGGCAAAGATCGACAGTTGGATGATGTTGGTTTTCCGCAAATCGATGCTGCTGTCTGCGCGCAAAGACGGATCACGGAACAGCGCCAACTTGGGTTCACCCGGCGCGCGAAACGCCACCAGATCTGCATCGACATGGGCCAGCAACTCGTCGGTCAAGGCGCCGGTGGGCATGGCATCGGGGACCACTTCCAGCGTGCGAATCGCCAAGTGACCGTCGGAGAGGCGGTCATTGAGTTCCTGTTCCAACCAACGGGCCATGGACGGCATGAACAGCACCGCCTCGGCAAGAAGCACGAACATGACCGTGAGCACCAAGGCCCGCGCAGACAACCCCGTCAAAGGCCGCTCTTTTGGGCGCTCTGGACCGGGGATGTGGGGCGGATCGTGGGGGGGCTGGTGCTGGGTCATGGGTACAGTCTAGCCTAAGCAGGCAACTTGAGCAGCAGGCGGATGAGTCTTTGCGTGCGTTTGGCGAACAGGGCGGGTGCGAGGTGAGCGCCGGCCATTCGCTTTGGGACGTCAGCGCGGGTGGGGTAGGGCACGATTTGGCTCGCCAGTGTCGATAGCTTGATCTGACCGCCAATCACCAAGCCCAGCGACGCAATCAAATCACCAGCGCCGGGGGCTGCGATCCCCGCGCCCAGCAGCTTCCCGCGCGCGTCGAAGACCAATTTGGCGAGGCCTTCTTCGACGCCCTCAGTGATATAGCGGTCGTTGCTGCCCACGTTGGTCAACTCGACGCGTGGCTCCAGTCCAGCGTCGCGTGCAGCGGTCTCGGTCATGCCGATTTGTGCCAATTCGGGGTCGGTGTAAGTGACCCAAGGCACGGTGGTGGTATTGGCCTTTGTCGGCAAGCGGAACAGCATTTCGCGGACCACCACTGACGCATGATGCCCGGCCATGTGGGTAAATTGCGGCCCGCCAACGACGTCCCCAATGGCAAAGATGTGACGCACACTGGTGCGCATGTTGGGGCGGACGGTGATCGCTTGCGGGGTGTGGGCGATGCCCGCTGCATCGAGGTTTAGGCGCTCAATCGCGGGCTTCCTGCCGGTTGCGACCAACAGGTGTGACGCGCTGATCGTCTCTGCGCCTGTTGGTGTGCTGAGATCAATTTTTATGGCTCCTGCCGTACCGCTGACCGCCGTGGCGCGGGTATTCTCGCGAACATCAACCCCCTCTGCCAGCAATTGACGGCGCACGACGTCTACCAAATCTGGATCATCCTTGCCCATGATGGATGGCGCCATTTCGATCAGGGTGACGTTGCAGCCCAGCCGACGGTGCGCTTGGGCCATTTCTGCGCCGATGGGTCCGCCGCCCATGATGGCCAGATGGTCGGGGGCTTGGGTGTTGGTGAACAGGCTCTCGTTGGTCAGGAACGGTGTTTGATCCAAGCCCGGAACCGGCGGGATCAGCGCGTGGGAACCGGTGGCGATCACAAAGAACTTTGCGCGAATCCGGTGCTCGCCTGCTTCGATGGTGTGGGCGTCGAGGAACTGGCCAAAAGCACGAATGACGGTCACGCCCAAGCCTTCGAACCGCTCCTGACTGTCGTGCGGTTCAATCGCCGTGATGGCATCGCGCACATGTCCCATGGCCCGGGCGTAGTCGATTTCGGGGGCGCTGGTGGTGATGCCATAGCGCTCGGCCCGCCGGACGGTTTGTGCGGTCTTGGCAACATGGAGCAAGGCCTTGGACGGCACGCAGCCCGTGTTCAGGCAATCCCCACCCATATCTCCGCCCTCGACCAGCACGGTTCGTGCGCCCAACTGGGCAGCCCCGGAAGCGACGCTCAGCCCGCCGGATCCTGCGCCGATCACGCAGACATCTGCTTGAATGTCTTTCATGGCGCTGAGCTTTCGGTTTTGTCGGCACGAAGCCGCTTCAAAATAATGGGCATCAGTGACAGTCCGGCCAAGCCCAGTAAGGGCCCCCACAAGCGCCAAGTCACCAAGTTCAGCGTGTCCAAATCAGCCACGCCCGCGCCCAATGAGGTGTAAACGTAAACCGCCGGCCCGATCCCCAGCAGCGTTGCCGCGGCGTAGGTCGTCAGCCGAATGTTCAACATGGCGGGCGCAATGTTGACGGCGAAGAAGGGAAAGAAGGGAACCAAGCGAAGACTGAGCAGGTAGAAAAAGGCATCGGCTTCGATCCCTTGTGAAAACCGATCCAAGAACGGCGCAACGCGCTTGCGCAATTGTTCCAGACCCAAAGTCTTCACGCTGAGAAACAGGATGCAGGCGCCGAGTGTTGCGCCAATCAACGTCGCGCTGCCAGCGTACAGCGTGCCCCAAAGGACTCCAAAGGCCGAGCCGCCAAAAATGCCGCCAAGAATCGTCAGAAACGATGCAACGGGAAACATGGTCGCCGTTGCGGTCGCATAAAGAAGAACCCATGCCGCAAACAAAAGCACGGCGTTGGCGACGATCCATCCGGCCACTTGCTCTCGCGCGCCAGCCAAATTTTCCAGTGTCAGCACATCTTTAAGGCCCGCGAACCACCCAACGGCCAGTGCCAGAATCGCCAATGCCAGGACGCCGGGCAACAAGAAACGCCGGTATGACGGGCGGGAAGTCGGTGGTGGAGCCGGTGGCGGTGGGCTTTTTGGATCAGTCATGGCGCGGCAAGCGCTCCCTCTTGTCTCGGGTTTGGGAAAGAACTTGAGCCTTTGGGGTTTGTTCGACAACCCATCGACGCCACCTATCCAATAAGCGCACAGCGGTGTGATGGATTGTGTCACCAGCAATGCAGGAGAGGGTCAGCCGTTGACCAAACAAGGCCCGCAAGGCTATTCACCGCAGTCTATAAGGACGACGCCAGCAGGGCGACGCCCTGTCTTATCTCGAATGGCTCCAACGCGTGCCGCCTCGAATCCCGGATTTTACAGCCGGGCAAGCTCTGAGGCTCAGCCGTGGTATTATAAGGACAAAGCCGATGAAACGTACTTTTCAGCCTTCCAACCTGGTCCGGAAGCGTCGTCATGGTTTCCGCTCTCGCAAAGCGACTGTGGGTGGCCGCAATATCCTTCGCGCGCGCCGCGCCAAGGGTCGCAACAAGCTTTCTGCTTAATCAGCGCAGATCGTAGCTGTCTGGGCGATCGCGCATGAAGGCGAGCATGAAGACCCGCAAGGACTTCCTCGCCGCCGCCCGCGCTGAAAAGTGGGTCGGTCCGGTGATGTTAGTCCAGCAGCGTGACCGTGAAGACGACAACTCTGAATTCAGGGTCGGCTTCACGGCCAGCAAAAAAGTGGGAAATGCCATCGCGCGCAACCGGGCTAAACGCCGGCTGCGGGCGATTTCTGCTGAGTTGCTCCCAGATTGGGCGAAAGACGGACACGACTACGTCTGGATTGCCAAGAAAGGGACGGTCCACGCACCGTTCTGGAAGCTGCGCCGAGATGCTTCGCGCGCGCTTGCCACGTTAACCGGGCAGCCCGCACCAGCGGACCTTGGCGCGATACGGGCGGATCAGACATGAGCCGCGGCGCGAACAAAGCCCGCTGGGCGGAGATGAGCTGGGGCAGTCGCCTCGTCGCGATGCCTGTTTGGGGCTATCGCTTGTTGATTTCACCGTGGTTGCCGCCAGCATGTCGGTATCAGCCTTCGTGCAGCGAATATGCGCTCGAAGCGCTCAAAATCCACGGCCCGGTGCGGGGCGCTGTCTTTGCTGCCCGCCGTATCGCCCGCTGCCACCCCTGGGGCAGTCATGGCTATGACCCTGTTCCCGGGTCTGAGAACCCTTGCTGCGACGATCACGGCGCAGCGCCGCATTCCGACACAGACAACAACCCCGCTTCACAAGGCACCCCACTATGAATGAAGACATGCGCAACATGTTCCTGGCCATCGCCATCTCTCTGGCGTTGGTGTTCGGGGTACAGACCTTCTTGCCGCAGCTTTTCCCCTCCATGCAGACCCAGCCGGAGCAACAGCAAACCGTGGACGGCGGTGCTGGATCGGGCGGCGGCTTGACCGTTACGGGGTCAGATGGACAGGTGGTTGCTGCTGTCACCACGCGTGAAAGCGCGTTGGATGCGGGCGCTCGTATCCAGATTGATACCGGCGTTTTGACCGGCTCGCTGAATCTGCAAGGCGCGGTTTTTGATGATCTGACGCTGACCGATTACCGGGAAACGCTCGAAGACGACTCGCCAAACGTTAACCTGCTTCACCCCCAGAACACGCGCGGCGGTTACACCGTGGCGCACGACTGGCTGACGACACAGGGCGGCGCGCTGGTTGGTTCAAAAACGAATTGGACGCTGGAATCGGGCAACGCGCTGACCTTCGACACGCCTGTGGTTCTCAGCGCAACGTCGGATTCAGGCGTGAACGTGCGCCGGACGATCTCGGTCGCTGGCGATTATATGTTCCGCCTGACGGACGAGCTTTACCACACCGGCACCCAGCCCGTGACGGTCGCGCCGATTGGCACCGTCAACCGCTTCGACGAAGTGCAGGACGACCGCTACACCACCACCGGCTATATCTCCGTTCTCGACCGCAAACTGCGCGAGCATAAATACGGCAAGATCGCCAAGCCGACCACCAACCCCGAAGAGCGTTTGAACCCAACATCGGGTGAGCAAGGCGGCGTGGTTACTACGGGCGGCTGGGTCGGCTTTACCGACAAATACTGGATGGTCGCGCTGGTCCCTGAACAAGCGGATCAGGTGCGGGCGGGTTACAGCCTGCAGAAGGGCGCTTTGGGCCAGCGGCAATTCGTGTCGTCTCAGTACATTTACGACACGCCCGTTACCGTGCAACCGCAGCAGTCGGTTGAAGTTTCAACGATGGTGTTTGCCGGTGCGAAAGAAGTCGACTTGCTCGACGACTATGCCAAAGAATTCAGCATTCCCAAGTTCGACCGTGGTGTGAACTTCTGGTTCATTTACCCGCTGACCAAGCCGTTGTTCCTTGCGCTGGCAAAGGTTACTGACTGGCTGCGGCCTTCGATGGGGGCTTACGCCTTTGGTGCTGCGATTATCGTGCTGACGTTGATCGTCAAAACCATTCTGTTCCCGCTCCAGCTGCGCGCCTACCGCTCCATGGCCAAGATGCGCACATTGCAGCCAAAGATGAAGGAGCTGCAGGATAAGCACGCTGACGATCGCCAGGCGCTGAGCCAAGCGATGATGACACTGTACAAGCAAGAGGGCGTGAACCCGCTGGGGGGCTGTTTGCCGATGTTGCTCCAGTTCCCGGTCTTCATATCGCTCTATCGCGTGATGCTGGTAACGCTGGAAGCGCGACACGCGCCCTTCCCGGGGTGGATTTCGGATTTGTCGGCGAAAGACCCCACAGGTTTGCTGGAGTTGTTTGGCCTGATCCCTTGGAACCCGGAAATCATTCCGTTGGTTGCGATCCTGAACATCGGTATCTGGCCGATCGTCTATGGCCTTTCCATGCTGGCTCTGCAGCGCATGTCGCCTGCGCCGTCTGATCCGATGCAGGCGCGCATCTTCCTGTTCATGCCGATCATCTTCACCTTTGTCCTTGCCGGCTTCCCGGTTGGCTTGGTGATTTACTGGACAGTGAACAACATCATTTCCATGGGTCAGCAGTTCATCATTGGTCGCATGACCAAAACCAAGAGCCAGGAACAGCAAGCCGCCGCCACAGCACGCGCCGAAGCGAAAGCAGCGGAACGTGCCGCAAAGAAAGCCAAGAAAGAGCAGGGCGGGGCGTAAGCGGCTTCGCTGCTGCTGCTCCTCCCCGTTCTGACGCCATGTCAAAATCCGCCGCTCTTAGCCTGGCCAACCCGGCTGATCTGTTCAAAACCCGCGCCACCTTTTTTCGAGGTGTGCCGGCGATGCAGTTCTTACCCGAAGCCGACCGCCCCGAGGTCGCCTTTGCCGGGCGGTCGAACGTGGGCAAGTCTTCCCTGCTCAACGCTTTGACGGGGGTAAAGGGCTTGGCGCGGACCTCAAACACGCCCGGTCGAACCCAGGAGATGAATTTCTTCGATCTCGCGGGCGTGGGCTATATCGTGGATCTACCCGGCTACGGCTACGCCAAGGCCTCGAAGCGCGATATTGCACGGTGGAATTCGACGACGAACCAGTACTTGCAAGGCCGCCCGAACCTCAAGCGCGTCTACGTGCTGATCGACTGTCGACACGGTTTGAAGGACAACGACCGGCAGTTGATGGACGATTTGGACGTCGCTGCGGTATCCTATCAGCTGGTTTTGACCAAGGGCGATAAGATCAAAGCGGGCGCGCTGGACAAAGTGAAAGCTGCCGTCGCGGCCGAAGCGCTCAAGCACCCGGCTTCCTTCCCGCGCGTCCTGACCACGTCGGCGGAAAAGCCCCTTGGCCCCATTGGCGGCATGATGGACTTACGCGATGCAGTGGCGCGGGTGTTGCTGGGGCTGGGTGATGATTTTGGAGATATGTTCGCATGACCGAGATGAGTGATACCCAAGCCCGCGCTTGGCTGGACAAGGCAGAAACCCTGCGCGAAGCCCTGCCGTTCATGCGCCGCTATACGGGCAAAACAATCGTCGTGAAGTTTGGTGGTCATGCCATGGTTGACCCGGCCCTGACGGAGAGCTTTGCCGCGGACATTGCGCTGTTGCGACAGGTGGGCATGCGCCCGATCGTTGTGCACGGCGGCGGCCCACAGATCGCGGCAATGCTTGAACGCTTGGCCGTGCCGACACAGGCCGTGGACGGCCTGCGCGTGACCGATGCAGCAACCATGGAAATCGTCGAAATGGTGCTGTCGGGTAAAATCAACAAGGATGTCGTGACCGCGCTGAATAAAGCCGGCGGAACGGCGGTGGGTTTGTCAGGCAAGGATGGCCGTCTGCTGCTGGCTGAAAAGGTGCAGCGCGAGGATGGCGTGGATCTTGGCTTCGTTGGCCAGCCCAAGCACGTGAACACCGCCGTGATCGAAGCGATCCGTGACGCTGGCCTTATACCCGTTATTGCGCCTGTGGGCGTGGACGAAGCCGGTCAGGGCTACAACATCAACGCAGATACAGCCGCCGGGGCGATCGCAGCGGCGTTGAAGGCGGAGCGCCTGATCATGCTGACGGATGTGGATGGGGTGAAAGACCTCAGCGGCGCGCTGATCTCCGAAATCCGGCGCCCGGATATTGCTGGCCTGATCAAGGACGGCACGGTGTCGGGTGGCATGATACCGAAGCTGGAAATGTGCGCGGCGGCTGTGACCAGCGGCGTCGGAGCGGCGGTGATCCAAAATGGCACGGTCAAGCACGTGCTGCTGCTGGAGCTGCTCACAGAATACGGCGCTGGGACGTTGGTAAGCTAAGCCCAGCGCTCGTTTTTCTTCGCCCTAAAAACTTAGTTCTTCGTCACCCAAGTCAGGCCTTCGTCGTCCTCGTCTTCATCTTCCATGAAGTCGTCGCTGGCGACC
>ENA-OQVM01000125-OQVM01000125.1-marine-metagenome-genome-assembly--contig:-NODE-125-length-119168-cov-5.532450_pt1 | contig 119168 bp, 119 predicted proteins | sample MGYA00237776_ERZ505498 | MGnify/ENA primary metagenome ERZ505498 (study PRJEB26159, sample SAMN06265151) | marine metagenome | isolation source: Helgoland LTER site | place: Germany:Helgoland, sampling... | reverse complement strand
AGCCTAAGACATTTGGTTCCACTTTCAACCAACTTTGAACGGGCAAGACCGGTGGAAGAACACATGACCAGGGGACGCAAGATGAGCAACATCCAAGTCACAACCACTTCGATCAAGAGCGCGCCGCGGCGAGGTCGACCGCAAGTTCTTCCGTGGGATCGCGAGATGCAGTACCTGATTGAAGCTCGCAAGTCAGGGGCCACGTACGGCGACCTTGCCTATGAGCTAGCACTGCGGTACCGGCGACCCGTAACGCCTCAAACCGTGAAAGCCAATGTCGCTCCGCTTATGAGCACTTCCGCTGAGAAGGAGAGCGAGAGGGCCCGCGTCACCGAGCAACAAGAGAAAGAGAGCATCGAGGCATTGCGTATCGCTGAGTACATCGTCGAGAACCAGCAAAGCTCGAAGATGGACATTGCTGACGGCCTCGGGATACCCCCATACAGAGTTGACAAGCTTTACAAGAAAGCCAAGCAGTCAATGGACGGGTACATACTCCCCCCTGTTCGTGAAGGTAAACAGAAATTTACTTCTGACCAGATGGAGGGCACGCTGCGAGCAGCTGCTCGGGCTCTCGAGATTCCCGAGAATGGGCAAATGTCCGAGGGCGCATTCAATAAGTGGCGTGACTCTCTAGCGTCAAACGAGCGAGACCAAATCCCCAACTCAATGGTCTACAGGCGCCGATACGGGACCTGGACCGATGCTTGTCAGGCTGCTGGATTGAAGCCGAACCCGCTACCGCGCCAATACGACGGCGTCTCTAGGGATGACTGCGTGGTCTGGCTCGCACACTGGCTTCGATCCCTCACCGATCGAGGTGAAGGGCTGATCGAAGCCAGCCAGGGTGAGTACGCGATGTGGCTACGCAACCACCCTGACGCACCCAGTCAGGATATGCTCCTACTGCGTGATGCGTGGAGTGTTCTCCTCGCTGAGGCGTCAGATTACGAGAGGGAGCATCGCAATCTCTTAGCTCCCAAGCCCGTGCAAACGTCAGGCCGCAACAAGAAGCAGCGGTAAGAACAAGCAGAGGAATAACGATGGAACTTTCCAAGGTGACTGTCGAAAACCAGGTAGGCGATGAAGGCACCGTCTACCAAGTCGTTACGGGTACTGCTCGGGTTGAGGACGCTCCTTACCTCCCAAATCAGACAAGAGTTCATTTGACTTACATGACCTCCGACACCGAGGGAGCGACTGTCAGCGCAGAGGTCGAGGATCCAGAGGTCTACTCGATAGCCGTGCATGCTTATGACCGCCGAAAGGTCATTCGAGTGACAATTGAGGAATGGCCCGACGGTTCCATCTACCTCACCGACGCCTCCACCCAGGAATAGGCCGTCGCGTGCCGATACTCCTTCAAGAGGTTCTACAAAATCAGAAAACAAGATCGCTTGTTCAACTCACCTTCCACGGAAAAGAGAGAATTTGATCAGGAGGTACCTATGAAAGTTCACCCGCTTGGCGACATCACCGCGTACCAAGTCTTCGGGATCTCACTTGACTTCGACCAAGAATTGCTCGATGCGATGCACAAGACGATGGTCAGAAAGCACCACCCAGATAAAGGTGGGGATCCTGCTGTGTTCCTGAAGTACCAGATCGCTTACGAAATCCTGAGCGATCCTGCTCAGCGAAGTGCCGAGAGATTACGCGAAAGGAATCGGTTGGATTCAGCGCACAGCCACACGACCTCCACAATCAACCCCCATCCACCGTTGAACACTGAATCAACTATCCAAACAGGCCAGCCGTGGACGGATCGTGACCAACAGCCCCCAACGTTCCTCAATAGAGCCGTTCGGCGGACCGAGGGCTCGCCGTTCACGATTTACGACACTAAAGTTCGCGGTCGCGTGTTCCACGGCGCAATGCTCGCCCTGTTCTTCGCCATTAACTCGTGGTTGTTCATCCGCGGTGGGAGCGCTCCCCAATACAACGCTCTTGTCTTGTCTGTTGGGTTCGCTAACGTTCTAGTGACACTTCCGTGGACGTACATGCTTGCTCGCTTCCTCGCGACCAGGCGAGGTGCATTCATACTCCTGACGCTCTTCTACCTATTCGGCGTTTTCGCCTTAATCTCAACTTTCCTTTATGGGCTAGTCACCGCGACGGCCGTTCTGATCGCGGTGAAGGTGTTCACGGCACGCAAGGAAGGCAAGCACCGTCAGGTAGCCGCATCCTGACCGCTCAAAGTGAACCTCGTTGACGCCTTCGCTCAATTGCCTTGCCCACAAGGAATCGGGTGTGCCTGCGAAGAGTTATGGATTTTCTCAGACACCAGAAGGCCATTCCTGTATGCCGCTTCATTAGTCACGAGACGGATTGACTGTCAGACCCCTCGCGTATAACTGAAGAGCAAGACAGGAAAGGGGAGAAATCCCAGAACGGAGGTACACGATGAGCGTTGTTTTCGAGAAAGTGATTGAGGAGGTTTCCAACCACTTGTCCGAGGCATGGCCTGAAATTCTTGAAGACTGGAAGGACCAGGCGACAAGACGCGACCTGAACCAGCAAACCGTCGCTCTGGTCACCCACCAGTGCCAGCGCTGCGACACTCAAGTGCGATTGGGCGCTGTCTTCGATCGGACGGACACTCAACGGCCACCAGGAGACCGAGCGTTCTGTCCCAAGTGCAGAAAAGTGACCAAGTCCCCCATCGTTGACATCCATTTGGTGGAGAACGACGAGTAAGAGCTGCTCGTCACGCCAGCGGGTGGACCCTCTGCTGTCGGTGGCAGAGGGTCCACCCAACTCCCGACAAAAACATTCGATCCTCACCGCGCATGTCCGACACGATTGCTTTCGCTTGAGCGGTTCAAGGTTCAGTGATCAGCAACCCAAAATCCGTCCTGGGGTCAGAGGCAGCGCCTCAAAACACTGATTCCTGCCTCACCCGATGCCGGGAATGTCTTTCACAGTGGGAACTTTTTCAGCGCCTCTTGCCAGCTGAGGCACCTCCACGGTCACCAAGATCAAGCCAGGACAGCGCCCTTCTGGTTGTCGGTCATGAGGTCAAGGAATTGACCCAGTCGCCGAAGCCCCTCAATCGAGCTTGGTTGCGCGTTCAGCAACTCAGGAGCGTAAAGAACGTAACTGGCCCACTGGGCACGCGAGATCGCGACGTTCAGCCGGTTCGGTGAGAGGAGGAAGTCCAAACCCTGGGGAGATCCTCCGCGCTGGAAGTGGCCATGGAGACAATCACGACAGGAGCTTCCTTGCCTTGGAACTTGTCGACCGTCCCAACTTCAACGCCCTCCAAGCCCGCCTGCTCCAGTTGGCGCTTAATGAGCCGGACTTGGTCGTTGAAGGCTGCGACCACGAGGATGTCAGAGAGTCCAATACGTCGAGGTGGTTGCCTTTCATCATCGCGCGCATCGATCCATTCACGACCACGTACAGACTCAATAATGGCCACAACCTCGTGGGCCTCTTCGGGGCAGGAAGTTGTATTGCCGCGGTGATCCACCGGGACTGGGATGGCGCCTGGCGGGATCTCTTCTAGCGACCGCAAGCCCGCGACTTTCGCTGATTCCAAACGGTCTTCGTACTGCAGGTGCGAGACCGCTTTGGTCAGTTCGGGGTGCATACGGTGCGTGAGGCTAAGGAAGTAGCCACGCTCAGGAGGAATCGTTGCGTGATCGCCGATCACGTGTTCGAGAACGGACCTTTCCATGCCTTCGGGGTGCGCCGCCTGGCTGACTTGCGGTAACTGCTGAGGGTCACCCAGCAGGAGAACTCGTTGGGCAGCAAGAGAGCACGCGATCGTGTTCGCGGTCCGCTTTCCGTGGGCACAGCGAAATCAGGAGTTGAGCCGAGCATCTCAGCTGCCTGCATTCGCGTTAAAGGTTCGCCAGCCAGGTGGCGTAAGGCGTAATCAACTGCCTCACGCTTTGTGGAAAGGTGGTATCTCACCATCACACGCTGCACGAGTTCCTCGTCTAAATCAATATTAGTTCGAGCCACGTGAACGACCATACACCTAGTTGGTGTATGCAGGCAGTCATCCAATTTGCTTTACCTTTATATACATAGCAACGTGTCAGACCCCAAAGTCAGACTGCCCTCAACACGTCAAATCAAGGGGGAATCATGGAATCACGTTCTGAGCGCACCACCAACACACTGATGCTGATTGTCGGCATCCCCCTAGGAATTCTGTTATTGATCTGGACCGTCTGGATAACCATCACAGCTTTCATCGGTGGTCAAGCACCATTCTTCTTCCTGGACTTCGACGGATTCAATCTGATCCGCGGCCTCTTCTGGCTGATAATCGTTGACCCAATAGTCCTCACCGTCGCCTACTGGATCTTCATGCTGCTCATGCTGCCACTCATTGGACTTGCAGCAGGTGCTTCGGCCATTGCCAATCGCAAACACATCAAAGAGGAGTAATGATGAGAATTCGATTGGTGCAACTAGCCGTTCCTGATTCACTGACTCCCTTGTCCCTAATGGCATGCATTGGCGACAACTCCGCTGCCTGGTTCAACTCCGTGTTGGCTAGTACCTGAGAAAGTTGCTCTTTGGCGAAGTAGTTTCCAGTAATGCGGAACGTCCCTGTGAAGAAAACTCTCGCACAAGAGATTCTGGTAATGATGATGAGTGACACTAACGGGACTAATTGAAGTTGACTTCAATAATTATGATCGAATTGACGTGAATGTAGTTTTGTTGGCATTACGATGGACATACCGATAGCCTAGAAGCGATTCAACTCACACACATTTACCCGAGCAATCAAATCCAGGGAATGCAACTAATCTCCAACAACTTGCCTATACGCAATGCGGCTGGAGATTAGTGCGGTGCGAAATCATTTTGGGGGTTCACATGGCACAACTTCTTAGCGGCAACTGGGTGCTTTCAGCACAAGATCTTATCTCTGAATATGAGTGTGAACACAAGGTGGCTCTTGACGCCGCAGTGACTCTGGGGAACCTGAACATTTCTCAGGTCGAGAATCCCGAACTGAAACTCCTCCAAGAGTTCGGTCTCAAGTTTGAAAAGCAGCGACTCGAAGCACTCGAATCCACGCATCAAGTTAAACGTCTTGAAGTGCCGAAAAGAAACGTGACTGATTACCAGGTTGCCTGGGAAGCGACTAAGCAGGCCATGGCTGATGAATACGAAGCAATCTACCAAGGCACCTTGTTCACGGGGGACTTTATTGGTTTTGTTGACTTCCTAGTCGCCAGAAAGACGAGCACTGGGGAATTCGAACGTGACCAAGAAAATAGAGTCATTTATGAACCCGTCGATACAAAATCGGCGCGAAGCGCAAAGAAGACTGCCGTCATCCAAGTGGCTGCCTATGCTGAAGCGCTCACTCGACTCGGACAACCTGAACCTTTCGAGGTACACCTTTGGCTGGCCGGAGACAACAATTGGAGCGGTCAGGCCCCTGATCTGATCAATGTCGCCCGCGAATATCGACAGCGTGTTCAACAACGCCTTCCCCAACTGGGATCAATCCCGGATCCCACCTGGGCCCCGCCTTGCAGTGCCTGCACCCATTGCCGATGGGCAGACAATTGCGATCAGGGCAGAAGAGAAGCCAGAGACCTTTCACTCATCCAAGAAATCCGAGCCACGACCAGATTAAAACTCGTTGACGCCAAAATTACAACGATTGACCAGATGGCTCAGGCAACAATTGATCAACGACCCAAGGCAGTATCAAAGGAAACGTTTGCGCGCCTGCAGGCTCAAGCTGCCATTCAAATCCGAGGCGAACAAGCAAACAAAGTCATTTTCGACATCACTGCCGTGTCATCTGTTAATTCCATGCCACCCCGTTCTGCTGGCGACCTGTGGTTCGACATGGAAGGTGACCCATACGCCAACCATGGCGACGGCTTGGAGTACATGTTTGGTTTTGGATACCTGCAAAATGGCGAGTTTGACTTTGACACAAAAGATGCCACCGACACAGCATCCGAGCGCACAGCTTTTGAAGATTTCGTGGACTTTGTCATGAACCGTTGGACGAAGCACCCCGATATGCACGTTTATCACTATGCAAATTACGAACGCAATGCGTTACTGAAACTTGCTCAGAAATTTGGTTCACGGGAATCCGATGTCGATCTGCTTTTGCGAAATGGTGTGCTGGTTGACCTCTACAAGATCGTGCGTTCAGGTTTTCGCTTCTCCACAGAGAGACTCTCCATCAAATACATTGAAGAGGTCTATGACATGACCCATTCAGGTGAAGAAGTGGCTACCGCCATGGATTCGGTGATTAGGTTCGAAGAAGTGATGGCACTAAGGGAAGCTGGCCAGTTAAACGAAGCGAATGAAATTTACCAAGTGATTCGCAGCTATAACAAATTAGATTGCAAATCCACTCTTGGTTTAGACACCTGGATTCGAGCACAAATGACTCAGGCTCCTCAGTCGCGACCAACAAAAGAAACTTCCGATGAACAAGAAGATGAAGAAGGTTCAGAAAAGGAGCAACACCCCAGCGTTGTCATCATTGAAAAACTGACAGAGGGCATCTCCCCCGATCCTGTGGCGCGTAACAACACGGAGCAATCTCGAATGCAACTTGCTGCCACTCTCGGGTACCACATTCGTGAACAACGCCCCGCTTGGTGGACTCTCTTTGACTTAATTAAATCGGATCGAGACGATCTTGAACAAGCAACCAGCGTCCTACTGATCGAACAGATTGATGCGACAGAGTGGGCAACAGGACCGAGAGGTGGCAAGCCCACCCGCACACTCACAATCACAAATTCTGAAACTGCTCCATCGGATGTATTCGATAAAGCAACCGGTCTCTTCCTGCTGTATGAAACTCCCGAACCAGGGATTAATCAGCCCGCTGATTCCACTCGCGGTTATGCCGAAGCCGCATCAACTCACATTGATCGTGATCAAATGACCATTAAGGAATCATGTGGGCGTGACGGCGTCACCTGGCAATCACTGCCTTTCGCGGTACTGCCGGGTGCACCGATAGACACTTCTGCGATTGCACAAACGCTCCTTGCTGCCGCAACCCAGGTAGTGGAAACACGATTCGGCAATGAGTGGGTTTTTCCCAATACTGCTTGGGCTGATCTTCTGCTTGCCAGAGCGCCACGACGTGACTCACCACTGCCTCGAACCGGTGACAACATCTCCGACATAACTGAAGCGCTGAGAACATCCAATTCAAGTTACGTTGCTGTTCAAGGACCACCCGGAACCGGTAAAACCTACGTGGGCTCCCACGTTGTCGCTCAACTTGCCAAAGAAGGATGGAAAATTGGTGTCATCGCTCAATCCCATTCGGTGGTCAACAACTTCCTCGCAGCCGTCGCAGTAGATACGCCAGTTCCTATTGCCAAAAAACCACAGTCAGGGGCAAAAGATACGCACCCATGGGATCAGAAAGACGTCCCCAAATGGACTGGTAGTCAAGCAGGCGGATACGTGGTCGGTGGGACTGTCTGGAATTTTTGTAGTGCAAAGTTTCAGCAACTTGAATTTGATTTGTTAGTAATTGATGAAGCTGGCCAATTTGCATTACCCAACGCCATAGCAGCCGCATTCAATGTCAAAAACGTTCTCCTACTGGGCGACCCGCAGCAACTCCCTCAAGTAAGCCAAGGGACACACCCTGAAAAGGTTGAGGAATCAGTATTAGCCCACATCACGGGAAATGCTGCCACTATGCCTGCTGACCGAGGCTACTTCCTCGATCAGACCTACCGAATGCACCCTGCCCTCACCGAGCCCGTATCCAAACTGCAATACGAAGGAAAACTCCAAGCTTCTCCTATCACGGCTCAACGTCACCTTGATGGAATCACACCAGGTCTTACCGCCGTCCCCGTTGATCACCAGGGCAACACCACCTCCAGCGAAGAAGAGGCTCACAAGGTAGTTGAGATTGCCAAAGACTTGATTGGTCGAGCATGGACAGGTGCCCGTGGCGGCGAAACACAGCCGTCACGACCCCTTGAACAAAAAGATGTCATTGTCGTGGCAGCCTTTAACGCCCAAGTGCGGCTCATCCGCCGGTATCTCGATGACGCGGGATTGAATAGCATCAAAGTCGGTACGGTTGACAAGTTTCAGGGCAGAGAAGAAGTGGCCGTCATTGTCTCGATGGCAACCTCAACGACCGAAGACCTGCCACGAGGAATCGACTTCCTACTCTCCCCCAATCGTCTCAATGTAGCGATCAGTCGCGCTCAATGGTGCTGTTATCTCGTTCACTCGACCGCACTTCGAGGCGCGACACCAACATCAATCACTGGACTGCAACAACTCGGCGGCTTCCTCGGATTACTCAATGCACAGGAAAGCTATTAATCCTCAGTGTCAGGATGAATTTCTACTAATTGCGGCAACGCATATCCGAATACACATTTTCTTGTGCGTCTCCAACTCGAACCGTTTTTCTCAACGAGGAATTCGGAGAGTTGTGGTTGTTCAGGAGACTGGGCATGGCCTTTCTCGCTCGTTGTGCAGACGCAAATTAGAGTCAATAAATAGTTCATGCACAAAATAAAGATCCTCTTAATCCAATACACCGCACAGTTCACATGACTTACCTTGCACTCACCTGCTTCTCTCGTGAAAAAGTAATGAAAGTTATGACCGTAACGGATCAATCCCTTTTCGGATCAAATATGTCAGTCCTGCATGGGTTAATGATGACAACCGCAATCACCCATCGCGAAAGAAAGTTGAATAATGTACATAACATCTTTGACTGTCACAGTTTCACCGGAACAAGCCAAAGAATCAATCACGAATGTTCCCCTCACAATTCTTCAATCATGGAGTGAACTGGGGTTACCGGAAATACGGACCTTCGCAACACGGTTCGCCTCCGAACATAATCTGGAGGTCAACTGGGACACATGGGAACATTCAGAGTCCACTCGGACTGGAACCGTTGACTTTTCCGACCTTGGCGACAGGGACGCTGAGACACTTGCCCGCGCCCGCTGGAACTATGACCCGCTCGACGACCCTGACAACAGTGAGCCACTCGACCTACCCTTTGACCACATGAATTATGTAACGGGCGTGCTCACCCCAGCCCAATTCACATCATTTTGGGATTGCGTTGACCCTGAACTGCAACCTCTCACGCACCTTGACCACATTCTTCGCAGACTAGGCATGACCCCGGCAGACCATGACGAACTCGACCACGAAGTTATGTCAAAAGTAATAGCCATGCAATGGTGGCGCGCCTACCCCACCATTGCAACCGGGCTCAACGCACTCAATGGTCGACCTAAACTCACTAGTGCAGTGCTTGACCAAATCAACACCATGGCCATCAACTGCTATCTCAACGGTGAAAACTATGACCTCTTCACAACTTTCGTTGCATAAAAAATCTTCGTGACGCATACGTGCCGCTTCACAATTTAGAAGGGGAATGGGAAATGGGTACTAATTTCTGTATTTGCGCGGTTTGTGGATTGCCCGCTAATCGTTTTGTTGTTTTGCCTAAAGGGATGTCACTTGCTGCCTGCCCTCGACATCTTCTCGAGCCCAAGTTCGGCTTTTAACCACTCCGCGACCTTCAATCCGAAAAATACCTGGGCCGATTGTCGAGAGGAGGCGGATAGTCTGCTTGGTGCAGGGCGTCGCGTAAAAACTTCACGTGGAAAGTAGTTGCGAAAGACTGCTAACTGACCAGCATTCCACTCGCGAATGAGGCAGTCGCACCTACTCTTCAAATCCCATGACGAGGTCTGGTCAATGTCTTTCAGGGTGAATGATTCACGGTTTCCGCTAGCCCTTCTCGACCGAGGTGATCTCGAGGTCGAAAGCGTGATTGATTGCAGCGCCCAATTCAGTTTCCTGTTGTGCAAGCAACCAACCGATCTGCCGACCCAGTGCAGTTCGAGGAATAGTTTGAATGTTGTCACATGAAATCACCCCGGGACCCTCAAGATTGTTTTCCTTACCCACACGAACCTCGGAAAACAGACCCCTAATTGTTGATGTTATTGGCGCAACCGTCACATTTGTCATGGAATTGCGCACCAACTCGCGAGTGAGTACGACAACTGGTCTGGGCTTATCCAGATGTGCAATATGGATGGGACGCATCAATCGACATCCAGAGCGACATTGCTGCTGAACTGAGCAAGGGAGTCAAGATCCTCGTCAGCTCCGATTTCTGAGTTCAAGATCTCAACTTCTTGCACTATGCGCTGATAACGCAACTCTCGCAGCAGCGCCCGTTCAATCACGGAAGCCCGACTGCGTGCGGCGCCGGAATCGACTAACTCATCTAACGAGTTCACCAACTGGGAGGGAAGGCGAACGGCGATTTGAATGCTCATAGCAAGATGGTACCAAATTGGGATTCATTCTGCAATGCACCAATAAGTCGCCGCTGGGCTTATTCCACTACCTTTCCTCATAACCGCCTGACAGTAGATAGTCTCTACTCGCGGCCCGACAGGCGCCTTACTCAGGATTGACCTCCACCCGCACGACTTTATTCGTGCTGCCTGGGGGTCATTGTGGGTTTGATTCGTGGAACGGGTCCTAGTATCCGTTCGCTCTACGAATCAGGAAGTGCCATCGAACAAATGACAGCGCGCATGCTGCATGAACATGGAGCACGGCCGGGCCCTGGAGAAGTCCGCTCGTGGCAAGCTTCCATGCCAGTAATTGCGAACGAACTGATTAAACCCGGATTTTGCAAAAGGTGTCCTCACCTCATTTGTCAGCCATCTGGGTTAATCTGCTATCAATTCAACCTAGAGAGAGAAAATGGCTAAAAGTTTGCTAATTAGAAATGTAAATGACGAAGAAATAGATTGGTTGGAATCAACTATTCCTGCCGGAGTCTCAAAAGAGAAATATTTAAAGACCATAATTGAGAAGGCCCATAAAGATTCTGAAAGTGGCAATAAGTCGCCCAAGAAGGGAGTCTCACAAGAGATCTCTAAATTTAAGTTCATAGATCTTTTCGCTGGGATAGGAGGCTTCCACATCGGAATGAGACTCAATGGTGGCGAATGCGTGTTTGCAAATGAGTGGGATAAATATTCTGCTCAAACGTATAGAGCATGGACGGGTTCAGATCATTTAAATACTGAAGACCTAAGAGAGCTAGATTACTCAAAGCAAATTCCAAATCATGACATTCTTTGCGGAGGTTTTCCTTGTCAGCCATTTTCAATTGCTGGTGTTTCCAAGAAGAACTCATTAGGACGCAAACATGGTTTCCAAGACGCCGAACAAGGAAATCTATTTTTTGCAATTTGTGATGTGATAGGCGAGAAAAGACCATCAGTCTTATTTCTTGAAAATGTAAAGAACTTAAGGTCACACGATAAAGGGAAAACTTGGAAAGTGATTCAGGAGGCGATTTCAGCTCTTGGCTACGAAATGAAATTCAAAATAATTGATGCAAGCAATTGGGTGCCACAACATCGCGAACGTCTCTTTATGGTTTGCTTCGATAAAAAGAAATTTACCAATGCCGAAATGGATTCTTTTGAATTTCCAATCGGACCCAAAAAACAACAATCGCTTGGATTAATTCTGGAAGAAACTCCTGATGAGAAATACATGCTCACGGACAATTTGTGGCGTTACTTACAAAATTACGCTGCAAAGCACAAAGCGGCAGGAAACGGTTTTGGTTTTGGACTAGTCGGTCCAAGTGATATTTCACGAACTTTGTCAGCGCGATACTACAAAGATGGCTCTGAAATATTGATAAAGCAGCCAGACTGGAGGAATCCAAGACGATTAACACCTTCCGAGGCTGCGAAGTTAATGGGTTTTAATAAGAGACTTGCAAAATTCATGGGATTCTCAGATGGCTTTCCTCAAATTTGCTCAGATATGCAATCCTACAAACAATTTGGAAACGCTGTCTCTCCTCTTGTTATTGAAGACGTGACAAAAGAAATAGTCAAAGTTCTTGAACTCAGAAAGTCAAGGCTTGCGGCTAGATCTGGAAGGTCTCCATCTGATCATAAAGAGGCGCTAAAGTCGACCCAAAAGTAGATCCTCGTTTCTTGCTTATGCGCCATTGCGAACGTTTTTTCTCTTCCCCTGATTCGTTAACTCTGTCTCCGGGATCCAAATAAACAACACCTAATCCAATTGCTTCCAAAAATAAAATTGCTGAAGTTCCTTGACCGCAATAGACATCTGCTCCATAGCTATAATGGGTTGCGAATGGCCCTGATTCTGATTTGTACTTATGAGCTGTGACGTACAGTGCACCAGCATGCTTTCTACCCCACTTTTCAGCCAACTTTGCAAAACTCCAACCTGCAGCAATTTCGCCACTTAACGGGTCAATTAGCAAAACATTTGGCTCTCCATAGCCAGTTGGCGCATTTCTTACTGAATCCCAATTTTCAATTTCAAGTTTCAAGCCACTCTTCTTGTACGTCACCAAAGTATTGTGTTTCCCGTTAAATCTTTGACTTCCGTCATTCTTGGTACCGGGCCAACCAAATTTATACAAAAAGGCAGTCAAACCTTGATCATGTCGATAACCGAAATCCGGTTCAGGCGTCATTAATGTAATTGTCGTACTCAAAAATGCTTTAAGTTCAAAGCCGTACTTATCAGGTGATCCACTTGAGTTTCTTGGAATTCCCAATAACGCTTCCAGTGTCCAACCTGCACCTTGCGTGCCCCTGAATGGCTCTGAATTGGATCCGACAGCTCGCAAAACTTGACTTTCATATTTTTTTACGGAACCTATTTCTCTCAATTCCTGTAGTAGTAAGTCTGGACTGATGTCTTGGATCAAATTTGAATCCAATTTCAATTGCAGAAACATGCTGCTGTTGAACCATCGAGGCAGTGAGACTAGTTCGTCAATGAAATTGCAGTCTCTGTCAGTTAATACAACGCCGAATACAGAATCTTCTGATATCCCCAGCACTAGAACTCGTCTACCATATGAGTCCTGTGAGTCACGCCGCAATGCATCGGGAGGATTTGAACAACCACTTAAGAAGCCTGAAAATCGCATTTCAGGATATTGAAAATAATCAATTATTTTTGCCTTAGGTGCAAGTGCCGGTTCAGTATTTTCCGTTAACCAGTAGAGTTTGAATGCATGCTCAAGAATTGGTTTGCCTGCAGCAGAACCCGATTTGGATCTACTTTCACTCGGTGATCTAAAACTTACTTTGCTTGGAAATAACGACAAAAGCTCCTTGCTATAACCAAAATAGACTTGATTCTTTTCGTTATCCTGATTAGTCGCGAGTAGTTTTACTATTACTTCTTTGCAATCAGTTTTGATGTAGGCATTTTTCAACGATGCCATTGTTGAAAAACTCATATCTTGACCATACTAAATTTCAGCACGAAATTGAAGTTTCTTCTCAGGAAATTCTCTCCAGTGCGCTTCCCAGAATCGTTCCTGAAACATTTCCAACAATGAATAGATGACTACGTGCGCGCGAAGCTGCAACATATGACATCTCTTCATGGTCAGCGAGGTCCTGATCCGCGTAAAGAATGACAAATGGTGATTCCATAGTACGGAACTGAGGCTGTGGGCATCCGCATTTTCACACCATGCGGGGTCTCCCAGTACTTCGTTCCCGGCTCTGGTCCTTTCACGCTACCCCCCTCACGCGACCCGCGCGGGCATCATCAAAGGCCCACCCTGGTAGGCATCGGTCCGGCGGCGGCGGGCGCGAGCACGGGAGGTGTTCTCCCAACGCTCAACCTCATCAAGGCGCCAGCGAAGAAGCCGTGGCCCAAGGTGAATCACCTGCGGGAACCCGGCATCTAGGGTGCGCTGACGAGCGGTGTCCCTGGTTACACCCCACCGTGCGGCTAGTTCTTTCACGCTCACCAATCCATCCATGTTAAGCAATCGTTCCCAGACCATCCGTGCGCGTCACTAGGTGACGGAAGAGATGAAGGGTTATTTGCGCTGTGTCAATATTGTGTCACACGGAACTGACAAAAAAGAAAAATCACTTGTGGGCCCAGATGGACTTGAACCATCGACCTCTTCCTTATCAGGGAAGCGCTCTAACCAAGCTGAGCTATGGGCCCGAAATAGCAGGGCGAGACTACCTGACTGCCCTCCGCCAAATATTTAGGGGCAGCCCAGTGCCGCTGAGTCGATGACCCGGCAAAGCGCGGCCGCGGTGGTTCCCCCGATAGCCTTAAGGGGTGAAGGGAATAATTCTTGCTGGGGGAACCGGAAGTCGCTTATGGCCGATCACAAAGGGCGTGAGTAAGCAGCTCCTCCCGGTCTACGACAAGCCGATGCTGCACTACCCATTGGCCACATTGATGGCCGCAGGGATCCGTGAAGTTCTCGTGATCACAACCCCAGAAGACTCGGAGTCCTTTTCGCGGTTACTGGGCGATGGCTCCGCATGGGGAATGTCGATCACCTTCGCAACCCAACCTAAACCAGAGGGGCTCGCCCAAGCTTTTCTCATCGGTGAGGAATTTTTGGCGGGTGACTCGGCCGCACTTATTTTGGGTGACAATCTTTTTTATGGACCTTCACTTGGTCGTAAGCTCGCTGATTTAACTTCCGTTGTTGGCGCCCACGTCTTCGCCTATGAAGTCGCCGACCCCACCGAATATGGTGTTGTGGCATTCGACGAGGCAGGGGTAGCAACCTCAATTGAAGAAAAACCGGTGAATCCAAAAAGTTCCTATGCTGTTCCCGGTTTGTATTTCTACGACAACACGGTTGTTGAAGTTGCCAAGTCAATTCGACCTTCATCCCGTGGGGAGTTGGAAATCACCGCGGTGAACGACCACTACCTGCAAGCCGGGTTACTCAAGGTCGCAGTTTTGGAAAGGGGGACAGCGTGGCTGGACACGGGCACATTTCGTTCGTTGCAAGATGCCGGTGAGTTTGTTCGTGTGATGGAAGACCGAACGGGAACAAAAGTAGGTTGCGTTGAAGAAATAGCGTGGCGTAATGGGTGGATCACTTCCGAACAATTGCGTGAGCTCGCACAACCATTACTTAAAAGTGGTTACGGTGAATACCTTGTTTCCCTTGCAAATAAATAGTTTTTAGGCGTCCTCTGAGAGCACAACTTCAACTCCACCAGTGATCCCCACCGTGAGGTTGTAAAGAATTGTGAAAAGTCCAGCAAGTGTTGAGATCAACACGATCTCAACGGAAGCCAGAATCAGGGTTGCCCCGATTACCTGCTCGAAGCCCAGTGAAGTAATGAGGTCGAGGCCACTTGTACTACCTACAACGTCAGTGACAGTGCCTGACAGTGACTCGATAACACCCGTGCGGTCCAAGATAAACCACACTGCTGAAACTGCGACAACGAGCACAATACCGATTGCGAGTGAAAGAATGAAGGCCGCTTTGGTCACCGACCAGGGGTCTAACCTGGAAACGTAAAGGCGTGCCCGCCGCGGTCCCCCACTCACTCGCTTACCTGACCTTCGACTTCTTGACCCTCTACTAGTTCTTCACCGACAACTAGTTCTTCTTCTTCGTCGTCTACTTCATCTCCCTTAGCAACCGCAACGACACTGACGTCTTCACCTAGGCGCATCATGCGCACACCCATGGTGTCTCGACCCGAGGCACGAATTTCGTCGACCTTGGTGCGAATTACCACGCCGTTCGATGCGATAGCAAATATCTGATCCGACTGCGCGCACACCATTGCACCGACAAGTTCACCTCGTTCTTCGGGCAGTTTCATGGCACGTACGCCTTTGATCCCGCGACCCTTTGCAGCCCACTCGTCAACCGACGTTCGCTTGGCGAATCCACCGTCGGTGATTGTCACAACGAAAGTTCCAGGTGTAACAACGTCCATGGACAACAGCGAGTCGTCACCACGGAACCGCATTCCAATTACCCCGCCGGTTGCCCGACCCATAGGTCGCAAAGTGTCGTCATTGGCTGTAAATCGAGCAGAAAGCCCTTTCTTTGAAACCAGCAACAGATCGTCGGTCTCAGAGACGAGTCGCGCACCGATAACTTCATCGCCCTCGTGCAGGTTGATTGCGATGATTCCACCTTGACGATTGGTGTCGTACTCACTTAGCCGAGTCTTCTTCACCATGCCGGCTTGTGTTGACAGCACGAGGTAGTCACTGGCCGCGTAGTCCGAGATTGCTAGGACTTGAGCAATTGTCTCATCAGGTTGAAATGCCAAAAGATTAGCAACGTGCTGCCCACGGGCATCGCGTCCGGTTTCAGGGAGTTGGTACGCCTTTGCCCGATAGACCCGACCCAGATTTGTGAAGAAGAGAATCCAATGGTGGGTCGTACTAACGAACATGTGCTCCACGACGTCGTCCTGTCGTAGGCTTGCACCTTTAACACCACGGCCACCACGGCGTTGAGACCTATACAGCTCGCTCAGAGTTCGCTTTGCATACCCACCTGATGTGATTGTGACGACTACGTCTTCGACTGCAATGAGGTCTTCATCTGTTACGTCACCGTCCCACGCGACAATTTCGGTCCGTCGCTCGTCACCGTACTTGTCTGAGATTTCGGTGAGTTCGTCGCTGACAATTGTTCGCTGGCGCTGATCCGATGCCAAAATATCGTTGTAATCAGCTATTTTTTCCATGAGTTCTTCAAATTCGTCGATTATCTTTTGACGTTCAAGTGCGGCAAGACGGCGTAGCTGCATGTCGAGAATTGCCGTTGCTTGGATCTCGTCGATTTCAAGTAGATCGATCAAGCCTGTTCGTGCGTCGTCGACTGTTGCGCTGGCACGAATTAAAGCAATTACTGCATCCAATGCGTCAAGGGCTTTGAGGTAACCGCTAAGAATGTGTGCACGTTCTTGTGCTTTACGTAAACGGAAGCCAGTACGGCGTTGAATTACTTCAATCTGGTGCAAAACCCAGTAACTCAGGAACGCTTCCAAAGTCAGTGTGCGAGGTACCGAATCAACCAATGCCAGCATGTTGGCGCCAAAGTTGTCTTGGAGTTGGGTGTGCTTGTACAGCTGATTCAGCACTACTTGAGCGACAGCATCGCGCTTTAGTTCGATGATCAAACGCATGCCGGTTCGTGAAGAAGAATCGTCGCGTACGTCAGAGATTCCGGTGAGTTTTCCGTCGCCAACGAGTTCAGCAATGCGGAGTAGGAGATTGTCCGGGTTAACCTGATAGGGCAGAGCGGTGACAACCAAAATTTGACGCCCACGTTTGTCTTCGTCGACGGTAACAATCGCCCGCATGGTGATAGACCCACGGCCGGTCCGTTGGGCATCTTCGATTCCCTTACGACCAACAATCAGTGCCCCTGTTGGAAAATCGGGCCCTTTAACCAATTCCATGAGTGCACTTTGACGTTCCTCAACGGTCGACTGCGGATTAGACAGCAACCACTGTGCACCCGCTGCAATTTCACGCAGATTGTGTGGGGGGATGTTCGTTGCCATGCCGACAGCAATACCTGAACTGCCGTTGACCAGGAGGTTAGGGAATCGACTAGGGAGTACAGATGGTTCGAGGGTCCGACCGTCGTAGTTGGCTTGAAAGTTGACGGTGTCTTCATCGATGTCCCGAACCATTTCCATTGCCAGGGGCGCCATGCGGCACTCTGTATAGCGTTGCGCCGCGGGGGGATCGTTACCTGGTGAGCCAAAGTTTCCTTGTCCTTGCACCAGTGGGTAGCGCAGTGACCACGGTTGGGCCAAACGAACGAGGGCGTCGTAGATCGCACTGTCACCGTGGGGGTGGAAGTTACCCATAACGTCGCCGACCACGCGAGCGCTCTTAGAGAAGTTGCGATCTGGGCGGTAGCCGCCGTCGTACATTGCATATAGGACTCGACGGTGAACTGGCTTGAGTCCATCGCGCACGTCGGGCAGTGCACGAGAAACAATCACCGACATGGAGTAGTCGAGATAAGAGCGTTGCATTTCAGTTTGCAGGTCGACCGGTTCAATCCGGCCGTGACTACTGACTTCTTCTACTACTTCAATGTCGTCTGACATTTCACTCTCCGTAAATTAGTGTCTGATTCGCGGAATACTCGTTGACTATTAACCCTCAAATGTCCAAGAAGCGAACGTCACGGGCGTTTTGTTGAATAAAGTTCCGGCGGGACTCAACGTCTTCCCCCATAAGCACACTGAACATTTCGTCCGCTTGCGCTGCGTCGTCGAGTGTTACCTGTAGCAAGACTCGGTCGGCCGGGTTCATGGTGGTGTCCCATAGTTCGTCGGCGTTCATTTCGCCTAGACCTTTGTAACGCTGGATAGATTCCTCTTTTGGTAGTCGGCGACCCGCAGCAAGACCGGCCTCCATGATTGCATCCTTTTCACGATCGGTATACGCAAATTCCGCTGTTTCACGTGACCACTTAATTTTGAAAAGTGGAGGTTGTGCCAGGAATACGTGTCCTTGTTCAACAAGTGGTCGCATAAAGCGGAACAGAAAAGTAAGTAGCAATGTTCGAATATGTTGACCGTCAACATCAGCGTCTGCCATAAGGACAACTTTGTGATAGCGCAAACGGTTCAGATCAAATTCGTCTTGGATACCGGTACCGAAAGCCGATATTAATGCTTGTACTTCGGTGTTTTGAAGAACCTTGTCGATTCTTGCTTTTTCAACGTTAATGATCTTGCCACGGATTGGCAGAATCGCCTGGGTGCGGGGATCGCGGCCTTGACGCGCTGATCCACCAGCGCTGTCACCTTCCACGATAAAGACTTCACACTCTTCTGGTTCCCGACTCGAACAGTCAATCAACTTGCCTGGCATGCCAGCACCGCCGAGTAGACCTTTTCGGTTTCGGGCTAGATCACGCGCTTTACGAGCTGCAATCCGGGCAGTTGCCGCATTGACAGATTTACGTGCGATCTCTTTACCTTCAGCCGGATTTTGTTCAAACCAGGCACCGAGTTGATCGTTGACAACTTTCTGAACGAACGCTTTCATCTCAGTATTTCCAAGTTTAGTTTTTGTTTGCCCTTCGAACTGTGGTTCAACCAGTTTCACACTGACAATTGCAGTGAGTCCCTCGCGAATGTCCTCGCCTGAAAGGTTCGTGTCTTTCTCTTTAAGAATATTCCACTCACGTGAAAATTTATTTACTAACGATGTAAGTGCGGTACGAAAACCTTCTTCGTGTGTTCCACCCTCAGTGGTATTGATCGTGTTGGCAAACGTGTACACCGACTCTGCATAGGAATGATTCCACTGCATGGAAATCTCAGCGCTGAGGGTTTTATCGTCGTTCTCAGCGGTGAGGTCGATAATGGTCGGGTTTGCGATTCCTTTACTGGCATTGATGTGGCGAACAAAGTCTGTGATGCCACCTTCATACATATAGGAAACGTGACGTACTTCTTCAACTACTTCAGTTGAGTCTTCAACGGGGTTTTCGGGGCTAACTACCACCGCGGTGCGCGTGCGCTCGTCTGTCAGACTTAATTTTAGTCCACGGTTGAGGAACGCCATCTCTTGGAAGCGGCGGGAAAGAGTTGTGAAGTCGTAAGTGGTGGTTTCAAAGATTTCACCGTCGGCCCAAAAAGTCAGGGTGGTTCCGGTTCGATTAGTCGCCTCGCCTTTTTCTAAAGGTGCGGCTGGCGCGCCGTACTTGTAATGCTGGCGGTACACGTTGCCCTCGCGGTGGATTTCAACCGCGAGGTCGGTGGATAGAGCATTCACTACCGAGACACCCACCCCGTGTAGACCACCGGAAACGGAGTAGCCGCTGCCACCAAACTTTCCACCAGCGTGCAAAACGGTCAATACGACCTCAACTGCTGGTTTTTTTTCAATTGGGTGCTCGTCAACAGGAATTCCTCGGCCGTCGTCGACCACGCGAATGGCGCCGTCGGGCATGATCGTGACCGAAATCTCAGTGGCGTACCCGGCCAGTGCTTCGTCTACCGCGTTGTCCACAACTTCGTAGACCAAGTGGTGAAGCCCACGCTCACCTGTTGACCCGATGTACATGCCGGGGCGCTTGCGTACCGCATCGAGACCCTCAAGTACCTGGATCGCACTGGCGTCGTAAGACATGTGGGCCCCTTCAATTGATTAAAACGAACAAACCCCACTCTACCCTGAATTACTGACATCACCTAGCCCAAAAAGGGATTTTGGCGTATATATGCGCCCTGTGACCCCCCACTTGCTAGTAGACGTACCAATGTGTATGGAAAATCCGCCGGATTTCGTGCTAGGGGCTTAATACGGCTATCTCAGGAACGGCTTCGACACCAAGATCTTTCGAAAATTAACGCTAACCGTATGTGTCGCGCGGGCCGCGCCCGGCCACATGCCAGGCCCCCTTTTTCCAAGACGGTCCTTGAGGGCCATAGATAGATATTGTGGTGACCACTCCGTCTCCAACTTCGGTCGCGATTTTTGCCATAATCTGGCTGTTGAGCATGCGTAGCTGGGTTGCCCACGCTGTGGATTCCGCGGTCAGTCGTAGTGTTCCTTCGTCAAATCCGGCTGGGACGCAGTGGTCTGCGATCTCCGGGCCTACGATCTGGGGCCACGAGTTGATTAGTTTGGCCATGGAACTTTCCTTCTCCCAGCCGCTCTCAATCACGAGTCTTTCAACGGCGCTCCCGAGAAGTTCCGGGTCACGGCCACTTCTCTTACTTGTGCGGTTTTTCTTCGCAGCTGGGCCTCGAGTGGTTCTTCTCAGTGCTCGCTCAGCCGCCTGTGCTTGCTCTTGCGGGGTGATTCCTTCACTCATGGGGTTGATCTTCCATGATTGGCACGACCGAACCAAGGGAAACGAAGAAACGTGCCCCACCTAATTCCTCGGGAATATCTGATTCGACGGCCGCGGTGATAAATACCTGCGGGGCATTTTCTGTGAGTTCCAAGATCGTTGCCCGTCGCATTACGTCTAGTTCAGCGAATACGTCATCGAGAATCAAAATCGGTTCGATTCCATCAGCTCGGAGCACGTCAGCACTCGCAACTCGTAGAGCCAAGGCAGCCGACCAACTCTCACCGTGCGATGCGTAACCCTTAAGTGGTAAATCACCTAGACCAATAAAAAGTTCGTCTCTGTGCGGTCCCACCAAAGTAATTCCTCGGGTGAGTTCTTCTTTTCTTCGAACGGTTAGTTCTTCAAGAATGGCAATTCTAATTTCCTCTTCAGTCAATAAATCTATGTTGTGATCGAATAGATACTTCGATTGATAGGCAAGGGAAATTTTTGATGTACTAACTGCATTTTCACCGCCACTAATTGAGTGGTACCTGTTGTGTATAAACGGGGTCAAGTCCCTTATGAATTGAATTCTGGTGTGGGCTATTTCTGCCCCAATCCTCGCCAGCTGCTCATTCCACACGTCAAGGGTGCTATCAATATTTTCTCGCTGTGTCGACTTTAAGAGTGCATTGCGTTGACGTAAGACTTTTTCATAGTCTGACTTAAGGCCCATGTATCGCGGTGCTCGTTGAATCAAGGTCTGGTCGAGGAAACTTCGACGTTCACTTGGATCACCCTTCACCAAAGCGAGGTCTTCGGGTGCGAACATAATGACGCGAACTATTCCAAGGATGTCTCTCACACGGGGCAGTGGTGAACGGTTTATTTTTCCACGATTAGTTTTTCCAGGTGTTATTTCAAGATCAATTGCGACAGCTCGATCGTGTTCATTAACGCGGGCACGGATCACCGCTGAGGTTTCTCCCGCGGTAACGAGTGGACTTTCACTTGCAACACGGTGCGAATTGAGAGTTGCCAAGTAGTAGATAGCTTCTACAACATTTGTTTTACCTTGACCATTTGAACCAATCAAAATGTTGACTCCAGGGAGAAACTCAACGAGCGTCTCCCTGTACGAACGAAAGTTACCGAGTTGTAGGGCTTGCACCCACATGTCTCAGCCCGTCAAACGAACAGGCATGAGCAAGTAACGGTAGTCCGTTTCGGTGTCTGTTTGCTCGTTTGTCATACCCGTAATAACGGCCGGTTTGGTTGCCAATGTGAATGAAAAACGCGCCTTTGGCGCATCAATGGCATGGAGTCCGTCAAGTAAATATCCAGGATTAAATGCAATCTCAATCGAATCACCATCAAGTTGCGCTTCCAATACTTCTGTCGCTTGGGCGTCGTCACCGGAGCCAGCGCGCATATTGATTTCACCGTTGGAAAAATTCATACGAATCGGAGTATTGCGCTCTGCTACCAGTGCAACACGTTTGACCGCGTTGACTAATTCAGCTGTATCAACGACCGCTGTTGTTGAACTTTCATTGGGTAATAGTGATCGGTACTTTGGGAACTCACCGTCAAGGAGTCGTGTTGTTGTACGCATTCCTTCTGCTTCAAAACCAATGAGTTTTTCACCATCCGGGGCAATGGCTAATTCAACGAGCTTTGTTGCTCCCATGCTTTTTGCTGCATCGGCCAAAATCCTGGCTGGCACCAACGTATTCAATTCAATGGAATGTGAAGTTGGTGACCATGGAAAGGTTCGAACTGCCAACCGATAACGATCTGTTGCAGCCAAAGTGACACTGTTGCCATCAATTTCCATACGAATTCCTGTGAGCACAGGAATCGTGTCGTCTTTTCCGGCGGCAATGGCAACCTGTGCTACCGCTTCAGCAAAGACGTCGCCGTCAACATTTCCCGCTGTTGTCGGCATGTCCGGTAGCGATGGATAATCTTCAACGGGGAGAGTTGGGAGCGTAAATGAACTACGTCCACACTCAATTGAGACCCGATTACCTTCAAGTTTGAGAACAACCGGTGCAGCGGGTAGGGATTTTGTAATGTCGGCGAGTAACCGACCAGAAACAAGTACTCGACCAGTTTCGATAACGTCGACCATCACTCGGACTCGAGCTGAAATTTCGTAGTCAAAACTTGACAGGGTCAACGAGTCATTGTCAGCAATTAGCATGACACCTGAAAGAACAGGCATTGACGGACGTGAAGGAAGGGTGCGGGCCGCCCACGTAACGGCTTGCGCCAACGTGTCGCGCTCAACTCGGATGTGCATGTTTCCTTGCCCCTGTCTGAAAAGAATAATTAAGCAAAGGCTTAGTCTGCCCTATCCTTAAATATTTAGTAAGAGCAACTACTACTCTTGTGGATTTACGTCATGCACAGGCAAAGGTGTGATGAGTATTTATTTATGTCATAAATTACTAGAAGTAGTAGTAGTCATAGGTCCTGTGGAAACTGTGGAAAAGTCCTATCGCATGCCTAGAAGGAGCGTGTTAAGGGGAATTTAACGTGTGGACAGATTAATCTAATCTGTGCACACTTGTGGACAACCAAATATTAATGCAGATCAGTCCCCAAGTAGGTGTTGACTTTTCCACAGAGATCGTAAAAAGCGTAATGGGAATCATGTGCTTATCCACAGCCAATAAACAGGTGGGGGAACCTAACCAATCCCACGTTTTAAGTGAGTTATCAACAGGTTTGTCCACAGAAGTTGTCCACAGTTGTGAATAATGTGGGGACGAACGTTATTCGTGGGGTAAATGTTACCTAGTGTGACTCGTTATTACACGCAACATTACATCAACCTACATAAGTCGAGGTTGTGATTTGATCCGACTCGTCAGGTCTGTTACCTGGTTATATAAACTGCGTTTTTCAGCCATAAGTTCTCGGATTTTACGATCAGCGTGCATAACGGTGGTGTGATCACGCCCACCAAAAGCCTGACCAATTTTAGGCAGGGATAGATCGGTGAGTTCACGGCACAGGTACATCGAGATTTGGCGCGCTGTTACGAGTGTGCGACTACGACTCGCCCCACAAAGTTCATCGATACTGACGCCGAAGTAGGAAGCACATGCACCCATAATTTGAGCCGCGGTAATTTCCGGACCTACATCTGAGGGCAACAGGTCTTTAAGGACAGCTTCAGTGATAGCTAAATCAACAGGTTGTTGATTTAAGGAAGCAAATGCGGTCACTCGAATGAGGGCACCCTCAAGTTCACGAATGTTGGTGGAGATTTTCGAAGCGATATATTCAAGTACTTCAGGTGGTGCGACTAGTCGTTCCTGGGTGCTCTTCTTACGTAGGATTGCAATTCGAGTCTCAAGGTCAGGTGGTTGAACATCGGTGATTAAACCCCACTCGAAACGTGAACGCATCCTGTCTTCAAAGTCGGGAAGCTGTTTAGGGGGCAAGTCACTGGTTATCACTATTTGCTTATTTGCATTGTGTAAAGTGTTGAAAGTGTGAAAAAACTCTTCCTGTGTCTGCACTTTCCCACTGAGAAACTGAATGTCGTCAACTAAAAGAACATCGATATCTCGATATCTTCGTTGAAAATTTGCGGCCTTGTCGTCACGGATACTATTAATGAATTCGTTGGTAAATTCCTCGGAACTGATGTAACGAACGTGAGTTCCTTTAAATAAAGTCTTGGTGTAATGACCGATTGCATGCAGCAAGTGCGTTTTTCCCAAGCCCGAACCGCCATAAATAAACAGTGGGTTGTAAGCCTTGGCTGGTTGCTCTGCCACAGCTACGGCAGCAGCGTGTGCAAACCTATTACTAGTACCGATAACAAATGTATCGAATGTGTACTTGTCGTTCAGGCGACCAAACTCTTCTTTGTTGCTGGGCGAACCCATTCCTGGTCGATCAAAGTTTCCTTCACGGATATTTTCCCGTAGAACCACAGATACTTGTTCGGTATTGGCATAGGTGGAGTCGGCAACTTCGTCGGTGAGATCTGAGTCAAGAGTAGGGGCAATAGAAGGATCAACAGTCACCGCTAGGCGTATGTCACGACCGACGATATGACTCAAAGCGGTGCTGACGAGCGGGCGCAACCGTGTTTCCAAAACGTCTTTCGTGAATTCATTGGGGGCGGCAATAAGTACCGTGTCTTCAACTAAACCAAGGGGGCGGGTGAGGGAGACAAATGCTTTCTGTTGCGGGCTCAACGTCCCGTCAGAGAGTGAGTCCAAAGCCGCATTCCACATCGCGGTCAGTTCACTATCCCCAGCCATTTACCCTCAACTATTCAAGATTTCCGGATTTTTTCCACATGCTTATCCACAGGTGTGGATTGCGGGTTAATACTACAAGCCCAAAAGAGGCTTTGACAAGTGGATTCGTGTCAATACGGAAATAATTGCAGCTGTGTGCTAGCACCGTGTGCGTGGTTGATTAACTGATTGGGGGCTGGGTGTGACCCCAAGGGAACCATGGCGTAGCCTTCGGGGGCTGTTTACTTCCCAGTACGTTCGGCAAGATCCCTAGGAGAATCATGAAGCGCACATTCCAGCCAAATACCCGTCGTCGGGCAAAGACACACGGCTTTCGGTTGCGCATGAGCACCCGCGCCGGCCGTAGCATCCTTGCTGCTCGCCGCGGCAAAGGTCGCACTCGCCTCTCGGCGTAGTAATCTTCGCCTTGAGTTAACCTGCCCTGATTCCGGGCGATTACGTAAAGGTTGTTCATGTTGGCAGCCCAGCACCGCATGCGGAGCTCACAAGACTTTTTATTAGTGCGCCGTAATGGCAATAAAGTCGTGCTCCCTGGACTAATTATCTATATTTATTGTGGTTTCTATCCAGATGGTATCTGCCGGGTCGGCCTCACGGTAGGGAAAGATTGCGGTAACTCGGTGCACCGGCATCGCATTAGTAGGCATATCAGGGAGGCAATGCGACCCGTTGTGGAACAGCTACCTGCCGGATCCGGTGTTGTGGTCAAGGCACTACCGGCAATCGCAAACACCCGAGTCGATTCGAATGTGGTCACCTCGGCTTTGTTAGCAAAGGTCGGATTATGAGTTCCCAAGTTCACAACCCGCTCCGCTCAACGGCGTATTCCGTGGGGAATGCTCTGTTGTGGCTGTGGGATCACACCCTTGGTTGGTTGGTGCTCCTGCTGTTTATGGCCCTGATCCGCGGGTACCAAATCCTGATCTCACCGCTGCTGCCCCCTAGTTGCCGCTTCCATCCGAGTTGTTCGCAATACGCTTTAGGGAGTATGCGTGTCCATGGATCTGCCAAGGGCTTAGCCTTAGCCACGGTTCGCCTACTACGGTGCAACCCTTGGAATAAAGGTGGCTTAAACCCGGTGCCCGAAAAAGGTCGCTGGTTACCGGATATACATCCGGATGGTCGCCCACGAATAAGTCCGGACGGAGAACATGTTCATTCTTGATTGGCTACGAACCGGGGTTAGTTGGGTTCTAGTTCAGTTCCACCAGTTGCTGAGCAATTTCATGGATGCCAGTAGCGGCTGGACATGGGCGTTCTCCATTGTTGGTCTGGTAATTGTCATGCGAATCCTGTTGATTCCGCTCTTTGTCAAGCAGATCAAGGCGCAGCGAAACCTGCAAATTATCCAACCCCAGATGAAAGAAATTCAGAAGAAATACGCTGGGGATAAAGAACGTCAGTCCCAAGAGATGATGAAACTTTACCGGGAAACTGGTACGAATCCCCTGGCCTCATGTCTACCTATTTTATTGCAGGCCCCCATTTTCTTCGCACTCTTCAGCGTCTTGCAAGGTATCGCTATGTTGCGCCCAGAGGGCGTTTTCAACTGGGAACAATACGCCCCGTTGTTGCAGAATGCACATGATGCGTCGATCTGGGGAGTACCACTTTACGGAACTTTCCTTAACGCAAGTGAAGTTGCATCCGATGGTTTTAGTCCCACAGCAACACGAACCCTTGCCAGTATTTTGATTTTGCTTATGAGCGGCACAACTTTTCTTACCCAGCGTCAATTGATCGTGAAAAATACAGCCCCCGGCAACCCGATGGTCCGTCAACAGAAAATTCTTCTTTATGTTTTCCCCATCGTCTTCGCCGTGGGTGGAATCAACTTCCCGATTGGTGTCCTGATCTACTGGTTCACCACCAACCTGTGGACCATGGGTCAGCAGTTCTACGTGATCCGAAATAACCCCCAGCCCGGTACCCCGGCATTTGATGCGTTGGAAGCGCGTAAAACCGCGAAAGCAACTCGTAAGAATGGTGGAGTAGCTGAAGTGGAGGTTACCGACGTTGTGTCGGTAACCCCGGAGCGGGTGCAACCTAAACGCACAGCAAAAAGCAAGAGAAGCCCCAATAAAAAGAAGAAATAACCTGTGGGTCGAGTGATCGATCGTAAAATCAACTTAATGAATCTAGAGAGTGAGTACGTCCATGAGTGAAGTAACTGAATCTGATGCAAAACAGCTCGACCAAGAGGGTGACGTAGCCGCTGACTACCTAGAAGGTTTGCTGGATATTTGCGACCTCGATGGGGATATAGATATTGAGGTGGACGGTCGTCGCGCCCGGGTATCAATCGTCGAAGTTGAAAAAGGTGAGTTAACTCATCTAGTGGGAGCTGACGGTGAAGTGCTGCAGTCTCTGCAAGAGTTATCCAGGCTCGCTGCTGCACGCGAGACCGGTGACCGATCACGGCTCATGTTGGACATTGCCGGTTATCGTGGAAAACAGAAAGAAATCCTTGAAGAGGCGGCCAAGACGGCCTGCGCGGAAGCCGAACGCACATCGGCTCCAGTTCGAATGGCTCCAATGAATCCCTATGAGCGCAAAGTGGTCCATGACATTGTGGCAACGATTGGTCTGGCCAGTGAATCCGAAGGCGACGAACCCAATCGCCGTGTGGTTATTCGAGTCTCCTAGACCATGGTTTCCCGTGAAACATCGGGTGAATTACCCCTCTGGTTACAACCTGCCCAGGAGGCTTTGGAGCGTTACCAGGAAATTCTTGCCGGACCTGGGCTCGAACGGGGATTAATGGGACCGCGGGAAATGCCGCGCCTCTGGGATCGCCATATTCTGAACTGCGCTGTTGTCGCAAACCCTGAATTGGGCCTTGTCCCCCACGGGGCATTGGTAGCTGACGTTGGTTCAGGCGCGGGCCTCCCTGGAATCGTGTGGGCAATTTGCCGGCCAGATACTGAGATGATTCTGATTGAGCCACTTCTACGACGGGCCACATTCCTCACCGAAGCCGTTATTGACCTTGGCCTTAGTGAACGGGTTACCGTGCTGCGAGCGAGGGCTGAGAAAGTAATTGCAACACCCAATTGGACCGGTGTTGACATCGTGACCGCCCGTGCACTTGCCCCCATGGAGCGGCTTCTTGGCTGGACCATGCCACTACTCAAGCCGGTGGGTGACCTGGTTGCTCTCAAGGGATCAAGTGCTTTCACTGAAATTGAGGGTGCATCCGAGGTGATCAGTCAATATCAGATCACGGAAATATCAGTTCTTACCTGCGGTGAAGGGGTGGTTGACCCGGCAACAACGGTCGTGAGAGCCCGACGCAGTTCCCTCTAAACAAATAGGACACAATAGCCAGGTGCCTAAGCTCCCAGCTCCATCAAAGAATGAACCATTTCAGGTCGGAAAAACCTCAGGCCTAGGTTGGCCCACCGATGTTTCCCGTGAAACATTCACCGCTGAAATCGATCAATTGGGCGAGCAGACAGGTTTAGGGTGGCCCACGTGACCCGAATCATTACCATTGCAAATCAAAAAGGTGGTGTGGGTAAAACCACCACGACGGTCAACATTGCGGCCGCGATGGCACAGGTGGGAAAAAAGGTGCTTGTCATTGATATGGACCCTCAAGGCAATGCAACAACGGCTTTGGGAATTGAACACACTGAGGGAACGCCCGGGATCTATGAAGTCCTGATGGGAGAGACTTTACTTGCCCAGGTGATTAGTCCTTGCTCAGACATTACGAATCTCTACGGAGTTGCGGCCACGATTGATTTGGCCGGAGCTGAAGTTGAGCTTGTGTCAACCCCTCACCGTGAACACCGGTTGCGAGAGGAAATTGAAAAACTTCAGCAGAGCCATAACTTTGACTACATTTTCCTTGACTGCCCACCAAGTTTGGGCCTGCTAACACTCAATGGACTTGTTGCTGCCCGTGAAGTCCTACTACCGATCCAATGTGAGTACTACGCCTTGGAAGGTTTGTCCCAACTCCTAAAAACCGTGGACATGATCAAAGAACACCTCAATCCAGAACTCGAAGTGACCGCGATTATTTTGACCATGTATGACGGTCGTACCCGCCTAGCCAGCCAAGTTGCAGACGAAGTGAGATCCCACTTTGGAGCGCGTGTGCTGAACACAATCATTCCGCGCAATGTCAGGGTCTCCGAGGCCCCCTCCTATGGCCAAACGGTGCTGACCTATGACCCGAACTCATCTGGCGCTATCTCGTATCGGGAAGCAGCCGCTCAACTTGACATAATCCAACCCCACAACTAGTTATCCACAACTTATTCACAGAAAAGAGTTATTATGGCAGCACAGGCCCGCGGATTGGGTAAAGGACTCGGGGCGCTTATTCCCACGGAACCCACGAAACTTAAAACATCCATCACGCCATCTCCACTTGAGACCCCGGTGACCTATCTTGAACTACCCGTTGACTCAGTTTTGCCCAATCCCGCCCAGCCAAGGAGCGTGTTCGATGAAGAAGCTCTAGCCGAACTTGTCTTCTCGATCAAGACAATTGGGCTATTGCAACCAATCGTGGTCCGAAAGTCTGGGTCGGGGTCCTATGAACTAATCGCGGGTGAACGTCGTCTTCGCGCCAGCAAGTTGGCCGGTGTGACCGCGATCCCTGCCATTATTCGCAACACCGAAGACTCAAATATGTTGCGCGATGCATTACTGGAAAATCTGCACAGGTCGAATTTAAACGCCCTCGAAGAAGCAGCCGCATATTCACAGATGCTGTCAGATTTTGATTGCACCCAAGACGAATTAGCACAAAGAATTGGTCGTTCACGACCTCAGGTCACAAACACGATCCGGCTTCTCAAGCTTCCAACACCTGTTCAGCAGAAAGTTGCGGCAGGTGTGATCAGTGCCGGACATGCACGAGCACTACTTGCTTTAGGTTCCCCAGAAGAGATGGAACACATGGCAAACCGGATTATCAAAGAAGGTTTAAGTGTTCGAAGTGTTGAGGAAATCATTGCCGTTACAGCACCGTCGAAAAAATCTTCTGGTAAGTCTGGAAAAAAGAATGGCCGATCCGAAGATTTGGAAGAAGCAATTCGAGTTCTCACTGAACGAATGGGTGACGCTACTGACACCCGTGTGAAACTTGAAGGATTCGCCAAGAAAAACTCACAAGGAAAAATTGTGATTGAATGCGCTGACCTATCCGATGCCCGACGAATTACCGAACTGCTTGATAAATCAGGTCACTGAAGACCTGACCGACCTGCAGCCCGGCTGCCTCAATCGCCTGAGGTACCAACGAAGTTTCGGTCATGCCTGGTGCGACATTGACTTCGAGGAACCAAATTTCACCCTGTGAATCAACGATCACATCAACCCGTGAGATCGCTCGGAGCCCGAGTACTTCATGCACGCTCACGGCATATGAACACACCCGATTCAAGGTGTCCGGATCAAGTCGAGCCGGTGTGAAGAACTCGGTAGCACCAGCCGTGTATCGTGCATGGAAGTCGTAAATTCCACCAACCGGAACAATTTCAACCGGCGGCAATGCCGTAGCAATACCGTCAAGGTCAATAACGGTTACGGCTAATTCAGTACCGAAAACAGCTTGCTGCAGCATTACCCGATCCCCGTAACCGAAGGCGTCAACTAAAGCTGGAGCAACTTGGTCAGCGCCCGTGCATAGCCGAACACCCAGTGCGGAACCCCCACTAATTGGCTTTACAACCAATGGCAATCCAATCCCGGAAATCACACTGGTCAATATTCGCGGTGCGCCCATTTCACGGAAGAAGGATTGTGGGAAGGCAACGAAAGGCGGAGCACTGCCAGGTGGAACAAGCCCTGCAGCAATCCCTTTGTCGAATGCGCGAGCTGCACTTGCGGCACCGCTACCGATGAAAGGAATCCCCTTTAGTTCCAACATGGAACGCAAGGTTGCGTCTTCCCCGATAACCCCGTGAATAAGTGGGACCACGACGTCATATGAATCGGAGTTGAGTGAGTCGAGGAACTCTGCATCCAGATCAACTTCAATCAACTCAGCGTCGGACATCGATGCACGTAATGCCTGGGAAACCCGCCGACCCGATCGCAATGAAACGTCACGTTCGGCGTTGAGGCCCCCGGAAAGAATCGCTACCCGCATGTGTTCCTCAATTAAGATTCGAGAGTGGATTAATGCTTCTCACGGGGGGAGTAGCAGTCTGATCTGTTTGAGCGGCACCAAAAGTGTTGATCAAGTCGAGTTCGGCATCAATGACCCCGGCTAGTCGACGCACTCCTTCGGCGATTCGATCTGGCTGTGGATAGCAGTAGGACAAGCGCAGATTGGTTGAACCTTGCCCGTCGGCGTAGAAACCTGTACCGGGAACGTAAGCAACAAGCGAACTTATGGCGCGCGGCAACATATTTGTGGCATTAAGTGGCGCAGGCAGCGTTACCCACGAGTAAAAACCGCCCTGAGGAACGGTCCAGGTTGTTCCTGTTGGCATATACGCCTGCATTGCTTGCAGTAGGGCATCACGGCGTTCCCGGTACAACTCTTGGAAAACCTTGATTTGCTGTTGCCAATTTTCTTCGGACAAGTAACGAGACACGGTCAATTGTGAAAAGTTACTCGGGCATAGTGTCGCTGCCTCAGCGGCCAACACCAATTTTTCTCGAACACCATGGGGTGCAATAACCCACCCAACCCGTAGACCCGAGGCAATAATCTTAGAGAAAGAGCCAAGATAAATCACACCTTGGTCATCAAGTGAACGAATCGCCTTTGGTGGTTCACCCTCAAATCCGAGTAAGCCGTACGGGTCATCTTCAAGAATTGGAACATTAAATTCCTGAGCAATTGCAAGGATTTCTTTACGGCGTTGGAGTCCCTGGGTTAATCCGGCAGGATTGTGAAAGGAAGGGATTGTGTAAATGAACTTAACGCGAGAACCACTGGACTTGGCCTGCCCCAGTGCCTCACGCAATGCCTGTGGATCCAATCCTTCGTGGTCCATAGCAACGTGAACAACATTGCATTGATAACTGCGGAACACGCCCAGAGCACCAACGTAGGAAGGTGACTCGACTAGGACCGTGTCACCGGGATCGCAGAAAACTTTCGTTACTAGGTCCAGACCCATCTGTGAACCGGCAGTGACGACAACGTCGTCGGGGTGGGAGCGAACACCAACAAGTCCAGAGATTTCTAAAATTTGTTCACGCAAGGTCGGGTCACCCTGACCTGAGCCGTATTGCAAAGCAACCGTTCCCTGGTCGCGAACAACTTTGGCTGCGATCTGTGCGAAACGGTCTGAGTCAAGGGCCGAGACGTACGGCATTCCCCCTGCAAGCGAAACCACTTCAGGACGAGAGGCAACAGCAAAGAGAGCACGGATGGCCGAGGCGGTTAAACCCTGCGCTCGCTCGGCATAACTATCAACCCAAGGGTCCAGCCGGTTACCTGCCATACCCGACAGCGTAGTGCGATTCGCCTGAGAGAAACAATCAGGAGTTACGCATGGGACCAGAGTCACTTACCACCCCGAGTGAGCGGGGCACACCGGATCAACCGGGTTGTGAATCACACGCCTGTAGTTTGTCCCCAGATGGGGACAGGCTGTGTATAAGTTGCGTTTCCCCCACACTTTTTCCACAGTTGTTTGTTGCTTATGGCAACAGATGTGAATATGGAGGTGTTTGTTGCACACGTCGTGAAGCTATTTCCAGCGGGTTGCCAAACCAAAACCGACCATAATGAATGCGAAGCCAATCCCGACGTTGACCAGGGCGTTGAGGTCCCCACCAATTGTGTTCATGAAGGGGACGTCGGGTCCGGCAATATAGAAGACAACCAGGTATGCCAGACCGATTATGAAGGAAGAAACCATTGCCGGTGCCAGCCAAGAAGGGGACCCAATTCGGGCAACTTTACGATCACCCATTTTTTGCTCGGGTGTGTAGACGTTTTTCTTCCGACGCTTGGACTCTGGCACGGGATCTCCCTTGATCAGTTCGCGAACGTCGTAGGGAACTCTGTTCGCATGAGGTCACCATAGCCTGCCATACTCCACCACGTGGGCACGCCGCGAATCCTTGTCATTGATAACTACGACTCATTCGTGTTCAACATTGTGCAATATTTGGCGCAACTAGGCGCGGACGTCACCGTGAAGCGAAATCAAGATATAACCCCTGAAGAAGCAATTTCCTATGACGGCATCTTGATCTCTCCAGGACCTGGCACCCCGCAAGATGCAGGTGCATGTCTAGAGATAGTCCAAGGAGCACAGGGCCAAGTTCCGATTTTTGGTGTGTGTTTGGGCCATCAGGTAATCGCAGAAGCATTCGGTGGAGTTATCTCCCGGGCGCCAGAGTTACTACACGGTAAAACCTCCCAGATTTCACATACGGGTCCAAGCGTCATGAGCACCCTGCCCGAGCCCTTCACGGCAACTCGCTACCACTCACTCGCCCTTGATCCCAGCACCGTGCCCGAGGTACTGACCATCACGGCAACTTCTGAGACAGGTGTGATCATGGGCCTTAAGCATTTAACTCTTCCCATTGAAGGTGTGCAGTTCCACCCAGAATCAGTTCTGACCGAAGGCGGACATGAAATGCTCGCCAACTGGCTCGCCGACTGCGGGTTTCCCGAAGCCCGAGAAAAACTCGCCGGTATTGCCCCTGTCACGATCGCTTCTAAGGTGCTTGGGTAACTGCCGGCACTGGAACATCGGTGGGATCAGGGATAGGAATATCCGTTGGTGTTGGAACAGGTGTTGGCTCAGGTGTTGGCTCAACGGTTGGTTCAACAGTTGGCTCGGGTGTTGGTTCCGGTGTTGGCTCGGGAGCTGCAATTGCAACGGTAATTGTCACTAGTGAACCGCGCGCAAGTTGGGTACCTGGCTGAGGTGACTGCGCAAGAACTTGACCCGGAGCTGAAATAGACGACTCCTGTTCAACCACCTGCACCTCAAAACCAGCTTGGGCTAGGTCACTACGCGCCTGCGCTTCGGTCGCACCAGTGACATCGGGGGTCTCCACCAAGCCAGAGGAGACCACGATGTTCACAGCACTCCCAGCTGCAACCTGTGTGCCTTCACCGGGATCTTGCTCCAGGACGTAACCACCAGGTTGATTTGAGTCGGCTTCAGAAATCGCGCCAAGGACTAAGCCAAAATCAGAGAGAGCTATCCGGACGTCGTCAAGGGAAGTCAGACCAACAAGCTGGGGAACCGTTGATTGCTCGCGACCCGTTGAAATTGTTACGTTGACAGCCTGCCCCTGCTCAATTGCTTCACCCGCTGCGGGTTGCTGGGCAATCACTGTGCCTTCAGGACGTTCGGAAATTTCCGGGGTTTGCGCGCCAATTCGAAGCTCGAACTCCGCCAAGGTTTCAGCCGCCTGCTCAATTGTCAACCCGTCAAGACTCGGGACCGTAACAACATTGCCACTGTCGCTGCCCACCAGGAATCGCCCGATAAAAACTGCTCCAATAATTGCGGCTGTGATCGCGATGAGTGAGAGCACCCAAAACACTGCACTACTGCGACCCTGTCTTCCGCTCCCAGCATTCGCGGTACTTTGAGGATTAATACCCGATGCATCTAGCGGTGTCATCATGGCCGTCTGGTCAGAAACCACCGTTGGAACAGCAGCGGTTACTGGTGCACCAGCAATTGCCCGTTGAACATCCTCGCGGAAATCACTTGCACTTTGGTAGCGGTCGTCGGCGCGTTTAGCCAATGCGCGCATCACAACCGCGTCAATTTCAGGGGACACACCCGGATCAATTGTGGAAGGGATAGCCGGCATTTCACTCACGTGCTGATAAGCGATCGCAACTGCTGAGTCGCCGGTGAATGGCGGCTTACCTGTAAGCAATTCGAAAAGAACAACACCGGTGGAGTAGAGATCACTGCGGGCATCAACTACTTCACCGCGTGCCTGCTCGGGGGAGAGGTATTGAGCGGTTCCCATAACAGCTGATGCTGAAGTCATAGTTGACGCAACGTCGTTAATCGCTCGAGCGATTCCAAAATCCATGACTTTAACGTCGCCCGTGCGAGTCAACATCACGTTGGCCGGTTTTATATCCCGGTGCACAATTCCGTGCCGGTGCGCGTAGTCCAAGGCTGAGAGAATCCCCGACGTAATTTCAAGCGCCCGTTCGGGCAGAAGTCGACGCCCACTTGCGACTATTTGCCGCAAAGTCATACCGTCAACAAATTCCATCACAATGTAGGGAACGACAACAGCCGGTTCACCGTTGTCACCCTCAAGGGAAAGTGTGTCCTGGCCGGTGTCGTACACCGCAACAATATTGGGGTGATTCAGCGAAGCAGCACTTTGTGCTTCACGGCGAAAACGTGCTTGGAAAGTTGGGTCTTTTGCGAGATCAGGGCGCAAAATCTTGATCGCCACCCGGCGTCCCAATCGTAAGTCGCGGCCCTCGTGGACCTCGGCCATGCCACCTCGACCGATTACGGCACCGATTTCATACCGGTCACCGAGCATTCGACCCTGTTCCTCTTCGCTCACGAGCCCTCCTTGTTACAGATCATGTCACACATACTTCACAGCACTGCCCATCTAGACACTTAATCAACGTCCAAGGACAGCTTCCATTACGGCTTTCGCGATCGGTGCCGCCAAGCCGTTCCCACTGACTTCGGCCGCGCCACTTTCCTCGATCACCACAGCGACCGCAACTTTGGGCGCTGCTGCAGGAGCAAATGAAATAAACCAAGCGACCGAAGGTGAGTCATTACCTGTTTGAGCTGTTCCCGTTTTGCCAGCAACCCGAACACCAGGAATCTTTGCGTTACTCCCCGTGCCGTTTTCTACAACGTTCACCATCATTTCGGTGAGTGAAAGTGAGTTACTGGGTTTGAGTGCATCAGCGAATTGGCCTGGCTCAGTGGTTTGCAAAATAGAAAGATCTGGTCCACGAATCTCCTGAACCAAATAAGGATTCATGGTCCGCCCGCTGTTACCTACCGAAGCCGCGACCATCGCCATTTGAAGTGCTGTTGCGCGAACATCAAATTGTCCAATGGAAGAAAGTGCTGTCTGTGGTGCATCTGGACTCTCTGGGAACAGTGACGTTGCCGCGCGCAACGGAATCTCAAATCCGGTATTGAAACCAAAACTCTCTGCTTGGTCACGGATGGCTGCCGCTCCCAACTCATTACCCAACCACGCGAATGCTGTATTGCAGGAGATCGCGAGCGCCTGGCGCAAAGTCACCTTGCCACCAGGGCCGCACTCTGTCCCCGTCCAGTTGCGCAACTTCTTTGTTGAATTGGGAAGCTGATATGTCTTAGGCCCGGGCAACACCGAATCGGCGGTGAACCGTCCCGAGGCTAAAGCCGCCGCTGTGACGACAACTTTAAAGACTGAACCGGGTGGGTTCAGCGAAACAATGGGCCGATTAAGCAGTGGCTTGTCAGGATTAGCCTCAAGTTCCCCGTAATACGAGCGGATGTCAGCGGGATCATGACTAGAGAGTCGATTCGGGTCAAATGAGGGCATCTGTACTGAAGCTAAAACTCGGCCTGTCGCTGGCTCGATCGCAACTACTGCGCCGCGCTTGCCTTTGAGTCCTTTAAATGCAGCCTTTTGTGCTGCGGCGTTAATCGTTGTAGTTACGGCCCCACCAATAGGTTGACGGCCTGACACCAATTGTTGAACCCGGTCGACCGCAAAAATATCGGCCTTACCGTTCAAGATCCGGTTTTCGGTGCGCTCCAGGCCGGTCGCCCCGTATACCAAGGAATAAAAACCTGTTACCGGCGCAAAAAGTGGCCCGTTACTGTAATTACGCAGATACGTCAGCGTGTTTCCCGTTTCAACGGAACGGGCTACCGGGTCAGAAGCCACCAAAATCGGTCCGCGTTCACGGTCGTACTCGGCCAACAGCACCCGCTGATTACCCGAACGGGTCCGATAGTCGCCGGCATTGATTACTTGAATCAAGGTTGCATTCACCAGCAAGGCAACAAGTAGCAACCCGAATACAAATGACAGCCTGCGGATCTGCCGACTCATACCGGACGCACCTTTGGCACTACCTGCGTCATTGCGTCATCGGGTGACACCTTGGAAAGATCGGGCCGCCGCGAACGATCTGAAATTCGAAGCAGCAACGCCAAAATTACCCAGTTCGCAATCAAACTCGAACCACCATAGGACAGGAATGGTGTTGTCAGCCCGGTAAGGGGAATCAATCCAGTTACACCACCGACAATCACGAAAACCTGCAGAGCAAAAGTAATGGACAAACCAGCAGCAAGTAGTTGACCGAACCCGTCCCGACAGGTGATCGCGATACGTAAACCGCGCTCGACCAAAATCGCGTACAACAAAAGGATTGCGAAGATCCCCGTCACACCAAGTTCTTCACCCAAAGCCGAGACAATAAAGTCGGTGCTCGCAAACGGCACCAAGTTCGGGAACCCTTGACCCAAACCAGCACCCAATATTCCACCGTTGGCCAACCCGTAAATCGACTGAACGATCTGGTATCCACCGGTGTCGGAGTAAGCCCATGGATCCAACCACACCGTGACTCGGGATTGAACGTGGCCAAACGTTGAGTACGCGAAGTATGCCCCGCCTAAGAAAAGGAAGAATCCGATGAACAGCCAAGATCTGCGTTGGGTTGCTATGTACAACATGGACACGAACAAACCGAAGAACAGCAGCGAGGTGCCAAGGTCACGCTGAAACACCAACACACCCAAGGAAATTACCCAAGCGATCACAATGGGTCCTAGATCCTTAGGCCTGGGCAATCCAATTCCAAAGACCTTGGTACGCACGAGCGCGAGTGAATCTCGTGTCTTGACCAAGTACCCGGCAAAGAAAATAGTAATCAGGATTTTCGCAATTTCAGCGGGTTGGAATGACAGTGTTCCGACTCGAATCCACAACGTTGCCCCGTTCACCGTCGTACCGATCACCGGCGCGAGCGGTAACACCATGAGCAGCAGCCCGATTAACCCAAAAGTAAACGTGTAGCGCTGCAACCGCCTGTGGTCGCGCAAGAGAATCAACACTCCACAGAACAAAATTCCAGCGATCGCAAACCACGTCAATTGTGAATACACATCGGGTGTGGGAATTGGCGCACCGTTAAGTTCGGCCCGACGAGCGTCTGCAACGTCAAGCCGGTAAATCATGATCAGACCCAAAATTGTGAGCAGTGTTCCTACAGGCAACATAATCGGATCGGCGTATTTTGCGCGGAATCGAACAACAAAATGCATGACCAAAGCAATCAAAGCAACCGCACCGGCGGTAATCCATAACCTCGGTGGAGTTCCCTCACCCGTTGCCCAGCCCACCTGCAAGGTCCCCAGAACACCAAGTGCCCAAGCGAAAACCAAAAGAATTAACTCGGTATTACGACGACTTTTCAAGATCCTGTTATCCCTGTGTACTTATTCACTGCAAACTCCCAGGGCAACCCTGCGGTGGAATCAGCGCTTGGCACTCCGTTGCCCGGTCAAGGAGTTCGGTGACGATTCGCTGCGCGTCGTCATAGCTTGCGGCCGGGATCCCCTTACTCACGAGTTCCTGGTCGAAAAGGGGGAGTGATCCAACAATAAGTCCCGAGTCAGAGTCAATATTGGACAGTGAAATTCCAGCTAAGGATCCTTGGACCCCGTTGTACACGGCAACGGTTCCGGTTCCGGCACTACCGTTAACCGCCACGTACCACTGACTACCCAACCATTGTTGGGTTCCGAACAGGACACCAAAAGTGATCGCCGCAATAACCAAAATGCTTGCTGTGTAACCAAAAATCTTCTTACGCTTGGCACTTCTTTCTACGCGCTCCTGCTCTTCTCGCTCCCGGTCATACAAAGCTTGCTCGGCTGCGGGAACGATCAACTCTGTGTCAATGAGTGCCTGTGGTGCTGTTTCAGTTCCGAAATCAAATGGCTGTGGGGCATCAGGTTTGTCAGGGTCGGGTTGAGCGTCGTCAGGGAAGCGGGTATTTGGCAATTGCAGTCGCACCCTTGGTTCGCCAGCGGCACCAACCACAACAGGTGGTGTCAACGGCAACTCGTCTTTGGATTCGCGTTCAATTACGTCAGCGACGACAACGGTCACATTGTCTGGAGCGCCACGCTCCAACGCTAGGTCAACAAGTCGGGTTACCACTCCGGTTGGTTCACCGGATCCCAGTGTGTGTGCGATCTCGATGTCACTCAACACCCCAGAAAGACCGTCTGAGCACAAGAGAAATCGATCACCCCGTCGTGCTTCACGCACGGAAAGGTCTGGCTCAACCGGATTCATGCCGTCAAGTGCGCGCATTAGTAGAGATCTGCGAGGGTGAACAGCTGCTTCCTCTTCGGTAATCCGCCCGGAATCCACAAGCGTTTGCACGTAGGTGTGGTCGTGAGTTAATTGTTGAAGTTCACCATCTCGCAACAGGTATGCACGCGAGTCACCCACGTGAACGATCGCAACGCGACCGCCAAGCCAATACAAACCGGTCACAGTCGTTCCCATGCCCGTGAGTTCAGGATCTTCAGAGATTAATTCTTCAATTGCCTCGCCAACCTTGTCGATCGAGTCAGAAAGGTAGGTCAAAATGTCAGAATCGGTGGGTGGGTGAACATCAAGATCAGCAACGGTAGCAACGGCTAATGCCGATGCGAGCTCGCCGGCTGCATGCCCACCCATTCCGTCCGCGACCAATAGTAGGCGCGGCCCAACATAACCGGAGTCTTCATTTCCTTGGCGCACTAAACCAACATCGGACTTCGCTGCGTAGCGTAAACTTAACTCAGGCATGGCCGTTAATTCTGAATCTGTAATGTGCTGCGGCCAATACGAAGTGGTGCACCAACAGGTAAGACTGTTGGCGTAGTAATGCGAGAACGATCAATCCACGTGCCATTTGTCGAACCCAAGTCTTCAACAACCCATGACCCCTCGGACTCGTAAATCCGTGCATGCCGACTCGATGCGTAGTCGTCGTCAATAATGATTGTTGAATCAGGTGCTCGACCAAGGGTCACCTGTTCCCCTTCGAGTGAAACAACGGTCCCGACCAACGGCCCGTCGATCACGACTAGCCGAGTTCCTCGTACCTTTTGTTTGCGTGAAATTTTTGGTGGTTTTGGTGGTTTGGGTTGGCGCCCCTGTGACTTCTTCGCAACCCGCCCGGAACCAGTTACTTCTGCAGGTTGGCGAATATCTCGCCGCAACACAACAACGGTTGCCAACACGAACGCCCAGAGTAGGCCCAGGAACGCGAGCCGGACCAGCGTGAGTGCGAGCTCGGACATGGCTCAGCCGCTCCGAAACACCAGAGACGTGGCCCCAATTTGAACAATTGACCCGTCAACGAGGGCGACCTGCGTTATTTGTTCACCATTATGGAAAGTGCCGTTGGTTGAATCTAAATCACGCAGATAAATAGGTGAACCCAGCACGATCTCGCAGTGATTGCGTGAAGCACCCGGGTCTTCAACCCGAATGTCTACGTCAGTCCCGCGTCCAAGTCGGGTGATCGCTCGAACCAATGGGTATGCGGCTCCGCTGGCTTCGAGTCGAGGCTGTCCAACAACGGCGGCGCTTCCACCACCCTGACCGGTTACTTCGGCGCGGGCCTCTGAGCGAACCCGAAAAATTCCAGTGTCAAGCTCTTCGTCTTCACTCAAATTCACAACTGGGGCACCCAGCAGTGTGTACCGCTGCTCACCCGAATAATCCTTAACAAGTGTTCCCAGTTCGGTGCACAGTGCGTCTTTGAAGACAGCCAGTCGTCGATAGTCGTGGGTGGAAAGTTCAATATTGAAGATATTGGGTACGACTGTGCGTTCCCGGTCGATCACCGCGGCCCGGTCGTCCATCTCGCGCTGTAGCGCCGAGGCGATCTCAACGGGTTGAACTTCTGCCTTGAAAGCCCGAGCGAATGCGCCACTGACCATCCGGTCCAGCGAATCCTCGAATCGTTCCAAAATTCCCACATGGTGATGTTACCTGCAAAGCGCCCATCCGCCGTGACGCTATATAGACGCGTGGCGGTAACCTTCTCCAGCACACGCGCGAGTGGCGGAATAGGCAGACGCGCACGGTTCAGGTCCGTGTACTCGAAAGGGTGTGGGGGTTCAACTCCCCCCTCGCGCACCAATCTTTTTTCGGCGGCACCAATTTGATTGGTGTGCGGTTATCGACCAGTACAAAACCAGAAATTTTGGGAATTCATCCCACTTCACAGCCCACTTTCACCCTTTGACGTAAATAATTACACAGAAACACGCTGAGTCACGCAAAATCACGCTGAAAACGGTTGCGATCCATCACCAATCAACGTGATTTCGCGGAACTATGTTTACTGTGCGGATTTTCGGCCTATTTTTTGTCCTGCGCAATAAATTCCCTCTAAGAAATTGAATACAATCCGCACAGTTAATACAGCATTCATTTAATACAGCATTCATTAAGTTCAATAGTTGGTTCAAAGGCCACCACAAGTTCGAGGACAAGTTTCTCGGACGTTGCATCAAATTCTTGATTGGGGTGATTGACACCCAGACCCGTATTTCACACCGTGACGTCTAAGAAAGTGCCTTTTTCGATTCGTGTTCAATCCACATGTCTTCCCACCGTTGCTCCATTGCCTCTAAGTACTCCATCAAAGAGACTTCCTCTTCCTCCATTATTGGCCTAGGTGCAGGAAGTTACCCACCCAATTGGGACTAGACATATCACTTGATCCGTCTGGATTCAGACTGTCCAGTAGGGCAATGTAGGCGAGATATTCGGCTTTACCACGTGCCTGCGCCGCACGATATTTCTTGGGTAAAGGCGCTTGCATCTGGGTTCGATTGAATCTATTCAGGAGTTCCTTGGCCAGTTTCTGGGCTTTGCCTGAGTCCGCTCGTTGGTTATCAAGTTCAAGGCGCCCGCGTTTAGTGTCATAGTTATACGACTCAAGTTCGACATTTTGACGGTCCATGAAACCAGCGGTGTCCCAGTAGGAGTACGCGGCAATTTTCATGTCGGGTGTGCGAAGACCGAGTATGTGACGGGGTGAGTTGTTGTAGTCGTAAAACTTGGGAATCCATTCATCCGATGCCATCACAATGTGGTCGCGTCCCTTGGCTCGGTCTGACTTAACAATCTCAAGCAGGTCTAAGCGCTCGGAGTAAGTGTCGGCGTACGCGCCTTTCATCCATTCCTTGTTGCCATGCGCGAGAGTTGCCAACATAGGCATCATGTCGACACTGGATGTGAGTTGTTCGCGAATGGTGTCCAGGTCACCGGTGATTCGTTCCCGCGGGTCCATAACGATTAACGGAACGTTGACCGCTTCTTCATACATTGAACCGGCCTTATTTGATGCGAATCCATGAGCACTCGCATAGTCACCGTGGTCAGCGGTCATGATGATGACGGTGTTGTCACGAATCTCTTTTGGAATTGCGCGAACAACTGCACCAATGTGTTGGTCAACAAAATTCATAACTTGGGTGTAACTATCTAAGGAGCGCGACCAATACGGGAACGGTGCTTTGGCGATCGTAGATCCGGGAAGGTTTGGGTAGTCCTCCATGGTGAACTCGGTGAGTTGGGTCGGGTCGTCGGTGACCCCACCCCACATTAAGTCAGTGAAAGCACGCGCGGCAACCTGCCAGCCGGGCTTGTCGCTCTCAAGAGTTTTGGTTGACTCCCAGTTGTCAGGTAAAGCCGGGTAGCCGTAGTTCTTGGGCATATCAAGCGGTGGAACTGCGTCGTAATTCACAGCTGCGGTGTCACCCGATGCAATGAATAGGTTGTTATATGTGTCTGCGTCTGTACCGGACCAAAAAAATTCTTTATCGTGTGGGTTCACGAAACTTACGGTTAGACAAAAAGGTGATGCACTCTTCTTTTGGGCCGAAAGCCACTGGGTTGCCTGATAGGCAATATTGCCGTCGTCGTCTGTTCCCTGACCGTTGGTGCCAATTGGGTCGGGCATCGTTAAGCCTTCATACCCATAGGCGTTGAGATAGGAGCTGGCCCCTTGATCAGTTTCTGATCCCGGTGAATTGGAAAGGTGCCATTTGCCGACATACGGGGTTCGGTAACCCGCAGAACGCATGAGTTTTCCGTAGGTGGGGAACTCGCGTTGAAGTGCCGGAGCATTTGGACCGTTAGCTCCAGGCTGCTGTCCCTTTCGTGTTTGCAAGCACCAGTTTTGGTGCGGGTACAGACCGGTCACCAGACAGGCTCGAGCAGGTGAGCACGCGGTTCCCGACGTGTAGTGGTTGCTGAACTTCACCCCGCGCTTCCAGAGTTTTGCGAGATTAGGCATATGTGCCGAAAGGAATGCCTCGGGTGTTTTGATTCCACCCGGAAAGGTCATGGGGAAGCGCATCTCATCTACCAAAATCAAGATCACATTGGGTGCTCCAGGGCGGGCGCGTTTGGAGGAAACCCCTCGTTTGTCAGCGCTCGCATTCGCCGACTGTGCTGTAGCAAGTCCAGCGGCCGCGACCGCACCAGCCGCTGCGGTGGTACTGCCAATAAATTCCCGGCGAGACAACCTAGACATGGTTGAAACTTACAGGAATTTCCATGAAGCTTGACTAGTAATCTACTTCGCCACTTAGTAGTGGTTCCTCTAGTAGTGGTTCCTGGGTCTAGGTTTACTTAACGACCTTGATAACTCGGGTCATCCGGAGAGCGGTGAAACCAGGAACAGCAGGTGCGTACTCCACGAGTGTGAAGGTTCCACGCTTTGCTCCTTTCTTGAGCACGGCCTTAACCTGGGCGAACTCACCCTTGTAGCGGAAGCTGACCGACTTCACGCTTGAGGAACGCTTGGTGGCTTTGAGTTGAGCCTCGTGTCCAGCATTCGTGTCAAGGTTTTGTGTGTCATTGAAAGTCTTCCACTTGCCAGTCTTAACCTTTGGCCCCCCACCGGTCCACGCAGGCCCGTTGAGGACCTGTTGCTGCACGGGTGCGGGAGTTGGGGCATTCGCGGTGTTTTGCGTGACACTGACCCAGTCGCTCCAACCCTGAGCGTTCGTAGCAGAAATGCTGAAGGTGTAGCTCGACCCCGCTGACAAGGATCCAACGTTTGCGTTTGTGGGTTGTACCGAAATTTGCCCGCTCGTTGGGCCGGACCACTTAACTATGTAACCCGAAATATCCGATCCGCCTGCACTAGTGGGTGCGTCCCAGTTCAAGGACACGGTGTTTGTGGAGACTCCGGTGACCTTGAGGTTCCGTGCTTTGGATGGAGCACCAGAAGGAGCCGCTGCGGCAATTTTGACCCTACTCTTTGCGGTGCCAACAACACCGTTTCCGCCGAGCAACTGCTGTGATGCACTCGTGGTGACCGTGAAGTTACCGTTTTGAGTTGGCGTCCAGTTCATGCTGGCTGTCCAGGTCGCGACGGGGGTGGTGGACCCATTGGACACTGGTGTGCAGGTGCCTGCGACTGACCCTAGGTCCGTGCCATTGCTGATTTTGAATCCGAAAGTGACCGCACCTGGCTCGTCATCACACGAAGTACTTGCGTCATAAGCGACATAGGTTGCGGCAAGTACCTGGTTAACGTTGACCGTTCCGTTGCCCGCATTCAAGGTTGTGTTACCGGAATCAGCTGAGGCCGGCAGTGCAAATGCTAGCGAGGAGGCAATTACGCCCACCCCAGCGAGAATCGCTACGCGGGCTGAGAGGTTGTGCTTCATAGTGGTGCCTTTCGGTTAGGTAAGGCAGGCTATACCCACTACATAATGAAGCTGCGAAACCGTCACTCAATTTAGGTGTTATACCAAGATCGCAATGTACCGAGCTTGGTATAACCAAAAAATATATTTCAATTTTTTCCAGATTAGGAACTAGTCAGGGTTGGGCGACTCACCCGCGCCAACCCCAACCTCACCAGCTCCAGGTTTTCCACAGGCCAATAGGTGTATCACGCGTGATACACTAAGGCGATGAAAGCAGTTTCCGTGAGAGAACTTCGAAACTATGGTGGACAAGTATTAGACGCTGTAGAAAAAGGAGAATCTATGACAATAACTCGAGACGGCAGGCCGGTCGCGCACCTAAGTCCGGTTCCGAAAGCCAATATCAGTGCAGCTGCACTCCTGCAGGCGTTCAAAAACACGCCAAGAATCGACGGTGAACTCTTACGTTCTGAGCTCTCTGAAATCCTAGATCTCGAGATTGACTAGTCGTATGTCGTCACACTATTGGACAGATCAACCAGGCACCCATGGAATTCTTGACACAAATATCCTCATCGATCTCTCCTTGATTAAAAATCCTGATTCACTACCCGCGCAACCGTTGATCAGTGCCATCACTCTTGCTGAACTAAGTGTTGGTCCAATGGTTGCCACAACCCGTGAAGAGCAACTCGCCCGCCAAGTATTTCTGCAACAGGTGGAAGCAACTTTTGAACCATTGCCATTTGACGCGCATTGCGCACGAGCATTTGCAATTGTTGCCGCGGAACTGCGAGCCAAGGGCAAGAAATCGAAAACGAAGGCATTTGATGCACTCATAGCCGCGACCGCAATTGCGACTGATCTACCGTTGTATACCAACAATGTGGAGGACTTCGCTGGGATCAGCCAACTTACAGTCATTCCGGTTGACCTAGACGGCTCCTGACCAATCAAGAGCTACCAGGTGCGCTGACCCATTACCTGTTCTCGGTCAGAAATCAAAGTCAATGAACTGTTCAACCACAGGAATGGAATCTTGCGCGAGAGGAAACGATCACTGGAAGTGCTCGCTCCTTTGCCGCCACGCAGGGTCCAAGTTGCGCCGGGTTGAAGGCAGGTGCCCGGTTCGAATCGAAAGACGTTGTTTCCGGTTTCTAGCCGGTACCCGTCCAAGCACTGAACGGTTGCGCTTTGATTCAGCAAGCGCACATACTGCGTAGCAGCGCGCGTTGCACCCTTCTTCTTTCCAAGGGACATCTCCGAGATCACGACCCCGCCTTCGAGTGGGTCGAGTTCACAACCGTTATGACACGGATACTCGCGGGTGAAACGATAATTCCCGAATCGGTCGAGTAAATACACAGCGTCACCAACGAGATATTGACCGCTGCCAGGGTCTTGATACACCGGCTTTTTCTTACCGATGAACAGCGTACGACCGTCACTGCCGCCGGATCTCCCCTTGCCGGTGCGCATGATTCGGTAGTCACCCGGGGCAAGTATGGAACCGCCCGGAAATGTGAACAGCGCAGAGTTGCCGGTGTCACGAATGCGCCACCCGGAAAGATCAACAGATTCGACACCGAGGTTGCGCACGGTGACATACTCGTCATTCGCAACGCTACTTGTCGCGCGATTCACGCGCAATAAAATATTTGCATCAGGTTGTTCGAACTCACCACAAAGTTGCGGGTTCCAAATTCCAACTTGTCGCTGTTGCGCTGATTTGATTACATCCCGATACAAGCTACTCATTGCGGCTTCATTGGGCACTGTGAACCAGTGACCCCAACCACGCTCGGCCATTGCCCACGCTAAATCCTGGTCGAATTCCTCGGTGATTGGATTCCACGCGATAACTGTGCGTTGCGGGCGAGCGTTCAAACCTTTACTTGCCGGGTCAAGGGATGCGAGCCGCACCTTTGTGCCAACCGGTGACAAACCTTCAAGTGCTGCTTTGGCTTGCCAACCCCCGCATTGCCCGCCGTGGTTTTTCCCGTCAATTTCGGGGGCGTTGATTCCAATAAAACGAATTCGACTTTCAACACCGGTGACGTCGTCCTGCACCAACATGGTGTCTCCGTCAACGACGCGCGTGACGGTTCCGGTCTCCCAAGACTGGATGGACTCCCAGGGTGAGGAACCAGGCGCGGGTTCTGCCTGTTGGGTTGACTCCTGCACTGCGTGAACAGGAATGCCACTGGCGGCAAATACCACGAGCAGAGCAGGAACAAAAACTTTGGGGGAAGTGAATTTCATAACTTAATGAGTGTAAGCCGGTACCACTAATACCGCTAGTACCACCAGATCAGCTAGCACCGCCGTGGTTCAGGTGGTGCTTAGCTTGCTTTTTGCAGGTCCGTGGTGACACGAGCGAATGCTCGCACGCGAACGACTGCCTTGGCTTGAGTATCGCTGAGGATTTCAAGTGCTGTCGGTGATACCGGTGCACCCTTGATCATCTCGACGAAGGTGGCGATTTGGGTTTCGTTGACCTGGAGGTTCTCGAGGTCGGTGGTGAGTGAGTTCATGAGTTGAAGTGTTGAAGTTGTCATGGATAAAACTTTAAATGGACTTGATCATTAAAACAAACGGCTATTAACAATTATAATAATAAGTATTACTTATGTTATATTAGTGGTATGACGTACCTCGAGGACCTCACGGTTCAGCAGTTGCTGACTCTGCGCGCAATCGCTGAGGAGGGCAGTTTTGGTGGAGCCGCTGACGTGCTGCGCTTCTCGCAGTCGGCTGTGAGCCAACAGGCTGCAGCCTTGGAAAAATCTGTTGGTCATCAATTGTTTGTTCGGCCGAAAGGACCTAAGCCGGCAACGTTGACCCAGGCAGGGCGTATTTTGTTGGATCATGCAGATCTGATTCTTGCTCGGCTTGACTTGATTGCGCAGGATCTCGACGACCTGGCAGCGGGAACTAAAGGCCGGGTGGTGTGCGGAACTTTTCAGAGTGTGTCCGTTGAACTGTTACCCACCGTTGTCGGGCAGTTGCTTCTGAACTCACCAGGGGTTGAAGTTGAGCTCATTGAATCTCAGTCGAATGCGGAACTGATTGAACTCCTAGTCAGTGGCAAGTTAGACGTATCATTCCTGGTCGGACCAGTAGATGACCCGCGACTTCAGGTGATTGAACTCGGGCAAGACCCCATGGTGCTGTTGGCGCCGCGACATGACGAACTATTAATGGGGCCAGACCCTGATCTTCCGCGAAAAGCAGTACCGATTCGCGAACTGCACGAGCAACCATTCATCGCGCAACAGGAGGAATCAGATCACGTGCGGGTGGAAACATCGCTACTGGCAGCAGGAATTAAACCGCGATACGTGTTTCGTACCAACGACAACGGGGCAGTGCAAGCGATGGTCCGAACCGGTGCGGGCTACTCGATTATGCCCAAACTCACGGTGGACGAAACCGATCCAGACATTCGGATTATGGAAATAGATCCACCACTGCCGAAACGAACAATCGTGTTGGCATTACGTAAGAAAGGAACGCGGATTCCCGCGCTGCAAACATTTATTGAACTTAGTGTTGCGGCGAGTTCGGAACGGCTTGATGCGATGCCGCACGACTCTGGTGCTGGCTAGTTCACTGCCGAAGCTCCTGGGTCAACCCAAGACAGCGTTCGAAACCTCGAGAAGCCACGGTCAAATGAGTAAAGCGTTGCGCCCAAAGTGATTGCCGAGGCTGCGATCTGACAATCGGTTACATCAGCATCACGCGCGGAGTGATAGGCAATCAGTGAAGAAAATTCTTGCCAGTAATCACTACCGGGATCCATCACTGAATGTCGCGGGCTGGAAATGATGGAGTCAATAAATGAAAGCGCTAATTGCGTAGCGGCGGGATTGCGGGACATGCGCCGGCTAGTGGATATCCGGATGAAACCTGAAGCAACAACTGGAAAAATTATTAAGGACTGCGAACTCGAGCGAAGTGTTTCCAGAGTTGTGAGTGCCACTTCATGGGCATCTGATTTCTCAAAGAAGGCAGCGAGCAGAACATTGATATCAACCGTGTTCATTGGTTCCTGTGTTTCGCTCTAGAAAATCCAATTCGTCGAGGTAGTTCACAATCTGTGATGTGTTGTGAGGGTCTATTCCAGCTGGCAAGTTCAACTTGCCGGGGAATGTTGGCAGTGGTGCCGACTCGGCCTCTAGGTGAGCCTGGTGTGCCTGCTGCTCTCTCAGGAGCAGCCGAAGGGCGTCTTCAATCACCGAACCGACAGTGCTGCGCTCCTTGGCAGCCAATTCCTTCACTTCCGAGTACAACGACTCATCTATTGTCACCGTAGTACGCATAAATGCATCTTAGCATCAGCAATGATCATCAAGATGCACCTTGATGTGACCGGACAAATTGTGGCTCAGGTGCTGGCTCAGCTCTTTGTGAGAGTCACTTTCAATTCGGGGCAGGTGGTTTCCGGTTGATCCAGTTCAGCCCAGATTCCCGCGACCATGGGTTCAAGGAAAAGCACACCAAACTGACGGATCAGCATGCGCAAAACCTGGTCTTCGGCGGAAGCGTCTGTGCGAGCATGCCCACTTGCCCGCATTTCACTCACCTGACCCGCGCTCATAACAACTAGCCGGGCCAGGATCCCTGCAGACTCACCTCGCTGGTCCAGTAACGCCCTGCGAAGGTAGTCGACGATTTCGGGGCGCTCGACCAGCAGGGATTGAACTCGTGCGTCACGGGATGCGCGATCTCTAGGGCCCTTGGACAGGGCGAACTCGAATTGTTCAATGATTTCTTCTTCGACAGCGACCCGTAACCCGTCTTTCGTACCGAAGTGGTGCTGCACCAGCCCGACCGTGCAGCCGGCGGCAGCCGCCACTTGGCGCATCGAGACGCTATCTATTCCTAATCGCCCGAACAGGTCCAAGGCAACCAGGCGAATTCGCTCGCTGGCAACCTGCTCGGACACGTAAGACACCCCTTTCATCGACAATATAAAAAAAGACTATACACTTGTATTGTACTGGAACTCACACCATTCTTGTTTGCACCTAAGGAGTATTTCGCGCATGTCCGCACCCACCTCAGCAAATGAAGCATTTATCTATGACGTCCTGCGAACCCCTCGGGGAAAGGGCAAGCCCGGTGGCTCGCTCTATGAAGTCAAGCCGGTCGAACTGGTGAGCGGACTACTCAAAGAGATTGCCGAACGTAATCCAAGCTATGACCCCGGCCGGGTGGACGACGTTGTTCTAGGTTGCGTAACCCCTGTTGGCGACCAGGGCGCTGATATTGCAAAAATTTCGTCAATGGTTGCGGGCCTGCCGGAAAGTGTTGCCGGCGTGCAACTCAATCGGTTCTGCGGTTCGGGACTTGAGTCCGTGAACCAAGCAGCTGCACGTATTCGCTCAGGCATGGAAGACATGATCATTGCTGGCGGAGTGGAATCCATGTCACGGGTTCCCATGGGCACCGACGGTGGTGCAATGGCAATGGACCCACAGACAGCATTAGACACAAACTTTGTCCCACAAGGTATTGGAGCTGACCTGATTGCAACGATTGACGGTGTGAGTCGCGAGGACGTGGATCGATTCGCGGTGCGATCACAGGAACGTGCAGCGCGCGCATGGGATGAAGGCCGCTTCGCAAAATCAATTGTTCCCGTCAAGGATCGCAACGGTCTAATGATCTTGGATCACGACGAATATATTCGACGCGGCACAACGGTTGAATCACTGTCAAGTTTGAAGCCAGCGTTTGCCATGATCGGTGAACACGGTGGCTTTGATTCCGTCGCACTCGAGGTGTATCCAAATGTTGACTCAATCGATCACGTGCACCACGCCGGAAACTCGTCGGGAATCGTGGACGGCGCCGCAGTTGTACTGATTGGCAGTGAACAGGTCGGTAAAGACATGGGACTGACCCCTCGTGCACGAATAGTCAGCATGGCTGTAGTCGGCTCTGAACCAACAATTATGCTCACCGGTCCTGCACCAGCAAGCCGAAAAGCCCTTGCAAAAGCAGGCCTAACAGCCGAAGACATGGATATTGTCGAGATCAACGAAGCATTTGCATCGGTCGCATTGCGTTTACAAAGCGAACTCAACATTCCAGACGAAAAACTTAACCCCAATGGTGGCGCAATTGCAATGGGTCACCCACTTGGCGCGACCGGCGCGATAATTCTTGGCACACTCGTTGACGAACTTGAGCGCACAGGTGGTCGCTACGGACTGGCCACACTCTGTATTGGTGGCGGCATGGGCATTGCAACAATCGTCGAGCGAATCTAAGGGCTGAAAAAATGATCAACTTTGAAAAGGACAATGACGGCTTCGTAACTCTCACTATCGATGACCCGAACGCTGGCGCGAACACCATGAACCAAGCATTCTCGGAAAGCTTCGCGGCAACACTTGACCGCCTTGAATCTGAGAAAGACTCAATCAACGGTGTGATCGTTGCAAGTGGCAAGAAAACTTTCTTCGCAGGTGGTGACCTCAAGTCACTGATCAGTGTCGGTCCAGACGACGCGCAGCGCCTATTTGAGCAGGTTGAGGGAATCAAATCACTGTTGCGACGGCTAGAAAAATATGACCGCCCAACAGTTGCCGCGATCAATGGCGCAGCCCTCGGTGGTGGACTCGAACTCGCACTCGCCTGCCACCACCGGATTGCCGTAGACGACAACAAGACCGAGATCGGGTTCCCTGAAGTAACACTCGGACTGCTGCCAGGCGCGGGTGGCGTAACCCGCTCGGTGCGCAAACTTGGAATTGCCGCAGCACTTGTTGATTGGCTACTCCAAGGCCAGCGCTACAAGCCGGCAAAGGCCAAGGAAAAAGGTTTGATCGAAGACCTCGTGGCAACCCGCGAGGAACTCTTGCCCGCGGCGCACGCATGGTTAGTTGCAAACAAGGAAAATGAAAGTGCACGCGTGGCGCCATGGGATGTCAAGGGTTACAAGATCCCCGGTGGAACCCCCAGCACGCCGGCTTTTGCGGCGAACCTGCCCGCTTTCCCAGCGAACTTGCGCAAGCAACTTAAAGGCGCAGATATTCCCGCACCAAAAGCAATCATGGCCGCGGCGGTTGAAGGTGCCCAGGTTGATTTTGACACTGCAAGCCGGATCGAGTCCCGCTACTTCACCGAACTTGCAACCGGCCCCACCTCAACGAACATGATTCAGGCATTTTTCTTTGACCTGCAAAGTCTGACGGGTGAAGCACTTCGCCCCTCTGGTTTTGACAAGCGCAAGGTTGCCAAAGTTGGCATTCTTGGTGCCGGCATGATGGGCGCCGGAATCGCATACGAGTGCGCACGTGCCGGCATGGAAGTTGTACTCAAAGACGTCACGCAGGCCAATGCCGAAAAAGGCAAGGCCCACTCGGAGAAAATTCTTAACAAGGCCGTGGGCCGCGGTCGCATGACCGAGGAAAAGCGCGATGGGATTTTGGCACTCATCACACCGACCGAGTCTGCAGCTGATCTTGCCGGCATTGACGTCCTGATCGAAGCCGTCTTTGAAGACGCGGACCTCAAGGCAAAGGTTTTCGCCGAAGCACTTGAATTCATTTCCGATGATTGCCTGTTGTGCTCCAACACGTCAACACTTCCCATCACCGGGCTGGCGCGCAATGTACCCCGGCCCAGTGATTTCATCGGTCTGCATTTCTTCTCACCCGTGGACAAAATGAAACTCGTAGAAATTATTAAGGGCGAACAAACATCAGAGGAAACTGTTGCTCGCGCAATTGACATTGTGCAACAGATTCGCAAAATCCCGATCGTGGTCAACGACAGTCGTGGCTTCTACACCAGCCGCGTATTTGGCACCTTGATCAGTGAAGGTGTTGCCATGGTCGGTGAAGGCTGCGACCCAGTAACAATTGAACGCTCGGCAACCCAGGGTGGTTTCCCCGCACCACCACTTGCCATGTTGGACGAAGTTTCATTGACACTCACCCAACATATTCGCGCCGAAGCTGAGAAAGCAGCACAGGCCGCGGGCATCGAATTACCCAGTGAAGTTGGCGCAGAGGTAATCGGTCGCATGGTCAACGAATTCGGTCGCAAGGGCCGTGCCGCTGGCGCAGGTTTCTACGACTACCCAACCGATGGTTCACCTAAGACACTATGGCCAGGGATCCGGGAGCACTTCACTACCGGTACGCAGTACCCAATTGCTGACATGGAAGACCGCTACCGGTTCATCATGGCTTTGGAAACCGCGAAGTGCATCCAGGAGGGTGTCCTCACCGACACTGCTAGCGCAAATATTGGTGGAATTTTTGGAATCGGATTCCCGCCCGCAACAGGGGGTCCGGCTCAATACATGACCAATTACGCCGGTGGTCTTTCAGGTTTCGTTTCGCGCGCTCAGGAGCTCGCAGCCAAGTACGGCGATCGTTTTGAGCCCAACGCATGGTTGGTGGAGCGAGCAGCCTCCGGCAAAGGTTTGATCGGTGACTAACCAGCAAGTGCACAGTCTCGATTTGCTCGCAGGAGTCAGGATCGTTTCACTTGCCGTCAATATCCCTGGGCCCCTCACCGCCGCCAGGCTTACCCAGCTTGGAGCACGGGTCACTGCGGTTCTTCCGCCCAGTGGCGACCCGCTACAGATTTACTTACCGCAGTGGTTTGACGACCTTCATGTTGATCAGGAGGTAGTAACCCTTGACCTGAAATCACCCGAAGGAATCGCGGAACTCGATTCCCTGTTGACCCAAGCCGACATTCTGATTACAGCTTCTCGCCCGAGCGCGCTGGCGCGCCTTGGAATGGACTCGCATTCTGTTTCGGTGAAACATCCACGACTGTGTCACATAGCAATTGTTGGTGAGTCTGGTGAGCGCGCCGATAGTCCAGGACACGACTTGACCTACCAAGCGATCAACGGTTTGGTAAATCCACCAGCAATGCCAACGACTTTGATCGCCGACATGGCCGGAAGCGAACGAGCAACGCAAATGGCAATCGCTGCACTGCTACACCGCGAGCGCACCGGCGTGGCAATGCACCTGGAAGTTGCCCTCGCTGGCGTCGCGCACGACATGGCCGAACCACACCGCCGAGGTCTCACCAAACCTGGTGGTGGACTTGGTGGTGGCCTCGGCCTTTACGGGATTTATGAAACCCAAGACGGTTGGATCGCCCTCGCGGCGATCGAGCCCCACTTTGCGCAACGAACTCTCAGCGAACTCAAAGTTGACGGAAGCATCGAAGGTTTCGCAAAAGTCTTTGCAACGAAGACTTCACAACAGTGGGAACACTGGGCCAGAGAAAAAGATGTACCACTAGTAGAAATTCCTCAGTAGAAACAGCGTAAAAGGAGCCAACATGTTGATGCCTCAACCTTATGAATCCCCATGGATGACCGATGACGTAAAGCCGGTTGCCGAACTCGCCCAGACTTTCTTTGCAAAGGAAGTCGTTCCCAACCTTGACCGGTTCGGTGAGAACCATCAGGTGGACCGGGAGTTGTGGAATAAAGCAGGGGATGCTGGATTGCTGTGCATCACGATCCCAGAAGAGTACGGAGGTGGAGGTGGAGACTTCGCACAGGAGGCTGCGGTCATTTGGGAACAAGGCATAAGCACCGACGACAGTTTTGGTTACGTGGTCCATTCCACGATTGTCGCGCCGTACATATTTAAATATGGCACTGAAGAGCAAAAACGTAAATGGCTCCCCAAACTTGCCACCGGTGAACTTGTCGGCGCCATTGCAATGACCGAGCCCGGTGCAGGATCTGACCTGCAAGGAATTCGTACCACAGCCAAACGCGAGGGCGACCAGTACGTGATTAACGGCAGCAAGACTTTCATTACCAACGGATCCCATGCCAACTTGATTGTTGTCGTGTGTCGCACCGGCGGCGAGGGTGCAAAGGGAATTTCGCTCATCCTCATTGAAACCGAAGGCCTTGCTGGTTTCGAACGCGGTCGCGTCCTCCAAAAAATTGGGCAACACGGTCAGGACACCCGCGAACTCTTCTTTGCGGACATGAAAGTCCCCGTTGAGAATCTGCTCGGAACGCAGGAAGGCCAAGGCTTTATCCAACTCATGGAAGAGTTGCCCCAAGAACGTTTAGCCATTGCTATCTCGGCAGTCTCCTCGGCCCAAGCAGCAACAGAACTCACAATCGAATACGCCAAGCAACGTGAAGCTTTCGACAAACCAATTCTGAATTTTCAAAACACAGGTTTTGTGTTGGCAGAAGTCACAACCGAAGTTATGGCAGCACGAGCATTCCTTGACTACTGCATTGGATTACACACTCAAGGAAAACTTGATGCTGCAACAGCCTCGCGAGCCAAGTACTACTGCACCGATATGCAAGTATCCGTGATCAGCCGTTGCGTGCAAATATTCGGCGGCTACGGATTCATGGCCGAGTACCCGATCGCGCGCATGCATGCTGGTGCCCGGGTGCAACCAATTTACGGTGGCACCAATGAAGTTATGAAAGTTCTGATTTCTCGGACGTTGTAGCTCGCCGATTACGACCGACAACGATAGCGGCAACACCAACAAGCACCACGAGAATAACGAGGCTGACAACCAACCCCGAATTCGAACTCAGGGTGTTGACAACCCAGGCTTGTGCATCGGTGACCACACCGATAATTGGGTCACCAATTTGCTCACCGGAGTTCACCCGCCACTCGAACCACCCAAACCAGGTGACGTAGATCCCGGCCAGAATTACCAGACTCCCCGTGATCCGTGAAATCACGCCAGACTTGGCGCGCATCCACACACTCACCTGTGAACCAACGAGTGCGGTAGATACAGCAATTACGGTAACGGCAGCCCCCATGCCTAATGCAAATGCAATAAAAGTAAAGACGATCCCAAAAAAATCACTCGAGCGTATCGAGGCACCGGTGACCGCGAGGAAAGGTCCAAATGTGCAGGACAGGGAAACGATCGCGAAAGTGAATCCGTAGCCGACTTGGGAAATCCAACGCTCACCCGGCGCCCAACCTCGAATTAGGCCAGCACCACTTCCAATCTTTCGCCCAAGTAACAACCAAAAACCGAGTCCGACAATTAGAAACCCAACAACGATTGTGACTATTGGTAGATATTGAGATATTGCCGATGCAAAGGGAGCAAACACCAACCCAAAAGTCCCAAACACCAGAATGAAACCAACGGTCATGCCCGATGCAAAACGCAAGCCACCAACAAGTGCCTGCGCTTTGCTGCGCCCTTCATTTGCCGCGGCAATCATGCCCATGTAGGCAGGCAGCAAGGCGAAGCCGCACGGATTAAAAGTTGCGAGTACTCCCGCAATGATCGCGAGGGAAAGTGTTGCGGTATCCATGTGAAGTTACCCGAGGTTTGCTGCCCTCTCGAGTATCTCCTCTTTATCTAGCGATCCAGCAACTACATCGATCGAACCGTCAGCACCAATGAAAGCGAAAGCTGGCTGCGACGCGACACCAAAAACACTCCACACCTCTGCATCGGGATCGTTCAGATTAGAGATGTTCCCGATCCCGGTGTCCGAGACGAAGGTGTCCATTTCTTCGGTTGAACCGAGTGCGGCAACTCCAACAACGTCAACGCTGCCATCAAGTTCACTGGCAACTTCTGAGATTGTGGGCGCTTCACCACGGCAGACCGAACACCACGGTGCCCAGAACCACATGATTGTTGGCTTTCCCTCGTAAGTTGCCTGGGTTACAGACTGACCATCAAGGGTCGTACTTGAAAACACGGGCAAAGGATTAGCAACAACTGCCGGTTCCACCGATTCCATGTCACTTTCAACAGTTTCTTCGGTCGGCGCCATCTCGCTACTTTCATCGGTCAGCCCGCCCACGGATTCACTCGCGGATTCAGTTACGGATTCACTTACGGAGCCCGCGTCATCCATGCTCGACTCGTCCATGTCTGAGGAACACCCAGCCAGTAGTAGTGCTCCAGCTGCAAGGCCGGCGATTGACACTGTCAATTTTGAGGTAGTTCGTGAAGTCTTCATAGGGGTGTGACGCAGCCTAAGACATTTGGTTCCACTTTCAACCAACTTTGAACGGGCAAGACCGGTGGAAGAACACATGACCAGGGGACGTGCGCGAAATTAACTCCCCGAGATCAGTTTTGCCTTAGCGGCAGTAAATTCTTCTTCTGAAAGTACTCCGGCCGCCTTCAAGCCTGCAAGTTTTTCCAATTGCGCGATCATGTCCTCGCCAGCTGATGCTGGTGCAGTTGCCGGAGGGGCAACTACTGCCTCCTGCTGTGCCTCCTGCTGTGCAGCCTTTTGCTCTGCCTGGGCCTGCGTGCGATTACTCACAACCTTTGCGGTGGCAGCAACTCCAACGACTCCCATACCCCGACGACCAACCATGACGCACCCCTTAACTTGTGTCGAAAACCCACGTAATTTGTGAGCGTTTCTCAATATTTAAGTAGACTATATGTCACATAAACTAACCGAGCACACCTAATTCACGGAGTTTGGCCTCAACATCGGAGTTTGAGGGTTCAATCAAGTACGAATCGTCCTCAAACACAACAACCGGAATGTTGGGCTTTCCGCTGATCTCAATTGCGCGAGACTTGAGTTCGCTGTTGGCGTCCACGTCGAGATACTCGAATTCAACGCCAAACTCGGTGAGCTGCGCCTTGGTCCGGCGGCAGTCACCGCACCAGTCCGCTCCATACATGCTGATCACTGGCACGAGCCTCCGTCACAACAGGGCTGGATATAGAAGCAGCGGGGGCAGAAATCTTTACCCCCGCGGCGCTCTAGGTCGGTTGTTTCACATGCTGGGCATGGCCCAGGTGCTCCCATCACAGGGTCAATTATGGCAGAGAATTCGAAAATCCTGAGGCGCGCCGACTAGTTGCAGGTGCACTGTTGCGCTGTGGGAATATTTGCCATTACCTCAGCAACATGCTCACCGCAGCCGGACCAGGTGACTTTGCCGCAGGAACGGCAGGGTGCTGGACTACACATAGATATCTCCTCTAATTATGGATCGAATAAATATGGATCGAAGTGTGGATCCCTTGCGAAGCGAGTACCAAGCATACCCCAGGGGGTATCGAAAACACAAGTCCTAGGCAATTAAAACGGGTACCTTGATTCACAAGCAAGTGATTTGCAAGACTTCGCCTTATGTTAAAAGGAATCAATCCGTTATTGCGTGGCGAGCTACTCAAAGTCTTAGACGAGATGGGGCACGGAGACCAGCTGCTTGTGGTTGACCGAAATTACCCCAGTTATGCACCCGGAAAACCCGTTATTGAAGTTGCCATACCTTCAATTCTTGAGGTGGCCGAAGCGATCTTTGAAGTGTTCCCACTCGATTCGTTTCTGAAACACCCACTAGAAAAAATGGAAGTGGATCAGGACCCGACAAAATCAAATCCGGTTCAAGACGCACTCCTCAAGCAGGCCAGAGCAGTCCACCAGCCAGATCTTGAGTACGGAGTCGTTCCGCGCATGGAAGTGTATGAACGAGCAAAGTCAGTCTTCGCGGTAGTTCGAACACTTGAAACGGCGCCCTATTGTGTGTTCTTCCTACACAAAGGAATCATCCCTACTCCAGAAACATCCGCTCCACCCGGTCATTAGCAACACAACTGCGTCCGGAATCGGATAGACCCCCACCTGCAACTCCAACTACGGTTAATACGTGCAATCCACACGGGTTCAACAGGCCCTCATGCTTATAGTGGAAAACGGCGGACCGATCTCACCACAAGAACTAGCCGGTCTTACCCAGTGTTCATCCCGCCAATTGGCGCGGGAATTCAGCGAAACTCTGGGAGTCACCCCTCGCGAATTCGGCCAACTTGTTCGGCTCAATAATTCCCGGCAGCTTCTCCGAGTGAACGCGACGGTGACAGACGCCATGTACACGGCCGGATACGGCTCAGTGCGAGCCTTCTACGAACGAGCAGCCACAAAGCTGGGCATGACGCCGGCGCAATACGCGCAAGGTGCACCCGATCACACCCTCATCTGGTCACGTACGAACACGACGCTTGGAACGGTGCTCGCGGTCGCCTCACCACGTGGACTCTGAGCGGTGCGAATCGGTACCCAAGAACAGTTACTTCCAGAACTCAGGCGCGAATTTCACCAGGCGGAGTTGGTACAAGACGACCAAGCCATGTCAGACGTTATGAAAGCTCTCCGACTTTTGGCCAATGCAAAGCCAGCACCTGACTTACCCATTGACGCTGCCGGCACTGCCTTTCAAGCCCGCGTGTGGAAAGCCTTGCGTGAGATACCCGCAGGTGAAACTCGTACCTACTCGCAGGTTGCGCAGACAATTGGTGATCCAAAAGCCGTGCGGGCCGTGGCCCGGGCGTGCGCGACCAATCCGGTAGCGTTAACCGTTCCGTGCCACCGCGTGATTCGCGCAGATGGATCACTTGCCGGCTACCGGTGGGGTCTTGAAGTGAAAGAACAACTATTACAACAGGAGAGTGCATGAAGTCTGCGAAGTCGTGGCTTCCCTCCTACCTATTACTCGCACTAATTTGGGGTTTCTCTTTTTACTTCATCATGGTGGGACTTGAAGCATTTACTCCAGTTGGCGTTGCATTCGCTCGGATTGCCTTCGGCGCCATCACACTCGTCATCTTGAGCCTGGTCACCAAAACCTCGCTGCCACCTCGGTGGTCGTGGAAATATATTTTCGTTTCAAGTTTGCTGTGGGTCTCAATCCCATGGATGCTGTTTGGCTTCGGCGAAACCCGTGTTTCCTCAGCGCTCGCTGGAATCATTAACGGCGCAACACCACTCATGGCCCTCATTGCGATTCTGTTGGTTTTCCAGGAAGAAAAACCAACACGGCAAAGAATCATTGGCTTGCTCATCGGTTTCCTCGGCGTGCTCGTCGTCGTGGGGATTTGGAATACAAGCAGCGCCGAAAATGGCGCCGGTATTGATCTCCTCGGTGTTGGCGCGCTCATTCTGGCCATTTCCTGTTACGGCGTCGCCTTCCCATATGCCCGCCGCTATTTGACCGGACCAACGGTTCGTGAACCTTTAAAGCCGGTTGCACTAGCAACAGGAATGATGCTCTGGGGCTTAGTAGTCACCGGACCAATCGTCGCTTTCACAGGAGTCACGAATGCCCCTGTCACCGCCGGCCCACTGCTCGCGATTGCCGCACTAGGAATCTTGGGTAGCGGGTTTGCCTACGTGCTCAACTTCAGAGTTGTAACCGCGGCTGATGCCACGACAGCCAGCACAGTTACTTACATCACTCCACTTGTTGCCGTTGTCGTCGGAGCACTTCTGCTCAACGAACACATCACGTGGAACCAGCCTGTTGGCGGACTGCTTGTGGTTTTTGGAGCAGCAACAGCTCAGGGATTAATCCGGGGGCGAATCAAATCCCTGACATGACGGGTGGCTCGGACTAGCATTCGCACGTGATTCACATAATTGCCGAAAGTGAAAGCCTGATCACCGAACTCAATAGCCTGCTCGTAATCATGCTGATCGCGGTGATAGCCCCGCTTGCCGTCGGTTTTCTGCGACTGAAAGTAGCCGAAGTTGTCATTCTGATTGGCCTAGGAATTATTGCCGGCCCGGAGCTTCTCGATCTAATACAACTTGATGACAGCATCTCCCTGCTTTCGCAACTCGGACTTGGTTTTCTGTTTTTCTTCGCCGGGTTGGAACTTCAACCCGATGCAATTCAAGGCCGTTACGGGAAACTGGCCGCCATCGGCTGGGGTTCAACTTTGCTGGTCGCCGGAATTGCCACGGTGATCCTGGAATATGCGGGCTTGATCGAGGACTTCATCGGGTTTGCAATTGTGTTGACGAGCACGGCCCTGGGCACATTGCTTCCAGTGTTCCGTGACAGCGGAGAACTTGACACACCTTTCGGAAAATTCTTCATGGGCGCGGGAGCGATCGGTGAATTTGGCCCCATCTTGGCAATCTCACTCTTTTTAAGTTCCATGAGTTCATTTGAATCAATCATGTCTCTGGTTGCAATGGCCGTGATCGCCTTCATCGCAGCAAAAATCCCCAAGTGGTTGGGTGGGGAGCGGATGCACTCGCTGTTGTTGTCCGGTCAGTTCTCCTCTTCGCAAACCCCAATGCGGATCACAATCCTCTTCTTGGTCGGGCTGCTGGCCGTTGCTGCTTCATTGGGCTTGGACGTTGTTTTGGGAGCCTTCATCGCTGGAATTATTTTCCGGTTGTATGCACCAACAGGTGCCGAAAACGCAATGTCTCTCAAGGTCGAAGGTATCGGCTTTGGGTTCCTCATTCCTATTTTCTTCGTTGTGTCGGGCGTCAACATCGATATCAAATCGATCATTGAAGACCCACTTCCTATGTTTGTTGTAGTCGCCTTGCTGCTCATTGCTCGCGGCCTGCCGCAGTTCTTTATTTACCGAAAGGCAATCCCAGTTGTGCGGGATCGGGTTCGTTTCAGCCTCTACGTAGCAACGGCTCTCCCAATTATTGTCGCGGTGACAACGGTTCAGGTTGATGCGGGAATCATGAGTTCAGCCGATGCCGCAACACTCGTCGGGGCTGGCGCATTCTCGGTACTGCTCTTCCCTCTCATGGCGTACTTGATTGGTCGCAATAAGTCCCCCGCCGAGTTGTAGAGCCGGCGCATGATTTGCGCCAAGTCATTAGGCAGGGAACACTTAGGCAGTCATGAAAAATCTAATTACCGATGTCCTAGTGGTTGGCGCAGGCCCCGCCGGCTCTTCCGCTGCCGCTTGGTGTGCCCGGGCAGGACTTGACGTCTTGCTAGTTGACGCCGAGGAGTTTCCACGAGATAAACCATGTGGCGACGGTCTCACACCAAGGGCAATCGCTGAGTTGGATCAACTAGGGCTTTCCGGGTGGCTCGAAGGTAGGGCTCGTAATAAAGGTCTTCGTGCAGCTGGTTTTGGTCAAGAGTTGTATCTCCCCTGGCCGGGTGGAAACCTCCCCAACTATGGAGGCGCAGCACCCAGGCTTGAAATGGATGCCGCGATCAGGCAGGTCGCCATTGATGCCGGCGTGCGGGTCGCCGAAGGAATGCGGGCGGTCGACGCCGTCATGGACGGCGACAAAGTTGCCGGGGTTGTGTTCAAGAAGGCTGGCGGCAAGGGGACGCAGTCGGAAAACATCACGATTCACTGCATGCGTGTGATCGTTGCTGACGGGGCAAAATCGCAATTGGGTCGCACTCTCGGGCGCGAGTGGCACCGATCGACTGCTTACGGTGTTGCTGCCCGCGGCTACATTAAGTCACACCGCTCCGACGACGAATGGATTTCAAGTCACCTAGAACTCCGCGGGGAGAAGAATGAACTCCTCTCGGGTTACGGCTGGGTTTTCCCATTGGGTGACGGCGAAGTCAATGTCGGTGTCGGCACCCTGGCAACGGTGAAGCGCCCAGCGGATGTAAACCTGCGAAACCTTTTAACTTTCTATGCAGACCAACAGCGGGAAACCTGGGAGTTCGAAGGTGATATCCGCGCCCCCTGGTCGGCTCTCTTGCCCATGGGTGGCGCTGTCAGCAATGTCGCCGGAGCCAACTGGGTACTCATCGGTGACGCAGCAGGTTGCGTTAATCCGCTCAATGGTGAAGGGATCGACTACGGCCTGGAAACAGGGCACCTAGCCGCCAAACTTTTTGCTAGAACTCCCGCGAATGCACGCATGGACTTCACAACCGTGTGGCCACAGACCCTTGTCGAGCACTACGGAACGGCGTTTTCAATTGCCCGTCGACTGGCTGGTTTGATCACAGTGCCAAAACTGCTCCCCACTTTCGGACCGATCGGGATGCGATCACAATTCCTTATGTCAATTGCCCTACGAGTCATGGGCAACTTGATCACCCCCGAAGACAAAGATACGACCGCCCGCCTGTGGCACTTCGCGGGAAAGCGAAGTATTGCCTTAGACGAGCGGCCGCCCTTTAGTTAAGCAACTATCAATCGATTAGGCCGCGCGAGCGATCGCCGCTTCTTTAGCAGCCGCGATTGAGGCTTCTTTGTGTGAAATGAATCCTTCAAGTGCTGGCACGACCCTGGCCAATCCCAATTCAACCGTAATTACTTCAATGTCGGTTGCACCCATTGCGGTCGCAAACTGATTGAGGTAACCGGTTGCGTAATCCCAACCGGCTTTTGGTGTGCCATCGCGGTAGCTGCCACCTTGGGCAACAACGAAGGTGACCTTTTTACCGGCAAGAGTCGCGGTTCCTTCGTCGAATACACCGGGAATGATCAAATTGTCGATATACGCCTTGAGAACGGAGGGGACACTCCAGTTCCACATTGGTGTAGAAATCAGGATCTCGTCGACACCGGAAATTTCTTCAATCAGAAACATACGTGCGCCCCACTTGGCGGCCATGGGCTCACTGCGGTCTGCTTCGCCCATGAATGCCGCCGCAATTGCTTCCACATCAAGGTGAGGAACAGGGGTGGTGTCTAAATCGCGGGTGATCACCGTGCCATCTGCATTCGCGGTGTTCCACGCGGTAATGAAGTCGGCAGAAACTGATCGCGAGAGTGAGTTTTCAGCCCAGGGGCTGACTTCGATGTGTAGAAGTGAGGACATGTTGCTCCTAAGTTAGGTTCCGCTCAACTCGTGTAGTTGAACAGTCAACTAACTGTACTACAGGGAGAAATGCTCAACAGTGGCAGGTCCTTCGAAATATGGACCAATGAGTGTGCGCCAGGCCGAGAAGTTTTCCGACTCGCGGAATCCGACCATGTGGGCTTCAAGGGTTTCCCAATCAATTGTGAACATGTACACATGAGGTCGCTCTACACACCAACCGACTGGTACGAACTCAATGAGACCTGTGACGTGTGGCAAAATTTCAGTATGTGCACGCGCCAGCGCGATTTCAAACTCGGCATGTGAATCAGGCTTAATCGAAACTTGGGCAACTTCACGAATCATTGTGAACTCCAATTATTAAGGAACAGGCTCATCATTAGAAACTCCAGTCTTGGGCGAACATGTCTTCCTGCATTGTCATGCGCAATGGGTTCATGCGCAAGATTCCAGGAGCACCATCAAGGACATTTGGTAACCCATGCATCAGATCAGTGAATCCTGTTGTTTGCCGATGCACCACTTCGGCTTCTTCACTTGCAAATACTTCGAAAAGCCAGACGATCTCATCCGAATCCGGATCCGTGAGAACCGAATAGACCTCGGTGCCTGGTTCTTCGCCTATCTGATCGGCGTACGTATTTAGCATCTCAAGAAGTTCAGGTCGTTTACCGGCAGCAACATTGAGCCGAACTAGTAGTGCCCGGCGATCTGGCAAGAGTCCGTCATGCAACATGTGGATTACGACGCACTTTTTTCGAGGTTCTCGAGGTACCAGTCATAAGTGCTTGCAAGTCCGTCGTTCAATTTGATCGAAGGGTTCCAACCCAGGGCATTGATTCGACTGGTGTCCAGCAATTTGCGCGGCATTCCATCTGGCTTACTTGAATCCCATTCGAGTTCACCCTCAAAACCAACGACACCGGCTACTGCTTCGGCGAGTTCACGAATCGGCAGGTCGTCCCCCCAACCAACATTTATCGTTTCATGTGAGTCGTAGTTTTGGAGCAACATTAGGCAAGCATTTGCCAAGTCGTCAACGTGCAGGAACTCCCGCCGAGGTGCGCCGGTCCCCCACAGGGTTACGGACTTAACGCCACTTTCTTTCGCCTCGTGGAAACGACGAATGAATGCGGGGAGGACGTGTGAGGTTTCCAAGTTGAAGTTGTCACGTGGACCGTACAGATTCGTAGGCATAGCCGAAATCCATTTGCGCCCATACTGGGTCCGAAAAGCTTCGATGTAGTAGATGCCGGCAATTTTTGCCATGGCGTACGCCTGATTGGTCGGCTCCAGTGGCCCGGTCATCAAGCTTGACTCGCGAATCGGCTGGGTTGCATGCCGTGGGTAGATACAACTTGAGCCAAGGAACAGGAAACGCTCAACATCTGCCGCGTGTGCCGCGTCCATCACGTTCGTCTGAATCAGCATATTGTCTTTAAGGAAGTCAACGGGATAGGTCGAGTTCGCCATGATCCCGCCCACACGAGCGGCCGCATCAATCACAACATCGGGTTTGGCCTCATTTATTGCATCCATCGTTGCTTCACGGTCCCGAAGATCGAGATCACTTGATGTCCACCCAAACACTTCACCGACTCCGGCGGCTTCAAGTGCTCGAACAAGAGCCGAGCCGACAAGCCCTCGATGCCCAGCCACATATACCTTAGATTGCGACCAATCAATATCTGCCATGGCCGGATCCTTCCACATGCCGCCGCGCTTCTGGGCACACCCGATGCGGTCATGATCAAGGTGCCATTGTCAACTTCACCCAAGCGGTTAACCTCGGCGCCTAAAACACTGATCTCATAAGCAGGCACCTTTTCTTACTCAACTTCTTACTTGACTGCTTACTATTAATCATGACACAGAGCGATTCTCTGTCGGTAAATCCGAAAAATGAATGTGGGCATTCTCGATTGCAGCTATGGGCTTGCACTCGAAACACCGGAAGCGCTACTCCTCGGGGATCGCTAGCGGAATCTCGAACGTATCCACGCGACCCCCTAAGGGCGAGTTCAAGTTAAGGGCGAGTTCAAGCTAAGGGCGAGTTCAAGGCCCCAAGACTCCCGTCTTCACTTCAATGTAAGCCAGTAAGTGGGTATAATTGGTACGAATGACGAACGAAGGTGCGCAAAACGCACATAGGACGCGTATAATCGCGGGAGCGTAGCTCGAAATGTGAGTCTTGCGGTACATGACTTGGGAGATGGGAACAGTGCATAACGGACACGGTGGTAACGCCTATCTCGTCGGTGGTGTCCGAACCCCGGTAGGCCGCTATGCAGGTGCACTCTCAACCGTTCGAAGCGATGATCTAGCAGCGTTGGTCCTGCACAGTTTGGTGCAGCGATTAGCTATCAACCCTCGGGAAATAGACGATGTAATTCTGGGGGCAGCCAATCAGTCCGGGGAGGACAATCGAAACCTAGCTCGAATGGCGGCATTGTTGGCTGAATTGGGCGATTCGGTACCGGGCCAAACCGTCAATCGGCTCTGTGCCTCCGGACTTCAGGCGATTGCCACCGCCGGTGCGGTGGTCAAATCCGGCGAGGCGGATCTGATACTCGCAGGTGGTGCGGAATCCATGTCCCGGGCACCATGGGTAACGGCCAAGCCGCTTGCACCCTTTGCAAAACCCACAGAAGTATTCGATACAGCTCTGGGGTGGCGTTTTGTCAATCCGAAGATGCGCACCCTTGACGACGGTGATGCAACGCTTTCATTGGGCGAGTGCACCGAAAAGTTGGCCGAGCTTTACGGCATAACCAGAGATCAGGCCGATCATTTTGCCGCTCGCTCACATGAACGGTCAACGCAAGCATGGGCCGCCGGTAATTTTGATGGCGAAGTTATCGAAATTCCTGTCGTGACAAAGAATGACACCATTTTTATTCGCACGGATGAAACAGTTCGCCCAGACACTACATTTGACACATTACAGTCCCTTAATCCTTCTTTTCGTCCGAGTGGTGTCACCACAGCGGGTAATGCGTCGCCCCTTTCGGACGGGGCTAGTGGGATTGTAGTTGCGTCGGAAAAATCAATTACAGAACACGGTTGGACGCCGCGAGCGCGCATTGTGTCCTATGCAGTTGCGGGAGTAGCTCCGAGTTTATTCGGCCTTGGACCGGTGCCGGCGATTCGAAAACTATTGGAACGAACCGGATTGTCACTTGATGAAATAGGAGTTATTGAAATCAATGAAGCCTTTGCCGCGCAGGTTCTAGCCTGCACCACGGAATTAGAGATCGATCCGCAGCGCATCAATGTCTCTGGAGGGGGAATCTCTCTTGGGCATCCGCTTGGTTCCAGCGGCTCACGGCTAGTGCTTAACGCGCTCGGTGAGCTCGAGCGAACGGAGCAAAGATTTGCGGTCGTCTCATTATGTATTGGGGTCGGACAAGGAGCAGCGATGCTAATTGAGCGGGAAAATTCCACATGATCAAGGATTTGGATGTGAAGAATAATGAATATCACTGATTTACACACTGAGGAAAATCTTGACCTGGAAGTTCCAGAAAAGTCCAAGGACTACATCAGATCCCTTGAACGTGGCCTTGCCGTAATTCGTGCATTTTCCTCAGGTTCCCGCTCACTGACACTCACCGAAGTGGCTAATGCAACGGGAATCAGTCGAGCTTCTGCTCGCAGATTCTTACTCACACTCTTGGAATTGGGATACGTTGGATCAGACGGTCGTTCCTTCTACTTACGGCCAAGGGTGCTCGAGTTGGGTCAGGCGTACTTACGGTCGGAAAGTGTCTCCGTGATCGCTCAAAGCCACCTTGAAATACTCACTAAAGAACTTGGAGAATCGTGCTCGGCGAGCGTTCTCGACGATGCGGACATTATTTACACGGCACGATCTGCGGCAAATCGAATAATGTCCATCAATCTGGCCGTGGGTCAGCGGTTGCCCGCTTATGCAACTTCGATGGGCCGGGTCTTGCTGGCATTTTCACCCGAACCAGTGATTAGCGACTATTTACAGCAATACGAAAGAACGCAGTTCACCGATCAAACCGTCACGGCTGAGAAGGCTCTTCTTTCTATTTTGCGCGAAACCGCCAAACAAGGTTGGGCCATGATTGATCAGGAACTGGAAGAAGGGGTCCGCTCTATTGCGGTACCGGTTCGAGACCCCGCGGGGAAAGTTTTGATAGCGATCAACGTAAGCGTACATGCAACTCGAGTGAGCACCGAAGTCCTCAAGAGCGAGTTTTTACCCAAGTTGAGTAATGCTGCTCGTGAGATTGAGGCTGATCTATTAAATCGACCTTGAGGCTAGTTCACCGCACCGATGCAGATGTATTTCATTTCCAGGAACTCTTCAATGCCGTGAAGTGAGCCTTCTCGACCAACACCAGACTCTTTAACTCCTCCAAAAGGAGCCCCTTCATAGGAGATAAGACCTGTATTGACGCCAACTACCCCAACTTCAAGTTTCTCGCTCACGCGCCACATTCGAGCCAGGTCTTGGGTGAAAAAGTAGCCGGCGAGGCCGAATGGTGTGGAATTAGCCATTTCGAGGCCTTCCTCTTCAGTCTCAAAAATGAAAATAGGCGCTACTGGACCAAATGTTTCTTCACTGGCAATTGTCATATCCATGGTGGCAGAAGTTATCAAGGTTGGCTCAAAAAATGTGCCACCGATTGAATGGCGGTTTCCACCCACAACAACTTTGGCTCCTCGTGACACTGCATCGGAAATGTGTGATTCCACTTTCTCAACGGCCTCGAGATTGATCAAAGGCCCCTGTTGAACATCACGTGAAAATCCATCTCCTACATTGAGTTTCGCAACTGCCGTGGAGAGGGCTTCCACAAAACGATCATGGATTCCGGCTTGAACAAAAATCCGGTTAGCACACACGCAGGTCTGGCCTGAGTTACGGAATTTTGAATCAATGGTTCCTGAAACTGCTATCTCGATATCAGCGTCATCGAATACAATTACAGGAGCGTTCCCCCCTAATTCCATCGCGACTTTCTTCACAGTGTGTGCGCAGTCCGACATGAGTTTCTTACCAACCTCTGTGGAACCGGTAAAACTGAGGGCTCTGATCGCCGGACTCGCTGTCAATTCAGGTCCAATTACCGACGCAGGGCCGGTAATTACCTGCAACACACCAGGGTGAACCCCAGCCTCCAATGCCAAACGGCCGATTGCCAGCGCAGAGAGCGGGGTTTCAGCGGCGGGTTTAACAATCATTGGGCAACCAGCGGCAATCGCTGGCCCCGCCTTTCGGGCGATCATTGCCATGGGGAAGTTCCAAGGTGTAATCGCTGCCGTCACGCCAATGGGTTGACGAATGGTTAACAACCGACGGCTACTGACATTTGTGGGAATCGTTTCGCCATAGAGTCGCTTTACTTCTTCCGCGAACCACTCAATGAAGTTAGCCCCGTAGAGAATCTCGCCACGTGCTTCATCCAGTGGTTTTCCCTGCTCGAGCGTCAAGATTTCGGCTAAGGAATCCACGTTTGCCACTATCAGGTCAAACCATTTCCGCAGGATTCGAGAGCGCTCCACAGCGGTGAGGCCACTCCATGCGGGTAGTGCCGCCTGTGCGGCCGCGATTGCAGTGTGAACATCAGCTTGGCTCGCGCTGGCGACCTGCGTAATCACTTCACCCGTGGAAGGATTGGTTACAGGGAATCTTTGGGCTTGGGATCCACCAACCCATTCACCATTGATTAAGAGATCGCTGTGGAGCAATTCTTGGGCGGTAAATCGGGCAACCATGGGATCTCCATCCTGTTGGAAAAGTGTATGGACAAGTGGCAGGATAGCGGATATGTTCTCTATACGAATATGTATCCGCAAATCGCACAAACGGTGTGCCGAATAAATGAGCCCGTGCAGTCTTGATTGGAGATGTTGTGACCCTGCTTGAAGCTGATCGACAGTCAATGTTTCATCCATTTACTGCTCTGGCAACCCACGAAGACGTCGGCCCACAGCGAGTCTTTTCTTCTGGGCGAGGTTCAACGCTCGTGGATATCAACGGTGAGCGGTACCTCGATGCACTTGCCGGTTTGTGGTGCGTCAACGTTGGGTACGGCAATGAGCAAATGGCCGATGCAATTTCAGCTCAGGTAAAGAAGTTGTCGTTTTATCATTCATTTGCCGGGATGGCGGTCGAACCATCTGTTGAATTAGCGCAACGGCTTGTGCAAATGGCTCCCGGAAATATGTCAAAGGTCTTTTTTGGCAACAGTGGTTCAGATTCGAATGACACTCTGGTCAAGATTGTTTGGTACTACAACAACGCACTTGATCGACCACTGAAGAAGAAAATCATCTCTCGCTGGCGTGGTTACCACGGAGTAACGGTGCTCTCAGGTGGGCTTACCGGATTAACTAACTTGCACACAGGTTTTGACCTTCCGCTTGAACAGATCAAACATGTACGACCTCCACATCGGCTGTGGGAAAAGGAAGAGGGCGCAACCGATCGGGAATTCGCACAGACGTTGGCCCAGGAATTGGAAGATTTCATAATCGCTGAAGGCCCCGATACGGTTGCCGCGTTTATTGCAGAACCCATTCAGGCTGCTGGTGGAGTAATTGTGCCGCCCGATCAATATTTCCCACTGATTCAAAAAGTACTTGAGAAGTACGACATTTTGATGATCGCCGATGAAGTGGTTACCGGATTCGGCCGGACGGGTGAAATGTTTGCATCCCCCAGGTTTGGAATCACGCCCGATCTCATGACAGTCGCGAAGGGAATTACATCAGCGTATGTACCGCTCTCTGCTTCATTGGTTTCCGAGAAAGTCTGGAACGTTATTTCAGCAGAAAGTGAAAAGCACGGTGTTTTTGGGCACGGATACACCTACTCGGCACACCCCGTTGCAACTGCAGCCGCACTCATGAACCTGGACATTATCCAGGAGCAGGATCTCGTTCGCGGCAATAAGAATAAAGGTGAATATTTGCGCACAGCTGTCTCTCAAGCCTTTGACGACCTGCCATTTGTTGCTCAAACACGCGGGTATGGATTACTTGCTGCGGTCGAATTCGCTGATACCGATTCGGGACTAAAACCTTTTAACCCCAGTCACAAATTCGGCGTTCGGGTCGCACGGCGCAGCATGGAAAAGGGTGTTATCACCCGAGCGTTGCCCGCTGCTGACACGGTTGCCTTCTCCCCGCCATTCGTTGTCACCCAAGAAGAAATTGATGTCATGGTGTCAACTGTTCGTGCGGCTTTTCTCGAGGTATCCGAGGAAATTCGGCAAAGCCCGGCGTTGTGAGAAATGACCGCACAAAAAATTGGTCTCGTGGTCAACCCGCTAGCCGGGGTCGGGGGACCTCTGGGACTGCATGGAAGTGATGGGGTCAACTGGCATGACCTCGCCCCGCATACCCATGAACACCCCGCCTCGATAGCGAGGGCTGCGCGCATGGTGCAAGAGTTGCTTCGACACGGAGTTGACGCTCAATTTTTAACCATAGGTAAGTCAATGGGTGAGCAGGTCTTTCAGGGATTAGCGGTTGAGCCCACGGTGGTTTGGAACCCCAAGGAGTGGAACTCCACGGCCCGGGACACCCGTGATGCGCTACTTGAATTGGTTCGAGCCGGTTCAGACATCATTGTTTTTGTCGGGGGAGATGGCACAGCACGCGAGGTACTCACGGCAATCGGTTCACACCGTGCGTGCATTGGAATCCCGGCCGGAGTCAAGATGCGCTCGGCAGTATTCGGTTACACACCGGAACTGACAGCTCACGGTGTCATTAGATTTCTTGATAAATCAATCGGCACCGCACCCGCAGAAGTTGTTGACCTTATGGAATCCCCTGACGCACTGCCGTCAATGGAGTTCTTTGGAACCCTATGTGTTCCGGCCGATCCGCGAAATGTTCAGGTCACCAAGTCGTATTCCAGTTCCGACTCAGGTCACGAAATTCGTCAACACCTGCGCGCGGTCGCCCACGATCTTGAACCAGGAATTATTCACTTGATTGGCCCTGGGTCAACTGCTAAGACATTGATGCTCGAACTGGGACATGAGACTCCTGTTCTTGGAGTGGATGCAGTTTGTGACGGCATGCTCGTAGGCGTGGATCTCTCTGAGCAGGAAATTATTTCTCTCGCGGGGCGTGGAGCGGAGCTTTCATTAACCCTTGGTGTCATAGGTGGTCAAGGCTTTTTACTTGGACGTGGCAATCAGCAGATCAGCAGTAAAGTCCTGCACATGGTTTCAAAGAATAAAATCAAAATAGTTGCCGATCAAGACAAACTCGACAAACTTAATCCCAGTCGATTATGGGTTGATCTCGATATTTCAGAATCACCATTTTTCTTTCCACGCTATATCAAGGTTGAAACAGGAATTCGAAAGTCAACCATCATTCGAACCACGCAAGTATTTTCAGAGGAAAAGGAGATGGCAACGTGAATAAACTCGAGGGCTTCGATGGACACCCGTATATGGCAAACTCCAATGAGCAGGCGCGCCAAGCAATGCTCGATGCAGTGGGCGCAACAAATCTTGACCAACTCTTTGAGCAGATCCCCCAAGACAACCTGACGGATCACCAGTTTTCCTGGCCGAAAGAACTTTCATCCGAGCATGAACTCTTTCAAGTCGTAAACAAACTGCTCTTGCGAAACCAGCACTGTGAGGACAATCTTTCATTTATCGGTTCCGGTGCCTACCGACACTATGTGCCCGCAATTGTTGACACCGTAATTGGGCGAAGTGAATTTCTCACCCCGGTTTTTGGAACGTCATCCTCGGACCAAGGACGGATGCAAGCTTGGTTTGAATTCACCAGTCAATTGGGCGAACTCCTTGACATGGAATTTGTCGGATTGCCCGTGTACAGCTATGGAGCAGCAATAGGACATGCACTCCGAATGGCAGCCCGGGTCAATGGGCGCTCCAAGGTGATCATCCCGGAAATCCTTGACCCCGAGAAAATGGCTGTTGTCAACACCTATGCGGGTCACCCCGATCTTGATGGGCATCTTGAGGTAATTACGTGTCCATGTGATATTCAAACCGGACTCATTGACACAGATCAACTGAGAGTGTTGCTTAATGACCAAGTAGCGGCCGTATATTTCGAATCCCCTAATGCACTTGGTTCGCTTGAAATCAATGCGAGCGAGATTATTCAGATAGCCCGCACACAGGGGGTCCTGTCGATTATGGGAGTGGATCCGATCACGTTGGGCATCGTGCGCTCGCCCGGGTCATTGGATTGTGATATCTGCGTCGGATCAATCGCCTCCTTGGGGGTCCACCTCAACAGCGGCGGAGGCGTTGCCGGTTTCATTGCCTCGCGTGATGAAGAACGACTTGTTCGCCAATTTCCGACTTTGCAAGTCAGTCTTGCCAAGACAACTAAACAAGGTGAATTGGGTTTTGCTTTAACCCTGTTTGAGCAATCAAGCTATGCAGCACGCGAGGAAGGTAACGACTGGACCGGAAACGGTGTGTACCTTTGGGCAATTGCCGCGAGTGTCTACATGTCACTACTTGGACCTGAAGGATTTAGGGAAATCGGCGCTGCGGTCTTACAACGAACCTCCGATCTAAAAAGATCACTTGCGAGTGTAAATGGCATACAGGTGCTATCGCCGGGTACTAACTTTCGAGAGGTTGTTGTTTCATTCCGCGATAGTGGAAAGTCGATCAAGGCCATCAACGACGCGTTGCTAGCCCGAGGAATATTTGGCGGATGCGATCTGGCAGTTATGGATTCGCGACTAGAAGGCTGCGCTTTGTACTGTGTGACCGAGTTGCACTCGGCGGAAGATATTGATCAATTGGTTCAAGCACTAAAGGAGATACTTGCATGACCGAGTTGAAGAAATACCAATCTGCAGTCTGGAGTGAGCCAATTGTTCTCACTATGGGTTCACCGGGTCGACGAGGGCAACGTTTTGCATTAGATCGTCCGGTAGATCACACATTAGGAGAGCTTCTCCCCGCTCACTTGCGCAGAGAGAAATCTGTCAAGCTTCCAGAACTGTCAGAATTTGAAGTCCTGCGCCATTACGAGCACCTCTCACAACAGACCCTGGGCATGATGGGTGTCTCGCTATTTGGAACCTGCACCATGAAGTACAACCCCAGGGTTAATGAGCGCTTGGTGAACAAACCGGAAGTAGCGGAAGTCCACCCACTTCAAGATCCGTCAACTTTTCAAGGGACACTAGAAATAGTCGATTCATTTGATCACATGCTGCGAGAGGTTTCAGGCATGGATCGTTTTGTGTTTCAAGCCGGAGGCGGTGCAGATGCCGCTTATTTGCACATGACGCTTACGCGAGCATATTTCGCTGATCGCGGTGAACTTGGTACCCGTAATGAAATCATCACCACCATTCAGTCGCACCCGTGTAATCCGGCAACCGCCGCGGCTGCGGGTTTTTCCGTGATCACTCTTCCACTGGAAGAAGATGGTTACCCCTCAACCGAGGCTCTGCGCGCGGCGCTCTCGGATAGAACAGCTGCACTTGTCATGAACAATCCGGATGACATCGGCATTTACAACCCACGCGTGAAGGAATGGGTTGACGCAGCCCACGATGCGGGTGCGTTGTGTTTCTATGACCACGCAAACTTTAATGGAGTGATGACTCGGATACGAGCGCGCGAATTGGGATTCGACGCATGCATGTTTATGTTGCACAAAACATTTGGCTCACCCAAGAGCGGGAGTGGCGGACCGGCAATCGGGGCCTATGGCTGCACCGACGAGTTGGCCAAGTACCTTCCCGGACCGTTATTGGAGCGCACCGACTCGGGAGCTTTAACGTTGGTTGAGGGAAGTGACAAGGGAGTTGGGCGTATTCGTGAGTTCATGGGCAATCTCCCGGTAGTGATTCGCGCTTACTGCTGGTCACGGTCAATGGGCATCCAAGGTTTGCGAGAGGCTGCAAACCTTTCGGTACTTGCCAATAATTACATGGAAACTCGAATCTTGAGCATTCCTGGAGTGAGTAAGGCATTCCCCGATAACAAACTCTTTCGACTAGAGATGACCCGTTACAGTCTGGAAAAGCTCACGGCGGATACCGGCGTTACCGTTCTGGATATTCAAAATCGAATGACCGACTTTGGAGTCGATGCACCGTGGTTGAGTCATGACCCGTGGTTTATCCCAGAGCCGATTACTCCAGAGGCTGGTGAGCTTTGGTCGCGTGAGGATCTTGACCATTGGATTGACGCCCTAGCGCAAAGTTGCGAGGAGGCCTACGCACAGCCTGAGCTCGTGAAGTCTGCTCCACACAATCAAGCAATCCATAAGTTGAGCGATGCGCAATTCAGCGATCCGGATACCTGGGCAACCACGTGGAGGTCATACACGCGCAAGTATCAGTGACCTTGATTACTGAGGTCTATCGACCGGCTGAAATTAACAGAGAAAAGGTTGGAACGTGAGTCACAATATTGGAATTGTCGGTGCAGGATCGATCGGGATCGGCTGGGCAGTGGTGTTCGCAACGGCCGGCTACCGGGTGCACGTGTGCGAGGTAAACGAAGATGCCGCGCAGAAGGCTCTGCCTCGGATCAAAGAGATCGTGTCCCGCCTGAACCATTTTGGCCTTGAATCCCAAAGCCCCGAGCACATCTGTGAGTTCATTTCGGTTTACTCAGAGCTAGCACCGGCACTCTCCAACTGTGATTTTGTCTTCGAAGCGGGACCTGAAAATCTGGAACAAAAGATTGACCTACTTGGTGCAATCTCGGAAATTGTGCCAGACCATGCGGTGATCTCGAGTTCATCTTCGGCAATAACGGCGAGCTCGTCCGGCCTCAAAGTGAAGGGGCGGGAGCGATTCCTAATTGTTCACCCGGCGAATCCACCATTTCTCATTCGCGTTGCAGAAATTGTCACAACGCCAGAGACACAAGATACGGTGGTCGATCGAGTCAGTGAACTACTCACTCAAGCCAATATGTCCCCCGTTCAATTGCATAAGGAGCAATTGGGGTTCGCTTTCAATCGACTGCAAGGTGCGCTGCTACGCGAGGCTTACTCGTTGGTAGCCGACGGAGTTCTCTCTGCCCCTGATGTAGACACTCTCGTGCGCGAAGGACTAGCTCTGCGCTGGGCCGTTACCGGTCCCTTTGTAACGTCGCATCTGAATGTACCCGGAGGTCTGCGTGCCCATGCGGCACGCATGGGATCGAGTTATTACCAGATGGCTTTGGATCGGGAAAATACCCAACCATGGAGTCCAGAGTTGGTTGATCAAGTGGCCAGTGAAATAGAAATGGAACACCCACTAACTAATTGGGAACATGACGTGCAGGATCGCGACGATGGCATCATGCTAATTGCGCAGGCCCGAGCGGCGCATTCAGCGCGTTGAAGAATACATGATTAACTGACGTAAAGTGTCGAGTTCTATCTGCGTAGGTTCGGGGGTAACCACAAGGTTTGGACTAATAATCAAGTCCCAGCCCGTAGCCTGCGCAATAGTTTCTACCGTCACCCCTGGGTGAATTGCGGCGAGAATCAATTCACCGTGCTCTTCGCTCATTTCTAGAACACCCAAATCTGTAATCACCCGAACCGGCCCTTGCCCGGCAAAGCCCAAGGCTCCTCTGACTGACATGTCTCGACCATGTCCAACGCTGGTTATGAAATCAACTTTTTCAGGAAAAGCTTTACGTGAATGCTTAATAATCACGGTGACTTCCTCACAGGAGCTTGCGATCTCAGGAGCGCCACCAGCCCCGGGTAATCGGACTTTTGGAAGCCGATACTCATCTCCGATAACCGTCGAGTTCAGATTTCCAAACCGGTCGACTTGAGCCGCTCCCAACAGACCGGTATCGATACGCCCTGGCTGTAACCAGTAATTGAACATTTCAGGCACACTTACGGTGCTAATTGCCGAATCACAAAGTGCGCCATCGCCGATTGAGAGTGGAATTTTGTCTGGGCGCGAGCCAATAGTTCCCGATTCGTAGATTAAAATGAGGTCTGGATTAAGAATTCTTTGTGCTGTGATGGCAGCAGTAGAAGGTATTCCAACACCTACGAAGCATGAGGTGACGAACTCCAGCGCGCGTGCGGCGGAAATGGTCATCAGCTCTGTGTCGGTCCATTCGGTGTAACCGGTGTCCTTAGTTAGTTGCGTTGAGGTCACTACTCGCCAGCCTTTGCGTTCACAGGTTCCCGTAATTCCGTGTCGATCAACCATTGTTCAAAAGCCTCACGGTCTTGACTGTGATTGATCCAATCCAAGTATTCAGAGTTATCTCGGTCGTAGTACCCGTAGGCATAAGAGGGGTGGGCCCCTCCGGGAACAACGCAGACCACATCAATGGCAAGAGACGGAATGACAACCCCTCCGGGTTTAAGTTCAATTTCGTCGACAATTTCTTCGACGGTGACAATTGCCGTCCTCGCGCACAGGAGTGCTTCGCGCTGTGCTCCGAGAATTCCCCACAGGTGGATATTTCCTTTTCGGTCTGCCTGCTGCGCGTGAATGATGGTGACGTCGGGTTTGAGTGCAGCAACCGCCAAGAGCTCTTCGCCCGTGAAAGGACACATTATTATCTTCGTGTTTTCAGTATATTCGGGGAGATCGGTGCCCCGATAAGCGCGCAATACCGCGAAGGGAATCCCCGAGGCACCGGCGACATACCGATTCGCCATGACAGCGTGGGTGTGTTCCTCGAGTTCAAGGGGCACCGGCCATTCATTCTCCACGGCGTCGCGAAATCGATACAGCGAGCCGGCACCGGGGTTACCTCCCCAGGAAAAGACAAGTCGGCGGGCGCACCCAGCGCCAATGAGCATGTCGTAAATCAAATCAGGGGTCATCCGGATGAGTTCGAGATCTTTTCGCCCCTGCCGAATGATCTCTTTGCCCGCTGAGAACGGAATTGCATGGGTGAATCCCTCGAGTGCAACAGAGTTCCCGTCCTGAACGTGTGTGGCAATCGCCTCTTCCAAAGTCATGAAGTCAACGGCGGCGGATTTGTTCACCATAAGAACAACATTACATCTTGCGCACAGAATAGGTAAGACTTCGGTAGTATTTTTTTATGTCTGACCAAGCGGCCACAATCCCGTCCCTGAGCGGAAAGAATATTCTCATTACGGGAGGGGCGAGCGGAATTGGAAGGGAAGTGGCACGAGCCTACGCACTTCAAGGCTCTTTAGTTCACCTTATTGACAACCAAGATCCCTCACGACTGAGTGAACCCCTTCCCACCGACTGGACCTACAGCCAAGTCGATGTCATGGAGTCTGAAAGACTCGCTCGGGCTATTAGTGAGATTGGGGAGCGATCAAAATCGCTGGACAGTGTTGTTATTTCTGCTGGCGTAGTACCTGCGTGGGGCTCAATAGCTGATATGGATCCGCAGAAGTGGGACGAAGTATTTGCCATAAATGTTGGTGCAGCCATGCTGACCATGAAATCGGTCATCCCATTTCTTTCCAATCGATCCAGCATCACGGTAATTGCCTCCATGAATTCATGGCGTGGAGACAAAAACCTACCCAGCTATGTTGCCAGTAAACATGCGGTCTTGGGATTGGTTCGATCAGCGGCACTTGAACTGGGTCCTGCAGGGGTCCGTGTCAATGCCGTAGGTCCCGGGCCAGTTGCGACACCTGCATTGGTTGAAAGGATTCGAAGGAGAACAGGCGAGAACAATGTTGATCAGACCCTTGAATCGCTAGGAGCGCAAACGGCCTTGAGGAAACTGGTCACCGCGGGTGAAGTTGCACAAGCCGTAATTTTTCTTGGCTCCGATTTTTCATCGGGCATTACGGGCCAACTATTAAATGTCGATGGCGGCGTGAACTAAAGGAGTTTCGTGAAATGAAGAGTAACAACAGATCAAGAGTCGAACCTGACCTCAGTGAACGGACAGTTCTTGTCACCGGAGCATCTCGGGGAATCGGAGCCGCGGTCGCCAGCAGCATGGGGCGAGCAGGTGCTCGGGTAATCGCGCACTATTCCTCTGATCGCGTCGGCGCAGAGAATGCCATTTCGTCAATTGCGAAGAGTCGTGCGGCAGTGATTCAGGAAGATCTCTCCGTCCATGGCGCAGGGCATAATTTATGGGACAGAGCAACAGGAATCTTTGACTCAATCGATTGTATTGTGCTCAACGCAGCCGTGAATATCGAAACGCCATTTGATTCAACCCGCGAGGAGTGGGGCCGCGGTTGGGAAGAAACATTGGCAGTCAACGTTCGTGAAAGCGCAAACCTGATTCATTCAAGTATGCCAAGTTTTCTTAGCCAAGGTTTTGGAATTTACATTTCAATGTCGAGTTGGTCTGCCCAAAAAGGTTCAGCGGTCTCCTCTTTGCCGGCATACGCGGCCTCCAAGGCAGCGATGAAAGCAATGATGCAAACGGTGGCGGTCAACTATGGGAGAGAAGGAATTTTAAGTTTTATCCTTGCTCCTGGCATCGTCAATACACGTATGGCAGATCTCGGTCGGGTAATGCGTGGTGGTGATCAAGCACTAAATGATTCAATGGTGCTAGGCAGAATCACTGAACCAGAAGAGGTGGGCGAACTGGCAGCCGTCCTTGCAAGCGGTGCCTTCCCAAACTTGACAGGGGGCACGATTGACATGAATGGCGCCTCCTATATTCGCTGAAGGGCAAACCGAAAAGTGTTATGGAATCCTTTCAATGGGATACATCTTGCTTCTGTGGAAGTCCACTGTGCCCGCAGCACGCAACCGAAGTGCCTGGAATTTCCATTGCGAATTCTCTTGAATGAATTCAGCGTGATAGCGACCCCATAGTTCGCCATCGGGTGAACCATCACGATATTGATGCCAGGCGTAGAGATAGCACTTTGCTGTCAGGGAAGTCTCGGATTCCTGAACGACTATGACATTGGAAACATGATGGCTGGTGGTCAAGAACCTAGTTGCGTTGGCGTCAGCCACTTTTTCCAATAGTTCGTCACGTGAGGTGACTGTGGGAAATTCCGGACCATAATCCACCTGTATCTCTTGAGCAAAAATTGATCCAATGCCTTCGATGTCGTTAGAGTCGTAGTACCAGCAGTAGAGTGAGAAAAGCCGTGATGCATTCTCAATATTGGATAGTGTCATCAAGTTCCTTACCGTTGCAATGTGATTGCGAAGAAAGATTGGGCCTTCAACATGAACAGAAAAAAGAATGCACTAATTACCGGATCTGCGCAAGGTATTGGCGCTGGTATCGCGCGATCATTTGCATCAGCGGGATACCACGTAATCATTGCAGATACCGCAACCTCTCCTGCGCATCGATGTGTTGAGGAACTTACGAGCGAAGGATTTACCGCGACGGCTCTTGAAATAGATGTCACTGATGTTGGAAATCTCCAAAACGCAATTTACCAAATAGATAAAGAGCTCCCACTTGATTGTGTGGTTGCCAATGCCGGAGTAGCCCACGAGATTGCTTTTGAGAATGTAAGTGAGACAGACTTCGATACGGTCTATTCGGTCAACGTTCGAGGAGCATTCTTCACGTTGCAAGCGGGTTTTCGTTGCATGAGTGCTCGTGGTTCCGGTTCTTTGATCGCAATTGCTTCGACTTCAAGCTTTACCGCGTCAACCGGGCATATGACGGTTTATGACAGCTCTAAGGGAGCTGTTCGTTCAATGATTGGCGCAATAGCTAAGGAAGTGGCTACTACTGGGGTACGAGTCAATGGCGTCGCTCCGGGCACGGTGCAAACACCACTGTCAGAAAGTCTGGCTTCGGTCTCTGACCTTGAGCGGCTGGCTCAAACGAAAATTCCACTCGGTCGGTTAGGTACACCGGCAGAGATCGGATCTGCTTGTGTTTTCCTCGCATCTGATGCTGCGGAGTACATCTGTGGCCACACATTGGTCGTCGATGGTGGTTGGCTCACCTAAATTCATCAAGAATAAAGTACATAACAATCTGATAAGTCTGTGCCAAAGCGCTTGACATAGTCGATCGGCGTCGGGCAAGGTGTTCGCTATACGCTAATTATGTGCGCATGTCGCACCGAATACACGGCGGGCTTAACGGTCGTCCTAGATCGAACATGGAGTGTGAGTGGACGCGAGACAAGGTGCAGACGCCATGGCAAGAGACACCATGGTTGAGCTTCATGGCGTCCGAAAGACCTTTGGCACCAACGAGGTTTTGCACGGAATTGATCTCACGGTCAGTAGAGGCGAGCATGTCGTTCTCTTCGGACCTTCAGGATCTGGCAAATCAACCGTGTTGCGCTCAATAAATTTGCTTGAAGTTCCCACTTCTGGATCCGTGAAGTTCAAGGGTGTTGAGTACGGACCGGGCATTGAAGGCACTCCAAAACCGCAGCGAGGAAGCGCGTTAGATCTGCGCCGGTCAATTGGAATGGTTTTCCAGCAATTCAACCTGTTCCCGCACTTGACCGCATTGCACAACATTGTGCTGCCGCTGCGCTCTGTTCGAAAACTGTCGCGAAAAGACGCCGAAGAAAAAGCTGCCGAGTCGCTACGCGACGTGGGATTGTTGAAATGGGCGGGAAGTTTCCCAGCCCAAATGTCTGGAGGTCAACAGCAACGTGTCGCCATCGCTCGCGCCTTGAGTCTTGATCCGGAGGTGATGCTCTTTGACGAACCAACTTCAGCACTCGATCCCGAGCTTGTCGGTGAAGTGCTTGCGGTAATGCGCAGATTGGCAGTTGGCGGAATGACAATGGTCGTGGTCACCCATGAATTGGGATTTGCCCGAGAAGTGGGAGACCACAACGTTTTCATGGAGGAGGGTCTGGTCGTCGAAACAGGCGGTAAGTCCTTCTTTGACGAATGTTCGCATCCCCGGACCCGAGCATTTATGGGGTCGGTGCTGTGAAATCTTTATCCGTTTCAGCAGTGACCTATGACTGGGGCTTGGTGTGGGAAAACCGAGATCTCTTTTGGTGGGGAACAGTTCTTGCTTTGCAAGTATCGATTGTGGCTCTTATCCTTTCGCTCTCATTTGGTCTTGTGCTGGCACTGGGCCGCATGGGTCGCAAACCAGTTACGTTCTTCGCGGCCGCCTACATCAACATTTTCCGAGGGATACCGGCACTTGTCAGCGTTATTTGGGTGTACTTCGGCTGGTCACTTCTGACCGGCTACAACTTCACGCCATTCCAAGCCGGTGTCATCGCGTTAACTTTGCTGTACTCGGCGTTCTTCGCCGAAATCTTTAGGTCGGCACTCATGGCGCTGCCACCGGGACAGAGCGAGGCGGGCCTAGCGCTTGGTATGTCCAGGCCGAAGGTGTTCTTCTTCATAAAACTGCCACAGGCAACAAAGATTGCATTACCCAATATTGGAAATATGTATATTGGAATGGTCAAGGACACTTCCGTCTTCACAGTGATCGGCCTGGTAGAGATTGTCCGGGTGACACAGAACATCAACTCAATCACTTTTCAGCCGTTCGTGCTCTTCACAACCGCTGCAATCATTTACGTCTTCTTGGCCTTTGGACTGGACTTCATTTTCAGGACGTTGGAAAAAGTTCTGTCGACTCCAACAAAGGGCCTCATTGCCTTGACAATTACCTCTCGCCGCACGGCAAGGATCAATTCTCTAATTCACAGTAAGGAGGTTGCCCTACCAGTGAGCTCGGAAAAGAACTAATCAAAAACATGAGTGGAAATGCTACTCAACGAAGAGAAAGTTGGAAAGAATGAAAAGAGGATTTGGACTCAAGAGCCTGGCTGTCGGTGCCGTTGTCGCACTGACCCTCACGGCTTGCAGTAGTTCATCGGATGACACAGCAGCCGATGAAACCGCCGAGGTAACGGCCGAAGAAACAATGGCAGAAGTTGAAGCAGAAGAGTCTGCAGCGGAAACTGCTGTTGACCTTGGACTCGCCGACCCCAATGTACTCAATGTTGGAATGACCCTTCAATTTAAGCCACAGATGTACCGTGATGATGCGGGCGAGCCTGCAGGTTATGACGTAGCCCTGCTTGAGTTGCTTGCAGAGGACATGGGTGTTGAACTCGAGATTCAAGACCTTGATTTCACGGGACTTATTCCAGGCCTTCAGGCTGGCCAATTCGACATGGTTTCTGTAGGATTGAGTAACACCCCAGAGCGGGCAGAGTCGATTGACTTTACTCGTGAATACGTTCCTTATGCTCAGATTCTTGTTGCGGGCGCAGGCTCGAATCCATCCACGAATCTTGAAGACTGGAACAGCGCAGATTTCAAGATCTCCGCATTGCAGGGTTCTACCGCAGCGAAGTTGATCGGTGAGCAGTTCCCCAATGCAACATTGGTGGAAATGCCTGACCAGACCGGTGCCTTCCTTGAAGTGGCAACAGGTCGAGCAAACGCAATTGTTGTGGAGAGCTACCTCTTTGATCAATTCAACTCCGCCAACCCAGATCAGTTGGAGCGCGTAGATACTGAACCATTGAGTTTGCAATATGGATCGTATGCAGTCCAGAAGGGAAACACCGCTCTTGCGGACTACCTCAACACATGGTTGTGCGATGCTCAGGGATCCGGCTTGCTAGCTGAGACCTACGAAACAGAACAGGGTGGAATCATGCCCGCGCTTCCCCAGACATGCTCGTAATTGATAGCAATCTCGAGTAGTTAGTGCGCTAGTTCTGCGAATAGACAGGCTGCGGGTGAGGGAACTCACCCGCAGCCTGTTCGGTCAGGGCAGACATCCAAGTTGCGTGCAGTAGACAAAGGAGTAGAACAGGATCATGACGGACGTTGACGTCGCGGTAATCGGTGGTGGGCCTGGCGGCCTTGCTGCCGCGATTGTTGCGTCCAATGCAGGCCTCCGGGTAGCCATCTTGGAAGAGCGAGCGACGCTTGGTGGCCAGATATACAAGAGGATGGGCAAAGGTTTTCACGTTGACGCCCAAGATGCACGGATGGGTTCTGACTACAACAAAGGTGCAAAACTCATAGCAGCAGCAGAATCTAGTGGCGCGAACATCATGACCGACTGCACCGTTATATCCGTCGATTCACACACAATCATGTACTCGCTGGCAGGTGAGCACGTAAAGGAAATGTCAGCGGCAAAAGTCATTGTCTCTGCAGGTGCGGCCGACCGAGCAGTCTCTTTTCCCGGCTGGACCCTGCCGGGAGTTATCACCGCTGGCGGTGCCCAGTCATTAGCCAAGAGCCAGCGGATCAGTTTTGGATCCCGAGTAGTTTTTGCAGGCAGTGGGCCACTTGCATTGGCATTCCCCGCCCAATTGGCGCACCTAGGAATCAACGTCATTAGCTTGCTCGAAGCGGGACCGGCTCCACGAGCAGGGGATCTGTGGAAGGTTGCAAAGGCCTACCGTGGCAATCTTCATTTGCTCAGAGATGCCGCCAAATACCGGGCTCAGATTTTCAAGCATCGCATTGACGTGAATTACCGTCGTATTGTGGTGCGCGCGGAAGGCCACGAGCGGGTGGAAAGGGTTATCCACGCAGCAGTTGACTCAGACTGGAATCCAATTCCGGGCACCGAAAAATCCATTGAAGCTGACGCATTGTGTTTAGGGTACGGATTCGTTCCATCGATAGAAACACTCCGGCTTTTCGGTTGCGAATTTACCGTCAACGAGGATCTCGGTGGCCCGTGCGTTGTCATTGACGAGGAGTGCAGAACCACGGCGCCTGATGTCTGGGCCGTAGGCGACGGAGCCGGCGTTGAAGGCGTCTATGTCGCAATGTCTCAAGGAAAGATTGCCGCGCTGAGTGCAATACATGAACTTAGACCCAATGGCACCGAGGGAATTACCGTGCGTGAGATCAATGAGGGTATCGCCCGGGAAAGAAAGAAAATCACGCAGAAGCGCGCACTCGTTGGTGCGACCAAGCGGATGTACAAGTTTGGTGAGGGTGCGTATCGGTTAGCTACCCCGGACACAATTATTTGCCGTTGTGAAAGCGTGACACTAGACAATATTGACCTCGCCATGCAATTTGGCGCAGACACCAACAGCATTAAGGCAATGACTCGAGCAGGCATGGGACTGTGCCAGGGGAGAAATTGCCAGCGTCAGATTGTGCATCGAATACATGAAAATGCTGGAATCCCTGTCGATCAAATCGCATTGAGCACGCCACGCTTCCCACTTCGCCCGGTAACCCTAGGTAGTGTCGCGGACGCCTCGGTTGAGTCCGATAAATTCTTCACACCTGTCGAGGAGGCTCAATCATGATCGAACAATTGCTCGAGTCCGACAACCAAAAATTTGATTACCTGGCCCCACTCCCGACCGAGACGGATATTTTGGTGATCGGTGGGGGAATTGTTGGTTCCTCGCTGGCCTATTTTCTTGGTCGAGGTGGTGCGCACACGCTGCTCATTGACCGCGGTGAAATTAACCGGGAAGCTTCAGGCACAAATGCGGGGAGTTTTCACTTTCAAATTGCTCTACACCAGTTGACGAGCTCTGATGCAGCCGACGACGTAGATCGATTACTCACCGAGGTGAGATTGCACACCGAAGCTGCAGACCTGTGGAAAGATATGGAAACTGAACTCAGAGTGGATCTTGGGGTTCATGAAACCGGTGGCCTGATGGTCGCCGAGACGGATGAAGAACTTGCGCTGCTCTACACCAAGCAAAAAATCGAAGCTGCTGCCGGACTTGAGACCCATGTTCTCACGGGAAATGAGTTAATGGACTTCGCTCCATATTTGGCACCAGACCTCAAAGGCGCCACCCTGTGTCCTCGCGAGGGGCATGCGAATCCGCTCCTCGCGGTGCCCCTAATTCTCATGCGTGCACGCGAATACGGCGTGGAAGTGAGAACTCAGGCGGCGGTTACAAGCATTGAAAAGATTCACGACAACACCGGTTCGTGGTTCAAAGTAGAGACCTCGCGCGGGGTTGTTCGTGCTAAGCGTGTCGTAAACGCTGCAGGTGCCTGGGCTGAAAAAATCAGTGAGCTTGTTGGCCACTCACTTCCAACGCACTCGGAAGGCCTCCATGTCAATGTCACCGAACCACGGGAGCACGTACTTACCCCTATGCTCCAGCACATTGGCCGCCGACTGACCTTAAAGCAAACTGCCAACGGTACTTTCATTATTGGTGGTGGGTGGCCGGCCCGACCAGAATTGCAGCCAAGGAGATACTCCAATTTTTGGGGGAGTGCTGCCGGTAATGCGGCCGTAGCTGTTCGGGTCATGCCTGAATTGGCCGACGTTCGCTTGATCAGAACATGGAGCGGAGTTATGGCTTTCATGAATGACCTCTCACCCATAGTTGGTGAGTCTCGTGCGATACCCGGCTATCACGTGTGCATTGCGACGACCGGCTTCACACTCGGTCCCATGATGGCCCAGCTCCTAGCAGAGTCCATGCTGGATGCGAATAGCGATCGAATTCCACTCGAGTACGCGGTGGATCGCGGTCTGAGCGTTTTTTCACGATAACAATACACATATATATAGGAGTCGAATCATGGATCGAAATTCAGTCGATTGGCGGGGTTATTGGGCGGCTTCGCCGACTCCATATATAAACGAAGACCAACTAGATCTGGAATCACTCGAAGCTCTGACCCAGTGGTATATGGGCCAGGGTTTGCACGGATTGTTGGTGAACGGAACGTCGGGTGAGTGGTTTTCGCAGACGCAGGACGAGCGAAAGCAAGTTGCGCAAACGGTTCTGGCCCAGACCCAAGGTGAAATTCCCGTAGTAGTTGGTATCACGGCACTGAGCCCTCGGGAATCCCTCCTTGTGGCTGAACACGCCATGACGCATGGTGCATCAGGGGTAGCACTCACGGTTCCGCCGTATTCCAAGGCCCTCGACCATGAAGTAGTTGCGTTCTACGAATACATTGCACAGGGAGTAAACGCCCCCGTCATGATCTATAACTGGCCGCACGGGACCTCGATTGACATCAGTTCCGAACTCGCATCGCGATTGGCAGACATTGATGGTGTTGTGGCCCTCAAGGAAAGCACTCCCAACGCCGACCAGTTCTTTGCAACAGCCGAACGTGTAATCGATCGGGTGCGCGTTTTTGGAAATTTCATGTCGGTCCGAGGACTGGAGTTCTTACAGGAACACGGTGGTGACGGAATGATCGGTGGCGGATCACTCTTTGGCCGACTCGACGCGCAATTCTGGGAAGATGTTTGGCGCGGGGACTGGGAGCAAGCCAAGGTGCACGCTGAAGCAACCGAGTCGCTGTTCAACAGCTTGTGGGCGCCCGGTGGTTGGCGAGGTTTATACGGTGGCTACCAAAGCCAACTCAAGGCAGCCATGAACATGCTGGCCATTCCAGGTGGAGGCGCTGTTCGTTCGCCACGATTGCCTATCACTAATCCCGATGACCTGGCCGCTATCCGCTCGGCACTTGTCAGCGCACAGCTACTTTAGGAGGTTCATCATGTTTCAAGGGGTTCAGCATGCCGGGGTCGGTGTCGGCGATATGGATATCGCTTTGGAGTTTTGGCAAAACAAGATTGGCTTTAATCGGGTTCTCTTTGATTACACGGGACCGGTTCCGGGGCTTTCACAAATCACCCGCACCGAGAACACACAAGCTCGAATGGTGATGTTGCAACATGAAAACACCACTCGACTTGGACCGGGATTCGTAAAGCTGGTTCAACGACTTGATGGCGATGGTCCGCCGCCGCTCCCGCCAGGTATCGGATACGGTGAAATTGGTCTCGCTGAGGTGTGTCTGCATGTCCGTGATGTGTACTCGTGTTTTGACGAGTTGGTCAATGCCAAGGGCTGTGAACCTTTGATGCAACCCCTTGATGCGGCCGTACCTCCCGACGACATAACTCTCCAAATCGGCTATGTCGCTGATCCATGGCGTGGAAAAATTGAGTTAATTGACTGGACCGGGTTGCATTCAAGTGCGATCAAGTCACCCCGCATGGAGGGCGTTAACCACGTTGCCTTCGGTGTCAGCGATATGAAACAGACGAGGGATTTTTATAGAATTCTCGGTTTCGATGACCTAATTTTTGAGTCAGAGGAATTTTTTGAACCGATGGCACCGTGGTATCAACCTGGTCGGCCACTTCCCGGTCATCACATGACGCTCACCATGGGGAATGTCGGCGCGGGAATTGAACCGGTGAGACTCAATCCTCTCTATGAAGATTGCCGAGGGGAATGGGGTCACGTCGGCCCGATGGAGTTCGCGGTGGGTGTCGACGATCTTGACGCTGCGATAGGAGTTCTTGCCGCTAATGGAATTGAAATGCATTCGGAACCGCAATCACTTGACGTGGGAGTAGCCGAATTCAAGTACGTGTATTTCACCGATCCAGATAATCAATACGTTGCTCTCGCTGAGAATTTGCGTCTGTGAGCCGGCTGCCACTGCCTAAAGGGGTCTCGCGGGGACAAGAAGTCGCGGTATTACTCAATGGCAATGAAACAAGAGCATATTTAGGTGAAACGGTGGCCACGGTGATGTTGGCCGAAGGCTACTCCAGCACTCGAGTAACCAACGATGGAAATCCGCGGGGAATTTTCTGCGGCATGGGCGTTTGCTTTGATTGCCTCGTGGTGGTTGACGCCCTGCCCAATACTCGCGCATGCATGACTTACGTAAGTGAAGGAATGAACATTAATCAGCAAGACGGACTAGGTAGATTTCAAAGGGAGAGCATAAGTGAATAACTCGCAGGACGTATCCGCACCGAAACTATTTCAACCCCTTCGCCTTCGCGGAGTCGAGTTTGCCTCGAGGGCCTGGGCTAGTCCAATGTGCCAGTACTCGGCGGACGAGGGCCTTGTTAGCCAATGGCATTTGGTTCATTTAGGCGCGTTCGCAACGGGCGGATTGGGGCTCGTAATGACCGAGGCCACTGCGGTAAGCACGGAGGGACGAATCACTGTTGCGTGCACTGGGATCTGGAATGAAAAACATGTTGCCGGTTGGAAACCAATCGTTGAATTTGTTCACTCGATGAGCACGCCAATTGGCATACAACTTTCACATGCTGGACGGAAAGGATCCACCCTGCGTCCGTGGGATTCGCACATGATTGCCGCAGTGGAAGAGGGCGGATGGGAAACGCAAGGCCCCAGTGCGATTGCATATTCAGACTTCCCACTCCCCCGCGAAATGACAGTGGCGGACATTGACAAGGTGATCAATGACTATCGGGATAGCGCAATACGAGCCGTCGAAGCCGGATTTGATTTAGTCGAACTCCATGCGGCACACGGGTACCTCATCCATCAATTTTTGTCGCCTTTATCTAATCAAAGAACCGATATGTACGGAGGAAGCTTCGAAAACCGAATCCGCCTTCTTATTGAAATCACAGAGGCAGTGCGAGGAGTGATTCCCGCAGACATGCCGTTGTTTGTGCGGTTGTCCGCAACGGACTGGGTGGAAGGCGCATGGGATCTCGAAGAGTCAATCCAGCTAGCAAAGAAATTAGATCCCTTGGGTGTTGACCTCATCGATGTTTCTTCAGGTGGTTTGGTGCACGATGCCCAAATCTCCAGCTTCCCGGGCTACCAGGTTGAATTGGCAAGGCAAATTCGTGCTCAGTCAGGAATACGCGTTTCGGCGGTGGGTTTGATCACTGAAGCGGAGCAGGCAGAAAAAATCGTGGAAGAGGATTCAGCCGACGCAATCATGCTTGGCCGTGCGCTTCTTCGCAATCCGAGGTGGGCCCTCAACGCTGCGGAGACTCTGCAGTTCGAGAGTATGTGGCCTCAACAATTGCAGCGAGCGCGAACAATCAACCCACGAGAGTCCCCGCAGTAATCCACTACCGCACGGAGCCGTTCCACTTCCAATTTTCTCGCTGTGCGAATCCGTCAAGTGGAATGCGGCCGGCGAACCACATTAACAATTCACCCGCATTGGCATAGTTGGTCGGAGCTTTCTCAACTGTGTCGAGAAACAAGCGATTAATCGCAAATTCTGCTGCAGCAGCGTCCGGGGTAAATGAAATTCCAAATCCTTGTGCAATATCGAATGTGTGCACACTGACCTCAACCACTCCCATTGCGGCAAATCCAACAGGGTCAGATTCTCCGTAGGCATGCCATGCCCGATCTTCGGGTGAGGCGGTGGCAACTGAACGACGAAGCGTTGCACCGGCTGTATCAATCATGCGCAAGAGTTGTTCGGGTTGCACTGAATCTTTGATTCCAAAGTAAACAGGTTGGTAGTAATCGCGATCCCCACCGACAACTTGAAATGAATATTCAAGGCACGCTCTCATGGTGTGCACCGCGGTTTCCTCTTGCGTCCAATCCAGTGTTGGAGTCTGCTCCTGCCAATCGAGAGTCACGCAGGGACTCAGGGTTGTCACTAGTGCGTCTGTCGCACACGTAAGGAAATTTCCGGCGCTGATTAGTGGATTCATGTGAGCAGAGTATGGGCTAGTCTCTACAAATGTCTACTTTGTTTTCACCGATAAAAATCCGCAGTGTTGAAATTCGAAATCGCGTATGGCTTTCGCCTCTGTGTCAATACTCTGCAGTAGAAGGAATGCCAAATGATTGGCACCTTGTACACCTTGGCAAGTTTGCAATGGGTGGGGTCGGCTTAATCATGACGGAAGCGACTGGGATTTCACCGACCGCCCGCTCAACACAACGTGACACGGGAATTTGGAGCGATGAACAAGGACGCGCGTGGAAGCGAATCGTGGATTTCGTTCACGAGCAAGGTGCCGTGATCGGAATACAACTGTGGCATGTGGGCCAGAAAGGATCTACCGGAACTCCATGGGAGGGGCAGGAGTACGTTCCGGTAGCCGATGGCGGCTGGGAGGCTGTTTCGGCCGGTACGAGAGCCTTTGGAAAATTGCCAGCGCCACATCAACTCACACAACCGATGATCGATGAAATCCTGGTTCAGTATCAGGATGCTGCCCGCCGCTCATTGCAGGCAGGCTTTGATGTTGTTGAAATTCATGGTGCTCACGGGTATCTCATTCATTCATTCCTGTCACCGATCACAAACACTCGTACCGATCAGTACGGTGGGACATTTGAAAATCGAATTCGATTTGTGCGCCAGGTGGTCGCATCCGTTCGTGCCGTGTGGCCAGACTCACTCCCTCTATTTCTAAGAACGTCGGCACATGACTGGGTGGAAGGCGGTTGGACCTCAGAAGAAAATGCGGAACTAGCACGAATCCTTCTCACCGAAGGAGTGGATCTTGTTGACTGTTCTTCTGGTGGAATTACTCCAGACATTGAATACCCGGTCTCCCCGGGCTATCAGGTTCCCTTTGCACAGGAAGTGAAGGAACATAGCGAAATGTTGGCCTGTGCCGTAGGCATGATCACTGACCCGTATCAAGCCGATGAGATTATTCGATCAGGTCAAGCCGATGCAGTGATGCTTGGCCGCGAGTTACTGCGCGACCCAAATTGGACGTTGCGTGCAGCAGGTGAACTGGGTTATGACATTGAATGGCTTAACCAGTACAAGCAGGCAAAAAGAAATAACTGAAACAAATTTGTGCGCTACTCGCATAGACAAATGAATCCGAAAATAGTTTTCTATTTGCATATAATTCGTGGTTGATTTCACTACCATGAGGCAACTCATGTTGCGGGGTACAACGGATGGAAATCAATGTCACTTCAGAATCAAATTGAAACTCTTGGTACGGAATTTTGGACATGGCGAACTCGACAACAACCGAGATCCCATGACGACATCCCTCGAATTGAAAGAGAGCACAACTGGCTTCCAGCTTGGTCACCGAGTGACGTTGCGCAATACCGACAAGTAATCGCGGAATTTAATGATCGGTACACAGCACTTGAAGAAAGTGTCAGTGTGCTCAAGGACAAGGATCCAGAACTTTATGTAGATTACCGACTCATTGGTTCCGCTATTGCACGAGTAATCTGGGAGTTGGATTACTTGCTTGTGTGGCAAGAGCAACCGCGTTTCTACATTGATCAAACGATCGGGGTCGTCTTTGACTTATTGACAGTCCCCAATGTTGATCACTTGCGAGTAAATGAAGTAACTCATATTCTCAACAACACTGCCACGATACTTCAGTCCGGACGTGAAAACCTTGCGGGCAATCTGGTAGGCGAATATGTCGAAGTGGCAATCGAACTTCTAGGAAATATCGAAGTTCAGATTTCAACCCTGGTGACCGAGTTGGCGAAGTGTGTTGATTCAGATTCAGCAGAGCAACTACAGTCGGCTGGCGATTCAAGCGCCCAAGCTTTTGTCTCCTTCAGGGATTGGTTAATCGCGAATCGCGTTGCCGCTAAACCATTTAAGCCTGTTGGACGAGAAAATTATCGATGGTTCCTTCACAATGTTGCACTACTGCCTTTTGAGCCCGAAGAAATCATTTCTATCGGTGAACTTGAATGGGAACGTGCAGTGACACTTGAGCACATCACCACCAATCGGTACCGCGCTGAACCCATGCCACCGATTCCCTCGAGCGCGCCTGAGCAGGTGGAAAATGAACGAAATGCCGAATTGCAGGTTCGCGAGTTCTACGAGTCCGAAGGAATACTTTCACAACCCGAATCCCTAGGGCACTACCTCAATGATTCACTCCCCGCTTATTTGGAACCTATCCGCTGGCTGGGGGTAACCGATGATCTGACAGGCCCAAGCCGGGTGGACGAAGATGGTGTGTCCTACGTCCCTGATCCGCGCCCGGATCTACCGTATTTCTATGCCGCAAACGCGCGTGACACTCGAGCGGGAATCGTGCATGAAGGTGCTCACTACCAGCAGCTGGCGCTGTCCTGGCGTAACTCCCGAATTTTACGCCGGTACTACTACGACTCTGGTGTCAACGAAGGAATCGCCTTTTACAACGAAGAACTAATGCTTGCCGCAGGCTTATTCCACGACGCCCCGCAGTCCCAAGTCGTGATGTACAACTTTATGAAACTGCGGGCACTTCGCGTGATCGTTGACGTGAAATTGGCAATTGGTGCGATTGATGCCGCTCAAGCCACCGAGTACTTGGAAAAGAAAGTACCAATGGATCATGAAACGGCCTATGAAGAAGCAGTATTTTTTGCCTCGTCACCAGGACAGGCTCTCACGTATCAAATTGGTAAGACGCAAATAATTAGACTCTTTTCGGACTCAATTGAAGCGCGTCGAAGTTCTTTCAACATGAAAGATTTCCATGATTATCTGTGGACTAATGGAAACGTTCCCATCTCACTGCTGCGATTTGAAATGCTCAATGATTCGAGCGACTTAGATCGACTGAACCTGTAACTCACAACTAAGGAGAACCGCATGCAAGAAGACAAAGATTACATTTGGCAGGGCGTACGCACCATGTACGACGGCTTCTTGGAAAAGGATCGTACAAAAATTGATCAGTTCATCAATGAAGATTGCACGGTGTGGGACTCCGAAGAGCGAGACCTAGCAATTGGACTAGCTGGCTTAAACGAAGTCCGTGCCAGACGACCCGTTGATGATTCAGCCGCCGTAGTTGAAAACATTGAGGCTTACGACCCAGTGATCGATATCTATGGAGACATGGCTGTGGCCCGGCACTACCTTCGGGTTTCATTTCCCAATGACACGGACAAGCCGTCATTTGAAATCCGAAACACCGGTATCTGGAAGAAATTCCCGGACGGCTGGCAGCTCATCCACAATCACGAAGACGAACTTCACCAAGACTAGTGAGCAGAGGAACAAAGATGTTTGATTATCAAGACCGACAAAAACGACTCTACGAAATCATGGATCGCGAGGGAGTTGACCTCGTTTTCCTGCCCAAGCATTCAGCAGATATGGATTACCTGACGGGCACGGAGCGGCGGGTAACAACGTTCGGCAATGTTGCTTACACCCACCATTGGGTCGCTGGCGTTTTCCTTCACCGCAATCACAAACCACAGTTTGTACTTCCGCGGATGATCGTTGAATTTGATTCACCCGCAGGTGTCGACGGCAACACCGTCGTAGTGTCCGAACAAGACGATGCCGTCTCGATCTTTAATGCGGTTGCCAAGTCCTACGGACACGTAAAGAAGATCGGAGTCAGTGCTCGAACGTGGAGCGAGACCACACTTCACATCATGAACGCTTTCCCTGACGCAACGGTCGTTAATGCAGAAGAACTGGTCAATCCACTGCGACGAATTAAGTCGCCCGAGGAATTGACTTTAATGGCTCAATCCTGTGATCTGGTCGACAAGGTATTAGGGGCGGTCCAATCAAAAGTGAATCTTGGCGTCACCGAATTGGATTTGAAGTCAGAGATAAATTTTCAGATGAACGAGAGTGGCTCAAAAACCGAGTCGTTCGACACAGCGGTGTGGTCAATGGGACCAAAGAACAATAGAGATGCATCAGATCGGCTCACGAGCAATCCGCTTGTTGACAACATGGGCGTTTCATTTGACTTTGGTGCTGTCATCGATGGCTATTGTTCCGACTTTGGTAGAACCATTTATGTGGGTGACCCCAATGAGGAATATCAATTCGTGTACGACCTCGTCATGCAGGCACAGGCTGCCGGCGTTGCCGCCGTGAAACCCGGAGCACTCGCTTCAGATGTGCATAATGCAACTCGGCAGGTCATTGTTGACGGCGGTTATGGTGACTGGTTCCGCCATCGTACTGGTCATTGCATTGGCCTCGATGTCCATGAGTTTCCCTTCATCTCTGAAGAAGATCACACACCGTTGGAAGTGGGCATGACATTCACGATTGAGCCATCGGTTTTTTGGCCAGGTCGAGTTGGTGTTCGAGTAGAAGATGTCATTGTTGTTGAAGAAAATGGCGGCCGAAAACTCAATCAATTCACCACTGACTTGATTGCAAATTGATAAACACAGCATCACTTTTTCATTAAATCATTCATGGAAGTTCGTAGTGCGAACAAACGCTGATCTTGTTTACCGTGACTTAGGAAAAGTACCTTGACAGGTATTTTCGGCGGTGTAATACTTTCGAGTCACTTGAATAGGTTTCGGGGAAAATAAAGTGAAGAATGGCGCAACATTCCGGAAACACAATTAGCAAAGGAGCAACACAGTGGTCAAAAATAAATTGAAAGTTGCGGGAATTGGGGTGACTTCTGTGGCTCTGCTTGTTGCTGGCCTCGGAGCAGCTCCAGCGACCGCCGCAAAAAGTTCACTGGTGGTTGAAAACGTCTTCCAGCTGACTTCAACAGATCCAGCACGTTCATTTGAACAGACTGGAAACATGATCAACCATGCGTTGTACGAGACTCTGATCACGTACAAGGGCGGAGACGCATCACAGCCGGTTCCGGCAATTGCCTCAAAGTGGCGTTACAACTCGAATGCAACTTCATTCAGTTTCACAATTGATCCGAAGGCAAAATTCTCCGATGGCACCAAGGTCACATCGGCAGACGTAGTCTTTTCCTTGAATCGACTCAAGAACGTTAAGGGAAACCCATCTTCATTGATGGACGGACTTACCGTGTCAGCGCCTAACTCAAAAACCGTTCGTATTGCAACAGAGGAGCCAACGCCACAGGTGCTGGCCATCCTGACTTCTCCAGCTGCGGGAATCATGAATGCCAAGGTTGTTCGTGCCTGCGGTGGAACCGATGCAGCAAATGCAGAGTCCGCTGACAAAGCACTTGAGTGCCTCAAGAAAAAGTCCGCGGGTAGCGGGCGCTACGTTCTGAAGTCCTTCAACCTCACCACTGAGGTAGTTCTTGATAAGAACATGAAGTACTGGGACGGTGTTGACAAAGACGGTTACGACCAAATCGTGATCCGTAACGTTCCTGTTAACGTTCAGCGCCTCAATGTGATCAAGGGTGCATCTTCTATTGCAGCTGACCTTTCACCAGATCAGGCCGAAGGCGTTGGCTCAAAGGTCAATGTCATTGAAGGTAAGGCGTCTAACGTCTTCTTCTTCTACCTCAGCCAGAATCCGGCGTTCTCGGATGCAACCAAGTTCACTTCGAACCCGAAGTGCATTGAAGCAGCCCGCTACGGAATCAACTACGACAAGATCGTGCGTTACGCGGGTCGTGGAGCTATTCAGGCTCCAGGAATCATCCCAAGCTTCTTCTCGGGTGCACTTTCTTCCAAAGATGCAATCAAGCAGAACACCGCACGGGCCAAGAGGGCATTTGATGCTTGCGGTATCGGTGACACTCCGGTGGAAATTGGATACTGGGGTGATGGCGGTGCTGTAAACGGCCTGAACTTTGGTTCACTCGCCGCACTTGTCGCTGAAGACCTTCAGGCTGTTGGCTTCAACGTTTCACTGAACGGTGCTCCCATTGCTGTCTCACTACCTCTCTACCGTGACAACAAGGAAGAGACCGGTTTGTGGCTGTGGGGTCCAGACTGGCCAGATTCAACCAACTACACCGAGAGCTTTAGCCCCGGAACCAAGGTTGGATTGCGCATGGGTTGGCAAGCCGGAGCAGACAATTTGATTGAAAGCCTCCGTCAGCAAGCTGCCGTAACCACTGATCCAAAGAAGCGCGCAGTCATCTTCTCGCGTTGGCAGAAGGAAATGAACAAGAGGAGTCCATTGATCCCTCTCGTTCAGCCAGCTTCGATTTTGGTGGCTGACAAATCAGTGGAGAATGTGAAGGATCACCCAATCTGGAAGATCAACCTTCCAGAAATCACCAAGAAGTAGGTAGCTAGTCCTTCACACAGTGTGAAGCGAAATTACAAATAAATCCAAGGAGCAAAGTGAAGCCAGTGCCGGTATTAACGCCAGTAACTAAAACGTTATTTACCGGCACTGGTCTCACCCCCTTTATCATTCGGCGGCTACTCACAGCAGTAGTACTCATCCTTGGAATTACGTTTATCGCTTTTTCGGTCACCCAGTTGGTCCCGGGTGACCCGGTCGCGGCCAACCTAGGTCAAAGTGCATACAGCGATCCTGACATTGTCGCTGCTTTTAAGGCGGAGTACGGACTTGATCAGCCCGTCCACATTCAGTACATAACGTACGTGGGAAACCTGCTGCAAGGCAATCTGGGAATATCACTATCGAGTAAACGCCCGGTAGCCGAAGACCTGCGTGAATTCTTCCCTGCCACTCTAGAAATTGCACTTGTTGCCGTGTTTGTGGCACTCGTTCTGGGAGTTATTCTGGGAACAATCTCAGCCATGACGCGCGATCGCCTTCCCGACCAAATTATTCGAGTCTTCAGTCTTACGGGTGTCTCAATGCCGGTTTTCTGGACCGCGCTGACCGCCTTTTACATATTTTTCTTTGTACTGGGTTGGGCCCCCGGAACCGGAAGGCTGGAGCCGGGCGCCGAGCCCCCACCTCAAGTGACAGGTATGTACACCGTTGATGCACTACTTGACGGTGACTTTGCTACGGCCTCCCAAGCCGTTTCCTACCTTTTACTCCCGGCATTGGTGCTGGCAGTTTTTGCCCTTGGTGTCATTACCAGGTTCACTCGCGCATCAGTGCTTGAGATTCTCGGAAACGACTATGTGAGAACCGCTCGCTCGAAGGGTTTGCCCGAGCGGGTTGTCATTCGGCGCCATGTGCTTCGACCCGCACTGCTAGCAATTATCACAATTGCCGGAGTTGCATTTGCTTCCCTCTTAGCCGGATCGGTCCTGATTGAAAACGTATTTTCGTGGCCTGGCCTTGGCCAGTATGCCTACAAGTCCGCGGTTGGACTTGATCTCCCGGGAATTATGGGAGTGAGCATGATTGTCGCTACCGTCTTTATCTTTATGAATCTTCTAGTAGATGTCCTTTATCGAGTAATTGATCCCCAGATGAAAGATTCAAAATGATCCTTTCACCCAACACCAGAAAAACACTCAAGGCACTCGAAACGCCGACTGAGAAAAAGGGGAAGGGAAGTACTAATTCGATTTGGCGGCAGCCGCTGGCAATCGTTGGGCTCACCATAATTGGTGTGTGGGTGTTTGTTGCGGTCTTTGCCCCCTGGGTCGCTCCTTACGATCCGTACTCGCAAGAGTTTGATAAATTCATCCCGCCTTCGGCAGAGCACTGGATGGGCACCGATGAACTCAACCGAGATATCCTCAGCCGAGTCATTTACGGTGCACGTATTTCACTCCCGTACTCGATCCTGTTGGTGGTCTTGTCGACAATTATCGGCACAATCGTGGGCGGTGTATCCGGATTCTTTGGTGGCAGAGTGGATGCCACCTTGATGCGAATCACCGATATGTTCTTTGCATTTCCTGGCATTATTTTGGCCATGGCGGTTGCGGCTGCACTGGGCCCAGAAATTCGCAATGCCGTTATTGCAATCACCATTGTTGCGTGGCCCGTGTACGCAAGATTAGTGCGAGGGTTGATCCTGAACTCGAAATCCAGTGACTACGTTACGGCTTCGTCACTTTTGGGTTCATCTTCAATTCGAACTCTTTTTGTTGACCTTCGTCCAAATATCTCAGGACCGGTTTTTGTCTTGATGGCTTTGGAAGTAGGAACTGCGCTGCTGTTGCTTTCCGGACTTTCCTTTCTTGGCCTAGGCGCGACACCCCCCAGCGCAGAATGGGGTGCCATGGTCTCCATGGGCGCGGTGAATTTTGATCGCTGGTGGGTAGGCCTATTCCCGGGAATAGCGATTCTCACAGCGGTGCTGGCGTTTAACTTCATTGGCGACACCCTCAGAGATGCACTCGACCCTAGAACTGCAAAGGCGCTACGCGACTAATGACTCTTCTTAATGTTTCAGATTTGACGGTAACCCTAGCTACGTCAACAGGTGACGCGGACGCAGTCCGTAATCTCTCCTTTTCGTTGGATCGTGGTGAAATTCTTGGCATAGCCGGGGAGAGCGGCAGTGGTAAAACCATGACCGCCCTGAGCATTATGGGTCTATTGCCCTACAAGGGTAAGGCGTCCGGGTCGATTAATTTTGACGGAAAAGAAGTGCTCGGGAGTTCAAAAAAGAAGTACCAACATATGCGGGGTAAGGAAATCTCCATGATTTTCCAAGACCCAATGACCTCGCTTCACCCCATGTTGACGGTTCAGACCCAGTTGACCGAACATATGAGATACCACGACAAAATGAGTAAGTCGGCAGCCCGGGAGAGTGCGCTTAAATTGCTCGATACGGTGAAGATCCCTGACCCAGCTTCAGCCCTTCGTGCGCACCCAAGCCAATTTTCAGGTGGAATGCGCCAAAGAATCGCTATCGCTATGGCGTTGGCTTGCGAACCGAAACTCTTGATCGCGGACGAACCGACTACTGCTCTCGACGTCACGGTGCAAGCGGGAATTTTGCGTCTTCTTCATCAAATCCGAGACGAACGTAATCTTTCAATCATGATCATTACTCATGACTTGGGTGTACTTAGCTCTCTGACAGATAAAATTCTCATTATGTACGCGGGCTCGGAAGTCGAGTCAGGCCCCGCACGCGAACTGCTGTCAAATCCACGCCATCCTTATTCGCAGGGACTTATTGCGGCCCTCCCCGGTGCTAGCAGAGAAGGTAAATTTCTTACCTCAATTGACGGCATGCCTCCGGAGCTCGGAAACTTCCCCAGTGGGTGTGCATTTCATCCCCGATGTGGATTTGCAGAGGACCGTTGCAGTGTGCCACCAATTGATGCGACCGTGGTCTCGAAAGGCCACCGAATCTACTGTCCAGTGAATCCATTTGCACATGATCGGGTGGAACAATCATGAATGAAATTCTTTCGGTAGACGACTTAGTCGTGGAATACAACCGCGATGGCACAAAAGTCAGAGCCGTCGCCGGCGTTGATCTGCGTCTTGAGAAGGGTGAGATTCTCGGCTTGGTGGGCGAGTCCGGGTGCGGAAAATCAACATTGGGCAAGGCCATTGTTGGGATTCTTGGTGCGGCAGAAGGGGAAGTAATCTTTGACGGATTACCCGTCAAGAAATTGACTCGAGGCAAGAGACCCGAACATTTCCGAAACCTCCAAATGGTTTTCCAAGATCCCTACGGTTCACTTAACCCCCGGCGCAAAATCGGTGCGCAAGTAATCGACGGACTTGTTATTGGCGGTATGCACCGGTCAAAGGCCTTGGCGCGTGCCCAAGAGCTACTAGCCACAGTCGGTCTGCCCGCAGACGCATTAGGACGTTTTCCACACCAATTTTCAGGCGGGCAGCGCCAACGAATTGCGATTGCACGGGCACTTGCTGCCTCTGCCAGTGTGTTAATCGCCGACGAACCAATTTCAGCGTTGGATACATCTTCGCAAGCGCAAGTTTCAAACCTTCTTGTGAACCTCGTTCACGAGTTGTCGGTCGGTATGGTGTTCATTTCACATGACCTCTCTATTGTTCGGCGCATCTCGGACCGAGTTGCCGTGATGTATCTCGGCAAAATCGTGGAGACCGGAACGGTTGAGCAGATTTGGGAGAGTCCCGCCCACCCTTATACCAAGGCATTAATTGCTGCCATTCCGCATGCGGACGGCCGCTCGTCAATGCCGGCCGACCTTCCGGGTGATGTCCCAAACCCAATGAGCCCGCCGAGTGGCTGCCGGTTCCACCCTCGGTGCCCACTCGCAATGCCTGAGTGTGCTGTTGTCGAGCCCGAGTTCGTTACGTTGGCAGATAACCGTCAGGTCGCCTGTCATTTACAAAAGGCAGGGCAGGAGCCTGTTTCGCTCGAATTAATTCCGCGTGTCCCCGCCTCTTGATTTCACCGGGAAAGGTGCGTTATGCACATAGTCAATGCCCATATCGTCGATGTACTTAATGGCGAAGTCACACGCAATTCATCTGTGGAAATTAATAGTCAAGGTGTCATCACGGGTGTAGGTGTGTTGTCACCCATCGGCGGTATGTCTGAAAGCGAAGTCATTGATCTTGAGGGCAGGTATCTTTTCCCTGGGCTTATTTCATGTCATACCCACTTATCGGTGGTGTTCCCTTTCTCACTCACCGATCCACAGGAAGATCCAGCTGTCACCGCTTTCAGGGCAGCGCAACGGGCACGTGAAGCATTGATGTCAGGTATCACGACTATTCGATGTGTCCATGAGCAGAATCAAGTAGACCTAGCCTTGAGAAATGCTGCACGCGCCGGATGGTTCCAAGGCCCGCGAATATTTGGTGCAGGCAGAGCTTTAGCAACCCCAAACGGGCATGGAAAAGGATCGGCTTGCAGCTACGCGGAGGATTATGAAGGCTTCTATCAGGCGGCTATCGGGGAACTCAACGACGGAGCTGATCACCTCAAAATTTTCATTACCGGCGGCATGGCGCATGCCGGTGAGAAGCCAGAGAATCCAGAGATGACAGACGATGAAATCCGCGGGGTGGTTCAGGCCGCCACAGAACACGACACCTATGTTGTGGCTCACGCTGGCGGCTCGGAAGCGATCCAACAGGCTTTGCGCCTCGGGGTTCGTTCATTTGAACACGGATATGTCATGGACCAGGAGACAGTGGATCTCATGGCTGCGAAAAATGTGTTCTACTCACCGACCCTGTGTGTAACCCGATCGGAATCGTGGATGCGCTCACGTGGTTTTGAAGAGGCATCAATTCAGAACTGTTTGGCTGCAAGCGATCGCCACCTCGAAAGTGCGAAACTTGCAATAAAGGCAAACATCCGCATGACAAATGGAACCGATTACCCGCCGGGTGATCTAGTCGACGGAGTTTCGGCAGCGTTGCATGAACTTTTTCTTATGCATGAAGCGGGTTTGAGTACCGTAAAGGCGCTTCAATCAATAACATCTACCGCTGCGGACCTCATGAACCAAGGCAAGAATCTAGGCCAGATTCAGCCCGGCTACCTTGCGGATTTTGTCGCCACGAAAGGGAACCCGCTCGAGGACCCGCAAAATCTTCGGGAGATTGACTTCGTAATGCAGGCTGGCGAACCATTGGTACGGATCTAGAAAGGGATCGCATGCAAAAAGTAGAGTTTTGGCTCGATACGTTGTGCCCGTGGGCATGGATGACCTCCCGTTGGCTCACAGAGGTAGAAAAAGTTCGGGACGTGGACATCACATGGAATGTCATGAGCCTGTATTTCCTCAACCTGGGAAGAGACTGGATCACCGACGAATACTTGGAGAATGCCCACAAAGCATTGGGACCCCTTCGGGTCATGGTGGCTGCACAAAAGAGTATGGGCCCTTCGGTTGTTGGTGACCTGTACACCGCGTACGGCAACCACATTCACCTGCAGAAAGAAGACTTCTCCAGGGAACTGTCCGAGCGCGTGATCTCAGAGCTCGGATTACCCGCAAGCCTGGCGGAGTCCGCAGAAGACGAATCACTTGACAGCGACATTATTGAAATTCACACACGCGGATTATCGTTGGTAGGCGAGGACGTGGGTACTCCCATTATTGCCGTTGATTCAACAGCCTTTTTTGGACCTGTGCTCTCCCCTGCTCCTCAAGGTGAGCGCGCTGGAGTCCTCTTTGACGCCGTGGTGACAGCAGCACAATTCCCCGAGTTCTTTGAACTCAAGCGTACGCGTACGGTTGGACCGATTTTTGACTAGGGGATTCAATGTGTGGCCTTCAAATCCTGAAAATCGGATTGAGGAACCGGACAATCAGCTTGTGCTTCACACACTCCTGCGATCAACTGATTTCTCAGAAAAAGTTAGTGCGAGCTTTGTCCACATTCAAGGGCTTCATCGGCCACTCATTACACATTCCGAACTTCGAATTTATCTTGTGGTTTCAGGGAGTATTGACTTTTTGCTCAACGCCACTGAACGGGTGTCGCTGACAAAGGGTGATGCGCTCACGATCAATGCAGGAACCCTTTACCAACTAGAGGGCGAGGGTGAATACTACGTTCTCAATGTTCCAGGCTTCCAAGACGGAGACGACGTGTACCTCTAGCGGATATACGAAGCGCCGTTAATGTCGATCGTGGAGCCATTAAGGCTCGTGAGTTTTCCTGTCGCTAATAGAGTTACCGTTTCGGCGATATCAGTGGGCGGTACCCACTCCGCCATGGCCAGAGATGCAGTGACGGCTTCCTCCCCTCCGAGTGAGCGTGCCGAAGCTTCAGACATCGCCGTTCGAACTACACCGGGCGAAATTAAGTAGGCAGAGATATTTTTGTCGTGGTAGTTACGAGCTATTGTTTTCAACAGTGCTGAGATGGGAGCTTTTGACGCGGCATAGGCCCCAAGTCGGGCGTTGCCCGATCCTCGAACGGCGGCCCAACTAGAGATCCCGATAATGCTGCCACCACCTGTTTCCAAAAAGTGGAGAACTGCCTTGCGAATGAGGAATGCCGGAGCACTTGCGTTGATGTTGAGAGCCTGATTCCAGGCCGTTGCCCAATCCTCGTCGCTGTCGGTGAGAGCGGCTTCTGGCATCACCGCCGCATTTGATACCAACACGTCAATCTTTCCCGCCCACGTGAGAGTCTGATTCCATAAACCTTCATAAGCTTTGGGATCGGAAAAGTCTGCGCGTAATAAGAGTTTACGATCACTATCAATATTCTTTGTTGCAGCAACTACCCCGTCGTAATCTGAGGAATATTGCGCAATCACCCGTGCGCCATGCGCACCCAAAGACTCAACGATCGTGCGTCCAATTCCCTTTGAAGCTCCCGTTACCAAAATGGTTCGATCAGTGAGATCCTGCATTACAGCATTGTCCTATTCCACTTGTTCAATATACTTGTGAGCAATCTACTTCACGGGGTCGTGAAAGGAATTTTTCTACATGCGGGCGTCAACTAACGCAATAATTCCGGGTCCGGAAGACATTGAATTTTCTTACGACAACCAGCCGTTTCTTGGGACTCAGGGTGACACGATTGCATCAGCATTAATCAATGTCGGGCAGTATTCATGTCGAGTTACCGCGGTTGGCGAACCACGTGGAGTCTTCTGCGGCATGGGCGTATGTCAAGAGTGTGCCGTCTGCGTGAATGGAATTGAAGGCGAACTTGCCTGCATGACGTATCTCAAGCCCGGAATGAATATTCGCTCGCAGCCGCAGTATCGAGATATTCCGCACGAAGAAGGTACGGACCTACCTGAGGTTTCACTCGATGTTGATGTGTTGGTTATTGGTAGTGGCCCAGCTGGCATGTCAGCGGCTGTTGTCGCAGCTGAATCAGGTTTACGTGTTGCCCTCGTTGACGAACGGGGCGCGCTGGGGGGTCAGTATTTCAAACAGCCGGCAAGTGATTTCACACTCATTGAAGACAAACTGGATCGTCAATATGTCAAAGGCCGCAAGTTAATTGATCGACTTCGCGAGAGTCGCGTCTCAATTCTTTCCGGATATCTTGTTTGGGGGGCGTTCTCACAACAAGAGGTACTCCTTGCGGGCAAGCACGATCGAATGCGGATCAGCACAAAACACATGGTTCTCGCAACCGGAGCTTTTGAAATCGGAATGCCGGTTAGTGGCTGGACAACCCCTGGAGTTATGACCACCGGCGCCGCGCAAACACTCTTACGTTCATATCGCGTTGCCCTGGGCACCGAAGTAATGATTTCAGGCAACGGCCCACTCAACGTGCAAATGGCCGCTGAGTTACTCAAATCCGGGGTGAAGGTTCGAGCCCTCGCTGAAACCAGTAAACCCCTTGGTGCTCGCAATATTCTTCGCAGTGCCAGATTAGCTTGGTACTCACCAGGCCTCTTTTTCGATGGCCTGGGTTACCTCTTCCTCTTGGCAAAAAAGAGGGTGAGCTTTCGTCAAGGTTCCGCGGTGGTCGCAATTAGTGGAGATTCACAGGTTACAGGAGCAACGGTCGCGCGCGTGGATAGTGAAGGTTACGCGATCCCAGAAACCGAGGAGCTTTTCGGTGTCAATGCAGTGGCCATGGGTTTTGGATTTGTTCCATCAAATGAAATAGCTCGATCACTCGGGTGTGATCACGAAGTCGACCCCAATACGGGTCAATTGCGCGCCACCAAAGACGATCGGGGACTCAGCAGTGTGAGCGGCGTCTGGATCGCGGGCGATAGTGCAGGAGTTGGTGGAGCGCAGGTAGCCGTAGCTCAAGGAACAATTGTAGGAAGCAGCATTGTGCAGGAATTCGGATTTACGCTAACTCCACAGCTTCAACGGGATCTCCAACATGCATCCAGCAAAAAAAAGCGAGCAGAGAAGTTTCAAGCCGTCTTGTGGAAAATTTTTGCCGGACCACACATCGGAACCAAACTAGCCGAAGAAGACACAATTATTTGTCGGTGTCTTTCACTCTCGCGAGCCGATATCGAAAACACCCTTGAACCAGATATTCGTAGCGCTGGTGCTTTGAAACGGATTAATCGAGCGGGAATGGGCAAGTGCCAAGGCAGGTACTGTTCCAGTTTTTCTATTGAGTTGGCTGCGAGAAATTCCGGACAACAACACGACGCCCATTCAGGCTATGCACCCGCAGTGCCATACAAGCCGGTCACAATTGGTCAGATTGCCTACCCGGAACAGGCTATACCGGGACACTCAGCTCAGAGTTGAACTCAGAGTTGAGCTCAGAGTTGAGTTCAGAGATCAAAGGCATGATCGCCCCCACTCTTTCGACCCCCTCGGCGCCCAACTCCGCGAATGTTGTCAACGGTGGCCTGACATCTCCGACCGGATAACCGCGGCGTGCTGCCAACGCCTTGGAGTAACACTGGTGGCCGTAGGTGGGGTGTCCTTGAGCGATTATGTGATCAATCTTTGCAATTAATTGTCCGAGTCTGCGAGCCTGCTCAATTTCGCCGGCAGCAAGCAAATTGCAAATCTCGGTAGAAGCTTCCGGGATGTAGTTGGCATACGGATTCACGTATCCCGTTGCCCCTAGTAAGTAAGAGTCCACCACTCGTTCGCCGGCAAAAACATGCATGAGGCCGTCGGAATACTCAATAATGTCAGGGATGCGACCCAAATCCATGCTGGCTTCTTTGATGTAGCGAATGTTGTCAAACTCCTTGGTGAGCTGCCCAACAAACTTTGCGGACATGTCCACATTTGAGGTGAAAGGGTTGTTGTAGATCATGATAGGAAGTGAAACTTCTTTGCAAATGCTCTCGTAGTACTTGGTGATCTCAGATTCCGTTGGTGTGTAGTAGTACGGCGGAAGGATCATGAGTCCGTCAGCGCCTAAGTCTTCGGCTTCTTTGCTGTAACGCGTTGCGTTCTTTGTTGCAGCATTCATTGTTCCCACGAGTACATCCATGCGACCGGCAACATGTTGGACACTGGCCTTCACTATCTCGGTTCGCTCTGAATCCGTGATTGTCAGAAATTCACCGGTGGTTCCTAACAGGATTACACCGGGTGACCCGCAAGAAATTTGCCAATCAAGGAGGCCTTTGAGGGCTTCGATATCGAGTTCTTGTTCCTTCTCGGTGAAAGGTGTAACGAGAACTCCGTAACTACCGGCAAATGGTTTCACAGTCATAATCCTTTGTGTGAGCAGGTCATTGGGTAAAGAGTAATGTACATGTTGTGTCGACCCCAAGGAACGAGTTTCTTAAACAAGAGCAGTTTGACACAATTGTCATTGGCGGCGGAATCGCTGGCGCCGCAACATGTTTTTATCTAGCTCAAAATGGTGCGCATGCCGCACTACTTGACATGTACGACCTCAACACGGGAGCTTCAGGTCGCAATGCGGGTAGTTTGCACGGGCAGATTCAATACGAACCATTTGATCAGTTGGGTGTTGACTGGGCCCGCACTTTTTTGCCAGCATTGGAATTTCTTGCAGACTCCATTAGCCTCTGGAAAGGGCTTCCCGAGTTGTTAAACTCTGATCTTGAGATTTCCTCCAATGGTGGAATCATGGTGGCGGAGAAAGAAGAAGATCTCCGGCAACTCCAGATAAAAGTGGACTTAGAAAACAGCATTGGAATCCCTTCAACCATGCTTTCACAGTCCGAACTGGTAGCGAAGGCTCCCTATGTTTCCCAGCACATGGTGGGAGCCGCATTTTGTCCGATTGAGGGTAAAGCTAACCCGCTCCTAGCGACCCCAGCATTTGCCAAGAAAGCACGGGAACTCGGTGCAACAATTCACACCGGTGTCGAGGTTCTCAAGATTGACAAAATGAAAGACTCCTTTCTACTCACCACTACCTCGGGGGATTACCGGTGCAAGAAAATTGTGCTGACTTCTAATGCTGGTTTATCTCGCCTTGTTGGTCCACTGGGACTCGACGCCCAAGTTGTGAATTCCCCGGTGCAGGTCAGTGTGACCGAACAGATTCAGCACTACATCAAGTACCTGTTTTATTTCACGACAGAGAAGTTAACCCTCAAGCAAGCAAAGTCAGGTTCGGTTTTGATCGGAGGAGGGTGGCCGGCAACCACACATTCTGACGGGAGTATCAGTGTGAACCCCGATTCCCTGCGTTCAAACTTGCGGGTGGCCTTGAAGGTTGTTCCGGGCCTGTCGCCGGTCAAAGTGATTCGAACCTGGGTGGGAATGGGAAGCCAAACACCTGATCAACGACCCGTAATTGACTCGCTGCCCGGGTTCCCCGGGGCTTACGTGGGCATTTATCCGTCACTAGGTTTTTCGGCCGGTCCACTACTGGGTAAAACACTCGCCGAACTGACATTAAATGGTGAGTCAGAACGAGACCTGTCAGCATTTCGGTTCGACAGATTCGCAAGCCCCGCGGCAGCCCTCGTGGGGAGTGAAAATTAATGGCCGGACCAATCGAGTGGCCAACCGCGGGTGAAGGTGGACTCACGGGAAAAACAATTTTGCTCACGAACGCAACCAGTGGGAACGGCCCGGCAATAGCCGGCGCAATGTCCGCTGCGGGAGCGACCGTATTGACTCAGGTGCCGCAGGTCCCTGACGGCCCAGTCCCCTTGCTTAACTCTCAACAAAAATTGATTCAAACAACAGTCGATTCGCAAGAATCAGCCCGCGCGTTGTGGGAAGGAATCGAACACGAAGTGATCGACGTTGTGGTTCTCAATAGCGCGTGCATGCCTCGTGCCAGCGTGACTGACACGGACAGCGAATGGGACGCTGCTTGGCAAGAGGTGTGGTCGTCGAATGTTGTAGGACCGAGCGCACTCATGAAGGCGGCAGTGGCACATTTCCTCGGAAACGGTGGCGGAGTTTTCATCACCGTCTCTGATTGTTCTCCAAACATTTCACAAATTGAAAGTGATCTCTTTGCCTATGGTGCAAGCATTGCGGCAATTGAGTCAGTAACAAAAACCATTGCGAGAAATTACGCGGCGGCAAATATTCTCGCTCACATCGTGGCCCCGGATCACAAGACCACGACCACAACACCAGACCAAGTAGGCCGCTTAACGGCTTTCCTTGCGGCAGGAACGGCCCGACACCTCAGCGGTGCCACCTTCGACATGAATTCCGGTACATTCATCAAATGATCCCTTCACAGGTTTTTGAAATCACGCGCCTGCGAGCGAGCCGTGTCTGACACACTCAACCAATGAATCAATCCGTAAATCAACCCATGATTGGTGATCGATTTCGTGACAGCACTGCGTGGCAAGAGATCGCAGGGTATTCCCGTGCGAGCCGAATAGGGAATCTGATCGCCGTGAGTGGAACGACAGCCGATCTTGACTCGCTCCCACCGGAACATGTCAGCAGCACGTATCACCAAGTCAAGGACGCGCTCTCCAGAGGACTAGCCGCGGTCGAGGCCTTGGGAGGAACGGTCAACTCCATAATTCGCACGCGAATGTTCTTGGTGCCAGGTGCTGACCCATTGGAAGCATCTCATGCCCATGCGGAGTTGCTCGGGCATGTGAGCCCGGCCAACACCACCCTTTTTGTGCATTCCCTCGTGGGCGACAACCTACTCGTCGAAATTGAAGTGGAGAGCATTGTGCAACATTCAACCGTGGAAGTGAGCAGTTAATGAAATTTTCCCTCCGGGTGAACAATGACTCCTCCCCAGCAGACTTAGTGAAACTCGCGGTTGCCGCCGAAGAAGCGGGATTCGACCAGTTTTGGTTTTCCAATGACCTATTTTTGCGATCAGCACCGTTTCTCGCCGGCATGGTTGCCAGCAACACCACTCGGATTCATTTCGGCATTGGGATCATGAATCCCTACTCTGTTCATCCGTCTGAACTGGCCATGCTGGCAGCCACGGCTACCGAAGCGACGCAGGGTCGGTTCATGTTGGGATTGGGTGCGGGTGCTGACTCATTTCTTTCGTGGGCTGGTCTTGACCGGGCTAAACCCCTGGCGACGACTAGGGCGGCGATCCTGGCAATTAAAGAACTCGTGCGTGGGGAAAAGCCAGCCGATCACGATTCACATTGGTCGAGCGAGGGATATTTACGTTTCCCCGCGGAAACACCCATTTACCTGGGCAGCATGAGTCCAAAAATGACGCGCATGATTGGGGAGATAGCCGACGGTGGTTTGCCATTGCTGTACCCCCCGGAACACTTCGCCGAGGTGCTCGAGTTGGTTGAGCAGGGTGCCCAGTCGGCAGGGCGAAGCATGGACGACATTGATCTACCCGCTTGCTTCTGGGTGTCAGTGGGAAGGGATGAGGAAGCCACCCGACGGGCAATGGCGGAAAAAATTGCCTATTACGGTGGCGCATTTGCCCCGCATCTAGTTGAAAAAGTAGGGGTTGATCCTGTCGAAATGGCGAAGGTCTCTGAGTTGTTAGAAACCCACGGGCTCGACACCGCTGTCTCCCACGTCACCGACCAGATGTTGCAACTCGGAATGGTGGGAACCCCTGAACAGGTTGTGGACCGCTGTCGGGGACTGATTCAACTCGGTGCTCGGCACCTGTCCTTCGGCCCTCCGCTTGGACCTGACCCGTTAGCGGCCATTAGCGTTTTGGGCTCTGAGGTGCTTGCGCCTCTACGCGCGGACGGAGGACTTTGACGCGACTCATATCTCACCACCGATATCCAGATCGCGGCAAGTATTGCGGTTGGACTCGAGACTGCCGCGTCCGTCTTCTCTTCGTCGAGTCTTCGTCGAGTGGTTCAACAAGGCCACTTTCGCCCTGCCTCAGAGGTATCGTTAATTCCCGGGGTATCCCCCTTGCCCGTTACAGCTGTAATCCATTCCTCCCGTGACTAAAAGGCCTCCCAACGTCCCGCCAGTGACCTCTTCTATTTGTTGATCCGTCAAGTCGGCTGGGGAGACATCACCGGCTGGTGTGGCGTCTTCTGGACCGTCAGGTTCTTGATTCATCGTCATTGCGCTTTTCTCCTCGTTGACCTCTGAGTCAGACTCAGGGGCTGCACTTGGGTACGTGCCCCAGAGAGCTATGACCGAAAGGCTAAAACCCGAAAGAACTATTCACCGCCGTATTTCCAGGATGATTCGATTCACCCCTCAAGGTTATGGCGCTAGGTGAGGCGTATTCCTCGCAAAAGCCCCGGGACAGGTGTATTCACAGGTATCGGGTTAAACACGCCCGCTGACGAGCAATACGGACTGGTGGTTGAGCGAAGCACTACGCGAGAAATAGCTCTTGCACAAGCCCGTCAAGGAAAATGAGGCGTCACTAGCCGCCTAAACTCCAACTCCGTGTGGAAGGTGACAGATCTGAACGAGTTGGGGATACTGTTGGGTTGTGGTGAAAATTGGGAATCTGTCCATTGGTGGGAAGTCGAAGACCCCGCTGCCCCCGTCGAAATACCGGATGGGTGGCAAACACTTTAAGAATGACAAAGCGTTCATAAAGACTGCGGTACGAGATGTGAGGCGCCTGGAAAAGTATTGCGGTCTGAATCCCGAGTCCTCACTACTCGACTGGGGTTGTGGCGCAGGTCGCCTGGCAATTGGCGTAAAGGAGTATTTCCCCTCGATCCGTGACTACCACGGAGTTGACGTTCAACGTGAATTAATCGACTGGGCGCAGGAAAATTTGGCGAGTGAAGGTTACCGGTTCACCTACGTTGACGTGAGTAACGAGCGGTACAACCCAGATGGTTCACCTGAGCGCACTTTGAGTGCGGATCCCCACAGTGTTGACGTGTTCTATGCCTATTCGGTGTTTAGTCACATGAACGCTGTTGACACCGCAGGGTATTTGGAATTACTAGGGCAAGCGCTCACGACGACCGGTAAGGCATTCGTTACGTGCTTTGTTGAGGAAGACGTTCCTGACTGGGAAGAGAATCCTGCCGGTTATGGCCCGTTGGAGTGGAAAGGACGGCTGCACTGCACTCGCTTCTCACGCCAGTACTTCGAATCCCTCGTGAACTTAGGGGGATTAGCGGTCGACCGTTTCGAGTACGGCCAAGAAACAGATGGCCAAAGTTTGTATATTTTACGGCGTCGGTGACCCAAATTTCCAGCCTGATGGGTTAGGTTAAAGGACGTATATTCAGCACCTTCCCTCATTTGAAAGGTTTTTCATGCGTCGATCTTTTATTGCTGGTCTCGCGGCCCTTGCTTTTGCCGGCACCTCAATCATTGCGGTGCCTGGTGCCCAGGCAGACGTGCAGCCACTCCCTGAAGCGGCCTTTGGACTTCACGTTCCGCAGATCGCCAATGGTGGTGACCCCACTTCGACCTATGGCTCAATTCGACTCTGGGACTCGGGTGTCACTTGGGGTCAGGTGCAACAAAAAAAGAACTTGTTCTGGTGGACCGGCTTAGACAACGCGATTGCTAACGCTAACTCCCAAAAAGTCTCGACCATGTACGTGCTTGGTAGCACCCCAAAATGGGCGGCAACTAATAAGAAGCAAGGTACCTACCCCAATAAGGGCGCAGCCTCGGTTCCCAAAATGAAAGACTGGAAGAACTGGGTCAAGGCGGTCACTTCTCGCTATGCCGAGAGTATCGACTCGTATCAAATTTGGAACGAAGCTGACCTGAAGAACTTCTGGGCTGGCACGCCCAAGCAGATGGCGGAGTTGACCCAAGCAGCTACCAAGATAATCCGGAAAAACGATCCGACAGCCAAGATTGTTAGCGCTAGCAGCACGGTGCGTCTGGCCAGCTCGTACAAGCGCTTTTTTCCCGAGTACCTCAAAGAACTCAAAAAGCTCAAGTGGCCGGTTGACGTTATTTCAGTGCACACATACCCCGACGGCCAAGGCACTCCCGCCGACCGCGTGACCTTGATTCAAAAAGTCCTTAAGGACATCAAAAAAGGGAAAGTCCCTGCTTCCAAGGAACTCTGGGATACCGAAGTCAACTACGGAATCGTTGGGCCCGACAAGATCAAGGGACAAACGATCGGCGGAGCTCAAGCTGCCTCATGGGTTGCACAGACCTACCTAGACAACCTTCGGCTAGGAGTGGACCGTAGCTACTGGTACTTCTGGGCACCGGCGGACGGCCGAGTCGGAATAACGATGCAGCCAGGAACACCAGGTGCAATTGGCTACCAGACCGTGAACAACTGGATCTCAAATTCCTATTACTCATGCAGCAATGGTTCCGGTTCCATTCCGAACATGTGCCAATTAGGTGACAACAACAATCCTCAAGTTGTCGTCTGGGCTACGACAGGAACGGCAACGTACACTGTGCCTGCAGGTGTAGAGATTCAGTGTGATGCTCTCAACAACTGCACAGCAATTGCCCCAGGAACTCAAGTCCAGATTGGAAGCATGCCTCTATGGTTCGGAACCCTAGAAACTCAAAATCAGCAGTAGTCGCTACGGGTGTTGCCTCACTCGCACTGATCTTGACAGGTTGCAATAGTGCTGTGACTGACGTGACTCCAACAGAAACTCCGACTCAAGTGGTTGTGGATCCCAATGCGGTTCCAGCGTCGACAGTCGGTTTGCATATTGAGGGTGTTGAAGGTGGCGCTTGGGCGAGTGCGCCATTCGGTGCACTGCGATTGTGGGACAACGGAACCGCGTGGAGCCAAATCGAGTTGGCAAAAGGCGAGTTCAAGTGGGACAACATAGAAGGTTCACTTGAAAACGCTGAGTCAAAAGGCTTGACCGACATCATGTTGGTGCTGGGAACCACCCCTGACTGGGCGGGCAAGGAACTCAATGACTCTGACTACCCCCAACCGGGGGCGGCCAGTGCACCGAAGAACCTCAGCGACTGGGATGACTGGGTAACCGAAGTTGTCACTCGTTACAAGGGACGCTTTAGCTCATATCAGATTTGGAATGAAGCTAATTTGGTCAATTTTTATAACGGTACGCCACAGGAAATGGCCGAGATGACCAAGCGTGCCTATGACATCATTAAGGCAATTGACCCTGAAGCGCTCGTGATTGCCCCCTCACCGAGTTTGCGACTCAGTAAGGCATTTGAGCGTTTTTACCCCGCGTATTTGGAGGAGTTGGGCAAACTCGGTTGGCCGGTCGACGTCTTTGCGATCCACACCTACCCCACTGCCGACGGTGACCCTGTTGACCGCGGAGCGTTAGTGACCCTTGCACAGGACACGATCACCGCTGCTGGAGCTCCGGATTTACCGTTGTGGGATACCGAGTTGAACTACGGTCTTGCTGGCCCCGGGGACTTGCCACGAGTGGAGATTACAGGTGCGCAGGCTGCCGGTTTTGTGGTTCGCACCTACATTGACGATCTTCGTTTGGGCGTTGACCGTTCCTATTGGTACATCTGGTCGTTGCGGCCATATGACCTACTCGGTGTTCAAGCTTTTCCGGGATCTGACGGTGAACAAGGATTCTTCGCTGTCAATGCCTGGATGACCGGGGCGACATTTGATGGTTGCACGGAGAGCGGCGATGCTGTTGTCTGTAACTTCAGCCGAACTGGCGGCGCTGAAACATGGGTTGTGGCCTGGGCCCAAAGCGGTGAAGTTGCCTATACAACACCGGAAAACTCTGCCCTAGTGTGTGATCCGCTGGCAAATTGCCAAGAAGCGGCAGGTGGAAGTGAGATCACTCTCACCGAGGTTCCGGTTCGGGTTTACCTTCAATAGCGTTTGCCGCCGATTAGATGGCCAATTCCTGATACCGTGTGATGGTGAGCTCGGTCGAGAAAGATAGTGCACGAGAAAACGAGGGAATCGCCTCGCCTCAAACTTTCGACCCGCTGACAGACACGGGAACGTGGCGTCGAATCGCTCGAGAAGCTCACTCAAAAGGCGGTTGGGCAACTCCAAACAAACACGTTGACAGACCAATTCAACGTCGGGATCCGTTAAGGGTTTATGCAACTCGAGCCATAGTTTGGGATTCACTCGTGATCGTTGCAGCGGCCACAATCGGATTTGTTTTGCGATGGACAATTCCATACAACCTGAACGTGTCTGACGGAACGTACGTCTTTTTTGCACTGATCGTTGTCTTTTCCTGGACCCTGGCCTTGATCGTGCGCGGAGCGTATGACACGCGCGTATTGGGAGTTGGCTCCGAGGAATTCAAACGGGTCGTTACCGCTTCGGCCGGACTTTTCGGCACGGTAGCCGTTGTTGCTTTCGCATTGAAACTTGATCTTTCACGTGGGTTTGTTCTCATCACTTTTATTGTTGGAGTGGTGCTACTTCTGGTTGATAGATGGATTCTGCGTGCGTGGTTGAGACATGAGCGTCGCTATGGGAACTATTTGCATCGAACTATGGTGATTGGCACGGGCGACCGCCAAAGTGAGATCGTGGACATGCTGGACCGTGATCCGGTGGCGGGATTCGTGGTCGTTGATGTTGTTGAAGAGTCCGAAGTGGATTTCACCGACTCGCAGATTGACGACTGGCTGGACCAAGTCATGGCCCGCATTGGCATCAACGATGTTGACACCGTTGCCGTTGCTGGGACCCCCGTGCAAGGACAGGATTTGATCAAGCGCCTTTCATGGAGACTTGAAGGTCCACGAATTGACCTACTGGTTGCGCCGACCCTAGGTGACTTTGTCGGCCCACGCGTGACCATTCGCATGCAGGCTGACCTTCCATTGATTCATCTTGATGAGCCACACTTAACCGGCCCCAAGCGTGCTATTAAACGTGCCTTGGATATCTGCCTTGGTATTTCGCTGTTCATCCTGTTTGCGCCGTTTATGCTTTTTGCTGCAGTCGGCATTTTCTTCACCACTCGCGGGCCTGTGTTTTATCGGCATCAACGAATTGGGCGTGGCGGTGAAGTAATTGATGTAGTGAAGTTTCGCACCATGTACGTAGGTTCGGACGAACAACGGGGTGACGTAATCGGACTCCCCGATGACCGAATCAGTGAGCGCTACAAGAACGACCCGCGAATTACGCCATTTGGGCGGTTTCTACGCAGATGGTCAATTGATGAAATGCCTCAGATTGTGCACGTGATCGGGGGAACAATGTCTCTGGTTGGTCCACGCCCAGTCCTGATCGATGAAATTCCCCTCTTTGGTGACGCGGATCACCGGCGGCATTTGACCAAACCGGGGCTCACCGGGCTATGGCAGGTATCTGGCCGCAAAGCGGTCGACTGGGATGAACGGATGCGGATGGATTTGGATTACGTGGAGCACTGGTCTCCGGTCCTGGATCTGCTCATTGTGGCCAAAACAGTCAAAGTGGTACTCAGCGGAAGCGGTGCGTATTAGGGCAAGACGCCTTCACGGGAAAAGCCGAACTGCGCTTGTGCTCCACGCTGCCTGACTTAGCGCGCTTATACTCAAGTGGTGTCTTCCCGCAAACCCCTGTTCTGGGGTCTCCTAGCGCTGATTACCGCGCTTGGCGGATTCATTTTCTGGCTCCAAGTGGGCTTGGTCGCCTCCCTCGGAACACTTGCCTGGAGTGGCATCGGATTGCAGTCGCACCTTTCGGGCGCAGCCAGCGGGTTATTGGAGGGTGACTACCCGGCGGGTGAAGCTGAATTTGAGCTAGCCGATGCTTCAACGGCCACGCTACTGAAATCAATTGACACATCGCAGGTGCGACTAATGGGCTATGTCCCCGGTGTGAGTGCGGCCGTGGATAACTGGCGGGCCAGTGTGGAAGCGGCGTCTTCAATCTCGGCTGCAACCGGTCAACTGATTGGCCTGTACGGGGATCTGTCCGGAGAGAGCGGCGGTGACCGAATATTTGCCGACGGGCGAGTGAATCTTGAACGACTGGAATTGCTACCGGAGGAAGTAGGAGCTGCAAAAACGAATATTGATGGAGCCGCGATTCAACTAGCTGGAATTACGGCGGGAACATTTGCCACCGGGCCACTTGATTCGATCCGCAATAAAGCCCTGAATGAATTAGAGGCGGTACAGCAGGCGGTTGATTCTCTCAACAGTATTGCCCCTGTCCTGCCGAATGCATTGGGAGCCAGTGGGATTAAGCGGTACTTGATCGCGATTGGTAACCAGGCGGAAATGCGGGCAAGCGGTGGCGCTCCATTGTCACTTCTCATGATCGAATTTGAAGACGGGCGAATCAGCATTCCGTTGAAGGGGCAGACCAGCACGCAACTCTTCCCACCCATTAACGCCAGGATTAATTGGTTCGGCCCTGCTCTGAACCCATTCTTTGAGCGGAATCCCCGCAATAATCCATTCGTTGTCACAAACACACACCCGAACTTCATTTATTCAGCCCGTGAAATGGTGAGCGCTTGGAGTGGAGGCTGGGATGGGCCGAGTTACCCAGAGGTTGACGGAGTTGTCACTCTGGACCTCACTGCGATCGCTGCGGTATTAGATGCAATAGGCCCCGTCGAGTCAGAGGTGTACGGAACAGTGAGCGGGGATCAGATTGGGCAGATTTTGTTAGTGGATGCTTATGCCGACTTTGGTCAAGAGGACGCGCAACAGCGACAGGATGCAAACCAGGAACTATTGGACACGTTGCTCACGAGGGTGCTCTCGGGAAGTGACCTTGTTCCAGCTGCAAAAGCAATTGCCGAAACCGCACCGGGACGGCACTTTCAACTATGGATGAAAGAGAGCAGACTAGAAAATTTGGCGCTTCAGGCGGGAGTGGCTGGAGTCGTCAGTGATCCGGGAACCGGTGACTGGTCTGCCATGTATACCCAAAACGGTAATCAATCCAAGGTTGACGTTTTCCAGCAGCGCAATGTTCTGGTAACCGCGAATCTAGAAGCTGATGGCAGCGCCAGGGTCACACAACAACTCACCGTGAACAACGCGACCCCTGCAGACCGTCCCGACGGACCGCCCGAGCGGGTTGGCTACGAAACCATGTGGCTAAAGAGTGCTTACATCCTTTATGTTCCGGACGCTGCACGTGACTACAGCACGTCATACCCTTCCGGTTTCACGGTTCGACCATTTAAGGGTCATAGTCAATTGGGTAACGGCTGGGTCGACGACGGTTTCGGTCACCGAATGATTCGACTTGTGGGGTGGACTCCACCCGGTGGGCAGAGTGCGGTGTCAATTTCGTATACCCTCCCGGCAGGCACTTTTTCAACCGATCGCGCCGGTCGACTGGAGTACAAAATTCTTTCTGAACCACAGTCACTGTTCATCCCTTCAACATTGACTCTGCAGGTGACCGGTCCGCAGGGATTCACGCCAGTCAAACAAGCTGGAATGAAGATCACCGACGCGACCGCAACCTTGTCCGCTGTTCAAAGTGGACCCGTTGAAGCGACGATACGGTTTAACCAATGAGCCGGCCCGTCATCCGCTACCTTGCGGCGGCGCTTCTCGTTGCAATTTTGGTCTTTGTGATTCCACCGGTTGGAGTAATTGCAGCCGTTATTGCTCTGGCGGTGATTCCGCCTTGGGGTAGGACTCACACCGAGCGACTGATTATTAGCGCACTTGTCTTACTGGCCATTGTCGCGATCGTGTTCCCGCGCAATGGAACAACTCCGGTGAGCGCGCTGAGTGCGCACGTGTTGTTGGCCGGAGTAGTGCTTGCCGCGGCGTTGCTGCGGTTTATCCCGCAGTTGGCGAATGTTCGTTTGCCAAGAACAAAAACAGGAGACTTTCTTTTCGTTGGATTCCTCCTCGCGAGTGTGGTGTGGCTGCTCAGTGCATATATAGGTACCAATGATTACGAAACTCTTAGTGGCATGTTTTTCACCGGGTGGGACAACCACGGACACTTCGTCACATTTGCTAACACCTATGAAGTAGGAAGTACGACGTGGCCAACCGTTGACGGCAGCGAGGCGTGGAACCAGTGGTACCCCTCCCTTCACACGACGGTGTGGTCACTCGGCCAGTACGCCTGGAGTGGCAGCGGGATATCTCGCATTTCATTGCTCTTTCCTTACATCACGTGGCAGGCGATTTCCTTTGCATCATGTAGTGCGGCTCTTGCATGGATGGCAGGTGACCTGGCCCAACGGGTGCTGCCGGGTGTCACGCAGAAACGAAGGACCGCGCTCGGGGCGCTGGCATTTGTGCTGACCGCACTGTTCTTCACATTGGGGAGCCCGGCTCTGATGTTTAACGCGGGGTTTGTGAACTTTGTTATGGGAGTTACCGCGGTGACCTTGTGCAGCTATTTTTCGGTGCGATCAACCCAAAGTGCACTAACCCTTGGTTGGTTCCTGGTGCCGGTTGGCGCGATCGTGTCCATCAATCTATGGACACCGCTGGTTCTTGGAATCGTCCCCGCGGGTGTTGTTGTATTGATCGCCTTGTTCCGTAGTAACCGGGTCACGGCGAGTATCTGGTTGGTGTTTACCGCCGTTATTGCCGGCTACCTCGCGATCACCCAGGCCCAGGCAATTATTCGTCCCGGAAGTAGCGCGAGTGAACTCAACAGCGAGATCGGTGCGGTCGGAGTGGGTATGCCCGGGTTCAACATTTCCTTGGCCCTGGCAACGCCGGTGCTCGGACTGATTTTGATCTGGTTCTTCAGTGGAACACGGCGCACCCTGGCAATCGGAGTTGCCGGGCCACCGGTCATGTTCACGGTGATCGCGGGTGTGTTTTCCCTGGGCGCCGACTCAGCGGAGGTCAGCCGGGTCTCGTCCTATTACGTTCTCAAAGCGTTCAGCGGATCACTTATGGCGTTTATGCCGGTGATCCTTGCCCTGGTTGCCGTTGCTGTGATCTATGCGACCCGGGAACTCACGCTGAAACAGCAACTCCTCGCGGCCGGTGGAGTCACACTCGCGGGAACAGTTGCCTACGGTTACGTGGGAACGACTTCAACCCAACTTGCACCCAACTTCACTTTCGCGCCAGGTATTCAAGCGGCAAAGGAACGCAAGGAAGGGATTGACAAGCCCCTAGTAGGCGAGGCGATTATCCGGTCCGCGGAAGTAGCACAAGAAAATCCGGAGTGGACACCATTCCTGTGGGACGGCGCTGGCACGCTGCCCAATTTATGGGTCATGACCTAGACCAACAACATGTCGGTGGATCAGCAAAAGTTTTACGCGAAACTGCCACCGTTCCCCTATGAAACTTCCACATTGGAGTACGTGGACTTTGCGCAACAGATTGATCCACAGTTGAATGTAAACATCTTGTGGTTCCGCGACGTGTCGGGCCAACTAGTTACCGCGTGGGCTAATCCACGCAACCCAATGCGGGTAATGACTTCGCGGGTGCTCGTGCCGTCAAGCCCGCTGTGTGAAGAATGTTCTTTGTGAACAGAGGGCTAGTGGCCAAAAAGATGCTCGGTCCTGGCGTCGTTGCCGCATTGGGCCTGTCATTACTGGGTCTGCCGGCAAGCGAGACGTCTGTTGCTGCGCCAAAAAAGAAGATGAAAATTTCTTCGATTCCAGCGGGCGGTAACGCCACCAGCGGGGTTTTTACTACCTATGCCCCTGGCAACAGGGGAACTTCAAGGACCAAAATCGAACTCCCGGAAGCCTCTGGCACAGCGTTATTGGGTGACTGGAACGGCGACGGAGTGTCTACACCCGGGCGTTATTCCGACGGGGCCTTTTGGATCACAGACAGTGCCGTTGACTCACCACGGTGGGAAGAGATGATCACCCTGGGTGGAGCTGCGGGAGACATCCCAATCACGGGCGATGTTGACGGTGACGGCAGGGACGATCTAGGAATTTTTAATTCCGGATCCTGGCAGTGGGTTCTGCGCGGTGGCGGAACGAAATCCGCGGTTTTCGGTCAGGCAGGTGACATTCCGGTGGTGGGTGACTGGGACGGCAAGAATGCCGACAACCTTGGCGTCTACCGGGCTGGCCTGTGGCAGTTGCGTTTCCCGGGCACCAAGAAACCAAAATTTGTGGGAAAGAAAGTTGTTTTTACACCCGAACCTGCGGGTGACTTCTCGGTAGCTTCGATAACTCTGGGATTGCCCACAGACGTACCCGTTGCGGGTGACTGGAATGCAACCGGGCGCGCGACCCCGGGGTTGGTGCGGGGAGCTCGCTGGTTTTTTGTCAAGAACCTTAAGAAACCAAAGAAAACCACCTACCGAGATATTTCACTTACCAACGGCGCGATACCTTTGG